>ERZ773009.188-NODE-188-length-45667-cov-3.704836_pt1 | contig 45667 bp, 35 predicted proteins | sample MGYA00580663_ERZ773009 | MGnify/ENA primary metagenome ERZ773009 (study PRJEB29015, sample SAMEA2737969) | human oral metagenome | biome: human oral; feature: human-associated habitat; material: dental | place: China | collected 2026 ... | reverse complement strand
AGTTGACCGAACGCCAGCCCGGGCTGCCTGCCAGGCCCGAACGGCTCGCGCCGTATGACAAGAACAACACCGATGACGGAGCATGGGCGCTCTCTATCCTTTATGGCAACAACTGTGTTGCCGCCAGGACTCATATTGTCGTCAACCTTACTTTTTATGGCCTAAGATGAATTCACAGATACACGGCATTCGATGACCGATGGACGGCCGACTTGCCGTGACAGGAGACCCACTCCGGTACGCCGGTGCATCCCCGCGGGATGCCCGCGGCCGGATCCTCTTCGGGGATTTTCTCGTTTGCAGGAGCAGACATCATGATCCTTCGTCCATCTCTCGGCCATGTATCCCGTTCCAGCCCGTCGGCCCAACCAGCCGGCTTCCCGCTGCGACGCACCGCAACCCTGGCAGGAGCCGCCACGCTGATGCTGCTGCTTGCGGCCTGCGGCAGCGGCAGTGGCGGCTCCAGCCGCGACAAGGCGGTATCCAGCAGTCCCACACCACCGACGAACCAGGCACAGAACGCCGGCGCGACAGGCACGGGCTCGTCATCGAACAGCGGAACGCTGAACGGCGGTTCGTCCGGTAGCGGTGCCACGGGCGGCCAGACGCATGCCGGTGGCTCCACAGGCAACGGGGGTGCGGGCCATGCGGGCTCGGGCAACGCCAACGCCGGAACCGGTGGAAGCGGCAGCGGCGGCGCGTCGGGCGGCCAGGGCGCTGGCAGTTCGTCGAGCGGCGACGCAGGAGGATCGAATCCCGGCCAGGGCCATGGTGCCGCCGGAGGCGGATCCGCTCAGCCCGGCGGTCATGCCGGGAGCGGCAACGCGGGGGGCAGCAACTCCGGAGGCAGCAACGCAGGTGCCGGCTCGACCGGCAACATCGGCCGCTGGGGTCCGGCCCCATCCATCTCGGCACGCGGCATCAGTGGTGACGTGCTGGCCACGATGATCAACCAGCCGGGTTCGCTGCATCCGGGCGATGTGCTGCTGAACGACGGCAAGCCGCACCCGAACGAAGCCTACGCCCCCGTGTCCTTCCAGGCCCGGCGCTGGTCAGCACAGCCACCCGCTGGCCAGGCCGTGACGGGTGAGGCGCTGCGCGTGCATCAGGCCGTTCTGGCCGACGCCAAAGCGGGCAGCTATACGTACTACACCAGTCTGGATGCCGCCACGGCCGACCACACCAGCCGCGAGAACACGCACAACCTCTGGGTGGAGGTGAACTTCGGCAGTTCCGTGAAGGGCTTTGCACCGCGTCGGGTCGACAGTCTGGCCTCGATGGCCGGCGTACCGGTGGGCACGCCACTGCTGACGCTGCAGACGCAGGCCCGCGTGCTGGTGGATCAGATTCCCGGGTACGTGACACCCCAGGGTCGGACCTTCACACTGAAGGGATCTCAACCCTTCGTGGTGGAAAAAGGCGCGCTGGTGCCGTTCAACCAGGTGCTGCGCCACTGGAGTGGTCAGGACGGTGCCTTCCTGCAGGTGTTCGTGGCCAACGGCGGCCGCTCCGACGAGGCGCGGCTGTGCCTGAACGTGCATGCACCGCTGATGAAGCGCCTGAGCTGCGTCCGCTACGCAGTGCCGGCTGGCTGGAAGCTGGGTCAGCCCCTGGTTCGTCTGGGCCACTACGTGGTGGATGACCAGTCGCCGGTGGCCAGCCGGCGCGACCTGCGCTACTGGAACGCCACGGCTGCCGACCTGCCGAAGCACCCGCTGGGGTACTGAAACAGGAAGGGGGACCGCCCGTCTCCGGGCGCTCCCCCTGCAGTGCAGTCTCAAGGATCCTCCGAGGCCGCCCCGCAGGCTGATGTGCCACGGCGCGGGGTTTCAGAGAATCCCCGGGCCTTTCCGCAACGGCCGCCCTTCCGGGCGGCTGTGCAAAGAGACCCGAGCGATGATCACATGTTGTCGATCATCACCTGGCCGAAGCCCGAGCACGAGACCTGCTCGGCATCCGGCATCAGGCGGGCGAAGTCATAGGTGACCTTCTTGCTGGCGATGGCCTTCTTCATCGACGAGATGATCAGGTCGGCCGCTTCGGTCCAGCCCATGTGGCGCAGCATCATCTCGGCCGAGAGGATCTCGGAACCGGGGTTCACGTAGTCCTTGCCGGCGTACTTGGGTGCGGTACCGTGGGTGGCCTCGAACATGGCCACCGAGTCGGACAGGTTGGCACCCGGAGCGATGCCGATGCCACCGACCTGAGCGGCCAGGGCGTCGGAGATGTAGTCGCCGTTGAGGTTGAGCGTGGCGATGACCGAGTATTCCGCCGGACGCAGCAGGATCTGCTGCAGGAAGGCGTCAGCGATCACGTCCTTGACGATGATGTCCTTGCCGGTCTTCGGATTCTTCAGCTTCATCCACGGGCCGCCGTCGAGCAGCTCGGCGCCGAACTCGTTCTTGGCCAGCGCATAGCCCCAATCACGGAAGGCGCCTTCGGTGAACTTCATGATGTTGCCCTTGTGCACCAGGGTGACGGAGGGCTTGTCGTTGTCGATGGCGTACTGGATGGCCTTGCGCACCAGGCGCTCGGTGCCGTCCTTCGAGACCGGCTTGATGCCGATGCCGGAGGTCTCGGGGAAGCGGATCTTGGTGGCGCCCAGCTCCTTCTGCAGGAAGTCGATGAGCTTCTTCGCCTTGTCGGTCTGGGCCTCGTACTCGATGCCGGCGTAGATGTCCTCGGAGTTCTCGCGGAAAATCACCATGTCGGTCTTCTGAGGCTCACGCACCGGCGAGGGCACGCCGTCGAAGTACTGGACGGGCCGCAGACAGACATAGAGGTCGAGCTGCTGACGCAGGGCAACGTTGAGCGAGCGGATGCCACCGCCGACCGGCGTGGTGAGCGGGCCCTTGATGGAAACGACGTACTCACGCAGCACGTCCAGCGTCTCGTCGGGCAGCCAGACGTCGGGACCATAGACCTGGGTGGCCTTCTCGCCGGCGTAGATCTCCATCCAGTGGATCTTGCGCTTGCCGCCATAGGCCTTCTGCACGGCGGCATCCACCACCTTCAGCATCACCGGCGTGATGTCGAAGCCGGTGCCATCCCCCTCGATGTAGGGCACGATGGGGTTGTCAGGCACGTTGAGGGAGAAATCCTGGTTGACGGTGATCTTCTGGCCCTGATCGGGCACCTTGATGTGTTGGTACATGGATTGTGGACCTGTAGTGCGGATTGACACCGGTCGGGGCACGGACGCAGCGCAGCGACCGCCCGCAGGCGAGGACGCCGCCGGACGAAGGTGACCCCGGGGAAAGGGAGATTATGCCAGCCATGGATGGCAGCCACAGGCGTGGGCGCCTCCTGGGCGCGACGTTCTCAGGGAAAGTCCCGAGATGAAGGGGCGACAGCATGCGACGCCCGTCAAGACGCGCAGGCCAGGACCAGGAGGCGTGTCGAGCCGAGGCAGCCGAAACCGAGGCCATGGCGTGAACGGGGCAGCTCTGGCTCCGACTTGCGGGCTGCGGGCTGCGGGCTGCGGGCTGCGGGCTGCGGGCTGCGGGCTGCGGGCAAGGTATGATCGGCGCTGACACAGGAACATCAACGGGGTGCCCCCGAATCTGCCATGCCCATTTCCACTTCTGCCCAGTCCGCCACGACGCCAACCTTCACGCGCGCCCCAACGATGGCGGACCCCGCCCCGGCACGCCTTGCCGATGGCGGCAAGCACCAGGCCAAAGGATGGCGCCGGGCCCAAGGGGCATCCATCCGCATGGCCGGCCTGTTGCTGGTGGCCGGTGCCTGGCTGGCCGGCATCCAGCCGGCGCAGGCCACCCCACCCTACCGGATGCCGGTGGTGGAACTGGAAGCCGGGGGCCAACGCATCGACGCCGAGCTGGCACGGACCGAGCCGGAGCGGGAGCGCGGTCTGATGCACCGGACGGTGATGCCCGAGAACCATGGGATGCTGTTCGTCTTCGAGCAGCCCGCCCAGTACTGCTTCTGGATGAGGAACACGCTGATTCCGCTGACCGTGGCCTTCCTGGACGAGGACGGCAAGGTGGCGGATCTGGCCGACATGCAGCCGCGCGATGAGCGCAGTCACTGCCCTTCCCGGCCGGTGCGCCACGCGCTGGAGATGAACCAGGGCTGGTTCGAGGCGCACGGCGTGAAGGTGGGAGATGTGGTGAAGGGGCTTGAAACCGTGCCGAACGGCGAACCGAAGCCCTGAGCGGCTGCCTCTGGAGAAGGCGCGCTCAACAACGAAAAGGCCAGCTTGCCACGCGCTGGCCTTCAAGGACCGGCCACAGGTGATGGCCGGCCCTTTCCTGCATGATCAGCCCTTGTTGGAGAGCTTGCCCACCACGGCCAGCACGACGATGGCGCCGATGACCGAGGCGATCCAGCCGGCCGTCTGGCCCGGCTCGTAGAAGTGCATGGCACCGCCCACGAAGTTGGCCAGGGCGGAACCAACGATACCGAGGATGGCCGTCATGATCCAGCCGAGTTTCTGGGTGCCGGGCATGATGGCGCGGGCGATGAGGCCAATGACCAGGCCGACAACGAACATCTGGATGAGAGCCATACGAGTGTTCCTCTGAAGTGAAAGGAAGGAAACGGACCGGAAGAAGGCCCGGGCGGGATCTGCACACCTGCGGAAAGCAGGCATGACAGGCCACAGGCTGAGCGCCGGACAGGCACCAGCCACGGGTCGAACAGCACCCCAACCTACCGTGGCAAAAGCGCCACGGATACGTAGATGGGCGCATCTTCCCACACTTCAACCCGACGAATGGTTAGAAATGATCATATCGACGGTCGCCTGCAGGCTGCCATCCTGCAGACGCACTTCGACCTGCCCGCCGGGACGGGCCTCGTCGACCGTGGTCAGCAGGTGGCCGTCGGCATCGCGCACCAGCGCGTAGCCCCGTCCCAGCACGGCCAGCGGGCTGATGAGCGCCAGGCTGTTCTCGGCCATCTCCAACCGGGCGGCAGCGCGCTGCCAGCAGCCACGAGCGGCATGCGCCAGGCGCTGCTCGGCCTGTGCCAGACGGAATCCGGCGGCAGCCGTCGAGGGTGGCCGCAGGGTGTCGGCCGCACGCTGCCAGCGTCCCCGGCTCTCGACCAGCCGGCTGGTCATGGCCCGTTGCAGGCGCTCGGCCAGGCGTTCCACGCGCATCTCCTGCCGGGGCAGTTCCTGCAACGGCCACCGCTGCAGCCGTTCTGCCAGCTGTTCCAACCGCTGACCATGGGCCTGCAGCTGCCGTGCGGGTGAACGCAGCAGGCGCTCGGCCATGTCCAGGCGTTGTTCCAGTCGCTCCAGCTGGCGCTGCATGGCCTGCTGCAGCCGCGCACGCTGGTGGCGCAGCCGCTGCAGGCTCTCGCGCCGATCGGTGCTGACCAGCTCGGCCGCCGCCGTGGGTGTCGGAGCCCGCACATCGGCCACGAAGTCGCAGATGGTGAAGTCGGATTCATGGCCGACACCACTGACCACCGGCAGCGTGCAGCGGGCCAGCCGCCGGGCCAGCGTCTCGTCGTTGAAGGCGTCCAGATCCTCGAAGGATCCCCCGCCGCGCACCAGCAGCAGCACGTCGCATTCCAGGCGTGCCTCGGCGGCCTCGACGGCGGTCAGCAGCTCGGCCGGTGCCTGCTGCCCCTGCACGCTGGCCGGGTAGATGATGACGCGCAGCTGTGGGGCACGCCGGCGCAGTGTGGTGAGCACGTCCTGAAGCGCCGCGGCCTTCAATGAGCTGATGACGCCGACGGTATGGATGTGGGGCGGCAGCAGCTGCTTGCGCCCGGGGTCGAACAACCCTTCGGCTGCCAGCAGCGCCTTCAGCCGCGCGAACCGCTGCCAGACATCGCCCGCCCCGGCCAGCTGCATGCGTTCGACGCCCAGCTGGAAGTCGCCACGCGCCTCGTAGAGGGTGACACGGGCCACCACTTCGACACGATCACCTTCGCGCGGCACGAAGCCCACCCGCTGCGCCGACAGGCGGAACATGACGGCGCGCACGGCAGCCCCGGTTTCCTTCAGCGTGAAGTACCAGTGGCCGCTGGCCGCCCGCGTGAAGTTGGACAGCTCGCCCACCACCCGCACGGTACCGAACGTGTCCTGCAGCAGACGACCAGCCATCCGGTTGAGCTGGCCGACTGTCAGCGCCTGCTCACCCGTAAAAGGCTGCGAAGAGGCTGTAAAAGCGCTTTCCTGTTGTTTCATCGGTACTTTTATCCACACAAAAGCCAACGCTTTCTGTAGCTGGCGGGGGCTGAATCAGCCGGGGAAACAGCCCCTTCACCCATCGCCAACATATTGAATGATAAAGGAATTTCCGTACCCGGCCTTGAAGCCCCCTGAACCCTTTTCCTGCGCCTGCATCTGTAATTACGGGATGGAACACATCTGCCCACAGAGTTGTCCACAGGTTTTTGCACAGGACGTTGCAGGTTGCGTGCCACACTTGCCGACCCCAAACAAAAAAACCGACAATCCCGGCGTTCGCGTCCCGCGAAAGTTCTACCCCTTCCGGAGTGTGTTCCCTTGTTCTCCATCATCCAGGCCGCTGGCTGGCCCATCTGGTTTCTGATTCTCGCCTCGATCGCCACGGTTGCCCTGATCGTCGAACGGGCGATCACGCTGCAACGCCGCAAGATCCTTCCTCCCGGCATGCTGGAAGAAGTGGTCAACCTGCACCGCAACCGGCAGCTCAATGCCGAGATGGTGACGCGCGTGGAACGCTCCTCGCCGCTGGGCCGGGTGCTGGCCACCGGGCTGCGACATGAGTTCGAGTCGCGCGACATGATCAAGGACGCCATGGAAGAGACCGGTCGTGCCGTGGCGCATGACCTGGAGCGCTTCCTGCCCACGCTGGGCACGCTGGCCACGGTGGCCCCGCTGCTGGGCCTGTTCGGCACCGTCATCGGCATGATCGAGATCTTCGGCTCGCAGGCCCCCAGCGGCAACGATCCGACCCAGCTGGCTCACGGCATCTCGATCGCCCTCTACAACACCGCCTTCGGTATCGGCGTGGCCATTCCGGCGCTGCTGGCCTACCGGGGCTTCCGCAGCCGGGTCGACGACTTCCTGGTGGAAATGGAGCAGCAGTCGCTGCGTCTGGTGGACGTGATCAAAGGAATCGGGGGCCGGCATTGAACTTTCGGCGTTCCATCCGGCGTGAAGAGCCGGAAATCAACTTCATCCCGCTCATCGACCTGCTGCTGGTGATCCTCATCTTCCTGATGGTCACCACCACCTACAACCGCTACCGCGAGCTGGCCGTGGACCTGCCCTCGGCCGCCGGCAAGGAAACGCCGGAAGCGCCGGTGCAGATCATCGTGGCCGTGACGGCCGATGGACAGTACCGGGTCGACAACGAAGTGGTGGGCCATGCCGATGCCAACATGCTGGCCAGCGTGCTGGGCCGTGCAGCCGGTGATCGTCAGAACCCCATCGTGGTCGTGCATGCCGATGCCGCTGCTTCCCACCAGTCGGTGGTGAACGTCATGGAAAGCGCCCGCATCGCCGGTCTGCCGCGCGTGAGCTTCGCCACCAAGACGAAGCAATCGGCCCAGTGACGGGCTGCTGCATCACGGGCGCCCCCATGCAACGGGTGGCGCCTTGAAGACCGAGGGGCTGCGCCGCCGGCTGGAGGCCTGGCTGCTGCGGGTCTGGTTCAATCAAACCCGTGGCGCCGACCGCCTGCTGGCTTGGCTGCTGGCCCCGCTTCTGCTGCCGCTGTCCTGGCTGGTGGCAACCTTGGCCCGCCGACGGGCTGCACGAATCGAACATACCCCCACAGGCCGCCCGGCCGTGGTGGTGGTGGGCAACGTGGTGGTGGGTGGCTCAGGCAAGACGCCACTGGTCATCGCCCTGGCCCGTGCCCTGCACGAACGGGGCCTGAAGGTGGGTCTGCTGGCCCGCGGCTACCGGGCCTCGGCCGACACGCCGCTTCTCATCGACCGCAACACGCCCGCTGCAGAGACCGGCGACGAAGCCCTGCTGCTGGCCGCCGAGACCAGCCTGCCCGTGGGTGTGGGCGCCCGGCGCAAGGCCGCACTGGATCTGCTTGTCTCGCACCATCCCGACCTGGACGTGGTGATCTCGGACGATGGGCTGCAGCACGTGGCCCTGCCCCGCCGGCTGGAGCTGGTGATGATGCATCCACTGGGTCTGGGCAACGGCCGCTGTCTGCCGGCCGGACCGCTGCGTGAGCCGGCCGAGCGCCTGGCTCACGTGGACGCACTGCTGGTGCCGACGACATCGCCTCAGTCAGCGAGCGAAGGGACGTCGCCTGACGCATTCCAACCCGCCACGGTTGCCGTCACACCGCAGGCTGCTGCCCCGCAGGACTGCCAGTATGCCAAGGTCCTGCAACAACAGGCGAGCAAAGGCCCCCGGACATCGGCCCCTCCCCGCTTCGGGATCCGCACCGAACTGGCCGGCATCCGCGCCCTGGATGGCAGCCAGCACTGGACGCCAGCCGATTTCGTGGCCGCCATGGCCGGACAGCGACTGGCGGCCGTGGCCGGCATCTCGCGCCCCGAGCGCTTCTTCGATTCGCTGCGCGCGCTGGGCCTGGACATCACCGAGTATCCGTTGCCTGACCATGCCCACATCGACCCGGCGTGGCTCGCCACGCTTCCCGAGCCTGGGGTGATCATGACGGCCAAGGATGCCGTGAAGTGCATCGGCTTCCCCCCGGCGCTGCAGACACGCTGCCGGGTGCTCGATATCCGGGCCGTCCCCGATCCGGCGCTGCTAGAATGGCTCGATCAGCAGCTGGCCACGACAGCCTGCTGCCCATCGACACCTTCTTCTGCGCATTGACACCATGATGGCTCTCGACATTCTCGTCTGCCCGCTGTGCAAGGGGCCGCTCGCCCACGACCGCCAGCAGCAGACCCTCACCTGCAAGGCAGACCGCCTGGTGTTCCCCATCCGTGACGGCGTGCCGGTCATGATCGTCGAGGAAGCCGGACACCTGGCGGCCGATGGCAGCGTGACACCGGCGCCTACCGCCGGCACGGCGGGCTGAAACCGGAGCGGCACGACCATGAGCTCCCGGTCCCCTGCCCAGGCGGCACCGGCCGCCACGCCTTCGTTCGTCGTCCTCATCCCGGCCCGGCTGGCCTCCACGCGCCTGCCTGACAAGCCGCTGGCCGACATTGCCGGCATTCCCATGGTGGTGCGCGTGGCCAACCAGGCCCGACAATCACAGGCCGTCCGGGTCGCCATTGCCACCGACAGCCCCCGGATCGCCGACGTGGCCCGTGCCCATGGGCACGAAGCCATCATGACCCGCGCCGACCATGCCTCGGGCACCGAGCGACTGGCCGAGGCCATCACACTGATGGAACTGGCCGAAGACACCATCGTGGTCAACGTGCAGGGGGACGAGCCAGAGATTCCGCCGACCCTCATCGATGCCCTGGCCCGCTGCCTGGCCAGCGACCCGGAATGCCCGATGGCCACGGCCGTGCATCCCGTGCAGTCAGTGGCCGACTGGCTCAACCCCAATGTGGTGAAGGTGGTGGCTGACGCCGAGGACCGCGCCCTGCTGTTCTCCCGCGCCCCCCTGCCCTGGTCGCGCAGCCATCTGGCCTGGGGGCTGGATGCCGACACCCCGCAGGCCCGGCAGGCCTTTGAGGCGGCCCAGCCCCTGCGGCACATCGGCATGTATGCCTATCGCAGCCGCTTCCTGACGCGCTACGCGCAGCTGGCTCCCTGCGCGCTGGAAGACATCGAGGCGCTGGAACAGCTGCGGGTGCTGCACCACGGCTACCGCATCAAGCTGCTGCACACCGACGATGCGCCGCCCGCCGGCGTGGACACACCGGCCGACCTGGAACGGGTCCGGGCACGGCTGGGACACGGCACCCACTGACGCACAGCCTGACAGTCCCGTGCCCCAGCGCCGCACAGGCTGTGTGGCGCTGGGGCGCTACAATGGAAGGAATCGTATCTTTTCAACAGGAACTTCCTCCATGCGACTGATTCTTCTTGGCCCTCCGGGCGCAGGCAAAGGTACCCAGGCCGGCTTCATCACCAGCCAGTTCGGCATTCCCCAGATCTCCACCGGCGACATGCTGCGTGCCGCCATCAAGGCCGGCACCGAGCTGGGCAAGGCCGCCAAGGAAGTGATGGACCAGGGCAAGCTGGTGTCCGACGACATCATCATCGGCCTGGTGAAGGAACGGCTGAAGCAGCCCGACTGTCAGAACGGCTACCTGTTCGACGGTTTCCCGCGCACCATCCCGCAGGCCGAAGCCCTGCGCGAATCCGGCATCCGGCTGGAGCACGTGGTGGAACTGAAGGTGCCGGACGCCGACATCATCGAGCGCATGAGCGGACGGCGCGTCCACCAGCCCAGCGGTCGCAGCTACCACATCCGCTTCAACCCGCCCAAGGTGGAAGGCAAGGACGACGTGACGGGTGAACCCCTGACCCAGCGTGACGACGACCGCGAGGACGTGGTTCGCAAGCGCCTGGAGGTCTACCAGCAGCAGACCCGCCCGCTGGTCGACTACTACCAGGAATGGGCTCGCACCGGCGACGCAGCCGCACCCCGCTACCACGCGCTGGAAGGCGTGGGTACGGTGGAAGAGATCCGCGCCCGTGTGCAGGCTGCGCTGGCCAGCTGATCCCACCGGCTGACGCCAGGGTCATGCCAGGGCGTCCTCCCATCACGGGCACCACGAGCCATCGTCGGTGCCCGTTTTTTTGCAGCCTTTCTCCTGGTGGAGGCCGCCTTTCCCGGGCACGCTCTCCTGGTATGCGCTCCCCTGAGGGCTTATTCGGGGTGGGCTGCACACCGCACAGTGATGGCCCCACTGCCCCGCAGAGCAGCGCTCGCTTCTTGCTTTTTAGCGCCCAGTCCCGACAGTTGGCGCCTGCGCCAGCTGCGCTTCCACCCAGGCCGCCAGCGCCAGCAGGCTGGCATCGGCACCCCGACCGCCCACCAGCTGCAGGCCGAAGGGCATGGCCACCGGGCCGCCCTGTCCCTGCGCCGGCCCATCCTTCGGCGAATGCCCCTTCTCCAGCCAGATGCGCCCCGCCGGCAGGCTGATGGCCGGCACGCCGGCAAAGGAAAACGGCAGCGTCTGGCCCAGCACCGCCTCGCGGACCATCAGCCGGCCGTGCCGGGTGGGCGCCTCATCCTGACCACGCAGCGGCGTGACGATGGCCGACGTGGGCAGCACCAGTGCATCCACACCCGCCAGCACGGCATCCAGCTCGGCCATATAGGCGCTGCGCGCCTGCAGTGCCGCAATATAGTCCTGCGCCGACAGCGCAGCGCCCGCCTGCAACGGCGTCAGCACCCCGGCTGAAAATCCCTTGCCCCCCTCAGCCAGCGCCGCATGGTGGACCCGTGCCGCCTCGGCCCGCACAATGGGCGTGTAATGGCGCCACGGCAGGTCCATATCATGGGGTTCGGCATCCACCAGATCCGCCTGTGTAGCCAGCGGTGCCAGCAGGGTCTCGAAGTGGGCATGCGTGCCTGCATCCAGACGCGCCTCCAGCCAGCGACGGGGCACGCCCAGCCGCGGTCGTCGGGCCACCCGGCCGTGTGCCAGGCTGCGTCCGGACAGCACCTGGTGCAGCAGCGCAGCATCCTCCACGCTCCGCGCCAGCGGGCCAGCATGATCACAGGTCCAGGACAGCGGCAAGGCCCCTGCCAGCGAGACGCTACCCACCGTGGGCTTGAAGCCCACCACGCCACAGAAGGCCGACGGAATGCGGATGGAACCGCCCGTGTCGCTGCCGATGGACGCGCTGCCCAGCCCCACCGCCACCGCCACGCCCGAACCGCTGGACGAGCCGCCGGATTGCCGGGCCGGATCATGCGGGTTGCAGACATCCCCGGTCCAGGGGTTCTCGCCTGTGGCCCCCAACGCGATCTCGTGCATGTTGGTCTTGGCAAAGACCAGTGCACCGGCGGCCTGCAGCCGCTGCACCACGGTGCTGGATGCCGCCGGCATCGGTGGCAGCACCGCCTCGGTGCCCGCCTTCATGGGCGCACCTTCCAGCTGGAACAGGTCCTTCACGCTGATCCAGGCCCCCAGCAGCGGCCGCTGCGCGGCACAGTCGGGCTCCCGTCCGATCCAGTCGGTCAGCGCCTGTGCCTCACGGCCGGCGCGATCCCAGTCCACCCAGGCCAGCGGCCGCAGCGCCGCCGTCTCGGCCGCCCGCGCCTTCAGCAGGGCCAGTTCGTCGGTCAGCGAACGCTTTCCGGCCCGCAACGCATCAGCCTGCTGCCGCAGCGACATGCCCGCAGCCCCCGAGTTTTCTGAGGCCCGGGCTCCCGAAAAATGCAGATCAGACACCATATGAAGACGAACTCCCGAATTGCGGACAGTGACCAGACAGAAGCGTATTATGAAGACTGTTTGCAAGGATCCCGATCGATGAAGTACCAGCAGCCACACCGCGCCCTGAACACCAGCAAGATACGGTCGGCCGCCTACGACGAGAACCGCCAGACCCTGGAGATCGCCTTCCAGGATGGCATGCTGCGCAGCTATCGCAGCCTGCCGGCCGACGTGGCGCGCCGTTTCTTCACCGCCCAGAATCCGGCCACCTTCTGGGAAGATCGCATCGCCGAAGAGTATCCGATGACCCAGGTGCGGATGGAGAAACTTCCGCCCCTGATGGAAAGCGACCCCGTCGCCGACGCCGCCCGCCAGAAGCTGGAGCAGCTCTTTCAGCAGCCGGACAAGTCCTGAATCGTGGCTGAAAGCACGACGCCGACACCGACCGTGGTGTCACGGCCAGCCTCACCCCAACCCGACACGCCCGAGGCATGGTCAGGCCTTGGGCATCCGGGCATGCTGCAACTGCCCGACACGTACGACCTCTCCCCCTCGCGCGCTGCGCCGGGGGCCATGCTGTCCGATCCCGACGCCATCATCCTGCTGTTCGCCGGCCATGCCCTCGTCCAGCGCAGTGACGGCCCACCGGCGCTGACGGCCGGCGACTATGGTTCCCTGCTGAACGCCTGGACCACCTGCGAGAGCGTCGGCCGCTACCGGGGACGTCCCTGTCTGGCCGTCTCGTTGCCCAATCCCCCTCCGTCCCTGCCCCCCGGCTGGGAGGCCCAGGGCCTGCGCCAGTGGTTCGGCCGCCTGCCGGATGATCTGACCTCCATCGCCATGCAGGCCAGCCAGCTGCTGGAATGGGTGCGCACCCACCGCTGGTGCGGCGCCTGTGGCGTGCCCACCGTGCGCGTGCCGGGCGAACGTGCCATGCAGTGCCCCCGCTGCGGCCTGCGCAACTACCCGCGCATCTCGCCCGCCATGATGGTGCTGGTCACGCGCGGTCACGAGCTGCTGCTGGCCAGCAACGTCAATTTTCCGCCCGGACGCTACAGCGCCCTGGCAGGCTTTCTGGAAGCCGGCGAATCGGTCGAGGCCGCCATCCACCGGGAAGTGGCGGAGGAAGTCGGCATCCAGGTGCATCGCCCGCGCTATTTCGGCAGCCAGAGCTGGCCCTTCCCCCATTCGCTGATGATCGCCTTCACGGCCGAATGGCTGGCTGGTGACATCCACGTCGACCCGACCGAGATCCGCGACGCCCGCTGGTTCACCCCCGACACCCTGCCCGACCTGCCGCCCGCCAACGTCAGCATCTCGCGCGCGCTAGTGGAGCACGTGGCACATCAGCTTCGGCAAGGCCATTCGCGCTGAACGATCACGCCGGCGGATCACGCCAGCCCCCTATGCCACACCCCGAGCAGCCCGCCCTCGGATTGTCTGCCTGTTTCCTTCCATCCCCGGCCCCTGTCCTTCCGCGCCGACTGCGGCGCCAATGTCGACCTTCTGTGCCATAGCTCCTGTGTGCTGTCGCTTTTCTGACGCATAGTGCCGTGACATCCAAACGGCCATGGCAGGAAAGCTTCCGTGCAGTCATCCCGCGCCTTCGTCACCCACGTTCCCTCCTCCGCTCACCCTGAATCGGCAGCCGGTTCATCCGGCGCCGGGGGCTGGCTTGACGCCGACGCGTCCCTACCGTCGAGCGAGCGCTCGCCCCACCGGGCGGACCGTCGCCAGCCGCTGACGCGTAGCCTCATGGCCTTGATGGTCTGCAGCGCGCTGGCCGCCTGCGGTGGCGGCGGCGGTGGTAGCGGTGGTAACGCCGTGAACACCAACCCCGGTCCCCAGGCCGTGATACCCGTCACGCCCTCCATCACCCCGAGCGCCAACAACCAGGGTGCGCAAGGGAGCAACGGAACCAGCAGCCAGAGCGGCACCAGCAGCGACAACCGCGACCAGGGCGGCGTAACCGGCGGTAACGCAGCGAGTGGCAACAGCTCCCAGAGCAGCGCGGGCAACGGCAACCAGAACGGTACAACCGGCGGATCAACCAGCACCCCAGGCACCGGTAACGGATCCGGCAACACGGGAAGCGGCGCTTCGGACGCCCCGGTCAGCATCACGCCACTCAATCTGCCCGGCAACGATGCCGACCCGAAGTCGCAGAAGCCCACGGCCGCCATCGTGCGCATCCTGGGCCAGGTGCGCGGTCCGTCTGCAGCTGCCAACCCGGCCAGCCTGCGCCTGCCGCAGGGCTCCACGTCCATCGCCTATGACCGGCAGGACCCGCCGCGCATCTGGGTCATCAACCCCGACCAGGACAGCGTGAGCGTGCTGGACAGCAAGACCCGGACACTGCTGCGCGAGATCCCGCTGACCGTCTCCGGACGGACCGAGACCGCCCCGGAAAAGCCGGCCACCGAGCACGGTCCGCGCACGCTGGCCATCGACAATGCCGGCCAGGTCTGGGTCACCAATCGCCACAGCGGCAGCATCAGCATCATTGATCCGGCCACGATGACCGTGGCCACCCGCATCACGCTGGGCATCGCCACCCAGCCCTACGGCGTGGTGGCTGCCCCTGATGGCAGCGGCATCTGGGTCAGCACGCTGGGCTCTCAGGAGCTGCTGCAGTTCGACCCCGTCACCCACCAGCTCAAGCAGCGCATGGCACTGGGCCCCGAGGTCCGGCACCTGGCCATCACTGCCGACAGCAAGCGCCTGCTGGCAAGCCGCTTCATCACGCCTGCCCTGCCTGGCGAAAGCACCCTCACGCCCCGTACCCGCGGTACCGGCTTCCGGGGTGGCGAAGTCCTGCTGATCGACCCCACCCGTGCCACGCTGCAGCGCACGATCCCGCTGGCAGTCAGCACGCTGGAAGACACGCCCATCCAGGGACGCGGCCTGCCCAACTACCTGGGCGCCGCCGCCATCTCGCCGAATGGCCGCTCGGCCTGGATTCCCTCCAAGCAGGACAACATCCAGCGCGGCCAGAGCCGCGACGGCCAGCCGCTGGACTTCCAGAGCACTGTGCGCGCCATCGTGTCCAACCTGGACCTGCAGGCTGCCACACCGGCCGAACGGCCCGCGCGACGCTATGACGTGGACAACAGCGGCCAGGCCAGTGCCGCCACCTACACGCCGGATGGCCGATACGTGCTGGTAGCGCTGGAAACCTCGCGCGAGATCAGCATCCTCAATGCAGCCACCGGTACCGAGGTGCGTCGGCTGGACGTGCAGCGCACGCCCCAGGGCATCGCCGTCTCGCCCGATGGCAAGCAGGCAGCCATCAGCAACGTGATGTCGCGTACCGTCAGCTTCTTCGACATCAGCGCGCTGGCCAATGACGAGCCCCGGGCCATCCTGCCCGCCACGGCCACCGGTACGCTGAAGAGCGCCGAGCGGATGCCGGCCCAGCTGAAACGCGGCAAGGAGCTCTTCCACGACGCCCGCGACCCGCGTCTGGCACGAGACCGCTACATGAGCTGCGCCAGCTGCCACAGCGAGGGCTACGGCGATGGCCGTGTCTGGGACATGAGCAGCCTGGGCGAAGGCCTGCGCAAGACCCTCTCGCTGCAGGGCCATGGCGGCAAGAAGGCCCGCCTGCACTGGAGCGGCAACTTCGACGAGGTGCAGGACTTCGAGCAGCAGATCCGTGCGCTGGGCGGCGGCAGCGGGCTGATGCCCATCGGCAGCTTCGAGCTGAACGGCCGCAGCCTGCCGCTGGGCACCCCCAAGGCGGGCCAGTCGGACGACCTGGACGCCCTGGCCGCCTATGTGAACAGCCTGAACCGCTATGCCCCCAGCCCCTACCGCAACAGCGACCGCAGCCTGACAGCCAGCGCAAAAGTCGGCGAATCACTGTTTGCCAGCAAAGGCTGCACCACCTGCCACAGCAATGCCGACCTGGGGGGTGACGGGCTGACCCGTCACGACATCGGCACGCTGAAGCCTGCCAGCGGCAAGGTGCAGGGCGAGGCCCTGACCGGCCTGGTCGCCCCCGGTCTGCGTGACGCCTGGTACACCGCCCCCTACCTGCACGACGGTTCGGCCGACACGCTGGAAGCGGCCATCCAGGCGCACAACACCAACACCTTCACGGCCGCAGAACTGAGCAGCCTGGCCGCCTACGTCCGCCAGATCGGCAACGGACAGTAAGCACGGCCCCAGAACTGCTGCAGCGATGATTGCCGCAGACATGAAAATGGCCCCGACAGGGGCCATTTCCGTTTGGGGCGAATCTGCCGCCAGGACTGGCGGCAGCTGCCGGAAGAAGATCAGGCCTCCCCTTCGCGGCTGGCGCGACGACGCTCGTGCTCCTTCAGGTGACGCTTGCGCAGGCGGATGCTCTTGGGCGTGATTTCCACCAGCTCGTCCTCGGCGATGAATTCCACGGCCTTCTCCAGCGTCAGCTCGATGGGCGGCGTCAGGTTGATGGCCTCGTCCTTGCCCGAAGCGCGCACGTTGGTCAGCTTCTTCTCGCGGATCGGGTTGACCACCAGGTCGTTGTCACGCGTATGGATGCCGATGATCATGCCCTCGTACAGCGCATCGTTGGGCTTGACGAACATCCGGCCCCGGTCCTGCAGCTTCCAGAGCGCATAGGCCACGGCCGCCCCGTCATCCTGCGAGATCAGCACGCCCTGGCGGCGACCCTCGATCTCGCCCGCCCACGGGCCGTATTCCTCGAAGACGTGGCTCATGATGCCGGTACCGCGCGTCATGTTCAGGAACTCGTTCTGGAAGCCGATCAGGCCACGGGCCGGCACCCGGTATTCCAGACGCACCCGGCCCTTGCCGTCCGGCTCCATGTTCTGCAGCTCGCCACGGTGCCGACCCAGCGCCTCCATCACGGCGCCCTGGTGCTCTTCCTCCAGGTCCATCGTCAGCGCCTCGTAGGGCTCCTGACGCTCGCCGTCCACCACCTGCAGACGCGGCTTGGGTCGCGACACCGCCAGCTCGTAGCCCTCACGACGCATGTTCTCCAGCAGGATGGTCAGGTGCAGCTGGCCGCGCCCCGACACCACGAAAGTGTCGGCATCTTCGGTGAACTCCACGCGCAGCGCCACGTTGGCCTGCAGCTCGCGCTCCAGACGCTCGCGGATCTGGCGGCTGGTGACGTACTTGCCCTCGCGGCCGGCCAGCGGCGAGGTGTTGACCAGAAACTCCATGGTCAGCGTGGGCTCGTCGATGCGCAGCAACGGCAGCGGATCCGGGTTGCCGATCTTGCACAGCGTGGAGCCGATGTCGATGTCCTCGATGCCGTTGATGGCCACGATGTCACCGGCCTGAGCGAAAGGCACCACCTCGCGCTCCAGCCCCCGGAAGCGCAGCACCTGGTTCACCTTCACGGTAACGGGTGCCTTCTCGTCGCCGTGCATCAGCAGCACCGATTCACCACCGCGCAGCGTGCCCCGGTTGATGCGGCCAATACCGATACGCCCGACGTAGCTGGAATAGTCCAGCGCCGAAATCTGGAACTGCAGCGGGCCGTCCGGATCGTCGGCCCGGGCCGGCACGCGGGACAGGATAGCGTCAAAGAGCGGCGCCATGCTGGGATTCTCCGCCGCTGCGGCAGCCTCGGCCTCTTCCACTTCGTTCACCGCATAGCCCGCCAGCGCCGAGGCGTAGATCACCGGGAAGTCCAGCTGCTCTTCGGTGGCGCCCAGCCGGTCGAACAGGTCGAAGGTCTGGTCCACCACCCAGTGCGGCCGTGCACCGGGACGGTCAATCTTGTTGACCACCACGATGGGGCGCAGGCCCAATGCCAGTGCCTTGCGGGTCACGAAGCGGGTCTGCGGCATCGGGCCGTCCATGGCGTCGACCAGCAGCAGGACGCCGTCCACCATCGACAGCGCACGCTCCACCTCGCCGCCGAAGTCCGCGTGTCCCGGGGTGTCGACGATGTTGATCCGCGTGCCCTTGTACTCGACCGCGCAGTTCTTGGCCAGAATGGTGATGCCCCGCTCGCGCTCCAGGTCGTTGGAGTCCATCACCCGCTCGTTGACCTGCTGGTTGGCCCGGAACGTACCGGACTGACGCAGCAGCTGATCCACCAGCGTGGTCTTGCCGTGGTCGACGTGCGCGATGATCGCAATGTTGCGGATCGGCTGGGTTGTAGATGTGTTGGTGTCAGACACGCTCAGTCTCGAATCGAATCAAAAAGGGCAACCGGGGTTGCGTTTCGTAAGGTCCTTGCGGCACGGATATCCCGTCCCTGTCGGGGAGACCCGGCCGGCTCGGCATGTTGTTCAGTCAGTCACGATCAGTCAGGCACGATGACCCGCAGTGGCGCCAGACGCACGCTGCCATCAGGCTGCGGCACCTGGCGGGCCAGCCCGGCCAGTCGGCCAGCATGCAGCACTGCCACCTGCCCCTCCGGGGCGTCAATGGCGGGCCCGGCGGGCGACGACGAGAGATCGGCATTCGGGTTCGTTGGGGTCTGCCAGGGCACTGCCTGCCCCTGCGCAAAGCGCCGGGCCTGCTCATCCGTCAGCTCAGCCTGCGACCATCCTGCCACCAGCGCCAGCAGCCCATGCAGATGAGACTGCGCCGCCGTCGGCCCCTCGGCCAGCAAGGCATCCAGCGTCACCGCATCCTGCACGCGGTACTGGCCAACGCGAGTACGCCTCAGACCGCTCAGATGGGCACCGCACCCCAGGGCTGCGCCCAGGTCGCGGGCAATGGAACGGATGTAGGTGCCGCTGCCGCATTCGATGCGCAGACGCGCCCGCTCACCGTCAAAATCCAGCAGCTCGATGACATCGACCCGCACCTCGCGGGGCTGGGCCGCCACCGGAGCGCCCTCACGGGCATGGCGGTACATCGCCTTGCCGCCCACCTTCAGGGCCGAATACACCGGCGGTACCTGCTGGATGACGCCCATGAAGCGCGGCAGCGCTGCCAGCAGCGCCTCACGCGTGGGGCGTGAATCCGAGCGGGAAATCACCTCGCCTTCCACGTCATCGGTGGCCGTGGTGATGCCGAAGCAGACCTCGGCCTCGTAGGCCTTGTCATGCGTGAGTGCCGCGCCGGCCAGCTTGCAGGCCTCGCCAAACATCAGCGGCAGAACCCCGCTGGCCATCGGGTCCAGTGTTCCCCCATGGCCAGCCTTGTCCGCGCCCAGCAGGCGCTTCACCTTCTGCAAGGCCGTATTGGAAGACAGGCCCAGCGGCTTGTCGAGCAGCAGCAGTCCGTGGACCTTCAAGCGCGGTGCGTCCGGTCAGTCGTCATGGCGCGCGGCGCCAACAGGGGCAGAAGCCTGGTCTGCCGTTGCAGGGGTGGCACTGGCCGATACGCCATCGGGCCGCTCGGCCGAGCCTTCCCCGGTGTCCGTCGCCGCGTCACCCGGATCGTCGGCCGCCCGTCGCGAGTTGGCCTCGTCGATGAGCCGCCCCATCTCGATGCCCCGCTGGGCGGAAGCATCGTGCACGAAGTGCAGCTCAGGCGTGGTATGGATGCGCACCCGGCGACCGACGAGCGAGCGCAGGAAGCCCGACGCCGCCCGCAGGCCACGCAACGTCTCGGCCACCCGTTCATCATCATCGGGCAGCACCGAGAAATGCACGGTGGCATGCGCATAGTCGGGCGTCAGATCCACGCCCGTCACCGTCACCAGACCCAGCCGGGGATCCTTCACCTCGGTGCGGATCAGCTCGGCAATTTCCTGGTGCAACAGCTCGGTCACGCGCAACGCCCGCCCGGGCGTTGCTCCTGGTCTACGTTTCATGGTGCCTCAGTCCGCTGCAGAGGCGCCCGCGGCGGAAGCCAGCGTCCGGGCCACTTCCTTGACCTCGAAGACCTCCAGCTGGTCGCCTTCCTGGATGTCGCTGTAGTTGTGCAGCGTGATACCGCACTCGAAGCCAGCCTTGACTTCCTTGGCGTCATCCTTGAAGCGCTTGAGTGACTCGATGCGACCCGTCCAGATAACGGTGGAATCGCGCAGCAGGCGAACTTCGGAATCGCGACGCACCAGACCTTCGGTGACGTAGCAGCCAGCCACCGTGCCCACCTTCGTGACACGGAAGACCTGACGGATCTCGACCATGCCCAGCATCGTCTCGCGCTTCTCGGGCGACAGCATGCCTTCCATCGCCGACTTCACATCGTCCACGGCGTCGTAGATGATGTTGTAGTAGCGCAGGTCGATGCCGTTGGTCTCGGCCATGCGCCGTGCCGGCTGGTCTGCCCGCACGTTGAAGCCGATGACCACCGCCTTCGAGGCGATCGCCAGGTTGATGTCGCTCTCGGTGATGCCACCGACCTGAGCGTGCACGATCTGCACCTTGATCTCGGCATTGCTGAGCTTGAGCAGCGCGTGCGCCAGTGCTTCCTGCGAACCCTGCACGTCGGCCTTGATGATCAGCGGCAGGGTCTGCACCTCGCCTTCGCCGATCTGGTCGAACATGTTCTCGAGCTTGGCGGCCTGCTGGCGTGCCAGCTTCACGTCGCGGAACTTGCCCTGACGGAACAGCGCGATCTCGCGGGCCTTGCGCTCGTCGGCCAGGGCAATCAGCTCCTCGCCGGCCTGCGGCACATCGTTCAGGCCCTGGATCTCGACCGGGATGGACGGCGTGGCCGAAGCAGCATTCTTGCCGGCTTCGTCCATCATCGCACGCACCCGGCCCCAGGTGGAACCCACCAGCACCGTGTCACCACGCGACAGCGTACCCGACTGCACCAGCACGGTGGCCACCGGACCACGGCCCTTGTCCAGCCGCGCCTCGATCACCAGACCGCGTGCCGGCGCCTTCTCGGGGGCACGCAGCTCCAGGATCTCGGCCTGCAGCAGCACGTTCTCCAGCAGGTCGTCGATGCCCTGGCCGGTCTTGGCCGACACGCCCACGAAGGGCACGTCACCGCCGTACTCCTCGGGCACCACGCTCTGCGCCACCAGCTCCTGGCGAACGCGATCGGGATTGGCCTCGGGCTTGTCGATCTTGGTGATGGCCACCACCAGCGGCACTTCAGCCGCCCGGGCGTGCGAGATCGCCTCGATCGTCTGCGGCATCACGCCGTCGTCGGCCGCCACCACCAGAATCACGATATCGGTGGCCTTGGCACCCCGCGCACGCATCGCCGTGAAGGCCGCGTGACCCGGGGTATCGAGGAACGTGACCACGCCGCGCGGCGTCTTCACGTGATAGGCACCGATGTGCTGGGTAATGCCACCCGCCTCGCCGGACGCCACCTTGGTACGCCGCAGGTAGTCCAGCAGCGAGGTCTTGCCGTGGTCGACGTGACCCATCACGGTCACGACCGGCGGCCGCGGCACGGCCGGCCCCACGTCCTCGGCAGCCACTTCGTCCAGCATGGCCTCCGGATCATCCAGCTTGGCCGCGATGGCGGTGTGGCCCATTTCCTCCACCAGAATCATGGCGGTTTCCTGGTCCAGCACCTGGTTGATGGTCACCATCTGACCCAGCTTCATCAGCTGCTTGATCACCTCGGTGGCCTTCACGGCCATCTTGTGTGCCAGATCGGCCACCGTGATGGTCTCGGGCACATGAACTTCACGCACGATCGGCGTCTCGGGCTGCTGCGTCTGAGCAAAGCCGCCGCGGCGATCGCGGTCGTTGCCACGACGCGGACCACGCGTGCGCCAGCCCGTGCCGGTACCGCTGCCCGCATTGCTGTCGTTGCGTCCGCCCTTGGTCGGACGGCGCTTGCGGGAAGCGTCATCCTGCCAGGACGACGAAAGCTTCTCGGACTTGACGTGCTTGTTGCGGCCACCACCACCGGCGTTCTCGGCCGGTGCAGGCGCGGCCTGCTGGCCCGACGGACGATGCAGCGTGCCACCACGACGGTCCTTGGCCGCACCGGCAGCAGGTGCCGGCTGCGCAGCCGGAGGAGCCGGCGGCGGCGGGGGCGGCGGCGGACGCCGGCTGGCTTCCAGCAGGCGGTTGATTGCAGCCACCTCGGCCTCGGCGCGGCGACGCGCCGCTGCCGTGGCATCAGCTTCTTCCTTGGCCTTGCGGGCTGCGGCTGCGGCCTCTTCGGCCGCCACGCGGGCAGCTTCCTGCTTGGCCGCGCGCTCGGCCGCCTCGGCAGCAGCCTTCTCCTCGGCCTGCTTGCGTTCCTGGTCGCGTGCAGCGGCCGAAGCGGCTGCGGCGGCCCCCGCTTCCTCGCGCATCTTGCGCTGCATGGCCCGAGCAGCCTCGGCCTCACGCTCGGCGTCAGCCTGCATCTTCGCCAGACGCTCCTGCTCGGCGCGTGCAGCTTCCTCGCGGCGGCTGGCCTCGGCGATCGCCTCGTTCTCACGCTGGCGATCCCGCTCCAGTCGCGCGGTCTTCTCGCGCAGCTCGCGGGCCTGACGCTCCATCAGCTCCTTCTGCCGACGGGCCTCTTCCTCACGCAGCCGACGCTGTTCCTCGTCGATGACCGAGTTGGCCGATTTCACCGGGGGCGGGGGTGCCACCGGCGTGGCAACCGGTTCCGGCGCCGCCGCTGCAGGGGCATTGCCCGGGGTGCCGTCACGCTTCACGAACGTGCGCTTGCGACGAACCTCCACCTGGATGGTGCGTGCCTTGCCCGTGGAGTCGGCCTGCTTGATCTCGGAGGTCTGCTTGCGCACCACCGTGATCTTCTGACGCCGGGGGGCATTCTCTCCCCCACCGCCATGCGACGCCCGCAAGGCCGACAGCAACCGCTCCTTGTCCGCTTCCGACAGCGGATCCGAGGGGGTCTTCTTGTCGACACCCGCTGCGCGCAACTGTTCCAGAAGCACCTCTGCAGGTACTCGCAATTCCGCCGCAAATGTCTCAACGTTCGTACTGGCCATGTGTCCTTCCGCTACTACCGATTCAGTGTGTGCGTCACCTGCGATCGTCACCCCCGACCGACGCGGGATCCAGGGGCGACATCGACGTCACGCACCGCCTTCCTCGACGAACCAGTGCTCGCGAGCCTTCAGGATCAGTGCCTTGGCCCGCTCCTCGTCGAGTTCGGTGATTTCGATCAATTCATCCACCGCCAGCTCGGCCAGGTCGTCGCGGGTGCGGACATTGGCCTCGGCCAGCTTCACGGCCAGCTCGCGGTCCATGCCCTCCAGCGACAGCAGGTCGTCGGCGGTCTCGTTCAGTTTCTCTTCGGTGGCGATTGCCTGGGTGAGCAGCGCATTGCGGGCCCGCTCGCGCAGCTCGTTGACCGTGTCCTCGTCGAAGGCCTCGATCTCGAGCATCTCGTTGAGCGGCACGTAGGCGATCTCTTCCAGGCTGGTGAAGCCCTCGTCGATCAGGATGTCGGCCACTTCGGCATCCACGTCCAGGCGTTCCATGAAGACGCCACGGATCGCTGCCCGCTCGTCTTCCTGCTTCTTCTCGCTTTCCTCGGCCGACATCAGGTTGATCTGCCAGCCGGTCAGTTCGGAAGCCAGGCGCACGTTGCGACCGCCCGTACCGATGGCCAGCGCCAGATTGTCCTCGTCCACCACCACGTCCATGACGTGACGCTCCTCGTCCACCAGGATGGAGGAGACATTGGCGGGCGCCAGCGCGCCGATCACGAACTGCGCCGGATCCTCGGACCACAGCACGATGTCGACCCGCTCACCAGCCAGTTCCTGCGTCACGGCCTGCACGCGCGAACCGCGCACACCCACGCAGGTGCCGATCGGATCGACCCGGCTGTCGGTGGCGTGCACGGCAATCTTGGCGCGCACACCCGGATCACGCGCGGCAGCGCGGATCTGCAGCAGCCCCTGCTCGATCTCGGGCACTTCCAGCTCGAAGAGCTTCATGATGAACTCGGGCGCCGTGCGCGACAGGAAGAGCTGCGGCCCACGACCCTCGCGGTTGATGCGGGACACCCAGGCCCGCACGCGGTCACCGTTGCGCAGGTTCTCCTTCGGGATCATCTGGTCACGCGGCAGGCGAGCCTCGATGCGACCCGACTCGATGATGGCGCCCTCGCGATCGACACGCTTGATGGTGCCCGACAGCAGCGAATCACCCCGGGAGAGGAAGTCGTTGATGATCTGCTCACGCTCGGCGTCACGGATCTTCTGCAGGATGACCTGCTTGGCGGCCTGCGCACCGATGCGACCGAACTCGATCTCTTCCAGCTCTTCCTCGATGAAGTCCTCGAGCTGGATGTCCGGATCCTGCTTGCGGGCCTCGGTCAGGATGATCTGCAGATCGTGGTCGTCCAGCTCGCCGTCGGGCACCACCTGCCAGCGACGGAAGCCACGGTAGCTGCCATCCTCGCGGCTGATCGCCACGCGGATGTCCACCTCGTCCTTGTAACGCTTTTTCATTGCCGACGCGAGCGCACTCTCCAGTGCGGCAAACACGACGTCGCGCGGAACATTCTTCTCGCGCGCCAGCGCATCGACCATCAGCAACAATTCACGTCCCTGCATAACCACTCCCTAGAAAACCGGCTTCGGCACCAGCCGAGCCCGATCCACTTGCTCAAATCCAAACCGCAGCCAGCGCACATCGGCCGTCTGCAACGCGGCTTCCACCGGATCGGCAGGCACGGGCCGCGCCTTCGGCGGCCGACGACCGGGCACCCCCCGGTTGCGTCCCGGACGGGCATTGTCCGCCGGCTTCTCGCGCCAGGCCAGCAGCCAGTCGCTCTCGGCCGGCGCAGCGCCCCCGGCCTGCACCACCTCCGGCAGCGCGGCGTCGGGCCCCAGCAGCTCGCGCACCCGCGCCAGCGCCGTCTCTGCCGACAGCAGCACGCCCTCGAAGGTGCGGCGACCGTCCTGCGGCATGCGCAGCCAGAGCTTCACCTCGTCACCCGTGAAGCGGGCAAAATCCTGTGGACGACGCAGCCGTCGGTCCAGCCCCGGCGAGGAAATCTCCAGCCGGTCATAATCCACATCTTCCACCAGGAACAGGTGCGAGAGCTGCTCGCTCACCCGTTCGCAGTCATCCAGCGTGATGGGCTGCGCATGATCGACATTCTCGATGGTGATGCGCAGCAGCCCACCGGCGGCGAACTCCACGTCCACCACTTCGTAGCCCATGCCCGAGACCACGGGATCGACCATCGATTCGACGTTGCTGACTGTTGCCGGAGTGCTTCCCACCTGTTGACCCTACCCTGCCGCGCCTGCGCGACCGATTTTCCAGACTGCCACCCGTGCATGCCGGTGCTCGCACGAACAGCCAGAATTGCTGCGCCCGCCACGGATAAAAAAAAATGGGCTTGCCAGCCCATTCCGTACCACGGCGTGGAGCCCGGCCATGACCGAACACCCACCGGCGCCATGCACCCGCCACCCCGTGGCGGCCGTGAAGGCGACCCGGCCGCCATACCTGCGGACCGGCTGCGGCCGGCGCCCTGCAAAGACGCCGGAACCAGCAGGTCCCTTCGCTGTTGCGGGCGGCAATGCCACCTTGCCGAAGGTATCCTGCAAGACGGCTGATTGTAGCCGACGAATGGTCGAAACTCAAGATCGACCCTCCCTGGCCACACCCCGCCGATCGAGGCGCACCGCCCCGACCGACTCCGGAGAACCCCGCTCGGACCAGGTCAGCGCCCTTTGGCGAAACTCTTGCGACGGGGCCGCTGCTGGGCCGCGTTGCCGCCGTTGCCACCGGCACGCTTGGCCCGCGGCTGACGGGGCGTACCGTTGCCCGGTGCACGCTGCCCGCCCCAGTTGCCGCTGCCGGCATTGGGATCGAAGGGCTGGCCCAGACGCGCCGCAAAGCCCGGCGTCGTCCCCCAGCGCTGCTGACGACCATCCCGCTTCATCGAGCGGGTGATGCCCTCCAGGTGCGCCGAATCCGACGTAGGCTGCCAGTCGTCATCCTCGTAATTGACACGAGCTGTCGCCGGCACCTGCCGATTCCGGGGCGCCACGTTGCCGTTGCGCCCACTGCCCTTGCCGCTACGGGGCGCGACGTTGCCATTGCGCTCCTTCACGCGGCGCGGCCGGCGGTCGGGCAGCACGGTCTCGCGCGCCACCTTCGACCAGTCGGTATCACCACTGTAGGACACGGCCTGCGGCAGATACCGGGTCTCGGTCCACCCCCGGCGCTCGCTCACCGTCAGCGTCTTCTTCTCGGCGGTGGGCTCCAGCGTCTTCACCGACACCATGCGCGGCGCCTCGACCTTCTCGGGCGACTGCTGCCGGCCCGCCGTGCGCGAACGTCGGGGCTGCTGACGCTTGCCCCGCGCCTGCTTGCCCGCATCATCGCCCGGCAAGGCACCCTCAGCCGCCTGACGGCGGCTGCCCCGCCGTGTCCGCTGCGCCTGCTGGCCGCCAGCCACCTCCTGCGCTGCCTTGCGCCGACCACCACGGGTCCGGCGCCCGGCATGCTGACCCTCGCCACCGGCAGCATTCCCGTCCACCGGCGTGGCCTGGCCACTCGGCATGGCCACCCCGGACGCGTCCTGTCCGGGCAGCTGCACCATGCCCTCGCCCGTCTGCTGGGCACGGCCCCGTGCCCCACGCAACATGCGCCGGCGCGCCGGATGGCGACTGCCTGTCGGCTGCGGCATGCCGGACGCTGCGCCCTGCTGGCCAGCGCCGGTCTGGGCCGCATTGCCCGCACCTCGTCCCTGGCGGCGCGATGCGTCATTTCCACGGGCTGCACCTTTGCCCCGCCCTTGAACATTACCCGACTTGCCACCCCGCGCGGGAACGGCATCTGCCGCCCCGTCACTCATCTCGGCCACATGGCGACGCATCTGCTGCTGCAGCTGACGCACTTCGGCCTCGGTCAGGGCGTGCAGGCGGCCACGCTGCAACCGCGGCGGCAACGCGATCGGACCAAAACGGATACGCACCAGCCGCGAGACGGTCAGACCCACGGCATCGAAGAGCCGCCGCACCTCACGGTTCCGCCCTTCCAGAATCACCACCCGATACCAGTGATTGGCACCTTCGCCGCCGATATCCTCGATGGACTGCAGCGTGGCCGGACCATCCTCCAGCGTCACACCAGTCAGCAGCTGCTGGCGGATCTCGTCATCCACCCGTCCCAGCACCCGCACCGCGTACTCACGCTCCCAACCATAGCGGGGGTGCATCAGCTTGTTGGCCAGATCGCCCGACGTGGTGAAGATCAGCAGTCCCTCACTGTTCAGATCCAGCCGTCCCACAGCAATCCAGCGCGCCCCACGCAGACGGGGCAACCGGTCGAAGACCTTCGGCCGCGATCCCGGATCATCACGCGTGACCAGCTCGCCGGTCGGCTTGTGGTAGAGCAGCACCTGAGGCGTCTGCGAGGCCGCGCTGCGCTTGCGCGACAGCGGCTTGCCGTTCACGCGGATGACGTCCTCGGGCCCCACCCGCTGGCCCACATGGGCTGGCAGACCGTTCACGGACACCCGTCCGGCGATGATCAGCTCCTCCATGTCACGGCGCGAACCGATGCCGGCATCCGCCAGGATCTTGTGGAGCTTCTCGGCATCGGGCGACACCGGCCGCCGGGTACCGCGACCCGCATCACGCAGGCCAATGCTGGCCTCGCGGGCAAAGAACGGCACCGGCTCCCCGGGCACTTCCTCGCCATCATCCTCGTCGTCGAAATCGTCTTCGTCGTCGTACCGGTCGTCTTCGTCGCGGAAATCATCGTCATTGAAGTCGTCCTCGCCCGCCGACGCGCCGAAAGACGGCACCTCGGAGGCAGACCACCCGGCATCCACGCCCGCATCGTCCAAGGACGGCTGCACATCGCGCCCGGCGCGGATGCCGTCGTCCGATGCCTCACCCATCGGCGCCACACTGGCCGACGCATCGGGAAGCCCGTCCTCGGCGACAGGCACTTCAGTCGCCGTCACGTCCTCGACCGAAGCAACCTTGCTGCGGCGGGCCGATGCCCGGGGCGTCCGGGCACGACGCGGCTTGGCTTCAGCGTCGACGGCAGCCCCCTCGGCATCGGTGGCTCCCGGATCGGCCGACACGGCATCAACCTGATCTGCTGCAACGTCCGCCGCCGGCTTGCGACGCGAGCGGGAGACCCGCTTGGCAGCCTTTGCTGCAGGCTCTTCAGCCGACGAATCGGCAGCGCCCTCCGCCCCCGTCACGCCCTCGGCGTCATCCTTCGCAGCCGTCTTGCGGCGCCGGGTCCTGGGTGCAGGTGTGCCGGCATCAGCGGCATCCGCCTCGGCAGCCTTGCGTCGCGGAGCACGCTTGCGCGCCGCCGCCGTCTCCCCGGCGGACGTCGTGCCCGTGTCCGTCTGCAGCATCGGATCGGCCGATGCACCCTGCCCCTCATGGGCAGCATCGCGCTGCATGTCTTCTTCGTACTGTTCGGTATTCATGCGATGGTCACATCACAGGGTGTTGCCTGCGGACGCTTCCGCAGCGGGTGGTTCTTCATTCACGGCCGTCCCGGCTTCGGAGGCCGCCTCTTTCTTCATGTTCATGTCGACCGGCGCCTCAGCCATACTGGCACTGGCACTAGATTCGACCTCGGTGCCGGCGTTCTCTCCGCCGGCGGATGGCGCCCCATCAGCCTCGGCACCACCGGACGCTTCGGCCCCCTCGGAGGCCTCGGCATTGCCGGACGTCTTGGCGCCCTCTCCCGCCTCCTCGGCAACCTGGGCCGAGGCTGCCGCACCGGTCTGCAGCGCCAGCGCCTCCAGCACATCGGCCGGCAGCGCATCGTCGTCCAGCGCCGGCAGCTCGGTCAGCGACTTCAGGTTCAGGTCATCCAGGAACTGCCGGGTGGTGCCGAACAGCGCCGGCCGCCCCACCACATCCTTCACGCCGATCTGATCGATCCAGCCCCGATCCTCCAGCGTCTTGATGATGTTCGACGACACCGTGACGCCCCGGATCTCCTCGATGTCGCCCCGCGTGACAGGCTGCCGGTAGGCAATGATGGCCAGCGTCTCCAGCACGGCCCGCGAATAGCGCGGCGGCTTCTCGGGGTTGAGCCGGGTGACGAAGCGCGCAATGTCCGGCGCGCTCTGGAAGCGCCAGCCCGAAGCCAGCGCCACCAGGTGCAGCGAGCGATCCAGCCAGTCGTTGCGCAGGCTCTCCAGCACGTCACGCACCGTGTCGGGCCCGATCTCGGCCTCGCCCGCGAACAGCTGGCGCAGATCCGACACCGACAACGGCTTGTTCGCGCACAGCAACGCGCCCTCGATGACTCGTTTGACCTCAGCGGTATTCATCAACCTGATAGCAAAGACGCCGCATACAGCCCTCTCCCAGGGGAACGGCACAGGCAGCTGTCGGTAGGCTGCGCACCCTGCTGCCCGAAACGGGCACGGGGATGGCAGGCCGGACATCCGCGGCCTGCACGACAGGCATGACGGCAGACGACCGGACAGCACGAAAAGCTTGGAAGGACCAGCCAGCGGCAGGCTTTCCCGGCAGAAATCTTCGAGGACGATGCCACGGGCACCGGGCCGGCACGAGTCCGCTCCCGTCGTCCTGCCCGGGACGACTGTCTGTCACAGGAAAGGCAGGCTCAAGACCTGCACGCGAGAACCGCCACGGATACCGGCAGGCACGCACCCGAAGGTACGTCGGCAAACCGTCAAGGGCCCAGCAATGGCCCGGCAACGCGATTCATGGCCGATTGGCTCGCGCCATTCTACCCCAAGTGCCCGTACAAAACGCAACGACGACGCGGCTGCAACACCGCAACCGTTCAGAACGTGTAGCCGATCTGCAGGGATCCGAACGACGGCACGTGCCGCTGCCCCTCGAACTCGCGGGAACGCACCACCCACATGAACTGGGCATTCCACCGTCCCGAGCGCACGCTCATGCCTGCCCCGACGTCCCCCACCAGGCGCTTGCGCCGCACCCGGTGACTATCATGCCAGGTACTGCCGTCCAGGGTCAGGTCCCGCAACACGGCACGACCGCCCAGCGTCACGAACCCGGTCCAGCGCGCCGCATCCGTCGCATCCCACGCCACCTCGCCGGGCTCGTTAGACCCCGGACGCAGCGGCGCCGTACCCCCATCGTCCTGAAGATCGGGGCCAAAGCGCCATTCCAGGCCCGCAAAGGCGCTGGTCTGCAGGTTGCCCAGACGCATGCCCCAGTGCCCCAGCAGATCCGTGCCACGAACCGTGGCCGGCTGCCAGCGCTTCACCCGGTACTGCGCCGCCTCCAGGATCGGCTCGTCGGGAAGCTGGTGCGCCCAGCCCCGGAAGCGGGGGGCATTGATCACCCGGTGCACCGCATTCTGCAGCGACTCGCCACGAACCGATGGCCCCACCCAGCCCAGGCGCACCTCATTGCGCACCCGCTGTCCATCCATCCAGGTGCCGGCCGCCAGGGTGGCCACCAGCGTCGCCGCATAGGGACGATCCTTCACCTGCAGCCAGGTGGCACGGCTGTTCTCAGGCGTGTAGATGGCCTGATCCAGCCGGAAACTCACGTACTCGGTGGGGACCCGCCCCACGCCCAGCGCACGCCACAGCGGGCACAGCGAGCCCTCCCCGCCGGACGCCCCCCAACCATCATGGGCCGCCGTACGCGCCGCCACCTCCAGCATCACGCCGCTGCTGTAGCCATAATCCTCGCCCGAGGCCAGATCATTGTCGATCTTCAGCCGCACCTGCGTGGCTGCTGTCGTCCGGCACCCCCAGGGCCGGGGCGCATCCTGCCCCGCTTCCGTCGCAGACGATGGACCCGACCAGGGCACCAGAACATTCGGGGCCGGCCGCGGCTTGCTGCCGGGCTCGACGGGATATCCCCTGCCCACCGGATCATCCACCCGATGGACGCCTGGCCATTCGTCCTCGGCCTGCGGCGCTTCCTCGTAAGAGGCGTCGGGCTGCAGCACCGCCCCCGGATCGCCAAACGGATCGGAGCCCGGCACCGCCCGATCGGGATCGTTCCAGAACGCCATCAGCACGCCACGCGTAGCCCGCTCCGCCTTGCCGCCCGAGGTTGGCAGGCGCCCTTGCAACGAAGGGCCGGATACCGGCAACGCCCGTTGAAGCGAAAGCCCCGTTGCAACGACCGGGGCCGGTTGTGCAGGCTGAAGACCGGTCGCAGCGGCGTTCACCGGTCCGGTCGCAGCCAGCCCCAGCCATGCCAGCATCGTCCCGGCGGCCACGCTGCATCTGCCGTCCTTGACCCTGGTTCCCTGCAAGCTGTCCCGTCTGACCGCCATCACCTTCGTTTCCGTGCCTGTAAGTGATTACAAGTATGCAAGCACACAGGCGCCGAAGGTACCCCGCAGGATGGGGAGGCGTCGCTGATTTGCCAACTTTCCGGGCCAATCCGGTCAATGGACGATGGACGTTGCCAGAGTACAACGCCCATCGTCACTCACTGGCGTGTTACCCACGTGCCTTCGGTTGCGAGAACACCATCACGGGCGGCAGCGAGCCTCGGAAGCGCTCCACCTCGGCCACCGCGGTATGACCGCAATTGCCCTGCGCCAGCCTTGATGTCGCCACGCCCGTCGTCAGCACGTTCACGTCCCCCCACGCGCACAGCGTGTTCGGATCGCGTGAGTTCACCGGATCGTACCAGCCGCCCTCGTTGATCCGGATGGCACCGGGCATGATCTCGTCAGTGACCTTCAGACCCGCCAGGATCTGGCCCCGCTGGTTGAAGACCCGCACCACGTCACCATCCTTCAGGCCGCGTGCCTTCGCATCCTGCGGATTCATCCAGCAGGGCTCGCGCCCGGCGACCTCGTAGCTGTTGCGGTTGATGGTGCCGCACAGCTGCGAGTGCAGCCGCATCTGCGGGTGATTGGACACGATATGCAGCGGATAGCGCGAGTCCGAACGACCCGTGCGCTCCAGCGGCTCCATCCAGGTGGCGTGCGGAGGACAGTCGTCATAGCCGTATTTCTCGATGGTCCGCGAATACAGCTCGAACTTGCCCGATGCCGTACCCAGCGCATTGAGCAGCGGATCGGCCCGAAAATCGGCATGCTGCACGAAGTCCTTCGCCTCGGCCGAGATCGGGAATGCCAGCGGCCGGTTGCTCTTCCAGAACACATCGAACACCGGCATTTCCATGCCCTTGGCGCGCGACTCGATCTTGGCCGCCTCGTACAGGTTGCGGATCCACTCCATCTCCGTGAGCCCCGCCGTGAACTCCTCGCCCTTGCCAAGACGTTTCGCAATGGCCGCAAAGATGTCGAAATCACTGCGTGCCTCGAACACCGGCTCGACGAGCTTCTTCATCGCCACGATGTGGCTCTGCGCATAATCGCCCATCTGCTCGATGTCGTTGCGCTCGTAGGACGTGGTGGCCGGCAGCACGATGTCGGCATGCCGCGCCGAGGCCGTCCACTGCACGTCGTGCACGATGAACGTATCCAGATTGCGCCAGGCACGCCGCATCTCGTTGCGGTCCTGCTGGTGAGCAAACGGGTTTCCGCCCGCCCAGTAGGCCAGCTTGATCAGCGGCAGCTTGATCTCTTTCCCGTTGAACTGCATCACCTTGCTGGGATTCAGCAGTGTCTCCACCAGCCGCGATACCGGAATCGAGACCGCCCCGCTCTGCGTCAGCCAGGCTGCGCCCCCGTTGACCTGCCCCGACGCGTCGTCGATGGCCTTCAGGATCGGCGTGGTGGCCGCAGGTGCGCCGCCCGAGGCATAGTGATAGCTCAGACCATAGCCCCCTCCCGGCAGGCCGATCTGCCCCAGCATCGCCGCCAGCGTGATCAGCATCCAATGTACCTGCTCGCCATGATGCTGACGCTGCGTCGAATAGCCCAGCGCCAGCATCGTGCGGTTGGCCGCGAAGCGGCGCGCCAGGTCGCGCAACGTCTGCGCCGGCACGCCGCAGATTCCTGCAGCCCATTCCGCCGTCTTGGGCGTGCCATCGGTCTTGCCCAGCAGGTACGGCAGGAAGCGGTCAAATCCGATGGTATAGCGATCAAGGAATGCCTGATCGTGCAACTTCTCCGTGTACAGCGTATGAGCAATACCCAGCATCATCGGCACGTCGGTCTGGGGGCGTGGCGCAATCCACTCGCCGTTCAGCTCCTTGCAGGTCTCCGTGAGGATCGGATCGATGCTGATCACCTTCGTGCCCGCCTTCTTCATGGCGGCCACCCCCGGCCAGGCGCCATGGTCGGCCACCTGCCAGGAAATCTGCGAATTGTTCAGCGGGTTGCAGCCCCAGAACACCATCAGCTGGCAATGCTTGGCCAGATTGTCCCAAGCGGTGCATTGCTCATACACCTCCAGCGAACCCGACACGTAGGGCAGGATCACCTGCGCTGCGCCGGTAGAATAGTCACCGCTGCTGTTGGTATAACTGCCCGTCAGGTTCAGCATCCGTCGCAGCAACGTCCGGCAGTTGTGGACGCGCCCCGGACTCTTCCAGCCATACGACCCCGCAAACACGGCCTGCTGCCCGTACTTCTTGCGCACCCGTACCAGCTCGTCGGCCACCAGCTCGATGGCCTTGTCCCAGCTCACCCGCACGAAATCACCGCTGCCCCGACCATCCGGATCAGCGCCCGGGCCCTTTTCCAGCCAGGCACGGCGCACCATCGGATAGCGGATGCGCGACGGCGAATAGAGCGAATCCAGCACGCCAGGCAGTTGGGGCGACGGTGCCGGATCACCCGACCAGGGCCTGAACTCCACCGCCCGGCCGTTCTTCACGATGCCATAGAACACGCCCCAGTGGCAGCCTGACAGGATGCCCTCCTGCACGTCCTTCCCGGTCTTTCCACCCGCTGCGGCCCCAGGATCTTCCCCGGTCGCCGACCTGGGTGAATCCTTCCCCGCGGCCCGGGCCAGAATCGGCGCACCCGCCACACCCAGTGAGGCCAGGACCTGTCCCTCGATGAATCGGCGCCGCGACAGCCGGCCGCCTGTCTGCGCGCCCGTCATCGCAGCCTGCTCAGCGGTTGTCTGCATACCGTCCACACGGGCGCCTTCCATTCCCGCGCATCCTTCGCGTTCATTGAGCCTGTCCATCATCATTCCTCCTGTCCAGTCCCGTATCCGATGCTCACCCGGGCTAACGCAGCCGGCAGCACCTCGGCCATCACCCCGTAATACCCTTCACCATCCAGCCGTGCCATGGCTCGGCAGAACGGTGCCACCCAGTCCATCTCCACCAGCAGCGCCTGAACCGTCGCCCAACGCGCCTGTCGCAGCGCCTGCGCCAGGGCCGCCAGTTGTACGGCCAGGTGATCAGGTGGCTCATGATTTTCCTGTGCAAGCTCCATTCCGAGCGTTTGCAGCAGGTTCTGCATCCGCGCCACCGGGGCATCGTACAGCCGGCCACTGCCCTGCCAGGCGCTGGCATAGGGCAGCGCACAGCGTTGGGGGAACACGCCTTCAAAGAGGGACGTGTACCGACGCTGCAGTGCCACCGTCACCTCTTCTTCCGTCCCTTCGGACAGATGCTGCCCCAGGCGTGCCATCAACGTTTCGTTGCCCAGCACCTCGCCCATCTCGCGCAGCAGCATCTGCCCGACCACCGAACGCGCCGCATGAACCTGTTCCCGCTGAGGCACATGGATGAACTGCGCAGCCAGCCAGTCGAGCACATCCGCCAGATCGGCAGCCGCCGGGTAGCTCACCTCGACGGTCTGCCCCTCCGGTCCGTCATGCCGCTTCAGCATGCCTGCATCTACCGGTGCATTCATCATTCCCCCCCATGCCCTGCACCGGATGTACCGTCGTCACGCAGATCCTTCGAGTGGTTCTGCAGGTACGACAGGATCAGGCGATACTGGTCATCGCTGAACGAGGTGAAGCGACGCATCGATTTCAGCGTTCCAGCCCACTGGTTGGCCGTGAAGTGCTCCTGCTGCGGAAGCACGTGGCAGGCAGAACATGCCTCCTGATAGGCATCCTTGCCATAGGCCCACACCGAAACCCGGTCAGCATTCATGCCGGTCGCATCCGACCAGACTTCCAGCGTCACCGGCATCCAGCGCTGACCGGTATCGGCATCCTGCTCCGGCTTGCCGCGCACCACCTTGTCCGCAGCCGCGTCATCCAGCACGGCCATCATCACGCGCTGGCCGCGCGCCTGGTAGATCACTGATGGTGTTTCTTCCTCCTGCCAGCCCTTCAGCACCAGCTGCAGCCGGTCTCCCTCACGTGCCTTCACCGTCACCTGCGCACCGCCCAGCAGTTTCCCCGGAGCGTTGTTCGATTGGCCAATATCCTTCGCATCCAGCCAGAACGCCTTGCTGGTCACCACCGTGGCTGGCTTGCCCACCTCAAAGGTCGAAGCGGCCGACACCGGCAGGCGTGCCGACACCTGGACCATGTCCTTCAGCATGACCACCTCGTCGGTATAGTTCGGCGTCGGCATGCGTGGAGCCAACTTCGACACAGGCGGCAGGTATTTCAGGTACAGCGCCATGGCGCCAATATCGCCGGCCGACATCTGCGACGTGTTTCGGATCACCTCCGCCATATCCCCATCCGCCGCACGGCCGATCGGGCTCACACCCGTGTGCAGGTAGCGCGCCAGCGAAGCGGCCGACCAGAAGCCGATGCCGGTTTCGTCAGGCGTGATGTTCGGGAACCAGCCGGTTCCGGTGGTATCGGGCCCGCCGCCGTAGCGGCTCTCGGCCAGCACGTTGCCCATGAAGCCACGTGACGAATGGCATTCGGCACAGTGTCCAGGCCCTTCCACCAGATATTCGCCACGCTGATAGGCCTTGGCCATGTCGCCGGACAGCTCGGCAGGCACCGGTCCCGGCTGCCACGGCTTGCCATCCAGGAAAGCCAGCCGCCACAGGCCCACACCACGCCGCATGTTGAAAGGGAACTTGAGCTGATGCTCCGGCACCGCATCATCCTCGGCCGGCAGCGTCATCATGTAAGCGTACAGATCACGTACATCCTCACCTGAAAGCCGCTGATACGAGGTATAGGGAAAGGCCGGGTACAGGTTCTGGCCATCCAGACCGCCAGGGCCCACGCCCTCGCGCAGCGCCCGGTCGAACTCGGCCAGAGTCCATTTGCCAATGCCGCGCTCGGGATGCGGCGAGACATTGGGCATATGGAAGGTGCCGAACTGCGTCTCCAGCACCCGTCCCCCACCCAGTACCGTGTCCTTGTCCTGACCCGGCGTGGCATGACAGGTGGCACAGTCCGAGGCCACGAACACTTCCCGCCCGTTCTTCAGGTCCGCCCCTTCCAGCGGCGGCAACTCACGCGCCCCATGCAGTGCCGACCATGTCCACGGGGACGTCAGTACCCCATATCCCGCCGCGCCCAGCACCACCAGGCTGGCTGCCACTTTCCAGATCCCTCTGCCCTGCCGCCCCATTGTTCGGTTCCTCCTGAAATGGATGGCTCCCTGAAAGCAGGACGAAAACGCTATTGCAATCTGATATAGCGCTTCAACCCCACCCTAGGCGAACAACCACCCTACCGTCACTATAGGCAGCAGCGAATCCGCGAAGGCTGCAGGGTTGTGAAAGGGATGTAAACAGGCATGCGACCGTCTTGCCGTGCAATCCGGGTTCTGGTCGAATCCATGCCAATCACATCTGCAGGGAAGCCCATGGATCGGCCAGACGAACGCCTGAAGACGCTGCTGCACCAGGAGAGCAACGCACTCGTGCAGGCCATTCTTCAGCTTGCCCTGGCGCACGGCTTCACCGATCAGACCAGTTCGATGCGTGCTGCCTGGGCCGAAGCGGTCGAGCGGATCAACGACTCCATGTCGACCTGGCTTACACATGCACGACCACGCCAGCTTGATGGCCGCAACGACTACCGCGCCGATCCTCGCTTCGAGCGGCTGCGCGAGATCGCCTGGCGCCATTACGAAGCGGGCGTGCCCCTGGAGCTTCACCATGGCCTGTTCACCTTGTGCCGCCAGGCCTATCGCCAGCACCTGCAGCAGATCCCGCAGCGCCCGGATACCGACTCCCTGCTGGCCATCCTGGACAACTTCTTCGATGAAGCCGCCCAGGCCATGCTCGCGCCATGGGCCATGCGCCCCCCCAGCGAAGCAGCCCTGGCCGAGAACATTCGGCGCCTGACCCGCGAGCGGGATCAGTATTTCGGTGTCCTGGAGAGCCTCAGCGGCCCGGTCTTCATCACAACCGAAGAAGGTCGACTGCAACATGCCAACGACGCTGCACTGCAGTCCTTCCTGGGTCTGTCCGAAGCGGGCGCGCTGCGCTACCGGCTGGCACTGCAGCACCACCGCGACACACTGCAGGCCGTGCTCGACGACATCCTGGCCGCAGGCCGGCACGAACTGCACGCCATCTGGCTGGATACGCACGCGGGGCGACGCTGCTTCGACATTCGCCTGCGCCCCCTGGAGGACAGCGCCTCCAAGCTGGACCGCTGCCTCATCATCCTGATGAACGATGTCACCGGCCACCAACGGGCCATCGAACGTGCCCGACAGGCCGAGCACACCATGTCGATGTTCCTGGCCGCCATGAGCCACGAGATTCGCGGTCCATTGCACAGCGTTCTGGGCGCAGCCGAACTGCTGCGTGATGCCAGCCTGGCAGAAGCCGAGTCCCTGCTGGACCTGCTCGGGCTGTCGGCCGGCGCCCTCAACGCCACACTGGAGAACGTGCTGAGCTTCTCGCGCTTTCGCCACCAGGCGCCCCAGCCACGGCCTACAGCCGTGCCGTTGCGCAAGATGCTGGCAGATCTGGTACGAACCCAGGACGTGCAGGCCCGGCACCAGGGCGTGCCCCTGCAGCTGCAGCTTTCCACCGGGCTGCCCGACCAGGTCATGCTGGACGGGTCACTGGTGCAGCAGGTGCTGGGCAACCTGATTCGCAATGCGCTGCGGCACGACGATGGCCAGGGCGTGACCCTGGCCGTGAAGATCGATGGCTCCGAGCTGGTCTTCATCGTCACCGACCATGGCCCCGGGCTTCCCCCGGGCATTCAGGCCCAGCTCACCCGTCCGGCCAGTGCGGCCTCCACCCCGCTACCGGACCCCGTGGACAACAGCCACAGCTCGGGCCTGGGCCTGCTGATCGTGCGGCGCATGACCCAGGCACTGGGTGGCCGACTGCAACTGCCAGCCGACGCAAACGGCACCAGCATCGAAGTATGGCTGCCACTGGTACTACCCGAGATTGCCGCTCCTGACACGAACATCCCTGTACACTCGCCTGAAGCCCCGCTCCTCAATCAAAGCTGCCTGCTTGTCGACAACGACCCGATCGGCGCACTGGGCACCATGGCCATGCTCGAACGCCTGGTCCGTTCGGTGGACCATGCCACCAGCCTGACCCAGGCCAGTGCCCTGCTGCAGACCCAGCCCGATGTCTACGACTTCTTCATCGTCGACACCCGGCTGCCCGATGGCAGCGGTCTGGACTTCGCCCGCCAGATCCGCCTGGACCCACGCATGGCCGGCAAGCCGGTGCTGCTGCTGAGCGCCAATACCGAACAGGTCCGCCAGCAGCCCGAAGCCGGCATGCTCTTTGCCGCCCTGCTGGAAAAGCCCCTCGACGCCACGGCGCTGGCCCAGGCGATCCGACGCCACGCCGGCCCCCCACCCAGCAGCCCGAACAAAGAAGACACGCTGTCGATTGCCAACGGTCTGTGGCTGGACACCCAGACGCGGCGGTTGCATATCGACGGCCGCGTCGAGACGCTGTCGCCCGCCGAGACCCGGCTGCTGGTCTGCCTGGCCGCCGCCATCGGCAAGCCCTGCGACCGCACCCGCATCAGCGAGGCCATCTGTGGCCGGGACTGGGTGTACGGCGACCGTACCGTGGACGTGCTGGTCTCCCGTCTGCGCCGGCGGCTGCGGCTGCGAGGCAGCGTGGCGCGCATCGTCACCGTGCATGGGCTGGGCTATACCCTCACGGTTGGCTGACAGGCACAAAAGGGAAAGAGGGGCAACAAAAGTCGCGCGGGGTGGGGCCATCACCCCAACAGATTGAACAGGCCAGCCCCCGGCAAATGGGGAGGCCCCAGGGGCGGAACGCAGCGATCAGAACTTCGCTGCGATCTTCTCCAGCGTGTTCCAGTTCCGTGCGGTCGCCGTGACCCGGAAGCGCTTCTCCAGGGCGGTGTGAGACACGCGCATGGCCTTCACCCCATCAGGGGCCCAGACGAAGACTGTGCGGCCATGAATCCTGACAACCTCGGGGCTGAAATCCTCGGCCTCCAGCGCAGCGGCCTGCGCCTGAGAGGGCGCTGTGTACAGGAAGATGGCCAGGTACTTCGAGCCGTCTGTTGCGACATCCTGCAGCGGATTGGCATCCAGGATCGCCCGGATCTCGTCGGCGGAGCGCGCCATGACGGGGACATCCACGCCGAAAGCGCTGGCTATCAGGGCCTGTACCGACGCACAGACCTTCTCCTCGGGGCCGGGTGCGGTCACGATGATGTTGCCGCTCTGCCCGATGGTGATCACGTCCTCGAACCCCGCACCTTCGAGCCGGGTGACAAGCTCGGCCATGGGGACCCGGTTGATCTTGCCAACATTGATGCCACGCGGCATGACGAGCCAACGCATCATGCCTGCCCCCGCCTGCCGTTGGTAACGCCCCCAAGGGACAGAATCGCATCCATGGCGCTGACCGCTGCCTGAACGACAGGCAAAAAAAACCCCTGAGCAAATGGATAAGGACTCAGGGGCGGGAGAATGTCGATGGTTGCGGGGGGAGGATTTGAACCTCCGACCTCTTGGTCCCGAACCAAGCGCGCTAACCAGGCTGCGCTACGCCCCGAAAGATTCCTTTCCGGCTCCCGAGTCGGGAGACATCATACCCCCGCTCCGCGCCACGTAAGGAACGAGGGGAATTTTAACACGTTCCCCTCCTCTCGTCAAACAAGGAAAAGGTCGCTTGTCGCCCTTCTGTGACGGTCCGGCCCCCCGTCATGGGGCCAGGAAAAAGCCCCGCCCGTTCGCCCCTGCCCTGGCGCTGACGGCCGCGGATGACGCGGCGGTGATATTTTCTCCCGTCGACACCGTCGAACGGAAAAATCAAAGAAAAATCAGAAAGACGGCGGCTGAGCCCACCCAGGTGATAAGGGCGGTTTGCGCCCAGGAAAGCCGCATAGCACGGCAGAGCCAGAAGAACAGAAGCCCCGCTCCGCACCACGACATGAAGGGCCCCCATGAAATCGTCCAGGGGACGAGGAAAACAAGCTCATTCGCCAGCAGTGCCCAAAGGGAAAAGGCTCCCTCCGCCGCATCCAGCAGCCATGACGTCAGGGGCAGCCCGGCCAGATGCAGAAGGGCCGCGGCCGAGGTCAGAGAAAACGCGAACGAAAAGAAGGCGGGCGCAAAGAGGTTCAAAATCAGCCCCGCCAGGGGGACGCTCCCGAAAGTGTAGGAGGTCTGGGGGAAGGAGATGAGCCAGATGGAGGGGCTGAGCACGATCCAGAAGGCCGTTCCCCGCAGGCTCCCCTCCTCGAGGACCGCGGCGATGAGGAGAGCGGCCAGGACGGACAGGCGCCAGCCCACGTTCCAGAAGAGATGGGGGGAGAACAGGAGGAGGCTTACGGCGGCAACGGCAACGGAGTTCACGGAGCTCCGCGGCCGTCCGAGGAGCTCCGCCAACAGGGCGGTCTGGATCATCGCGCCGGCGCGCAGGGCACTTGGCGCGGCCCCGGTCAGGAGGATGTAGGTCCACAGGAGCAGGGAGAGCAGGGGGATCCGCAAAGGGCTTCGCCGCAGCAGCAATAAGGCGGAAAACACGACGATCCCCACGTGAAACCCCGATACGGCGAGAAGATGACTGGTCCCCCACGCACGATGCGCCTCGTTCAGGGATGCGTCCCGATAGCCTGTCCAGGCGGCGCGAAGGTAGGCCCCGGTCAGAGCAGGCATGTGGATGGTCAGGAGGCGGAAGACCTCGTAGCGAAGACGGTGAAGATTCCAGGGTTGTTTCGGCGTGGGTTCGAGCCTGGAGGCGGCAAGCCATGCCGTAACGCCGTAACCCCTCCAGAAACGTTCCTCGTCGAAGCCCGTACCGGCCGCACGGCGCAAGGGACGAGAGATTCCCTCCGCCGAGAGGCGCATCCCCTCGGTCACGGTGGCGAAGGGAAGGCGAAGAAGAAAACGCCCCTGCGGGGTATCGAGGACCGCCGTGTAGGTCCGTCCCCAGGGTCGGACCGAGGTCACGGTTCCCTCCGTTCGAACGCTCATGGAGGTGGGGAGAGGGCGGTACAGCACACAGACAATCCTGACGGAGGCCAACAGGGTCAGAAGGAGCACGAGGACGAACAAAGGCCACTGCCCCCGCTCCTCCTTTCGGAAGGAACAAAGCAGCACGCCTGCTGCCGTGAAGGAGGCGAGAATCGGAAGAAGAACGGGACCGGCCTCCTCCTCGAGCCCCATCGCCGCAATCAGGGCGGCCAGGATGGCCAGAAAGGGAGCTCGTTTCAGGATCGTCATAGGTCTTCCCGCTCAGGCTCAAGTCAGGGGCCGACCGTCGCCCGATCCCGGAATCCCTCGAGCTTCGCGGCCCCGATACCCCTGACCTGGACAAGCTCCTCGACGCTTCGGAATGGACCGTTCTTCTCCCGGTACTCGACGATCCTCCTGGCCAGCGCGGGGCCGATGCCCCGCAAAGCCGTCAGCTCCATCTCCGAAGCGCGGTTCACATCGATCAGGCCGCCGTCCTTCGACCTGGCCGGAGGACCGATGCGGACCGTCGGAGCCGCAACCACAAGGGCCTCCTGAGGCTGACGCTCCCCCTTGCGCGGCACATGTACGTGCATTCCATCCGCCAAGGGCTGGGCCAGGTTGACGGCGACCGGGTCCGCAAAACCGTCGAGCCCTCCCGCCGCGTCGACAAGATGGACCGTGCGCGCGCCGGGAGGCAGGCGATAGACGCCCGGGCGACGGACGCTGCCTGTGACATAGAGGAACCATTCCCCCGATGCAGGTTGAGTGGGTTGAGCGGATGGGCCGGAAGGATCGGTTTCCCGAGACGATGAAGCAGGTGTTCTGCCGTGATCTTGAGGCTGCGGAACCCTAACGTCCCGAGTGCCGGAAGGCGACGGAAGGGAGGAAAGGTGCGTTTGGACGGAGGGCAGGCCTCGAACCAGAAGCCCTGCCGCGAGAAAACAAATCATGCCTACGGCGACGCAGAACGCACCCCGATGTCTCTCCCAGAGAGTCCGCCACACGCGACCTCCACCTCCTCGATTTGGAACCCTAGGAAATCTTGTCCTTTGCAGGCGTTGGAGTTGAGACGGCGGTCCCGTTGGACCGAAGAGAAACGGCCAGCCACAGGATCTCCAACGGCAGCGCCGCCAGCAGTATCCAATGCGAAAAGCCCAACCCCTCGAGGAGCCCCTCGGCCCTCAGCCCATCGATGGACAGGCGCATGACGGAATAGAGGATCAATCCCAGCGGGGTGATCACGGAGGCGCCCCCCAACCTCTTGTCCCGGCTTCTGTGTCGCAGGGTGAAGCGCTCGACGGCCAAAAGGGTCACGAGGATCGCCAGAGAGGCGACGGAGTAATATATCTGGGTGGGATGGCGCATCACGGACGCCGGGTCGTAGGGGAAGTGCACGCCGAAACGGTGCAGCGTGGGGATCCCGACGCAGCATCCGTTGAAAAAGCATCCCCATCGTCCCAGGGCCATCGTAAAGATCGCCGGAGGGGCGACGACGTCGCAAAGCCTCTGGAAGGGAAGCTTCGCATTACGCCAACAGAGGGAAAAAGCGGCCAGAAAAGCCCCCGTGAACGCCCCCACCTCCGAAAGGCCTCCACGGCGAAGGTCCAGAAGCAGGGAGGGGTTTTCATAATAGGCATCGAAGTTCCAGAGATACTCGAAGGCCCGAGCGCCAAGAAGCATGGCGAAGAACGCCCATCCGATCACGCGCCGGGCCTCGCCGTCGTCCACCCCATAGAGCCGGAAACGCCGAATGCTCCAGAGCATCGCCAGGGAGAGCGCCAGCAAACATAGTACGTATCGAGGGTTATCGTCCCAATCTTTATGAGAACGGGGAACATGGGGATTCCGATTCGGTCAGCGGCGCCTGCGGCGGTGCGGGAAACGCGACGATGCGGGCCTGTAGCCGCTGCCCTCCTGGAGTTTGGCGGCATCGATCTTCGGCATGACGACCACCTTGCGCTCCGGGGCCTCCCCCACCGACTCGGTCTTGACATCCTCCCGATCCTTGAGGGAGGTGTGAATCACCCAACGCTCCCAACTGAGCATGGGGTCGAGGCGAATGGGGACCCCGTACTCCACGACCTGTCTGGCCGTCGCCTCGGCCAGACGCTCCAGGCTTCGTATCCTGCGCTCCCTGTAGCCGTTGCTGTCGAGACGGACGCGGGGCTGAGACCCGGGGTCGCGCAGGGCGAGATTCAGCAGGTACTCCATGGACTTCAGGCCGTCGCCGTGCCGGCCGACCAGAATTTCCGCGTCCTGCCCCTCAATGTCGACGACGTTTTCCTCCTCGCGAAGAACCGTGTCGGCGCGAAGATCCATAAGCTTCAGCAGGTCGTCCACGAAATCCCGCCCCCTGCAAAGCAGGGAGCGCTCGGGCAGGGTCACCTCGACCTTGAGCTTTTTGCCGAACAATCCTAAAAATACTTTTTCGGAGCCGATCACCTCGGACCGGAGCTCCTCCGCGGGAACGCCCCATTGACGGGAGGCCAGATCCAGTGCTTCCTCGACGGTATTCACGTCGAAAACAAGGTGCTTGTCGTCAATAACATGCTTATCGTCGGTCACGGAAAAAACCTTCTTTCCTCAATTCGTCCTCGAATCCGTCCCTGCCCCTCTCCGCATCGCGACGCTCACGCTTCGGACTTGCGCGTCGGCTTCTCCTGGAAGAGCGCCGGCTTTTCCTGCATCTCCTGGCTGGTTTTGCGGATGACGCGCAGCTGATGAATCACGCCGAGCAGGGAGGAGACGCCCCAGTAAAGCAGAACCCCTCCGGGCAGGCTGAGGCAGATGAAAGTCAGGAAAATGGGCATGAACCAGCTCATCATGGCCATCTGGGGGTTCCCCGAGGCGGAGATGTGCTGCTGGTACCAGGTAAGGAATGCAATGATCAACAGAAGAATGGTGTTGGGAAGCCACACGCCCAGGTTGGAGAAGAGCAGCGAGGGATTGGATAGGGCGGAAAAAAACACCATGACGAAGCCGAGTTGGCTGTTCGGAATGGGTACGCCGGCCTCATCCACCAGGTTGATGGCCTTGGCGACGGTCGTCAGGACCGATCCGTCGAGCTGGACGGACAAGAACGTGGCGTCGGTAAAACCGTGACGGGACAGGGCACTGTAAAGCAGGATGAAGATGGGAAGCTGAATGAGCAGGGGCAGGCACCCCGCAGCCGGGTTGACCTTGTGCTCCTTATAGAGGGACATCACCTCTCGGTTCAGCGTCTCCTTGTCGTCCTGGTACTTCTCCTGCAGGACCTTCATCATAGGCTGAAGCTTCTGCATCCTCTGCATGCTGACCATCTGTTTCTGCGTCAGGGGATGCATGGCGATGCGCACCAGGATCGTCAGGAGGATTATAGCCAGCCCCCAGGAGTTCGTCAGCAGGTAAAGGCTTTCCAGAAGCCATGTCATAAAGTTTCCGGCCTGTGTCCACAAATAACTCAAAAAAGTTCACCATCCCTATCCAACTTGGCAGAACCGCAACGTCTCGGGGGAGGATCGTAGCCCCCCTCGTGCCATGGGCCGCACTTCAAAAGGCGCCGAAGCGTCATCCATGCTCCCATGCAAAAACCCCATTCCTGAAACACGACAAGCGCGTACTGGGAACAAGATGGGTAAAAACGGCATCGGTGTCCCAGCAACGGAGATATGAAACGCTGATACCCTCGAATCAGCAACATCGCCAGAACTGTGGCGGGGCTGCCGCAACAGCGTCGGCGGCGCGGATTCGGCAGGAGTTCAGGGGACACGGCGCAAAACGGGCGAATCCCAGTCCGCTCCGTTCCACCCGTCGAGCAGAAGGCCCTGCCGCTGCAGGACCCTGGTCATATCATGCCAGACGGCAACGGCGGAGGCGCCAAGAGCCCGGTCCTTCAGAGATAGGACAAGCGCCGCATCCGAGACCACCCAAGGCACCAGACGCCGAAAGGCCTCGCGCAGAATGCGGCGCCCCCGGTTGCGGACATGGGCCTTTCCCTGACGCTTACCCACCGCGTACCCCACGCGCGGTCCGATTTGGCCCGGACTCCTCAAAAACAACAACCGCACCAGATCTCCCTGAACGCGAAGACCGGTGCGGAAGATGAGGTCGAACTCCCGACCTTTCCTCAGGGTTACGCCATGGTCAGGCACTTACGGCCCTTGCGCCTTCGGTTGCGAAGGATCTTGCGCCCCGAGGGAGAGGAAGAACGAGCCAGGAAACCGATCTTTCTCTTGCGCGGCTTCCTGTGCGGCTGGAAGGTCCCCTTATCCATAAACAACGCCTCCTTACTATCTATCCTGTCCGAACGAAAATACTGTCGAAAGCGAAAAATATCATGTGAAACGGCTCAAGACAACGGAACAAGTTGTATCTCAAGCACATAAACCAAGATAGTATAGCATAGGTTCTGAGGTTTGGACAACAACCCCCTCCCCCCATGTCGCCGGACTGTGATAATGTCATCCCTTAGCGGGACCGAGAGAATGTCACCCC
>ERZ773009.184-NODE-184-length-46062-cov-9.398222_pt1 | contig 46062 bp, 43 predicted proteins | sample MGYA00580663_ERZ773009 | MGnify/ENA primary metagenome ERZ773009 (study PRJEB29015, sample SAMEA2737969) | human oral metagenome | biome: human oral; feature: human-associated habitat; material: dental | place: China | collected 2026 ... | reverse complement strand
GCTGACCTTCGATATCATCCAACTCAAACTGCTTGCGAATCAAACCTTGTTGGAGGTTTGTTTTCTGAGTTTTGGCCTCTTCCGCCTGCTGACTTAGCATATCCGTATCAACCTTCTCAAGATTATCAACCTTTTCTTGGAGAAGACGCTGGATTTCCTCTTGTTCGAGATTGAGGTTATCCAGTTCCTTACCTAAGCGTTCAATATCAGTCACTTCGTACCGTTTTTGTCCTTGCAGTTCTGACTTAAGCAAGCGCGCTTGAGAAATCTGTTCCTGCAAGTTTTGATAACGTTCTTGAATAGCGTTTTTGTTAGACTTAATCTCTTCAATCTCAGCTTCCAGATTTTGCTTTTCACTGGCGATAGTAGCAAGTCTCTCTTGGCATTTTTCCTTGTCCGCTTGCCAATCTCCTTCAGTAAGGCGATTTAATTCCTCTTCTTGAAGTTTCCAAAGCATTTCCAGTTCTTCGACCTGCTGATTGGTTTGTTGATAAGCAAGATACAAACCTTGCTCATGGATACGAGCCTGTTCTCCCTGAGATTTGATGGCTTCTAACCTGTCTGTTAATACTGCCATCTCATCTTGCAAGGTCTTCAAAGTCGCTTCTTCTGAACGAAGACTAGCTTCTTCTTCAACAATTTCTTTTTGTAATTGCTCCAGCTCTGGCTTGATGAAAATACTGTTATTCTGGCGATTGGCACCACCCGCGTAGGAACCACCTGTACGCAACTCTGTCCCATCCAGTGTCACCATACGAACTTGGTAACGAACTTGGCGAGCTGCGGCACGCGCATGTTCTACAGTATCAAAGATAGCCGTCGTAGCTAGCAAGTTCTTGAAAATGGCTTCTAATCTCTTGTCAAACGACACCAACTCATCTGCCATACCCAGAAATCCTGGACTTGCTGCAATAGCATCTTGATTCTGACTAGATATTGTACGCGCCTTAATCGTTGTCAAAGGAAGGAAGGTCGCACGACCAGCTCTGTTACGTTTGAGGAAATCAATAGCCTTAGTCGCCGCATTCTCATCTTCTACGATGATGTGCTGACTGCTTGCTCCAAGCGCAATTTCTAGGGCAGTTTGATAATGAACATCAAAAGTCAAATGTTCACTAACTGCACCAATAATCCCGCCTAGGCGGTCTTTTTCTTGGAGAACACTCTTAACACCCGCGTAAAAGTTGCTATGATTTCTAAGGATATTTTCCAAACTCTGGGCTCTAGCCTGCTTGTTTTTGAGACTATCCAGACGGTCAAAGAGTTGGCTCTGCTGGGCTTGGTAAGAAACTTTCTGCTCCTCTTGCTCCTTGGCACTAGCTTGGTAGTCAGCCAATAATTTCTGAACCTGCTCCTTGGCAGTTTCAAGATCAGACTTTTGCTGACTTGCTTTCTCTTTAGCTGTAGCCAATTGTTCTTTCAGTTTCTCAACTTGATCTGCTTGTTTTTGAGATAGCTGACGGCTGTTCTCTAGTTCATTCTCGATGCGGGTCAGTTGGTTTGAGACATCCGCTTCTTCTTGTAAAAGAGCGACAAAGCGTTCGCGCAAGAGCTCAATCATCTGATCAGGATCATCTGAAAAAGCTAGCAATTCTGCTTCTAAACGATTGAGTTCCTTGTTATTTTCAGCTAGATTTTCCTCTAACTGTGCCAAGTTCGCTTCTTTTTCAGATTTTTCTTTACTTAGCGCCTTTCTCTTGTCTTCTAAAGTCGCCAAACGGGCTTGTGCTTCTTGTTGATTGAGGGCTACTTGCTCGGATTCCAGTTTTGAAAGGGCTAGTTTTCGCTCTATGTCACTAATCAAACTAGTCAAATCCATTAAGCTCCCTTGGTCTTTAGCCATTTCAACTTGGAGATCTTGGCGTTTCTTTTTAAGAGTTTGATTTTCTTCTTCTAACTCTTCACGCTTTTGATAATAACTAGTCAGAAGTTCCTGAAGCTGAGTTAGTTCTTCTTCTGCCAGCTCTAGTTCAGCCTTGTTTTCCTTGATCTGAGCGACCAAAACATCCAAGTAAATAGCCTTACGTTGACCATCCAAGTCTAGAAACTTCCGAGCATTCTCAGCTTGTTTGGCAAGAGGCTTGATTTGATTGTCCAACTCATAGATAATATCCTCTAAGCGGTCTAGATTGTCCTGGGTTTGTTGCAGTTTGCTCTCTGTTTCTTTTCTACGAGTCTTGTATTTTAAAACTCCAGCTGCTTCTTCAAAAATAGCACGGCGTTCTTCGGGCTTGGAGTTAAAAATCTCCTCTACCTTCCCTTGAGAGATGATGGAGAAGGAATCCCGTCCCAAACCGGTATCCAAGAAGAGGTCATGAATATCACGCAAACGGACTTTCTTGCCATCAATTCGATACTCGCTATCTCCACTACGGTAGATATGGCGTTCTACCTTAATGACTTGCCCTGCATCCTTGATAAAGCCATCTTCATTGTCCAAGGTCACGATAACAGAGGCATAATTGAGTGGTTTGCGACTTTCTGTTCCAGCAAAGATAATGTCAGGCATCTTACCACCACGAAGGCTCTTGATACTGGACTCTCCCAAGGCCCATCGCAGACTTTCTGTGATATTTGACTTTCCAGATCCATTTGGCCCAACGACAGCTGTCACACCTTGATCAAAAACGACCTTGGTCTTGTCAGCAAAAGACTTGAATCCCTGGATCTCAATCTCCTTTAAATACATGAACCCAGCCCTTTCTCAACGGCATTTTTTGCGGCCTCTTGCTCTGCTAATTTTTTAGAACGGCCTTGGCCTTTTCCGATACTCTTGCCCTCAACCAGAACTTCTACATCAAAAACCTTATCATGGGCAGGCCCCATCTCAGAGGTCACCTGGTAGCGAATATCCACATCTCCATTGACTTGGAGCAGTTCTTGCAAGTGCGTCTTGTAATCCTTAATCATTTCAAAGTCACCTACTTCAACCTTGGGAATCATGACCTGATAGATAAACTCTTTTACCCTAGCAACATCCTTGTCTAAAAGCAACGCTCCCAAAAAGGCTTCAAAGGCATCTCCAAGAATGGTGTCACGATTGCGCCCACCAGACTTTTCTTCCCCTTTTCCTAGCTTGATAAACTGATCAAACTGGCAATCACGCGCAAAACCAGCCAAACTCTCCTCACGGACAATCATAGCACGGAGTTTGGACAAATCTCCCTCTGGTTTCTTAGGATATTTTTTATACAGATATTCTGAAATCAATAATTGCAGAACAGCGTCTCCTAAAAATTCCAAGCGTTCATTGTGTGAAATTTTTAAGAGGCGGTGCTCATTGGCATAACTCGTATGAGTAAAGGCAGTTTCTAGTAGCTTTTTATCTGCAAATTCGATTGCAAAACGGTCTTTCAGTACAGTTTGTAATTCTTTCATACCAACCTCTTTCTAACTGATAACAGTCCTTTTTATTATATCAAAAAAAGCCCCCTGAGTCACTTTAAAATGGGACTGGAAAGCATTTGGGCATTCTTTAAAAAGAGATTTTCAGTTTTAAGGGCCAATTTAGGGCTGTGTAAAGAAAAAAGCCCTATTAAAGGCTTTTTAGGATGTTTACATCCACCCTGAGGGAATCGAACCCCCATCTCAAGAACCGGAATCTTACGTGATATCCATTACACTAAGGGTGGAAACTTGTTCCATTATAACAAAAATTTGCTCTAATAACAAGTTTTTTTCTAGCCGTATAGCCCGTCTTAGTGGGATGCATCACCATTCCAGATAGAGTTTTTCACGATAACATAATCAACGTGCTTGAGGTCAGCAACCTTGCGTCCACCTGCGTAGGAAATGGCACTTTGCAGATCCTGCTCCATCTCAGTGAGAGTATCTTGCAAATGTCCTTTGGCAGGAAGTAAGATGCGTTTTCCTTCCACGTTTTTATAAGCTCCTTTTTGGTATTGAGAAGCTGAACCATAGTATTCTTTGAACTGTTCGCCATCGACTTCAATCGTTTTCCCTGGGCTTTCGATGTGTCCTGCAAAAAGGGAACCAATCATGACCATGCTAGCACCGAAACGGATAGACTTGGCAATGTCACCGTGTGTACGAATCCCACCATCAGCGATAATCGGTTTGCGAGCCGCCTTAGCACACCAGCGAAGGGCAGCCAACTGCCAACCGCCAGTGCCAAAACCTGTTTTCACCTTGGTGATACAAACCTTCCCAGGACCGATTCCAACCTTAGTAGCATCCGCACCGGCATTTTCCAATTCACGCACAGCTTCTGGAGTTCCGACGTTACCAGCGATTACAAAAGTATCAGGTAATTCTTTCTTGATGTGCTGAATCATTGAGATCACACTATCCGCATGTCCATGAGCAATATCAATCGTGATATACTCAGGAGCATCAGCCTTGAGCTGGCTAACAAAGCCATACTCGTAATCCTTGACACCTACAGAAATGGAAGCAATGAGCCCTTGATCGTGCATACGTTTGATAAAAGGAATGCGTCCCGCTTCATCAAAACGGTGCATAATGTAGAAGTAACCGCCTTTAGCAAGTTGCTCTGCTACGTTCTCATCCAAAATCGTCTGCATATTTGCTGGCACAACAGGTAGTTTAAAAGTGTGTTTTCCAAACGTAATACTTGTATCCGCTTCTGAACGGCTTTTAATCACACATTTATTAGGGATCAACTGAATATCTTCGTAATCAAAAATTGGAAATTCATTTAACATATCGATGTCTCATTTCTTTTATAATGACCTACCTATGCTTACGCATCCCTACGCCTTTTCCCGACGTTTCCTTGATTTATTATAAACCAAAGTACAGTTTTTGTCAAATATTTGTAATAATCACATTATATCGTTCGGAAATTACTTATATAAATAGCAAAAAAGTGAAGAGATTACCTTCTCCCCACTTCTTCATCAATAATCGCTTTAAAATTTTCTTCTGAATTTTCCATCATTTCACAAAATGCACTATAGGATGAGGCATTCTGAGGAATTTGGATAGACAATTTCTTCAACAAAGCTCCATAACCTGCTAGCTTTCCTATTTCATTATCAACAACCTTGTCCTTGCTCGGAAAAACAAGACCAGCTTTCTCAGCTTTTAAAATATAAGAATAGGAAATCAGCTGGAACAAGTCCTCGCGGTTAATTCCTTTTTCAGTGAACTCCAGTTTTTTATATTTAGCATCTAGAACAATCTTTCGTTCTCTATCATAAAAATCTGGATATACTTTTCGTTTCCCACCAGAAAATACTGAAATTCCATCCGTCTTATCCTTATTTCGTGGATGGATGAAACCTTTCGGCAATAAGGTGTAAACATACTCTTCCCAAAGCCAGGAAACATCAAAGAGAATGCCATGTACCCTCCGGGATTGAAGTCCAAGACCATGCTTTTCTCTACTTAGAATCATCAAGCAAAGCTCCTGTAACTTTCTATACTCTCTGAAATAGGCGTGTCTGATGGGTTTGGTTTTATTCATTCTGATAATCTTAGCACGATCAGCTAATTTATAAGAAGGGGTTACACGAATAATTTCAGCTATAGTTTCACGATTACTATCAAGCAGAGCTCCGAAACTTTTTGGATTCTTAATGTACTCAATCGTATGCCGAATCAACTGCATGAGTGGATTATCATAAGTAAACTCTCTAGTTGTATAGGCAATATTTTCCATAAAAGGGAGATTTTTTTTCAGATGATTTCCAACATCTAGTACGCCCTTCACATGACTATCGTTATGGAAAAATCGCTGGTATTCCTTATAAAGACCTTTTCTGAGAGCAGCTTGCAGATATTTGGGAAAGAGGTAAATCAAGAGTTGATAGAGCTTATCTTCAGGAGACAGACCGACATCTAAACTAGTCAGATTGATATTGAGAACCTTTTGTAAAAGATAATGCAAAAAATGGTCGTTACTTTCATCAGAAAAACGAGAGGAAATCGTTAATCTTTCCTGACCGTATCCAAGAAAACCAATCACGTTTCCTGTCTTGATTTCCTGATTAACTGTTTCAAAAATCTTTTGGTCCTTGTCTAAATCGGGAGTATGAGTCAAATCATTTGGAAAAATAAAGATATTGTCCTCTCTAGAAAGGTTATCCAGTGTTCTATCAAGAAGAGCTTGACTTAGTTTGGGATATTCTGCGACAAAGTCTTCTTTAGCAATTCTATGCTGATTATCAGTTATCCGCATCATTATCACCAATATCTTGGGGTTCTTGCTCTTTATTTGTCAGATCAAATGCTTTTTTCAATGTTTGCAGAGTTTCATCTTCTTCATAAGAACCACGCAAGTAGTCTTCTAGTAGCGGTTTAATATAATCAGACCAGAGTAATTCATAGTCAAAATCTACATCCTTCAACTTAAGGAAATAACTTGGTCCGATATGATAATGGCTATTTAGCTCCTGAACGTTTTCGATAGCAGCGTTCAAATTTCTAAGACGAATTTTAGCTTCTTCGGCTTTATCACCAAGCACCTCATCAAGCATACCAACTTGACTCTCGGCAGTAACTTCAACAAAGCGGAAACGACGACGCATAGCAAAATCAAAGGTATCCACTGAACGATCAATATCATTCATTGTTCCGATGATGTAAACATTTTCGGGGATATAAAACTTTTCATCAGTTTCGTGTAGATTTGCATATTGGGTAGAAACACTTCCCTTTTCACCACGGTAGCCAGGGTCAATAGAGAAAAAGAGTTCACCGAAAATCTTAGAAATCTCCCCACGATTGATCTCATCTATGATGAAAACGAATTTCTTGTCTGTGTTAATCATTGGGGATACATAATCACATAAACCATAACTTTCTTTCATGTGCTCCAAAACAATTTTTTGATAAGTTTCGTACTTTAAATTAGTATCTTCACCCTTGTACAAAAGATACACTTTTTCTTTGGTAGCAACAGGAGAATCAAACTTCACATTCCCTTGACTATTTAAACTGGCTGGAACAGAACTACGAGGAAAGAAGTATTGTCCTTGCTTTTCATTGATAGCATCCGTTAGCTTCCTCCACGCTTCCTCAAAATTATCTTGTCCTCCAGTTTTCTGAGCATCTATAGCATTCTGACAAAACTTCTTAAAAATACCTTCTTTTAATTTAAAAAATATACTGCCATCCTCATTTGAATCCGGTCTTAAACCCTCAACAAAATCCGTATAATCATAAGATGGGTGAAACTGTACAAAGCCGATTTGGTCTTCATCGCCATCCGTTAATTCTTTAGCAATTTCTTTAGCAAGATAAGTTTTTCCTGTGCCAGGTGCACCACGGAGGATGAGGTTTTTGGATGAAAGTAAAGTTCGACTCAATGGATGTTGAAAATTAATTTGTGCATTCATTTGTTCCTCCTCTTGCTTATTATTATTGTCTATAAAATCTTTTGAATACTCAAATAAAATACTACCCAAAATTGAAGATTCTAGTTCAGGATAGGTTTTAGAAAACAGTTTACAAATCTCATGATTCTGACGATAGGGCCCTCCTTGATTACTTTGGGGAATCAACCTATTCCAAAATTCATTTTGACTATTCATATTTACTCCTAAAAAAGAGGGATTCTCAGAATAAATACAAAGTAGTTTTGTGACTACCGCAGAACGCCCAATAAATTCATTCTTTGACTGTTTCATGTCAAAGATAGGATTATTGAAATCCAACATTCTACCAGCTTGGATGATCTCGTACAAATCCGATTTTAATTTGTTAAATCGGTCTTCTAGTTCTGATTCTGGAATGATTTTATTAGCTTGATTCTTATAGCTTTTGGTATCCTCATTCCAATAAATACCAAATTTTGAAGAACCTCCTCCACCAATCCCCATAAATAATGATTGGTACTTTCCTATCTCAAGAGCATAGCAAAAAGAATTACTTTTAGCACCTTTCCCAATGACGTATTCATCGATAGACATGGTTAAAATTCTATCAAGTGGCCATTCTTTAAGAAATTCTTCCCGTAATTTTTCATTGTGAACACTATATTTAAATGCATCTTCTCTTAATCTTATTTTATTTTCTTGATACCAAGCATAAAAATCTTCCAAGCTAACCTTTCTTTTATCCATCAATCTTACTCCTTTTATAATAATGTTCGAATAAAAAACTATATATTTCATATATAGAATATCATATCCTATAGAAAAAGAAAAGAAATTCTAAACAAAAAGCCCAGTGTTAGGAGCTTTAATATCTCATAACACTAGACTCTTTTTATCTTAATAATACTCACCCTGACGGTAGTCCCATGAGTTAAAAGTATCTGACAGGTGCATCATGATTTTATCAATGTCAAGCCCTTTGCGGATCACAACTGGAGCTGGTGAGATTGAACGGTCTCCTCCTTGTTCTGGGATGAGCTTACCATCTTTATCAACCATAGACACCATCACACCTTGCTCGTAGCGAGTTTCGATTGTTTTGTCAGGTTGGATGGATGCCACATAGTCATCTGCCTCAATGACAAGGTCCACTGCTCCTTCGATCCGTTCTCCGATACCTTCCACCTTACCGCGGTTTCCTTTTCCAGATGGGTTGGCTGATGAGGCATAGACCATTTTGCCTTCTTCCCAAAGTTTAGCAGCCAACTGTTCTCCTGCTTTCCCGAATTTGATAACAAAACAGCTTGTTCCACGAACGTCTGTCATGAGCTCTTCACGGCCATCACCGTATGCTTTAAGTTTTTCAAAGGCTTCTGGTTTCCAAGGAAGGATACAACCTAGGAGAATGTCTTCGTCCCAATGTTTTTGGTAGAAGGCTTCAATTTCTGGGTTGAGTTGTGCTAAAGCGCGAAGTTCATCCATGCTTCCACAAAGTACAACACCTGGTTTGTTACGGTTACGCTCTTTGGCTTCAAATTTGCGTTCAAGACCTGCCTTATCGCTAGTCATGATAATGTAACCAACTTTAGTAGGGCAAACGATACATCCGCCCTCACCTTTTAAAATGTCATAGCCTTCTTGTGAAAGTGTTCCGTTCCATTGAATGTGTTTTGTCATAGTTCTATAGTTCCTTTTCTATTTTTTCTAATCCTGCCAGTAGGCTGGTCGTTGTTTTTCATAGGCAGCAATCAAATCTTCATACTGCAAAGTAATACCGATATCATCTAAACCATTTAAAAGCTTGTGTTTCCACTCGCTATCGATTTCGAAAGTGAATTCTCCGACTGGTGAGATAATTTTCTGTTGTTCCAAGTCTACAGTTACCTGATCGGTCGGTTTGAGTTGGGCTAGCTTTTCTCTAACCTCCTTAGGCTGAACAATAGGCAACATGCCATTATTGAGTTCATTATTATAATGAATGTCCCCGAAAGATCCTGCAATCACGACCTTAAACCCATAGTCAGCTAGAGCCCAAGCTGCGTGTTCTCTGGAAGACCCTGCCCCGAAGTTATCCCCTGAGATGAGAATACTAGCTTTTCGATATTCAGGTCGGTTAAAGACAAAGTCAGGATCCTCAGTATACTTGTCGTCCAGATAACGCCAAGCATACATGAGGTACTTACCAAAGCCTTTCTTATCAATTAACTTGAGAAACTGCTTGGGAAGGATTTGGTCAGTATCAATGTTATCATTCATGAGAGGAACGGTCGTTCCCGTATAAACTGTAAATTTCTCCATATCCTCTCCTTACTGGGCCTCTGGCATTTGCCGAACATCTACGAAACGCCCTGCAATAGCTGCCGCAGCTGCCATGGCTGGACTGCAGAGATGGGTCTTAGCACCAAAGCCTTGTCTGTCTTCAAAATTGCGGTTGCTAGTTGAAGCGCAGTGGACACCATCTGGAACCTTGTCAGGATTCATCCCTAGACACATGGAACAACCTGGGTCTCTCCACTCAAAACCAGCATCTAGAAAGACCTTGTCCAAGCCCAACTTCTCAGCAGCTCGTTTCACAGGGCGAGAGCCTGGGACTACGATAGCCGTTAAGTTAGGAGCAATTTTCTTCCCTTTGACAAATCGCGCAGCCAGCTGTAAATCGCTGAGACGAGCATTGGTACAAGAGCCAATAAAAATATAGCCTAATTCAATATCTGCTGGCTTTTGACCAGGCTCCAAGTCCATGTAATGATATGCTCGCTCATCATTCATATCCTTAATTTCTGGGAAGCTGCTGTCAAAGTCAACTCCCATAGCAGGATTAGTACCCCAAGTCACCATAGGAGCCAAGTCTGAGACATCCATCTGGATAACCTTATCATAGACAGCATCCTCATCACTGACAAGGGTCTTCCAATCCGCCACAGCCTCCTCGAAAGCTTCTGGAACACATTCTCGTCCCTTGAGATAGTCATAGGTGGTCTGATCCGGATTCATAATCCCCATCTTAGAGCCAAACTCGATGGACATATTGCAGATGGTCATTCTCTCTTCCATGCTCAGTGCATCAATCGCTTCCCCACGATATTCCACAACGTAACCAACACCACAAGCAACGCCATACTTGGCAATCAAGGCTAAAATGTAATCCTTAGAATAAACTCCTTTTTGAGGAACACCAGTGAATTCTACCAGCATTTTCTTGGGTTTGACCTGCCAGAGGGTCTGGGTAGCAAAAACATGCTCGACCTCACTGGTCCCAATCCCAAAGGCGATAGCTCCGAAAGCTCCGTGAGTTGCTGTATGGCTGTCTCCACAGACGATGAATTTTCCCGGTTGGGTCCGTCCTGTTTCTGGACCTACCATGTGAACAATCCCCTGCTTTTCAGAACCGTGGGCCGCATGTTCAATCCCAAACTCCTCAACATTTTCAGCAAGCTTATCAATTTGAGCCTTAGAAATGACATCTCGAATATCATAGATATTGACCGTAGGTACATTGTGGTCAAAGGTTCCAAATGTCAAGTTTGGCCGTCTCAATCTGCGACCTGCATCTCGTAATCCTTGAAAAGCTTGGGGACTAGTCACTTCATGAATATAGTGCTGATCCACATACATGAGTTGGGGCTGCCCTTCTTCTCCTGTGATGACATGGCGGTCCCATAATTTATCAAAAATCGATTTTCCTGCCATTCATTACCTCCAAATGAAATATAGGGCTACTAGTGTGGTTACCATCCCAAGGAACCAAACCGTTTTAAAATACCATTTTCGAGTCTTGTGGTGAAAGGTCATTCCTGCTAACCAGGCACCAAATCCACCACAGACAAGTACTATAGTCAAGAGAATTTTCTCTGGGATGCGCCAAGCACCTCTTCTTGCCTTGGATTTGTCAATGCCGTAAATCAAGAAAATTAGCAAATTCCAAATCAAGAGGGCAAGAGTCATTTCTTCATTTATCTTCATAGTCTAGCGATAATGGCTTCCGTCATTTCCTTAGTCGAAGCCTGTCCTCCTATATCTCTTGTTAAAATGCCAGCTGCTAAACTAGCTTCAACAGCATGTTCGATACGCTCTGCATCCTCATAACGATCAAAGCTATCTCTCAACATCATGGCAACTGACAAAATCATGGAAATAGGATTGGCAATTCCTTGACCTGCAATATCAGGCGCTGAACCGTGAATAGGTTCATAGAGACTCGGTCCATTTTCAGAATGACTGGCTGATGGCATGACTCCAAGTGTGCCTGATAGAACGCTTGATTCATCAGATAAGATGTCTCCGAAAAGATTCTCCGTTACAATAACATCAAACTTGGTAGGATTGGTAATCATGAGCATGGCAGCTGAGTCCACCAACTGGTGCTCCAAGGTTACATCTGGAAAATCTTGCGCAACCTCCTCAGCTACTCTGCGCCAGAGTTTTGAGGTTGCTAGAACATTTTGCTTATCAATGCTGGTGAGGATTTTTCTCCGACTCTTTGCTATTTCAAAAGCCTTGCGAAGAATTCGCTCCACTTCCTCATAGCTGTAGTCGTTGATATCACGCGCTTTTCGCTCTTCTAGAATATGATCCCCAAAGTAAATCCCTCCTGTCAACTCACGCACCACGACAAAGTCCACACCAGCAATTCGTTCGGGTTTGAGAGGTGACAAATGTTTGAGACTTTCAAAGATTTTTACAGGGCGAATATTGGCATAAAGATTGAGTTCCTTACGGAGGGCCAGCAGTCCTTGTTCAGGCCGAATCGCTTCCCCATCATACTGGGGACTACCGATGGCTGCTAGGAGAATAGCATCTGCTTCTCTACATGCCTTGAGGGTTTCATCAGGTAAGGGATGCCCCGTAGCATCAATACCTGCACCTCCAAAGGTGCGTCTATCTATTTCATAGTCAAAACCTGTTTTTGAAGCTAGAGCTTCCAGAACTGCTAAACCAGCTTCCATGATTTCTGGACCAATTCCATCCCCTGCTAGAGCTACTATTTTCTTTGTCATAGCCTTCTCCTTTACACACTAGGCATGTCTCGGTAGGAAACGCTGCGCCCCATCTCACCAGCATTCTCTTTTTGAACAAAGGTATTGGCATTGATATAAGCAATCGCCGAAGCCTTCAATACATCGAAGTCAAGACCTGTCGCGTTAAAGATGGTCTCTGTATCTCTGTTTTCAACAGTAACCAAGACACGAGCTTGAGCATCAATTCCATCTGTCACAGCATCAATGGTATAGGACACCAAACGGACGGATTGGTTAAAGAACTTATCGATAGCGTTAAAGATTGCTTCAACGGAACCTTGCCCTGTCGCATTAAATTCAACTTTCTCACCATCCATATTAGCCAGGCTAACAAGCGCTTCAATATCATTGTCTGCATGAGCTTGAAGTTGTAAATCATCAAAGTGGAAGCCTTCTGGATTTTCAACCATGGTTCCAGCGACCAGCGCACGAATATCTGCATCTGTGATTTCTTGTTTCTTGTCCGCTAGTGCCTTGAACTTAGCAAAGAGTGGTTTGATATCCTCTTCTGTAAAATCTAGGGCCAATTCTCTTAGTTTTTCAACAAAGGCATGGCGACCTGACAATTTACCAAGCGGAAGACTGTTACTCTTGACACCGACCAATTCAGGTGTGATGATCTCATAAGTAAGAGGATTTTTAAGGACTCCATCTTGGTGAATACCCGATTCATGAGAAAAGGCATTGCCACCAACGACGGCCTTATTTTTAGGAACTGGAATACCAGAGAAGCGAGAAACCATTTCTGACGTATTCATTGTTTCATCCAAAACAATATCACTAGTTGCTTGGAAGAAATCCTCACGAATCTTCAAAGCAACAGCTACTTCTTCAAGAGCAACATTACCTGCGCGTTCACCGATACCATTAATGGTTCCCTGGACACGTCCAGCACCGTGTTTAATTGCTGTCAAAGTATTTGCAGTTGCCATACCGAGATCATCGTGACAGTGGACACCAAAGACAACTTTATGATCTGATTTAATATTTTCAGTCAAGTGATCAAAGATGCGTGCAAACTCTTCTGGAGTCGTAAAGCCAACTGTGTCAGGGATATTTATATAAGATGCACCTGCATCGACCGCTGTTTGAACGACTTGTAATAGGAAATCCAACTCTGTTCTAGTCGCATCTTCAGGAGAGAACTCGACAACCTCAAACTTAGAACGTGCATAAGAAACATGCTCCTTAATAGCTTCTAAAATCTCTTCCTTGCTCTTATTGAGCTTATACTTGCGGTGAATCGGACTGGTAGCGATAAAGACATGAATTTGTGGATACTTGGCATCCTTAAGTGCCTCATAACAAGCATCAATATCAGATTTTACAGAACGAGCTAATCCTGTCACTGCTGTTTTTTTCATAGCTTTAGCAATTTCTTGAACGGCTATAAATGAATCTGGACTAGCAGCCGGAAAACCAGCTTCAATTACAGAAATTCCCCATTTCTCCAGCTGTCTTGCAATGGAAACTTTTTCCTTTATTGAGAAGTTAACACCAGGTGTTTGTTCCCCATCACGAAGGCTTGTATCAAAAAATTCAACTTTACGCATAAGATTTCCCCTTTTCCAAATGTGGTTTTAAAAAAACATCTCGCTTAGAAGCCCAAGCGAGATGTTGATTTACTCCCGCTTGGTAAGCCAAACAGGACTAATGCTTTTGCACTAGCCCGAGTACCTCAACAACAAAGCAAAGTTTGAATATTGGGTTGACTGCATGTTTGACTGACTCCTTTTGAAATGTTATTGTCTAGTATTTTAGCACAGTATCATTGGGCTGTCAACAGATAATTCAATATTTTCTGAAAATTTTTAATATGCTGGATTTTTTTCGGTCTTATTACTATAAATGCGAAAAAGGAGCAAGTTAGCTCCTCCTTCTTCAAGTATTATATTGATTACAATGCTAACCGGTCATTCCTCCCCATTCGGAGAGAATTATACACCGCAAATCTCTATAATAATTATCGAATGTCTTTAATTGCTAAATGGCAAAGTAAAAAGATCATCATAGAATATGCTCTCTAAACACACTAATCATTGATTTCTATATTACTTTTCTTTTTCTAATACTTTCAAATATTTTGTTTTTTTAAATTGCCCAGATAGGAGCAAGAGCAAGAAACAATACCATATCACAATCGTCAAAAATAAAAGTAGGAAACTGCCAAATAGAAGATAAAGCCAAGAGAAAATAGCTGAAATCAAGGCAAATAGGAAAATGAGAGCATAGGTTTTTAGACCGTTGGATTTTTGGGTGGCAAAATAGTCTATGGGCATCTCATAAGGCACTACTTCAACTATTGATTTCTCCCTTCTATTTTTAACCTGGTAAAGAGCCAGTAAAAACATGAAAATGAAGGAAAAAAGTAAAGGGAACAAACCTCGTACAGTCAAATTCTCCGTTAATACATACAGGGCATAAGATAAACCAGCACTTGGTAGAAAAATCATTGGAAAAGGCACACTTTTCCCTACAAAAAGCTCGTTTCTCTTAATATCATAAAACACAGTTTTTTTAACATTTCCTTGATCTGCTCCAAATTCGATAAAATCAGATAACTTCCTAGTGACTGTCAATACTGACTTTGGTTCTGTATGCCCATCTTCTTCGATTAACTCTAACTGCCCAAAAGCGTTCAGTTTCCACGAATCTTCCTTAGGCAGAGGCTGTACTTTCCCTTCCAGATGTTCTTGAATAAACTGCTGGAATTGACGATTCTTCTGCTTACTTCCAATCAATTTCAAGGTCACTTTTTGACTTCCGCTGTTTTTAGTTAAAGCTTCCCCTACAATAAATAAAGGCCATTCATAAGTCCCACGATAAGCATGTCTGCTTTTTCCGAAGTAGAATGTAACCGAAGAAAGAGGAAAGTGATAGCATTTAAAATTTCGGAAAACAAGCAAGTATTGACCATCAAGCTGAATTTTTCCCATGAAAGCAAAGGCCATCCAACCTACTGTGAGCAATAAAGAAACTGATACTAAGAAATAGAAAAGATTTGCTGACCAATTGTCTTCTAGAAAGATATTAAAAAAACTGGTCATCGCCATTAAACTAAATAGACTAAGCAATCCTAGTGCTGATCTCTTATAGATAAGAATTGATGGCTTTTTTATCAATTCGCATCCTCCTTTACTGCCTCGGCAAAAACCACTTCTCCCTTATCGTATTTTTGCACAGCTAAGAGCCAGCGAATGGGATTGTTTTGGAACAGAGAAAGATAAAAAACTGCTGGTAGTATTCCTATTAAGGGCGAAGTTATTATCTGCAATTCAAATGGAGCTTTTTTTTCAAATGAATCAATAATACCTGGAATAAAAGCAATAAATGTTATTACCGTTGCAAAAAGCAATAAGAGCATAACAGCTAAGAAGGCACAAAATTTCCCTATAGAAGCTTTTTTGACATCAAAATTTTCCCAAAATAAGTTCGAATCTACTGCCTTTGTAAATTGTTGTTTAGTGGCTCCACGAACATATTTTACATTTTTATATAGAGCAATTTCTAACATCCACATACTACAAAAGAACACAAACATGAATCCAGCAATGAAAAGCTGTGTCATTCCGCTGCTGTATCGGAAACCTGAAAGAGCTGGTATAGCTACCATTCCCCCTATCAAACCTAAGAAAATGAAAACCAACATCAAAGGAATAATAGCCTTATTGGTCTTCCTAGCCCCTTCCGTATTTAACAAGACACTCTTATCGGCTACCAAAGCCTCTTTTGTTCGTGTGTTATAGTAGACGGTTTTATCATCGCTCTGTCCAATAAAAATTATTTTTCTCATATTCAATCACCATATTCCTCGCCAGTCACTATGATTAAAAGCCCATTTTTTCATTATTTTCTTCTATTTCTATTATATACTGACAACCCTCACTATAACTCAAGTTCCCCATCAAAATAATATATAATAAATTTATGCAAACAGCCATCATTAATATCGTCAATACTCCCCAAAATAGATAAAAACAACTCATTAAAACACTTAATAATAAAAAAAGTATTATTATTTTAAACTGTTTGCGTGACCATTGACTTGCTCTCTCTAACTTCACTTTCCCCACTTTCTTTTTGTAGTTATAAAATGGAAATTTTCTAGAAAAAAATAGATGGGATAAGTAATAACAAAATCGAGCTATAAATATAATTGTAACTATTATTAGAAATAAGAATAGATATCTTTCTAAAACAGAAGACTGTGTCTTTGTCAAAAAATCTGTTAGTTCATGAGGTCCTCTTATTCTTCCTGCCCATACCGCTATTGCTATCAAAATAGGTGTTGAGATAGTAAAAGTCTCAGACCAAGATTTCTTGCGGTTGCGTATTTCCCAAAATTGCGACTCTGTCAATCGGTAAAGTGTCCGATTACTAAATCAATTCAAATAAGGGAAAAAATAACCCCACAATGTCGGTAACTTATCCAATAGAAAATATTCCTTACCATCCTCTAATAATATATAACGAAAATTTACATGATGTGCTTGCATAAAAACCTCTTTGTGGTGCATTTCAATATCATTCTCATTTGTATTCTTAAAAAAGAACTCGTGTTATTTATCTTTTATCTCCTCAGCTTCTTCTTTAAATACTACTTGCCCTCGCTCGAATTTTCTCACTGCTAAGAGCCAGCGAATGGGATTGTTTTGTAATAAGAACAAGTAAGAAACAGCTGGAAAGAGGCCTACCAAAGGCGAGAAAACGATTTGTATATCAAATGGTTCTTGCCTATTGAATGAGTCAATAATACTTGGGATAGTAGCAGCAAATATTACTATAGTAGTCATAAAAACTAGTATCATGACAATCATAAAAGCCAACATTTTCGCAAAAGTCGCTTTTTTCTCACTAAAATTTTCCCAGAACAAATTTGAATAAACTGCTTTTTTAAATTGTTGTTTTGTTGCTACTCGAACTTGCTTCACTCCTTTATATAAGGCGACTTCCATCATCCACACAAATCCAAATATAATAAAGGAAAGACAAAGAATAAAAATAGGAACCATTCCACTATTATAGCGAAGGCCTGAGAAAATTGGTATAGAAACAAATCCTCCAAGTAAACCTAACAAAGAGAATATTGCAATTAAAGGAGCAATCGACCAATTCGACCTTCTTGCCCCTTCTGTATCTAAAAGGGCACTTTTGTTCGCCACTAAGGCTTCTTTTGTCCTCGTGTTATATTAGACGGCTTCATTACCGCTCTGTCCAATAAAAATTATTTTTCTCATTTCTCTTCTTTTAATAATTTACTAATCAGGCTTCTTCTTTCCTAAGCCATTTCGTCTTTATCTTCGTACATACTGAACCAAGCGGAACATCATGAAGGCAAATAGAATTCCCGCAACGATCCAAATCGTTCGTAAAGCGTAAAATTGGAGCAGATAAGTCGAAATAATGGCTCCTATGACAAAGCTTCCTAACAAAGCAACAAAGAAAATGCCCTCTTTCAAGTATGGTTTTTCCTGTGTTCGCACAAAATTTCCAAAAGCCACCATCGTTTTCTTGATATTTCCTGTCATAAAGGAATTATTGTAGACTATGCCATCTACTTCGCCAAAAGCTGTGGCAACGACACCCATACAGAAAGCAATCGGAGGAACGATCAGCATATTAGGCACGGTACTTGGCATAAAACCTACCAGAGTACAGATGAGAACCATTGGTGAAATGCTACTTACCCGCCATATTGATTGTTCAAAAAAGGGGCGGAAAACAGTTATCAGGAAGATACCCAGCATAAAAGCCAGCATGGTAGCCAGTTTCACTTCAATTTCTCCAGTTTTATGGTGAATCATCTCAACGGACAAAAAAACAACATTCCCTGTCTGTCCAGCGACCAAGGTGCCTCCACGCTCCATGAAAGTGTAGGCATCCACGAATCCTGCGCAAAAGGTCAGCAGGCAGGCAAAAAACTTCGATCGGGAGTGAAATTCCCTTTTGACTAACTTTTTCATCATTGACCCAAAAAGTCCAGTGTAACACCAGACTTCCTTTCTATCCTTCTCTAGCTTCCTCCAAAATCTTTTCAATCTTGGTGGTAATCAAATCAATCGCAACCTTGTTAGAAGCGCCCTCTGGAATGATAACATCCGCATAGCGCTTGGTTGGCTCGATAAACTGATGGTACATAGGCTTTACAACACCCAAATACTGCTCAATGACACTATCCAAACTGCGTCCGCGCTCTTCCATGTCCCGCTTAATCCGACGAATGATCCGCACATCATCATCAGTATCGACGAAAATCTTGATGTCCATCAAATCGCGGAGGCGTTGATCTTCCAAGACCAAAATTCCCTCTACAATGAAGACATCCTGCGGTTCCTGACGATAGGTTTTATTGCTGCGCGTGTGCTCCGTATAATCATAGGTCGGGATGTCCACTGGACGGCCAGCCAAAAGCTCTTTGATCTGCTCAATCATGAGGTCTGTATCAAAAGCAAAAGGATGGTCATAGTTGGTCTTAACCCGCTCCTCAAAGGTCAAATGAGACTGATCCTTGTAGTAAGAATCATGCTCAATCATGGAAATCTTTTCATTAGGAAAATGATCTAAAATAGCCCGAGATACACTGGTTTTTCCCCCACCAGATCCACCTGTAACACCAATAATAATAGGTCTGTTTTGCATTGTTTTCTCCATTACTTGTTATCTTATCTATTTTACCTTAATTCATGATATAATGAAAGGGTGAATCAAGAAAAATTCAGGAAAATCATTTTAAAGGAGAAAGTATGTTACAACTCGGTATCATCGGTACGGGAACCATCTCACATGAGTTTATCAAGGCAGCCCAACTGAGTGGTGAGTATCAGTTAACAGCTATTTACTCTCGCACCTTGAGTTCCTCGGAGCGTTTTGCGCAAGATTATAGAAATGTCGAACTCTACACCGATATGATTGAATTCTTATCTGCCGACCTAGATGTGGTTTACATTGCCAGTCCCAATAGCCTCCACTTCAACCATGCCAAGGTAGCCATTTTGGCTCGAAAACATGTCATTGTTGAAAAGCCGGCTGTATCAAGGCCTGAAGAATGGCAAGAATTGGTCAAGCTGGCAGCTGAGCATCAGGTTTATATCTTTGAGGCAGCCAGAAACTACCACGAAGCAGCTTTTACAGTCATTCAGAACTTTCTAAAGGACAAGAAAATCTGGGGAGCTAATTTTACTTATGCCAAATACTCCTCCAAGATGGGAGCTCTACTGAGTGGACAGGAACCCAATGTTTTTTCTGCTAAATTCTCAGGCGGTGCTCTGATGGATCTGGGTGTCTACACGCTTTATGCAGCTGTCCGGCTGTTTGGTGCTCCACAAAGCGTTTGCTATACAGCTCAACAACTGCCAAATAGCGTTGATCTCAACGGTTCAGGCAGTCTGATTTATCCTGATTTTCAGGTTCGTATCCAAGCTGGAAAAAACATTCATAGCCAGCTGCCAGCTGAAATCTATACGGACCAAGGCACTCTGACCTTAGATGGTGTCGAGTTCATACGCTCTGCCATTTTCCAAAAAATCAATGGAGAGACGGAAAGTCTAGCTATCCGCCAAGCAGAGAACCAAATGTTGGAAGAGGCTCAGGCTTTTGCTCGTGTCCTTAAAGGCGGCCAGGAAGAACTTTATAGCGACTATCTGCAGGCTGCTGCTACTGTGCATGAGTGCATGTTTGCCATGAGAAAAGATGCTGGCATTAGATTTGAGGTTGACCATGATTAAAGAAATATTTCCAACAGTTTGGAAGGAACAGCTAAATCAGCTCGGTTTTGCTGAACTGACTGCCATCCAAGAAAAAATATTCGAGCCCATTTCTCAGGGACAGACGGTGCTAGGCATCAGTCCGACCGGTACGGGCAAGACATTAGCTTATCTCTTTCCTAGCTTAATGAAATTGAAGCCTAAAAAAGCGCAGCAGCTTTTGATTTTAGCTCCAAATACAGAGCTAGCGGGACAGATTTTTGATGTTTGTAAGTCTTGGGCTGAACCTCTGGGCTTGAGCAGTCAACTCCTCCTCTCTGGTAATAGCCAGAAAAGGCAGATTGAGCGACTCAAGAAAGGGCCTGAAATACTGATTGGCACACCGGGTCGGATTTTCGAGCTCATCAAGCTCAAGAAAATCAAGATGATGAATGTTGATACCATTATCCTTGACGAATTTGACCAGCTTCTCAGTGATTCCCAGTATGCGTTTGTTGATAAGATTCTGCATTATGCACCGCGTAACCACCAGCTGATTTATATGAGTGCTACGGCTAAGTTTGACCAAGAGAAGATCGCCGAAAATACCTTGCACATCAGCATTGACGACCAGACTTTGGACAATATCCAGCACTTCTATATGCAGGTGGAGAAACGTGATAAGGTCGAACTCTTGCGCAAACTATCCAATGTAGAAGAATTTCGTGGTCTAGTCTTTTTCAACAGCTTGTCAGATTTGGGCAGCGCCGAAGAAAAGCTTCAGTACCGAGGAGCTAGTGCGGTCTCTCTAGCCAGCGATGTCAATGTAAAATTCCGCAAGGTCATTCTTGAGAAATTTAAAGATTACGATATCACACTCTTACTGGCGACTGACATAGTTGCGCGTGGCATTGATATTGATTCCCTAGAGTGCGTAGTCAACTACGAAGTGCCGCGCGATTTGGAAACCTACACTCACCGTTCTGGCCGAACAGGTCGCATGGGCAAGGCAGGCTATGTCATCACCTTCATCAGCCACCCAGAAGAATTAAAAGCTCTCAAAAAATATGCCTCTGTTCGAGAAATCATCTTGAAAAAACAAGAACTGTATGTGTGTCCTTAAGCGAGAATTACGGTCATCAATATTTTTATTTGATGGTAGCAAAGCAAAAAGCATTGGAAATATTAAATTTCCAATGCTTTTCTTAATTTCTGCTGTAATAAATCTGATGTGGTTGAAGCTGATTTTCTAGTAGTTCATCAACTGTCACCAGAGTATAGCCGTTATTCTTCAGATAGTCAAGGACGCTTGGCAGGGCATCGATGGACGTCTGATGAATATCATGCATGAGAATAATAGATCCTGGTTGGGTCTTCACGATCTCCTGCATAATAGCCTTTGTATTACGTGTTTTCCAATCAAGACTGTCCACGCTCCACATGATAAAGGACTGATCGACAGCATTTTGAACCGTAGAGTTGATGGCTCCATAAGGCGGTCTTGTAATCATAGGTCGGATACCAGTCGCCTTATAAATGGCTTCCTGAGTGTCTAAGATTTCCTTTTTTGATTGATTCAGAGGTAACTTGGTCAAATCCGGATGGCTCCATGTATGGATTCCGAGCTGATGTCCTTCATCAAGGACACGTTTAGCCAGTTCTGGATTGGCAGCAACATTTTGTCCCACCATAAAGAAGGTCGCTTTAGCATTGTAGCGTTTCAGAATTTCCAAAGCCTGAGGAGTCGTCTTACCGTCGGGACCGTCGTCAAAGGTCAGGGCAACCATTTTCTCATGCCGCTTGGTTTCATACTGCTGGTAAGCTTCCAAATCAGCCCCCTGCAAATATTCCGAACGGATTAGGTCATAAAAACTAGACAGAGGCACTGTCACGCTCGACACACCGTTGATTTCTTTGGGCAGACGAATGGAAAATAAACTTTGCTCATAGTGAAAATTCCACTGGCTCAGTTCTATTTCTCGGAGGTCATTTAAAGCTGCTGTTTGCTGACTTTCCTCCACCTGCCTAAAGGTTAGCTGACTGGTCAACTCCTTCAGGAAAATTTCTTTAGCAGCTTCTGGATTTTGAAACAGCTTGTCCAAAGTCACCGCTGCACCTTCCTGATTGATATAAGTCGAGGCTACCTCTCTTGCCTCTTCAGACTTTATGTCTCTTTTTGAGATGCTGTAATCTTTTCGCTGAATGACTACTTCCTTGGTATTGGCCAGACTAGTTGACTTTTCTTCCGTGTAGTAAAAGGTCAAAGCCGTCAAGTTTTCCTTTTGCTTCTTATCATCTGAAATGCTCTGACTGTCCTGCAAGATTTTATCTTTGACACTTTGAAGAGGCTGCCCATTCATCATAGGATAAAAAGCTGCCACATAATGACTGCCAATCCTACCAGCCTGCTTTTCGGCATTGTCAGCATGTTTTTGCTCTTCCTTGGCAATCACTTCTGTAACCTTTTTCTGGAATTCCCTTTCCTGAAACATTTCATAGATTCGCAGTCCGCCAAAAATAAGAAATCCTAAAAGAAGCAGATTCAGAAGACTGAGAATCAGTCTATATTTTCGTCTACGCTTCCTTTTATGTTGTCTTTTCATCTATTATCCCCTAAGCTATTGTCATAAAATGATCCTAATGTTAAAAAACTTGTATCTTACAAGTGCTAAAATACAAGTTTAATTATTTTTAAAGACTTTTTTCTCGAATCACTTCAACCTTGTAGCCATCAGGGTCTTTAACGAAATAATAATTTGGCGGATTGCCTGGAAGACCTTTTGGTTCCGTCACTTCGTAGCCTTTGGCAGCATGCTCAGCGTGCAAACCTTCCAAATCAGGCGTGCTAAGAGCAATATGAGCAAAGCCATCACCGATTACATAAGGTCCGTGGTCATAATTATAAGTCAATTCAAGCTCATAATCATCTCCATCTAAGCCAAGATAAACAATGGTAAAAGCATGCTCTGGAAAGTCCTTGCGACGCAATTCCTTAAAACCAAACGCATCTTCATAAAAGGCAATCGAAGCCTCTAAATTTTCCACTCGTAAACAAGTATGCAACATTTTTGATGTCATAGTTGTACCTCTTTTATTTCTTTCTTTTATTATACCGCAAAAGCAGTCAAATTTGAAATAATATGAAAAGTTTTTCAGCTTTTGCTGATTCGTTTTCTAATATCTGACCTAAGGGGAACTTTGATTTCAAAAATAGTTCCACGCGGTTTGTTATCTTTGACTGTGATGGTTCCTTTTAAGGCGTCCACAATTTGTTTCGCCAAGGATAGGCCTAGTCCAAAACCACCCTTTTGCCGAGTCCGAGCCTTGTCCACCCGATAAAAACGATCGAAAACCTTTTTCTTGTCATCGCCCGCAATCCCTGGACCATTGTCAGAAATACGCAAGGTCAAGCTCCGATCATTGGCAGAGGCCACGAAATAGATCTCTCCATCTTCCTCTGTGTATTTGATGGCATTATCAAAAAGGATGGTCATAACCTGCTTGAGCAAGACCTTGTCTGTCGTGATTGATTTTGAAACCAGATTTTTAAAATCAAAGATCTTGTCGCTTTCCTCCGCAATAATAGCATAGTTAGAAAAAGCTGTCGTGAAGAAGTCTGGGGTGACTTCACCGTATTCTGGCTTGATACCGTCATCGCGCCGAGCTAGGTTGAGTAAATTGGTCGTCAACAGGCGCATATTTCGCACTTCCTCTAAACTAGACGCGATACTCCCACTAGACTCCATAATCGTAGCTTCAGGCTTACGGAAGAGAGATTCCAAGCGATTTTGTAGCACAGCCAGAGGCGTCCGCAATTCGTGGCTAGCATTTTCGACAAAGGACTTCTGCTTTTGCATGCTGTCCAAGAGAGGCTTGACACTCATCCGCGCTAGATAGATACTGGCAATCAAGGAAATACCCCAGAAGCTAATCATGACAATGGCAATCAGCTTTTCATGCTTTTCGCTAGTCTGCTCCAGCTGGCTGATACTGGTCATGACAACCGCGTATTTGACATTTTCAATTTCATCATCTGGATCAATATCAAACATATAGGCCCGATAACTCTCGACCTGTCCGTAGCTATTGGTCAGCTGAATTTGCTTGATTTGATTAAGAAATCGTTTATTAAATTTAATCGCATCAAAGTTTAAAAAGCCATTTTTTGCCGATACATTCTGATAATCATCATTCAAAAGAATGGCTGAAGTATTGGCACTGACATTGACCCTGCCCGGTTCCTCAATCTTGATATCATGAGCTCGGACAGACTCTGGATCTCTGTTCTCTGAATCCTTGTTCTCTGGCTCTTGGTATTGCCGACCTGTCGTCCGATAGGCTAGATTGGCTACCCAGGCGGGATTTTGACTGAGACTTTTAAGATTATCATCAACGGTCGTGTAGAGGCTAGAGCGCATGACTTGGATAATAATAAGCGTCATAGCCGAGAAAATCAGGGTGAACACACCAAAATAGCGAATGAAATAAGAAAAATCATCCGCATATAAGGCTTTTTTGAGTTTATTCAGCATTCTTTAAAATGTAACCGACACTGCGAAGGGTTTGAAGATTATTCGCAAAAGCCGTTCCTTTCAATTTTTTCCGAATCTTAGATACATAGACTTCCACCACAGAAATGGTCGTATCGCTGTCAAAGCCCCACAAACGATCGAAGATCTGAGTCTTGGGCAAAATGACATTTTGATTCTGAAGGAAGTAGACCAACAGATCAAACTCTTTCCCCAATAGCTCAACTTCTTTTCCGTCTACCAAGGTCGAATTGGTCGAAAGATTGACTGTCACATCGCCATAGGACAGGGTATTTTCATTAAACTTACCAGAGCGTTTGAGCAAGGCCTGAATCCGCATTTTAAGCTCTTCTAGATAAAATGGCTTAGTCAGGTAATCATCAGCACCGAGTTCAAAACCATGGCCTTTATCATCGATACTTTCCTTGGCAGTCATGATGAGGACAGGAGTGGTGACCCCTTTTTCACGCAATTCTTTGAGCACTTGGAAGCCATCCTTTTCAGGAAGCATCAAGTCCAGCAAAATCAGGTCATACACGCCACTTTCTGCCTCGTATAAGCCTTCTTCGCCGTCAAAGACCTGCATAACATCTGCAAAATCATCTAAAAAATCAAATACTGAATTTGACAGACCGAGGTCATCCTCCACTAATAGAATCTTAATCATCCTGTTCCTCCCTTTTTAGAAAAAGCTTATGTTCTTTAGTTTAAATAGAGACATGGTAGACACTTCTCATGCTATCTTAACCTATCTTTTTCTATTATATCATGACTTATCGAAAATGCTTTAAGAATTTGCTGTTTTCGAGTTATTTTCGACTATTTCACTGTTCTTATCATCTTTTGTTGTGCCGTCGGCGTTTGCTGGCTTCTTCTTTGAATGATTTCCTTCTTGTGGTCCTCCCGGATGCCCATTTCCTTGTGGTGGCTGACCTCCACCTCCGGGGCCGCCTTGACCATCTTGACCGTTTTGTCCACCCATCTGCGGTGGCATGCCTTTTTCATTTCCCTGTCCCTGACCTTGAGGGGCTTGTCCGCCTTGCCCTGGCATCTTGCCATCTTGATTGTTTTGCTGAGGCATAGTAGCCTGCACTGAACTCTGCTGCGGGCTTTTCTGTGTCAAGGCACCAATTCCATATCCACCAATCGCTCCGACGGCTAAGGATGCACTAGCTACTGCTGTCATCCACCATTTGGTACTCTTTTTAACTACAATCATTTTTTCCATATCCATTTTAAAGTTTTCCTCTTTCTACATTTTATATTTTCATGGATTTTAACATGATGAAGTAATATAATGCTTGAATACACAAGCTCACATCCCTTCACATGCTAGGATTATTATAGGGAGTTTTGCTTAAACGGGACTGAATTTTTTCTTAAAGAAGGCTGAAATTATGGGATTCTAAACAACAGAAAAGACCAGATATTATAATCTGATCTTTTCATTAGGCTAAACTGATGCTTTGATTGCATTTTCCACCGCTGCTTTTTCACGGGCAATCAAGTCAACACGCGCTGCGATTTCCTTAATTCCCATGCTGATGTTACGGCTGATAGCCATATCGTCCAACTGTGGCTCAAAGAAGGCCTTGTATTCTGCTAGCCTTTCTGCTGTTTTGAAGGCATTAGCTGGATAAATAACAAATTTATCAAAGCTCATGTCGCCACCCAAAGCCGCCTTAATCCAATCCCAATTCTCACGCGCCCAAGTCCAGGCAGTAGCTTGAGTGAACTGATGATTTAAGAGAGGGAAATACCAACTCATAGCTAAATCTTGTGGTTTTACAATATCTTTGTTCTTCAAAGATTCCAAGATACGAGCAAGCGTTTCCGCATCCTTAGTATAAGCCAAAGCAGATGCCAATTGGCGTTTAAAGCTACCATCAACTGTTGAAACATAATCATTCAAGTATTGATCAGCCAATTCTTTGCTCTCATCATGCTTGATTTGATTGATGAGAATATGCAGGCGAATAGCTGCAGGCAATTTCTCCAAGTTCTCTTGATGAGCAGCAAAAATACGGCTTGCTTCTTGACTTGCTGCTTGATCATCAGCTGCAATCAGACTTCCTACAACGATCTGACGAACCAACTCATCTTCATCACTTTCGCCTTCTTTAGCTTCAAAGCCTAGACGATCAAAGTTGAATTTGCTAAGTTTTACAACCAATTCATGGTATGCTTTCTCGCACTCGCTTCCTTCGTCCACAAAGAGCTCAAGACCATTCAAAACGCCTTTAACTCCTGAGACAACCAAATAAGAGGTTTCTTCTGTCAGTTTTTCAATAACTGGAACCAAATCAGCAAATGAAATACTGCCTGCTTCAGCCAAGAGACGGCGCTCTTGCACCACTTGAAGCTTGCTGGTGCTATCCAAGTCTGTAATGCTCTCTAAAATCTGCTCAAGCAAGATACCTTGATAGTCTGTGATATAGTGGGCTGTATTTTCAGTATTGAAGCGCAAAGCGCCTTGGTTTTGAGCAGCCAAAGCAGAATAATTTGGAATTTCCAGCGTTTCTGTTTCCAGCGTATCTGGCAAACCTTTCCAGTTGCTATTTAAAGGCAAGACCCAAGTGCGTTTCTTATCTTCGTGCTCTCCGATAAAGAATTGTTTTTGAGAGAGTTTGAGCGTATCGTTTTCTAATGTAGCTGTCAAAACAGGGTAGCCTGGCTGTTCCAGCCAAGAATCCATAAAGGCTGCCACATCACGACCAGAAGCAGCTCCCAAGGCATTCCAAAGGTCACGACCGATAGTATTTCCATACTGGTGTTTAGCAAAGTAAGCATTCAAACCTTTGGCAAAGGTCTCATCTCCTAACCAACGACGAAGCATGTGCATGAGGCGGCTTCCCTTGGCATAAACGATAGCTGGATCAAACAAAGTATTGATTTCGTCGGGGTGCTTCACTTCCACATGGACAGACTGAACTCCGTCTGTCGCATCCCGCTTAAGTGCCAAAGGAACACCTGTTGTTTGGAAATTCTCAAAGATATTCCAGCTTGGTTCAATCGCATTAACACAGACATATTCCATCATGTTGGCAAAGCTTTCATTGAGCCAAAGGTCATCCCACCACTTCATAGTGACCAAGTTACCAAACCATTGGTGAGCCAACTCATGAGCGATAACAAGTGCCACATCTTGACGGCTGGATACCGTAGAATTTTCATCTACCAAGAGGTAAATTTCGCGATAGGTCACCAGACCCCAGTTTTCCATAGCACCAGATGAAAAGTCTGGCAGGGCTACGTGCAACGACTGAGGAATAGGGTATTTGACACCATAATATTCTTCGTAAAATTCAATAGAGCGAACAGCAATGTCCAAAGCAAACTCTAAGTTGCTGGCTGGGTGGGCCTTGGTCGCGTAGACACCGACCAAAGTTCCATTTTTAGTTTTGGCAGTAATGCCTTGCATATCCCCAGCAGCAAAGGCCAAGAGATAGGAAGACATGCGAGGCGTTCTTTCAAACTTCCAAATGCCTGTCGCTTTCCGGTTTTCAACGTCGATTTCAGGCATATTAGACAAAGCAAGTTCGCCCTCTGCTTGGTCAAATTTCAAAGCCAAATCAAAAGTTGCCTTAGCCTCTGGCTCATCTACACTCGGAAAGGCTTCGCGGGCAAAATGGCTCTCAAACTGCGTAGAAATAATTTCTTTTTTCACTCCATCTACTGTATAGTAAGATGGGTAAATCCCCGTCATATTGTCAGTAATCTTACCTGTATAGGTCAAGGTTACTTTGACAGGACCCGCTGTTTCCAACTCAACATAAAGAGCTTCATTGTCATTATCAAGAGTGAAGGGACGGTCTTGTCCAGCCACTTCTACGGCCTCAATCGTCAAATCCTTTTGGTGTAAGGAAATTTTCTCAGCTTTAGCTTCACCGGTAATGGTAACTTTTCCTGAGAAAGTCTTATCCGCACGATTTAAATCCAAAAAGAGATCATAGTGCTCTGGAACAAACGTATCAATAAAATGTGCAACTGCTTGCATGTTTTTCTCCTCATCTAATTGAAGGGGCTGGTATTAAACCAACCTCCATTCAAAATTCATCTCTTACTATTTTACCATATTTAGTGACTTTATACTCATCCTAACTGACTCAAAATCGATTTTTGACTTCCAACATAAACTAATCATTTTAAAGCCATCTTGTTTTATTCTCTTTTCTCCTCCCAAAACAAAAAAGACAAGCTTAGCCTGTCTGATGGATTCGTCCGAAGAAAAAGTGAAGTCATGATTACCTTGTTTCTTTCTTCAGTTCGTTCAATTTTTTATTGTACAAGCGATTTTCTTCTTGACAGACTTCATTCAGTCGATCTTCGTAACGCCTCATTTTCCGCTCGAAATCTTCTCGATTTTCCTCAATTTGGTGTAATATATAAGATGAATCAGCAGGCGAACTGTGACGACAGAATGATATAACCCAATTGCTCATTTCTTCCGAAAAATTTCTAGCTTCCCGTTTCATATCGTGATAATCCCATTCCAATTCACTGGCTCTTCTACGAAATGCTAGATGTTCATCATCTAATTGTGCTATCTGCTTTTTTGTATCCATAATCCCTCCTACAGAATTGGACTCATCAAATTAGGCGTTGAGACTTCATTTAAGACATTCTTGATAGATTCGGCTGCTAATCCTGAAAAAGTACCTTCCAAATCGGCAGGAACCTGAACTGATGAGAATGATTTCATTGTCTCAGCCTGATTGGTGAGCCATTCTTGCAATAGACGACTTTCTTCAAGGAGAGCAGCTCTTTTAGCTGAGATTAACCCTCGAATAGCCAAACGTTCCTGTATCCTCAGATACTCTTTTTTGATACGTTCTGCTTCCGCTCGATCTTCTATCATTGGTTCAATCATACGCTTCCTCCTATAATTCCCCAAAAATCTGGCTACCTTTTTGGTCAATTTCTACGATTCTATCAGCTGCCTTGTTTAATTTACCTGCTATACTTGTCATTTCCTTCTGATATGAGTTGGCCGAAGAAAGAGTTGCTGATTCTATTCCAGTATTCCAAGCTAGCTCAAAGCTCAGCTCAGATAGTAAACCCTCTATCTCTCCACTAGAAAGGTTATGAGCCAGCGTATACGCTGCTGATCGTAGTTCTGTTATATGCTGAGAGACACTTTCCTTGGCATTTGCAAGTTTATCTTTGATCGCCTGCTCATATACTTCAGCTTGTAACTGAGCCGTTTGCGCACTTGTACGAACAAGTTCCTCTCTCAAGCTAATCATTTGACTGCCTGTAGTCGTTTTCAAAGAAGCGTGCAGTTCATCAATGCGTCGTCTCTTTAGAGTGAGTAATTCTTGCTTAGAAGGTTCTGGAGCAAAGGAACCATATTTTTCTAGATATTCTTTGACATAAGATTCTGGATCTGTACTGTCAAACCATGTCTCTAGCTTAGACAAGTCAAATTTTTCAGCAGCTTTAGCCTTTCTTTTGGCAATCTCCCTCACTTGCTTTTCAGTCATGCCGGAACAGAAAAGACTATTTTTTACATACCAATTAATATCTAGACTATTACCTTTAATCTTTGGTAAGCCAGCATTATGATGTTTTCCCTCTACAGTAAATACTTTTCCATACGGAATGATCCCCCCATGACCATCCCAACTTGTTAAATCTTTCCCCCGATCACTGTATGAATGTAAGTGTTTATTAAGATAATCAAATTCTTCATCACTAATCCCTCTATAATCGGCTGTATTTTTTGTTAACGAATTCCACGCACCCCAGTCCATGAAATTTGTAATCTTCTGGACTTTCATTTCCGCAGCTACTTTAGCAACTGCTGGTCCTGCTTGACTAAATCCTGACATATTACTGATATTAACTTCTTGTCCTGTTCCAGCCATTTTTTTAGCCTTAGATAATGATTGGTTATAAAATTCCCGAACGTCCTTTGTCTGTTCTGTTAATTGATTTCTTGCCATTACTGCATTGAATCCAGATTCTAAAACATGATTATTAATGTCTCCACCCGGAGCTTGAGTTCCAGCAACAACAATAGTAGTTTGGCTGTAATCTGGCTTACCTTCCTTATCAAGAGGCGCAACAGCAATGGCTTGGGTGGTTTCGTTGACTTCGTTAATCAGTTTATATTTCTTTCCGCTATCATCAAGCGAGAACTCATTCCCCTTTTTTTCTTTTTTTATTATATTAAGAACTTCAACTTGTAATTCTTGTATGCTCTCGTCTGTTAAGGCCATTCTAAAAAGTCTCCTTTCCTAATTTCTGTATTGTAGACAACTTCTGCATCTGGACTGCCGATTTCACTTTTAACCACATTCTTCAATTGACTAGCTTTGACTAAAGCTTCTATATTCTCATCCATTTTGGGTTTAGTTGATAATTTGGCTTCCACAGGTAATTCTTTACACTTGGAAATATCAATAAAATCGTCACCAACCTTTAATTCTATGATTTCTTCATCCAATCCATTAAAATCAAGCCTAACATCCCAAAAACTACCATAATGACTGTAGGATTTCTCGCCAGTTTTTTTTCCCAAGTAAGCTTTATTGCCTTGTAAATCATAAATCACAGGAACAATATTAGCTCGAAACATGCTCTGCCCATCCCCACCTTGCACAAAAATTGGTGAAAACTCAATTTTACTAACTCCTGAATAGTGTTCTTTGATATAAGTTGCTAGTTGTTCTTCCAACAAACGAAATCCGCGTTTGTAAAGTTTTACTCCTTTATCGTCTAAAACATCACTAACATTATACGGCGAGTTTTGATGTTCAATCCATTTTGTCATACAGTATCCCCCTCCTGAAACTAAGGTAATTAATACAGCTATAATTGCAAGTTGTTTTTTCTTCATTAACTGTCACCTCTATATCTAAATGAAAACGAATCCATTTTTTCTGCTTATAGCATATCACAATATTGTATTTTTTGCCGAGTATTTCTGTCATATTATTCATAAACAGAAACCTCCCCATTTAATCAAAGATTATTCCCATTCTGAATAACTCCCTCTTTTAATTTATAAGTTGTAGTCTATTTCAGCATTCGGACTTACTACATCTGATTCCTTAATATCTTTTAGCCTTACTAAGTGTTATTAATATAAACAATGTCATTCTGTCAACGCCATTCCAAATAGTCTCCTTTCCTAATTTCTGTATTATAGACAACTTCTGCATCTGGACTGCCGATTTCACTTTTAACCACATCTTTTAGGTGACCAGCATTGACAAGCGCTTCAATATTTTCATCTATTGAGGGGTTGATTGTTAATTTAGCTTTTGGAGGCAAGCTTTTGTAATTCGTTATGTCAAGAAATTTACCATCTACATCAATTTCAATCACTCCCTCATCAAATCCATTAAAATCTAACCGTAGATCTCCTAAAAGACCGTAGCTTGCATATCCATGCTTACCAACTTTCCGCCCTAAATAAGCCTTATTCCCATGATTGTCATAAATTACGGGAACGATATTAGCATCGAACATAGTCTGCACATCCCCACCTTGAACAAAAATTGGCGAAAACTCTATTTTACTGACTCCTGAATAGTGCTCCTTGATATAAGTTGACAACTGTTCTTCCAACAAACGAAATCCTCGTTTGTAAAGTTTTGCTCCTTTATCGTCTAAAACGTCACTGACATTATACGGCGAGTTTTGATGTTCAATCCATTTTGTCATACAGTAGCCCCCTCCTGAAACTAGAACGAACAAAATTGCCAGAACGACAATAATATTTTTTCTCATAATTATACCTCCATTGTAGTATGCTATAAAACAAGGCTTTCAGCTATCACTTTCCTACATTGTAGCATAATTTTTAGCATTATCCTCCATTTCTTTTTCAATCATTTCAACCAAAAGGGGAGTACTTAGGTCATATCGATAAATTATCTTTTTGTTTTAGACCTTTTAATCCATTGAAATCCCAATTTGCCTGTTATCTACATGAAGTCTAAATATCTATCTTTTAAATTCGTCTCATCTCACCTTTTCTCCTCCCAAAAACACAAAAGACAAGCTTAGCCTGTCTCTTTAACATATATTATAATTCAATAATTTTACCCGTTTCAAAGTAAACGACCCATTCGCAGATGTTTTTGGCATAATCGCCGATACGTTCTAAGAAAGAAATAACCTGGAAATAATCACGGCCCGTAACGATGGCTTCAGGATTTTTCTTGATTTCTTCCGTAGCCAGATCACGAATGCTATCAAAATAATGGTTGATTTTTTCATCCATGGCTGCTACTTCATAGGCTTGATCTACAGAACCATTCAGGTAGAGATCAAGGGCAGCTTCAACGAAATTTTTCACATCGCGGCCCATCTTTTTAATTTCGTCCTCGACAGCTGGAATACGCTGCTCGCCCTTCATACGAATGGCTGCTTTTGCAATGGATACTGCATGGTCTCCCATACGCTCTAAGTCTGAAACAGCCTTGAGAACGGTCAAGACGGTACGAAGGTCTTGAGAAACAGGTTGTTGGAGGGCAATCATTTCAAATGATTTCTTTTCCAATTTCACTTCGTATTCATTTACTTCTGCATCATCTTCGATGACTTCCTTTGCCAAGTCACGGTCATGCGTGACAAAAGCACGTACCGTGCGGTTGATTTGTGAGAGCACTTCTTGTCCCATTGCGTAGAACTGATTGTGCAATTTTTCCAAATCTTCTTCAAATTGAGATCGTAACATCATTCAACTCCTTATCCAAATTTTCCTGTAATATAATCTTCTGTTTCCTTATTTTGTGGGTTGAGGAACATCTCCTTAGTATCATTAAACTCCATCAAATCACCACCCAAGAAGAAGCCCGTTTTATCCGAAAGCCGAGAAGCCTGCTGCATGGAGCGAGTCACCAAGAGCATGGTATAGGTGTCTTTGAGTCCATAGAGAGTTTCCTCAATCTTACCCGCAGAGATTGGATCTAGCGCTGACGTTGGCTCATCTAAGAGGATGATTTTAGGGCTGGTAGCCAAAACGCGTGCTACACAAATCCGCTGTTGCTGACCACCCGAGAGGCCGATAGCGGAATCATGTAAACGGTCTTTCACTTCGTCCCAAATAGAAGCCCCAATCAAGGAACGCTCCACCGCTTCATCTAAAACCTGTTTATCCTTAATACCATTGATACGCAGTCCATAGACAACATTTTCATAAATGGTCATCGGGAAGGGATTAGGCTGCTGGAAAACCATGCCAATCTCTTTGCGCAACTCCACCGTATCCGTCCGAGGGCTGTAGATATTGTGGCCGTTATAGATGACTGTGCCTGTCGTAGTGACTTCAGGATTCAAATCTCCCATGCGGTTGATAGCCTTAAGCAAGGTAGATTTCCCTGAACCGGACGGTCCAATCAAGGCAGTGATTTCATTAGGCATAAAGTCCAAGGAGACACTATTGAGTGCTTTCTTTTTATTATAATAAACCGACAAGTCCTTGACTTGCAAAATAGGTTCTGTCATAAGTTCATTCCTTTAGTTTCTTCACCTCTAACCAAAATGACCAGAAACATAGTCATTGGTCGACTGCAGTTTGGCATTTTGGAAGATATTGGCAGTCTTGTCGTACTCAATCAAATCCCCCAGGTAAAAGAAGCCAGTGTAGTCACTGGCCCGGGCAGCCTGCTGCATATTGTGCGTCACGATGATAATCGTATAGTCCTTTTTGAGCTCAAACATGGTCTCTTCCAGCTGCATGGTCGCAATCGGATCCAGCGCAGAAGCCGGTTCGTCCATGAGCAAGATATCAGGCTTGACCGAAATAGCTCGGGCAATACAGAGGCGTTGCTGCTGGCCACCCGACAAGGTCAAGGCTGACTTATGAAGATCATCCTTTACTTGGTCCCAAAGCGCAGCTTGCTTGAGCGAAGTTTCAACAAGCTCATCCAAGATCTTTTTATCTTTTACACCTGCACGTTCATGGGCAAAGGTAATGTTACGATATATAGACTTGGCAAATGGATTGGGCCGTTGAAAGACCATGCCGATGTGCTTACGCATTTCGTAAACGTTGATATCAGGACGATTGACGTCTATTCCTTGGTAAAGAATTTGCCCTGTTACCTTAGCAATATCAATCGTATCATTCATACGATTAAGACTGCGGAGATAGGTCGATTTCCCTGAGCCAGACGGACCAATCAGAGCTGTGATTTTATTCTTTTCAAACTGCATATCAATGCCCTTGATGGATTCCTTTTTACCGTAGTAAACATGCAAATCCTTGGTCGACAGGGCTACCTTTTCTTCAGGAAAAGTAATGATATGTTTTTCATTCCAATTATATTCTGTCATTGCTTCTCCTTTATGCAGAGGTTAGTTTCTTGTGCAAGTAGGAACCGAGTTTGCGGGCTCCAAAGTTGAAAATCAAGATAAAAATCAGAAGCACCGCTGCTGATCCTGCTGACACCACAGTGCCATCAGGAATGGTTCCTTCACTATTAACCTTCCAGATATGGACGGCAAGCGTCTCCGCCTGCCGGAAAATCGAAATCGGGCTGGTAATGCTGAAAATGTTCCAATTAGACCAATCCAGAGCTGGCGCAGATTGCCCAGCAGTATAGATCAAGGCAGCTGCTTCACCGAAAATCCGACCAGAAGCAAGGACAATCCCTGTCACAATCCCTGGCAGAGCCTCTGGAATGACCACATGCAGTACCGTTTCCCAGCGGGAAATTCCGAGAGCCAGTCCTGCTTCACGCTGTGTATGGTGAACGTGACGTAAGCTGTCCTCGACATTGCGAGTCATCTGAGGCAGATTGAAGACAGTCAGCGCCAAAGCACCTGAGATGATAGAAAAGCCATACTCAAACTGGACAACGAAAATCAAATAACCAAAGAGTCCGACTACCACGGATGGCAGCGAGGACAGGATTTCAATACAGGTACGAACAAAATTAGTCACCGGACCTTTTTTAGCGTACTCGGCTAGATAGACACCCGCTCCCATCGAAAGGGGAACAGAGATAATCAGGGTAATCACCAGCAGGAAGAAAGAATTGTAGAGCTGAATCCCAATACCACCGCCAGCTTGATAGGAAGAAGATTTTCCAGTCAGGAAAGACCAAGAAATGTGCGGCAATCCTCTTACCAGAATATAAAGAATCAGAGAGGCAAGGATGGCAACAATGATACCAGCTATCGTATAGAGGATACCAGTCGCCAATTTATCTAATTTCTTAGCGTGCATAGTTTTTCTTACCTCTTTCTTTTGTAATTAGTTTAATCACACTGTTAAAGGCTAAGCTCATCATCAAGAGCACCAGAGCCAGAGACCAGAGAACGTTATTATCCACTGTTCCCATAACGGTATTTCCGATACCCATGGTTAAGACAGAGGTCAGTGTAGCTGCTGGCGTTGTCAGAGAGGTTGGGACCACTGCAGAGTTACCAACAACCATCTGGATAGCTAGGGCTTCACCAAAGGCACGTGCCATTCCAAAGACCACCGCTGTAAAGATACCTGAGCGAGCAGCCTTGAGTGTTACCCGCCAAATGGTCTGCCAGCGCGTAGCCCCCATAGCCAGACTCGCTTCACGATAATGGCGTGGTACAGCACGCAGACTGTCCGTCGTCATAAAGGTAACGGTCGGCAAAATCATGACGAAGAGCACAAAAATACCAGACAAAATCCCAAAACCAGTACCACCAAAAACAGTCCGAACAAAGGGAACAACAACCTGCAAACCGATAAATCCGTAAACAACAGACGGAATACCAACCAAGAGCTCAATCGCAGGCTGAAGAATCTTGGCACCTTTAGGCGATACTTCTGTCATAAAGACGGCTGCTCCAATAGCAAATGGCGTTGCAATCAATGCTGACAAAATCGTCACTATAAAGGAACCCAAAATCATTGGCAGGGCACCAAATTGTTTTCCTGACGGATTCCAAGTGGAGCCAAACAAAAATTCAAACACATTGACTCCGTTGACAAAGAAGGTCGACAAGCCTTTTTGTGCTACGAAGATTAAAATCATGGCTACAATCAGTACGATTAAAGACAGGCAGGCAAAGGTGATATATTTACCAAATTTTTCCAGACGAGAGTTTTTCGAAGGGGATAGTAATTTTTTTGCTAATTCTTCATTTCTCATTTGCTATCTCCTTTTAAGCTCGTAACATTTCCATCAGCGTCCTTGCTGACCTGCATTTCCTTGATGGAAATATAGCCCATTCCTGAGACGATTCCATCCTGAACTTCATCTGACAGCATGTAGTTCAGAAACTCCGCTGCCAGACCAGTCGGCTTGCCCAATGTATACATATGCTCATAAGACCATAGTGGCCAAGCATTGGTCGCAACGTTCTTAGCCGTTGGCTCGTAGCCATTGAGCTTCAAAGTCTTTACAGAATCATCCACATAAGCAAAGGCAAGATAAGAAATGGCTCCAGGAGTTTGAGAAACAATGGACTTAACCATCCCATTTGAATCCTGCTCCTGACTTTGAACGGCTGATTTACCATTCATGATGACACTGTCAAACGTAGCTCGAGAACCAGAACTTGCCGCACGGTTGATGATGGAAATCTCTAGGTTTTTCCCACCCAGCTGCTTCCAGTTTGTAACCTCACCGGTAAAAATCTTCTGCAGCTGCTCTGCCGTTAAATTATCGACAGATACTTCTTTATTGACAATCACGGCAATTCCAGCGACTGCTACCTTGTGATCGACAAGGGCTGAAGCGTTAATCCCTTCTTTTTCCTCAGTAAAGACATCTGAGTTGCCAATTTCAACCGCACCAGACTGAACCTGAGACAAGCCAGTACCTGATCCGCCACCTTGAACATTGACTGTTTTTCCAATATTTGCCGAACCAAACTCATCCGCTGCAGCTTCAACAAGCGGCTGAAGAGCTGTCGAACCAACGGCAGTCATGGACTCCCCTCGGTCAATCCAGCTGGAACAGGCTGATAGGCTGACTGCAAATAGCACTAGAACCGCTGACAAAATCAGCTTATATTTTTTATTCACGATTTTTCTCCTCGAAATCTTGAGAATGATAGTGGAATGTCTATTTGAAAGAAACTGAAAATCCCACTATATCCACTATAACATAGAAAGAGGGCTTTGCCTAGTCTTTTGAACGAAAGCGAAGCCCCTTTGGGAAATAATTTTTCAAGGTATTTCCAGTAATTTTTGCAAAGCCCAGACCATTGCCTTGGGCAAGAACTTGATACCAGCCATTTGGATAGTTTTGAGAGAGTTGAACCGTCTCGCCTGCTACATATTTGCTAAAGGACTCATTATCAATCTCTAGGACAGAGACGACTTCACTGGGCCTCAAGGCTAAACCTAAGGCAAAGCTCGGTTCAAAGCGATTTTTCTTAAATTCACCCAGATGCAGGCCATTGCGAGCAATTTTCAGCTTGGACATGTCTGGTAGTCCAGCTGGCAGCAGATAAAGATTATCACCGAAGGTTTCTAAATTGCCTTCTAGCTCAATGTTTAGATGCTTTTTCTGGAAATCTTGCCAGAGTTTTCTTTGCTCGGCTGTCAATTTATTTTTGGCTGCCTTGATTTTTTTAGCAGACTGATTTCCTGTAAAACGAAATTTCGCTACAAATTGTCCTTCTCCTTTGAAATGGTGGGGATACATACGAGCTGTTTCTGCAAAATCAATCCCCGCAACCATGCCATTGACTTTTGGTATTTCAAGCAATTCCAAAGGAAAATTCTCTAAAAGCCAAGCGACAATTTCTTCATTTTCTTCAGGTGCCCAAGTGCAGGTCGAATAGACCAGCTGCCCGCCTGCCGCCAACATCTTGACAGCATCCTCTAGAATTTCTCGCTGGAGACGCGCACACTGGGCAGGATATTCCAGACTCCAATACTGGGTAGCATCTGGTTGCTTGCGAAACATTCCTTCGCCAGAGCAGGGAGCATCCAGAACAATGAGGTCAAAATAGCCCTGATAAAACTTAGCCAATCTATCCGCAGATTCATTGGTGATAAGGACATTTCGCGCTCCAAAACGCTCAATATTTTCCACCAAAATTTTACTGCGTTTGGCATTGATTTCGTTAGAAATTAGCACACCTGTATTATCTAAATAAGAGAGTAAATGGGTAGATTTCCCGCCCGGTGCAGCAGCCAGGTCCAGAACTTTCATGTCCTTTTGCGGTGCTGCAACCTGGGCAACCATTTGCGCAGCTGGCTCCTGAGAATAAACCAGCCCCGTGACATGTTCCACCGACTTCCCAGACACTTTTCCGTAATAACCCCAGTCTGTATTTGGAATCGCATCTGTAAAATCTTTCTGATTTTCTTTTAAAGGATTGCTGCGAAAAGCTGAAATCGGATCTTGATCAAAAGTCGCAAAAAAAGTCTCTGCCTCCTGACCCAAGAGCTCCTCATACTTTTCCTTAAAACCTACTGGAAAGTCCATACTAGCCTTTTCCCTTTCGTAAATACTCTTGTAATTCGTCCAACTTGCACTTTGGTGCAATCATAATCGGCTCCTGAGTCTGAAAATTCGGCTGGCCGCCATCTAAAGTCTGAATGACAAACCCCAATTTGTCAGCCATCACATAGGCCGCCGCATAGTCCCAAGGCCAATTATAAGAGAAATAGGCCGCCAAACCACCCGCCAGAGCCTTGCCAAAACTAATCCCAGCGCTGCCATAGACACGCACGCCTAGGCAAGCACGAGATAAGTCAGCCAATCCCCAGTGATTATGCTCTAGCATACAGGCATTTGAAGCGATCAAATATTGCTGCAAGGGCTTATCGATAAAAGCAGACAACTTTCTATCATTGCAGTAAACATCAAAAGCCCCACCTCCATGAAAAAGCTGGTCCCTTGTCACATCGTAAATCAAGCCAAACTTGCCCTGCCCATTTTCAAAATAAGCTAACATAATAGCAAAATCAGCCCGCTGGGTAATGAAATTATTGGTACCATCAATGGGATCAATTACCCAGACATTGCCGTCCGTGATGTCGTGTCGCAGGTCATTTTCCTCAGCCAAAATCGCATCGTTCGGATACCGAGCTAAAATTTTCCCAACCAAATCATCTTGGATGAAGCGGTCCATTTGAGTCACCAAGTCAGTCGGGCTGCTCTTTTGTACGACATCCAAATCATCATAGAGATGGTCTCTTAAAAAAGCACCTGCCTGATAAACTATTTCCTTCGCAAAATGAAATTTATTTTCCAAGAGAAATCATTCCTTTCCCTTTCCTTTTTGCCTCCTGAACAGCGCGATAAAGAGAATAGCCACTAACCGTCTCAAACTCACGGCCTAGTCGCTTCTCTTCTCCCTTGCTGGGAACAACTTTCTTGAAGACTGCATAGGACTGGAGCAGTTTCTCCGCTTGAATCTTCTGTTCATAGGCTTGCTCTACATCATTAAAAAAAGAAAGCACTGAAGCAAGCTCTTCAGTGCTCCACGATAAGTCTAGTGGGTAACTATAATTTTTTTCCATATTTTAAATATCAGCACGCATAGTTGCGGCTCTGAGTTCTTCTTTCCGATAACCTCTAGGCAAGAAAGCACGGATTTCGTCTTCATTGAAGCCGATTTGCATTCGTTTACCATCGAGGATAATTGGGCGACGCAAAAGACTAGGATTTTCCTCAATCAGCTTAATGAGCGTTGAAATCGATAAATCCTCTACATCTAAATCTAGTTTTTGAAAAATTTTTGAGCGGGTTGAGATGATGTCATCAGTGCCATTTTCTGTCAATGAAAGAATATGTTGCAATTCTGGAGCAGACAGAGGGCTCGTCATGATATTATGCTCCGTAAATGGAACTTCATGACCAATCAACCAAGCACGCGCCTTGCGACAGGAAGTGCAGCTAGGCGATAAAAATAATGTAATCATGCTGTTCTCTTCTTATTTTTATATAGTAACTAACTCTATTATACTAAATTTTATCTCTCTTGACTAGATATTTTTAAGAATCAGCTTGAAATACTAAGAAAAATATCAAGAACTGATATTTATTCCGAACATTCCCAATTTCTTGCCACTTCTTCATCACTCTTTAATTGAGCAACCAGTTCTTCAATACCATCAAATTTGACCATGTCACGAATCTTATCCAGCCAGATAATCCGAATCGTATCGCCATAGATTTCCTCCGTGAAGTCAAATAGATTGGCCTCAAAACGAAGCTCATCTCCTTCAAAGGTCACATTTTTGCCAACGCTAGCCATGCCTCGATAAATCTTGCCATTGTGCTCAACATCCACCACATAGACACCATCTGCTGGCAAAATCACGCGATCCAAAGGAGCTAGATTAGCCGTTGGATAGCCAATGGTACGCCCCCTAGCATTGCCATGAACCACAATGCCACGAGTAGAGAGGGGATAGCCTAATAGCTGATGCGCCTTGGCAACATCACCATTTTGAATGGTCTCTCTAATCCGAGTAGAAGAGATTTTTTCCTTATCTTGATTGACTGATGAGACGATGACAATCTGACCATCGAAATAGTCTGCAAGCTCCTCTGCCTTTCTCTTGTCAGATCCAAAATGGTAATCAAAACCTGCCACAACTGCCTTTGCTTTAAGCGCAGAAACGTACTTATCAAAAAATTCTCGGGCTGTATTTTTAGAAAAATGACTAGTAAAGTCAATCAAGTAAAGGTAGTCCACACCCAAATTTTCTAAGTGAGAAGCTCGTTCCTCCAGATGATTCAAATGCAACATCAACTCTGGCTGATAGCGGACAAAAGCTAATTTTGGTGACTCAGGAAAGGTCAGTACCGTAATCTTCAGTCCTTGCTCATCCGCTATCTTCCTAGCTTCCTTAAAAAGTGTCTGATGTCCCTTATGCAGGCCGTCAAAATAGCCCAGAACCAAGACTGTATCTTCTTCCTGATTTATCTCTAATTCATTATTTATTCGTCTTATTTTCATCATTTTTCTATTTTACTATGTATCCGCTTTTTTTACAACAAATTAAATCCCATGAAAAGAACTTCTATTGCTCCAAGAAAACACCTTGCTCTCTCTAACAAAGTGTCTCTGTAAATATTTAAAACTACACTGATTACCGGCGATCATCATAGCCATTTGGATGACTGGAATGCCATTTCCAAGCGGTTTCGATAATGGTTTCGATATTGTCAAATTTCGGCTGCCAGCCCAGAACATTTCTTGCTTTCTCAGAAGAAGCAATCAGCGTATCCGGGTCCCCTGGGCGCCGCTCTGCTATTTCCAAAGGAATAGGATGGCCGGTCACCTTGCGGGCTGCTTCTACAATCTGCAGGTTAGAAAAGCCAGTTGAGGAGCCAAGGTTAAAGGCATCCGAAGGTTGACCAGCACGCAGATGCTCAACAGCCAGAATATGGGCGTCAGCCAAGTCGAAAGGATGGACATAATCGCGGACATTGGTCCCGTCCGGAGTATCGTAATCATCGCCAAAGACAGCAATCTTTTCGCGTTTGCCCTGAGCCACCTGAAGCACGATGGGCAGGAGATGGGTTTCAGGTCCGTGATCCTCACCGATTGAACCGTCAGGTTTGGCACCGGCCACATTGAAATAACGCAGGGCTACAAACTTGATGCCATAGGCCTGGTCTGCCCAACGCATAATAGTCTCCATCATAAGCTTGCTCTCACCATAAGGATTGATAGGCTTTTGCGGAGTTGTTTCTAGTATCGGAACTTCCTCAGGAATGCCATAAGTCGCCGCTGTCGAAGAAAAGACAATATTTTTAACACCGCATTCCTGCATGACCTCCAAAAGAGAAACCATACCGGCTGTGTTATTGTCAAAATACTTGAGCGGATCAACCATAGACTCTGCGACCAGTGAAAAAGCAGCAAAGTGAATGACTGCATCGATGGATGGATGCTTGGCAAAGATGCCACGCATAAAGTCCTTGTCCGCCAAATCTCCCTCATAAAAGACTGCCTGCGGATGAACCGCTGCGCGGTGGCCAGTCACCAAATTATCAACGACGACTACCTCTTCCTTACCTGCCGCTACCAAACGGTCTACCATGTGTGAGCCGATATAGCCAGCTCCGCCTAATACTAAAATTGCCATGTTTCTCCCTTTCTCATCTTGATTTATACTTTAACTATTTTATCAAAAATAAGGACGAATGAAAACTCTTGCTACAATTATTCTTCTTTCAAACCGACAGATCGTACAAAGCGCATGAAAGCCTCCTGGCCTTCCTCTGTTCGCTTGTAGACTCCCGCATCTTCCAGTACTCGGCTGAAAATTTGTCCAACCGATGCCTGAACTACTCCTTCCACCGTTTCAGCGGTAACTTTCGGATGCTGGTTTTTGAGTTGATTGGCCCACTCCTGATGATAGGCAGCAACCTGACAGTCTTCTCCCAGCAGAAACAGCTCCACCTGCTTGAGCTCTTCCTTGAGCCGAGGCGGCAGAATAGCCAGCCCCATAACCTCAATCAGGCCGATATTTTCTTTCTTAATATGCTGAACATCTCTATGAGGGTGGTAAATGCCGTCCGGATGTTCTGGGGAAGTTTGATTGTCCCGCAAGACCAAGTCCAGCTCAAAAGATCCATCTTTCCTGCGGGCAATCGGTGTGATGGTATGGTGCGGTTCACCCTCAGACTCTGCCAAGACCTGCACACTTGGGTCAGAATAAGTCCGCCAAACTTGCAAGATCTTGTCAGCCAACTCAATCAACTGTTTCTTATTCTCAGATCTTAGCCGAATGACTGACATGGGCCATTTGACAATACCTACCTCTACCTCATCAAATCCGCTAAAAGTAAAGCTGCAATCCAGCTCTGCTATTTCCATAGGAAAAGTATGACGTCCGCCCTGATAGTGGTCGTGGGTCAGGATAGAGCCACCGACAATCGGGAGGTCGGCATTTGAGCCAGCAAAATAGCCCGGAAAGGTCTCGACGATGTCCAGCAAGCGCTCAAAGGTCAGTCGACTGATAGTCATAGGAAGGTGCTGGCTGTGCAGAAAGATGCAATGCTCGTTAAAGTAGGCATAGGGCGAATATTGGAAGCCCCATTCCTGTCCAGCCAAGTCAAAGCGAATAATCCGATGGTTGGCTCGGGCTGGGTGATCCAAGCGGCCTTGGTAGCCTTCATTTTCCACGCAAAGCTGGCAGGCTGGATAATGGCTATTCTTGGCCTTTTTAGCAGCCGCAATCTCCTTAGGATCCTTTTCTGGCTTGGAAAGATTGATGGTGATTTCCAAATCTCCATAGGCAGTCGGAGCTTTGAAAGCAATATTTTTAGCAATAGCCTTGATCTTGATGTAATCATTTTTTTGACTAAGCTGGTAAAAATCAGCTACAGCTTGCTCGGGATTAGAGGCATAAGTCGTCCAGAAGTCCCGATTGAGCTGACTAGGAGCAGGGGTAATCAAGTTCATGAGCTCAGCTCCCAGTATATCCTGCTCAGCAAGGGTGTCACCAACCTTCCCATTCTTGACAGCCACAGCTACCAAGTCATCCTTCAGATCAATTAGCTGCTCAGCCTCTGTCTCTTGCTCTGCCACTGACTCTCCAACCAGAGCCATGACACGATTGCTCAGATAGATGGTGTCCATTTCCTCAAAAGTGCTATTGTTAATCACTGCTGATACAAAAGCATCCAGTAACTTTTTGGACATAGATTTTCCTTTCTCTTGCTAGTAAAGGGCTGGCATTGCTGTCAGCCCAAGTTATTTTTTTGTTATTTAGTCTAGCACCCGGCTTCCGCCAGCTACTTCTGCTATGTAAAAGCTAGGGGCATAGCCGACAACCTCTTGATACTTGCGACCTACATTTTCTTTGAAAGATTCCACCGCATCCTTACCAACTAAAGCAATGGCGCAACCACCGAAGCCTGCTCCGGTCATACGAGCTCCCAAAACACCCTCTTGCTCCCAGGCTGTGTGAACCAAGGTGTCCAGCTCTAGACCAGTCACTTCATAGTCATGCTCCAATGAAACATGGGAAGCATTCATGAGACGGCCGAATTTGTCAAGATTGCCTGCCTGCAAAGCTGCCCGTGCTTGCAAAGTCCGTTGATTTTCTAAAACAGCATGGCGAGCCCGTTTGAGACGATTTTCATCCTCTATCAGATAGCTATACTCGTCAAAGGACCACTCGTCCAACTCACCCAAGGTAGCAATTGACAGCTTACGGTTCAATTCTTCAACAGCTTTTTCACACTCCGCCCGACGCTCATTGTACTTAGAATCCGCCAACTCACGACGCTTGTTGGTATTCATAATCACTACGACATTATCCTTGAGATCAAGCGGCACCAAATCATATTCGAGAGTATTGGTGTCTAAGTAAATAGCCCGCTGGTCAGCACCCATTCCGATAGCAAACTGGTCCATAATGCCAGAATTAACCCCGATAAACTCATTTTCAGTTAATTTACCGATTTTCACTAGGTCCAAACGTTCCAACTGCAAATCAAAGAGTTTCTCAGCAATGACACCCGTCAAAAGCTCTAGCGATGCAGAAGATGATAAGCCAGAACCATTTGGAATATTTCCATAAACATAGACATCCATGCCTCGGTCAATTGTATGGCCTGCCTCCTGCAGAAAATGCAGAACTCCTTTCGGATAGTTGGTCCAGTTATGCTCAGGCTCAAAGTGCAGGTTTTCCAGCGACACTTCAATAATCCCTTTTTCTACAAAATTTCCTGAGAAGAATCTCAAGAGCTGATCGTCCCGCTTGCGAGCCGCTCCATAAGTTCCTAGAGAAATCGCAGCAGGAAAAACATGGCCGCCGTTATAGTCCGTATGCTCACCAATCAGATTAATCCGACCGGGTGAAAAGAATGTGTGGTCCGCTTCTACTCCAAAAATCTTGGCAAAATCTGCGCGAACTTGCTCCGCTGAAAGTAGGTTTGACATAAGCTAAACTCCTTTAAAATGAATAATCGATATTGTAATCGCTTTCTTGGTTTTATTATAACTGTTTCCGAGTAAAAATTCAATAAATTTAGTAAAATTTTACTAATTTTATAGATAGATTTTTTGTAATAATCCAAACAGTAATCTGTCTGGATTATTTTATAAGGAGCAATAGATTAGAAAATATTGTCTTCCGTCTCAGCATCAAAGTAATGCGCCTTGTTTAGGTCGAAGCCAAGTTTAATACTGCTTCCCGTATTCATATGATCACGTGCATCAACTTTGGCAACAAACTCACTGCCACCAACCGCACAGTATAGGTGAGACTCCGCTCCAAGCAACTCAGAAACAGAAATCTTCGCAGTTAGAACCGACTCAGGGAAGGTTTCCAGAAAGGCTGGTTCCATATTGATATCTTCCGGACGAATACCAAAAATCAACTTATTTCCTTCATAGCCCTTCTCCCGCAACCTCTTAAGATTGCCCTCTGGGACTTGGAGACTGAAGTCTCTGTTCGGTCTGACAAGACGGCCATCTTCCAGTGTCACTTCAAAGAAGTTCATAGCTGGGCTACCAATGAAGCCGGCCACAAACTTATTTGCCGGATGTTTATAGACTTCCTGCGGTGTACCAATCTGCTCCACTCGTCCAATCGTTCCAGTTCCGGCAGGATTCTTGGTCGCTGACATGATAACGATACGATCCGCCAAGGTCATAGCTT
>ERZ773009.183-NODE-183-length-46317-cov-6.682353_pt1 | contig 46317 bp, 42 predicted proteins | sample MGYA00580663_ERZ773009 | MGnify/ENA primary metagenome ERZ773009 (study PRJEB29015, sample SAMEA2737969) | human oral metagenome | biome: human oral; feature: human-associated habitat; material: dental | place: China | collected 2026 ... | reverse complement strand
GGGTTGTGGGTGGCCTTGGGATCGCAATAGTGTACACAAATGGGAGGATCGGGCCCCTCGGCGCCGGATTGGGGCATTCGGGTACACTGTTGCGACACGAGTCGCGATACGAATTGCGACGCGAGCTGCGTCGGGTGGCGCGAGCGCCCCAACCGCCATGGCGTGCCGGCGGCGCCCCCTCTCGGTGGGCACCTCTCCCTTGGTCGGGAAGGCAGACTCTACGCGAGCGGCGCCGCCGCGAGGTTGGCGTCTTCGCCAAGGCGTCAACCCACACAAACCCCCGAGGAGCCAATTCATGGGCAAGCTTTCCGACGATCGTACTGTCATAGCCCGCGAGCACAGCAGCGATCTTAGCGGAGATCATCCTACGCTTGAGATTCAGAAGAAAGTACCGAATGTGCACGGTAAACCGGAAACCATCTATCAGAAGATCCGGTACGTCGGCAAGGGGGGCGCTGCGTGAGCGAGCCGCCTGACGAGCAGAGCAGCTCAGAGACATGGGTGCCCTGGGGCCCGCACGGCCTCAAGGTCCCCGGCACGGCCGCAGACTGGGAGCTCGTCGAGGTGTCCGCCGGCAGGCGGGACCAGGGTCTGGTGATCCTCGGCTACGGCGACGCCCGCCTGATCCTCGACCTCTTCGGCTGCGACTGCCTGCGCGTGGCTAGGGTGGACGGCCTGCGCCACGCCGCCTCACACGGCGCCCCAAGCCCAGGCTCGGGCATAGCGGCCTGGGCGGTCGTAGGCTCGCCCCTCGGGAGGTGGGTGGCGGACAGCAGCGGCCACCGGGCCGAGGAGACCTCGGAGCTCGCCATCGCCACCAGGGGCTGGCTCGTGAGCCTCGTCGTGGACAGCGACTGCCCGCCGAGGGCCAGGCTCAGCGGCTGGGACGGCCTCCCCCGGCCGACCGCCTCGCTCGCCGGCGCGCCCCTTCCCCCCTCGGGGGCACCGAGGGGGCCGATGGGGTGGTGGGAGTACCTCGACCGGTACGGGTGGGGCGAGTGGTCCCCGCTCGAGGCGGGCGGGAGGGCCCTCAGGAGCGAGGAGTGCTACTACATGGAGGGCTGGCGCATCGACGCGCGCGGGCTGGAGCTGCGCCTGGTCTTCGAGGACCGCTCGACGCGCATGACCCTGCGCTTTCCCGCCGAGGCCCTGCGCGCGCTCAGGGTGAGCGGGGCGGGATGGGGCAAGAGGCGCCTGTTCACCTACAGGGCCATACGGACTCTGTACGGGCGCGTCCTGGGTGACCCCTACGTCACGAGGGGGCTCGACCTCGAGCGGTGGTACCGGGAGGCGACTGGGGGCGAGGCGCCCGGCGACGCGGCCGTCTGCTACGTCCCCACCGACAGCGTCGTCATCGAGGCCCTCGCCTCGGGTGCCCCCGACGTCGAGCGCGCAGGCATCGATGCCAGGGGCTGCGACTACGGAAGGTGCGCCATCCCCGCCGAGGAGTGGGTCCCCAGGGGCGCCGGGCTCCCCGGGCAGGCAGAAGACTGGGGCCTCGTCGACGTCACGCACGACGCGGGCCTGGGGGCCACGGCGACCTTCGGCCTCGGGGACCTGCGGGCCACGTTCGACCTAAGGGGGTTCGAGGCCCTGCGCGTGGCCAGGGCGGACGGCCTGCGCCACGCCGCCTCCCGCGGCGCCCCCGCGCCGGGCCCGGGCATAGCCACCTGGGCGGTCGCGAGGTCATCCCTGAGCGAGTGGCTCGTGGAGAACGACATGCACGCCCACACCCAGGACCAGCCGGACCTTGGCGAGGTGACGCTCGCCACCCCAGGCTGGCTCGTCAGCGGGGTCTGCAGCAGCGTCCCCGACGCCGAGCTCCTCGACGGCGAGGGGCGGACCGTCGGCTTCGTCAGGGGCGCCCCCATGCCCTTGGGGCCACCGCGCGGCGCGATGAGCCAGCACGACTTCGAGGAGCGCTACGGCAGCCCGGAGCGCCTCGTCTGGCAACCGCCCGGCGTTGAGCTGCCGAGGCATGCGTTCGGGTGCTGCGAGGGCTGGAGGCTCGACGAGGGCGGCCTCTCCCTCTACTACCGGCTGCCAGGAGGCGCGCATGGCGCGAAGGGGAGCCGCGATGCGCGCGGCCCGATGGCACGCGTCCGCTTTGCGGCCGGGCGCCTCCTTGCGCTGCTCAGCACCTACGAGGGCCACCGCTTCAGGGAATTCAGTGAGGCGAGGACGCCCGACGGACCACCCGAGAGCCCGATCGGCAGCGTCTGCGTCGTGGGCGACGCCTACCTCAGGCGCTGGTACCTCGAGGAGGTGGCCCCGGACGCGGACGGCGCCTCGATCGTCACCTACAGCGTCTACACCGAGGTCGAGTGCATCGACGTCCTTGCGACGGGCGAGCCCGAGGTGGAGCTCGGCTCGTGGGAGCCGCCGGCACCGGGGGCGTCGCGGGCCACGCCGCAGGGCGCGTAGAGCGCCACGGCCCTCTGCGGCGTCCATGGGTTTGGCTGTGCATGCCTGAGTGAGTGCCCTGATGGGGCACAGGCGACATACGCATCTCGACTCTCAGGCACTGGGCAAACGAGCACGGGGATGAGAAACGTTGCGTCCCCAGGCGATGGTGGTCCGGAGGTCAACAGGGACCACGGGGACGTAACGTGGAGCGCCTCGCCGCGCGTATTGCGAGCGACGCTCGTCTTTCATCGCGGCCATCCAGATTCGCTGCGCCTCACCCTTACCCCACATCTTGTGGCGACACGACCTTAGGTAGCGACCTTGGCAGATGAACGGATCCAAGGCGACGACCTCGTCCACAGGATCTCCTGTATACCATGAGCGCACGCTGACACCCACTTGGGCATAGCTTGTCATCGGACGCTCGGCACCGTCGCGCACAACAAGCGTGAGCATGCTAGGATCGGTCAGTTTTAGCCACAACCCTGAGTTCCCGACACCTCCTTAGCCCACAACTGGCAGCCCGATGGTGTCCCGGCCTGGCCCGGGGCGCGCTCTCAGCGAGGCCCTCTGCCCAGACTGCGCTTTTCCGTGCGGCCGGGCCCCAGGCCGAGGCCTGCGGGCCCCGGCGCAACCCCCCCGCAGCCTGGCGGGGGGTTGCTCGAGCGCATTTGCCCAGTTGAGCCACTTTCCATAGTGCCCCGCAGGCTGGCGGGCGGTTTGGTCCCGCGCCTCTCGGGCGGCGATGTCACGGAAAAGCGCAGTCTGCGCGACGTAGGAACCGCAGGCCGCGCCTCTCTGCGGAGTATGTTCTGTCAAGTTGTTTGAACAGAAGGAACTGCGGTGGGAATCTTGAACCAAAACACCTGGTGACAGCCTAGGCTGTGTGCATGCGGGCCAGCCGCCTGGGCCTCTCCCTGTCCTTTGCGCCCAACGCCACCGCCGTCTTCGACCCAGCCAACCGTGCCTCCCGTCCTCGCGCCCCATCGGCGGAGGCATGCCACGCTTACCATGCGATTAGGTCGTGGATATAGTACAAGGGCCAGTCCCGCAGGACCGGCCCTTGTAAAGCCTCGAAGACTTTGACATCTGAGTTTATAACGACAGGCTTGTCTGGCCTCGTCAATGGTTCCTGGCTCTTCGAGGTCACCCGTACTCCCAAGCTACTCCCAAACTACTCCCAAACAAGTTTGGGAGTATCGTAGTACTGAGACGGATCTCGCTTACTTGTTCCGTGCCAAGAAAGCAGCTCCGAGTCTGAGAGATACTTAAGTGTCCTTGAAGCAGTTTGTTTTGATATTCCAGCTTCTTGCGCTAATATCGCCGTTGTGACACGACCTTGCGATTGGGCAAGATCGAGCGCCATTTGTTGATTCTTGGTCAGATGTACTTGTCTATGCCCTTGAAGTTGCGCCTTTTCGGTCCGACCGTCTTCCGCAGCCTTCGTTTTCCTTAGCGGAAGGACGATTGTGGAACGCTCTGGGTTTACCTCCTCAGAAAGTATCGGCCGCTCGTAACCGACCTTCGTCCACTTCCTCACCATGTCCGGGATACCTCCACCAGCACGTTCGCCTACGTTGATGAGCGAGAACATCTTCATCATGGTCTCATTGCGAGGGTCAGAGTTGCCGCCGATGTAGGCCGCTTCGATGTCGATGCGGAAGCCTCCGGGATTGGAGAGGCGAAGCTCGTCCTCTTTCCAGAGGATGACGACTCCGCGCCGTTCGTGGTAGTCGGCATTGGTGAGGCAGTTCGCCAGCGCCTCGCGCAGGGCGTCGTGCGCGTCCGTCTCATCGACGCGCAGGCTGTTCTCGTCGAGCCGGAAGGGCACCTGAAGCGCCTGCTTCATGTTGTTGTATACACGCCGGTAGAAGTCGAAGACGTTCCCCGACCAGCTGTCGTCCTGCGATGTTATGCGCATCTGCCAGCGTTCGTCGGGATCGAGCTCCTGCCTGTAGTCGAGAAAGAAATGGGGGAACTCCGCCATGATGCGCCACTCCTCACCGAACATGAGCAGCCCAGCGCTCGTGGGATGGATCGCGCCGTCAGTGTCGATCTTCGCCGCACCAATGCGGCACAAAAACTCGTCCGTGGGCAGCTCCGTCCAAGCGTGCGAATCATGGTGAATGCCATAACTTGTCCGGTACGAGGCGATGGACTCTGCGGACAGGTCATCCACAGACAAATTCTCGCGAATGTGCGAGTCGATGGATTCTTCAGAAGCATCGCGGTACATGGCATGAATCTCGCTCGCAGCACATCGATAATCGCCCTTATGGTCCCGCCGGTACGTCCCGGTCATGGGGTTTCCGTTGACGTAGACCGGCCGCAGGTGCCTGTCCGCGCGCGGGACATCGATAACTATGAGCTGCGCGCCCTCGACGCCCTCGATGCGCACATCCCTGTCTGCGAGAACGCAGGGATACAGCTTGTCGGAGCTGTGGGCCGCGTTCCAGAAGTCGTCGAGCATCTTGTCCGCATTCGATAGCCCGGAGACCTCGAGTGTACCTTCCTTGCGCTCCTTGGCTCCGAGCACGATCATGCCACCGTTCGTATTGGCGAACGCCGAGATTGTCTCCCAGATGCTCCTTGGAAGTCCTCCTTGTGCCGCCTTGGCTTCAAGGCGATTGCTTTCCTTATATCTGTCAAGATTGCTCAGGTCCACGGGATTCCCTCCTTGTCACCGTACATTCTACCTGCCGTGGCATCATCCTGGAACTACGCTTTTCCGAATGCGGAGCAACATTGGGCTCTTCGGGGGTTCGTGTGGGTTGACGCCTTGGCGAAGATGCCGACCTGGCAGCGGCGCCACTCGCGCAGAGCCTGTCTTCCCGACCAAGCGAGGGGGGCCAGCGGGGGGTGCCGCCGGCACGCCGTGGCGGCTGAGGCGCTCGCGCCACCTGACGCAGCTCGCGTCGCGATTCGTATCGTGACTCGCGTCGCAACAGTGTACACGAATGCCCCGAAACGGCGCCGAGGGGCCATTTCCACCGATTTGTGTACACTCTTGCGTCCTCGCATCTGTCCACAACAGCGCAACAGCCCAACAGTGTACACAAATGCCCCAAAACGGCGCCGAGAGGCCCGATCCTCCCATTTGTGTACACTATTGCGATCCCAAGGCCACCCACAACCCAAGCCCACGGCGCAACAGTGTACACAAATGCCCCAAAATGGCACTGATAGGCCATTCACGCCGATCTGTGTACACTCCTGACTGTCCCCACGGCCGCTCGCGCGACCAGGTGGAGCCACGGGTCCCACGATATCGACGACCCCATGGCCCCCGTGATGCCAGGGCGGCTTGAACCTGAGGCCCACGCCGCCAAGGCGGTGGCCAGATCTATAGTGTGGTCCTTCCGTACGCCTTCTGCCAGTTGGCACAGAACTCGTCCATGGCGATGGCGGTGCCGGGGTGATCCACCATATCTCGGATAATGTCAGGGTTCACCGTGATAGCTGGCACGCCCGCAGCCAGCAGCTGGTGCACCTGGTCGACGTTCTTGAAGCTTGCCGCACAGACCTTTGTCGCAAGGCCATACTGTGCCAGGGTTTGGACGAGCTCGATGACCTGGCCCACACCATCGCCGTAGTTGCACATGCGGTTGACGTAGGGTGCCAGGTAGTCGGCGCCGGCCTTGGCAGCCCAGAATGCCTGGTCGGGCGAGTAGATGCCGGTGGCCAACACCTTGATGCCCATGGCCTTGGCAGCCGGGATGGCACGCAGACCCTCATGGGTGACGGGAATCTTCACTACGATGTTCTTGCCGCTGCGGATAGAGGCGATCTTTCGCGCCTCAGCAAGGATGCTGTCATAGTCGGGCGAGACGACCTGGGCAATGATCTTCTGGTCCTCGGTGAGGACCTCGCAGAGCTCTGCAAACACCTGCTCAGGGTCCTTTCCGCTCTTAGTGAGGATGGTGGGGTTGGTGGTGACGCCATCAATGGGAAGAAACGCGGCAAGCTCCCGAATGGCCTCGATATCGGCGCTATCAATGAAGAACTCCATGGTGATTCCCTTTCTTTTGAGGTGAGGGTCCCTTGTGTCCCCTTTGTCTGGTGCCTCTGCCCGCGTCTTACAGCACCTGTTCGGTACGGTCGATGATGTCATCCTGCGTCGCCTTGGAGAGCACGTTGAAGAACGCGCTGTACCCTGCAACGCGAACGATGAGATCCTTGTGCGCCTCGGGATGAGCCTGGGCGTCAAGCAGCGTGGCTCGATCCACGACATTGAACTGCACATGGTAGCCATGGAGGCGGTTGAAGAAGGTGCGCATCATCATTTGCAGCTTCTGTCTGTTCTGCTCACGTCCCAACATGGTGGGGGTCACCTTCTGGTTGAGCAGGACACCACCGGTAATCTTGTCCGTAGGCAGCTTAGTGACAGTCTTGAACACAGCCGTCGGGCCCTGCTTGTCACAGTTATGCGCAGGGCTGCAGCCCTCCGCGAGCGGCTCGTGCGCGTGGCGGCCGTCTGGGGTTGCCATGGTTCCCATACCTTGACCCACGTTCGCGCTGATCGAGCTGGTGCCAGCGTAGCGGATACCGCCGATGGGCCCGCGTCCAAAGCGCGTGTTGTGGTACTTGGCCACCTCGTCGATGTAGGGCTCGTAACACTCAACAGCCAGAGAGTCTACGTAGTCGTCGTCATTTCCATATTTAGGCGCGTCATCGATGAGCATCTGACGGATGCGCTCGCCCTCCTCACCGGCAAAGTCAGAGAGCAGGGCGTCCCACAGCTCTTGGCGCGAGATCTTGCCTTCCTCGTAGACAAGCTTCTTGATAGCGGCGAGGCTGTCGGACATGTTAGCGATACCCACCTGCAAACCACTGATGAAGTCGTAGACCGCGCCACCTTCCTTGATGGTCTTGCCACGGGCGATGCAGTCGTCAGTGAGGGCAGAGCAGAGCACGTCGGGCACGTCGCGCTCGGAGGCCTTGTCGATGGCGTTCTCCACCACCACGGACCACTTGGTCATCTCGCGCAGGCTGGCCTCCCAGGCTGCCATGAGGTCGTCAAAGCTTTCCCACTCAAGAAAGCTCCCGTGGCCCTCCACAAGACGCTTGCCGGAGGTGAGGTCCACGCCTCCGTTCATCGCAGTGAGTAGCAGGCGTGGGAAGTTGATGTAGCTCATACCGGTGCAACGGTAGCCCCAGCGGCCGGGGACAGCGGTCTCCACACAGCCGATGGCGCTGTAGTTGTAGGCATCGTGCTCGGAGACCCCCCATGCCAGGAAGCTCGGGATGATGATCTCATCATTGTTGAGGGCGGGCATGCCAAAGCCCAGCCGCATGACCTCAATGCACTCGGCGAAGAAGTCTGGGTTGAGCTTGGCGTGATAGCGCACGGTAAGGTTGGGCTGGGTGAGGCGGGTCTGCGCGACAGAGCGCAGCACCAGCCAAGAGAGCGGGTTCACGGCGTCCTCGTGGGTATCGGGCGTCTGACCACCGATGGTGACGTTCTGATACATGGGGCTCCCTGCGGAACTGTAGGTGTGAGCCTGACTGCGTATCTTCTGCACGGTGAGCGTCTTGATCCACAGGTTAGCGAGCAGCTCGGTGGCCTCGTCCTCGCTGATGCGCCCGGCTGCAAGGTCAGCCTCGTAGTATGGATCCATATACTGGTCAAAGCGGCCGAAGGAGAGGGAGTGGCCATTGGACTCTATCTGCAGTAGCACCTGGCTGAACCAGACGGCCTGCACGGCCTCGTAGAAGGTCTTGGCCGGCTCATAGGGCACACGCGTGCAGGCAGCGGCCATGCGCTCGAGCTCAGCCTTGCGCACCGGGTCACCGCACGCAGCGGCCTGCTCGGCAGCGAGCGTCGCGTAGCGGCCTGCCCAGCGGCGCACGGCATCGATCACGATGAGGACAGCCTTATAGAAGACATACTTGTCCACCGAGTCGGGGTCGGCGAGGTCGAGCGCAGCCTTGGCAGCACGCGTGCACTCCCCGTAGCCGCGCAAACCCTCCCTGAGCATACGGGCGTGGCTGATAGCCAAGTGCGCGTCGCCGGCGTTCAGCTTGCCCTCCATGCCAAAGATGCCCGTCTCCATGAAGACGGAGACCTCATCGGGCAGCAACGCCTCACCGCGAGCGCGCAGGTTGTTGTTCTCCCAGAAGGGGGCGATATCGCGTATGGCCTGCTTGTCGGCCTCCGTCATATAGAAGACGTCGCCGTCGCGCTTCTCGAACGTGTCCAGCTCGTCCATCACAAAGCCCAGCGTGTATTCGGGAAAGACCGGGGCGTTGCCGTTTTTGGTGGCCTGGTTGCCAGCGATAAGGGTCTTGTCCTCTATGTAGATGCTCATGTGGTCAAGGATGTGCGCAAGCGATAGGGCACGACGCATGACGGGCGGTTGGCTCTTTGTCTGGCGATAGCTCTGGGTACAGAGCACGGCGCGCTCTGCATCGACGAAGGGCTTCTCGTCCAACACCTCCTCTCGAAAGGCCTGCATGTGGTCGGTGAGGGCTCCAAAGTGCTCGCGGTTCTCCATGGGACGGTTCCTTTCGTTTGGATCAGACAAACATCCCGTATGCCCATATTGCTTGTCGGAATCTAATTCACTTTCGTATGTAACCAACGTATCAGTAAGCCAGCATTTTGTCAAGTCATTTTCTTTGAAAGATTTTATCTCTCCTTTCGTTCGTAATGTACGATATCATCGTTAGCAGATAACAGTAAGAGGATACTCATAGATTGACCGGTCACAATGCTCAAGAACCAGGAGGAGAGGGACAAACACCCATGCAGACGGCGACTGTCTTCAACATACAGAAGTTCAGCCTCAACGATGGACCGGGCATCCGTACGGTGGTATTCCTCAAGGGATGCCCTCTTCGGTGCGCGTGGTGCGCCAACCCCGAAAGTCAGGCCCGCGCCCCTCAGCTGGAATGGAAGGAGAGCGCGTGTGTGGGATGCGGCGCCTGCCTGGCGGCCGCACCGGGAGCCCGGGCATCTGAGTATGCCGGCAAGCGGCATGTGGACGTGAGGGCGCTTGCCGGCGACTCTGAGGGAGGTCGTGCCGCCGTCGCCGCCTGCCCAACCCACGCCCTCACCTGTACCGGCAAGACGAAGACCGTAGACGAGGTGCTTGACGTATGTCTGCAGGACCGACCGTTCTATGAGGACTCTGGCGGCGGGGTGACGCTCTCTGGCGGCGAGGCGCTCATTTGGCCGCACTTCTGCGAGGAGCTTCTGGAGCGTCTCCACACACAGGGCATTGACACCTGCGTGGAGACCGAGGCATATGTCGAACCTGGCACCTTCCAGCATATTGCCTCCATGCTTGACCACATGCTCATAGACCTCAAACATGTGAACAGCTCTAAGCTACGGGAGCATACAGGTGCCAAGAATGACCTCATGCTGCAGAACCTCGCCTGGGCCCTTGACCACCATCCCGACGTCACACCTCGCACACCTGTAATCCCAGGATTCAACGACAGTCTCGAGGAGGCACGAGCAATGGCTCGTTGGATCAGGCAGGTAGGCGGCACCCGAGTACAGCTGCTACCCTTCCACAACTTCGGCGAGGGCAAGTATGCGCTTATCGATATGCCCTATACCCTACACGGCATAGCCAACCTGCGCCCTGATGATCTAGCCGACTATCGGCAGGTCTACCTCGACGAGGGGGTCGAGGCGTTCTTCTGATCACAGTGCGCCCGGAAGCATTCATCACAAGAGAGGAATCCAAGATGCCCAGACAGATCACCGTTTATGCTGTTTCCGACATGACGGGCGAGACCGTCGCCCGCCTCGTTCGGGCGGCGTCGGCCCAGTTTCCTACCAGCGACGTGACCATAAAGGTGCTGCAGCACGCCTCCTCTGCGCAGCAGGTCGTTGACTTCATCGAGGGGCAGGGGGATGACCTCGTACCCTGCGCCGTCTTTCATACCATCCTCACGCTGCGCATGCGCGAGGATCTGCGCACTGCCCTACAGACCCTGCGCATCCCCTCCGTCGATCTTCTGGGATCAACGTCGCACGTGATGGCAGAGCTTTTGGGAAAACAGCCCCAGGAGACACCCGGGCTCACCATCGATGATGGCGTGCAGCCCACGTACTTCGACCTCGGGTAGAGGTTCTCCGACCCCCCTGACTTCCAGAGGAGTCATGGCGTGGCAACGATCAGTTCATGTCATACAGAGGCGGGAATGCAGGGGCCTTGGCTGAGTGCGGATGAGACGTCCTCAGCCTTACAGCTCCTTACAGCCGTCAGGCAGCTCGTAGTATCGGAACGGATCTGCCTTGTTCTTCCCCTTCCAGATAAGGAGACCCCCTTTGTCAAGCCTCTTAAGCGTCTTCAGCGCAGTCTGCCTCGAGACCTCGCAGCTGCGTGAGGGGTCGGAGTTGGTGACCTCCGTTCTTTGCGGCGAGTCCGGCGGCCGCTTGCTCGTTGCCACTCAGCTGGGAGTAGACCTCGGTGAGGATAGGGGCGAGCTTTCCGTGCGCACGGGTGTTAACGGCGACCGGCAGTCACGGCGCCGCGCTCGGCCTCGGGAATCTCGAGCCGTAGTCGGAAGATGTTCACGCGAAACGCGCTGTCAAGCTCTTGGAACTCGGGTGCGGGGAGGCCAGGATCGACGCACGCCTCGCGTATGCGCTTGAGGCCCGTCCCCCAGTTCTCGAAGAGGTCCATCTGCATGAGCGCGTTGGCGACCCTGGGGTTGCGCAGGCGGGTCGTTCCCCTGAGGGCATCCTCCAGTGTGAGCCCGCCGTAGAGCGTGCCGGGGGAGGTGACCTCGAGGAGGTTGTCGTAGAGGGCGACCTGCACGCACGAGCTCGCCTGAAGGTCACGGTGAACCACAGCGTTCACGATCGCGCCGAACGAGAATATTACTCAGCCTGAGAAGGCATCACAGGCCTACCCACGAAAAGCAAGCGTGGATCGCCTTGCTTCTGCTGAGGGTAGGTCTTTGTCCTTGTAGTGCGAATGAAATTGAAGTACCATGCAAAAGCAATGGTACTAACTGCAAAAGAAACTTGGGGCACATACGATGGCTAAGCGTGACAGCCGTATTCTCAGCATACTCACTTCCCGGCAGCGAGTGGAGGTATCGGAACTCAGCGAGCTTCTGGGTGTCTCGGAGGTCACGGTTCGCAAGGACTTGGATGCATTGCAGGAGAGAGGGCTCGTGATTCGCCAACACGGCTTTGCCACGCTCTCCAACCTCAATGACGTGGGTGGGCGTCTGGCATACCACTACGACGAGAAGCGCCGCATCGCGCACGAGGCAGCAAAGCTCGTGCGCGACGACTCAACCATCATGGTCGAGAGTGGCAGCTGCTGCGCACTGCTCGTACGTGAGCTCGCTGACACGAAGAAGGGCCTGACCATTGTCACCAACAGCGCCTTCATAGCGGGCTACGTGCGTGACAGCGCCAATGTGAGCTGCACGCTTCTGGGCGGCACCTACCAGCGCGACAGCCAGGTGACGGTAGGCCCGCTCTTGCGCGCCTGCGCGCGGGAGTTCTATGTGGAGAGGCTCTTCATCGGCGCGGACGGCTGGGTTCGGGGCGTGGGCCCCACCAACGCCGACCAGATGCGCGGCGACGCCGCATGCTCCATGGCGGAGTCGGCAGAGCAAGTCGTCGTGCTCACCGAATCCGAGAAGTTCGGCCGACGCGGCGCCATCCCCATGCGGCTGTCGGGAAAGCGCATGTCGCTCATCACTGACGAGAGCATTCCCGGCGAATGGAAGGAAGCATTGACACACGACGGCGTCGAGGTCTGTGTGGCGGGCTGAATTACGAGGCCTTGGAGCACCCTGCTCATGTCATCGAGAGGAGCGGTGGAGGATCGAGTCAAGCAGGCGCTGGAGGTAAGCCGCTATTGGGTGATCTTGGCCAGTATCGCCTTGATCGCGTTGATGTCCCCGTCGGTAAGGCATCCGATGCGGCCCGCCACGCCCAGGTAGCCGGCGGGAATCTCGGCGATGCGATCGAGCCGGGCGATCGACGGCTTGTCAAGCCCAGCTGCCTCCCATTCACGTATGGGATAGCCGTGCTCAAGCGATAGTTTGTCGGCGACGCCCGTCACCATGGCCACGAGCAGCCCGTCGAGCCTCGTCGCAAGCACGATGATCGGGCGGTGCTTGTAGCCATGTCCCTCGGAGAAGCCAAAGCGAGCGTGCCAGACCTCCCAAGGCTGGGGAATCGGCTCACTCATCGCCGTCGTCCCATTCCGCCGGCAGCGCAGCCACACCCTCGGCGTTCAGCGACGCGCGGTAGGCCACGGCGGCGATGGCATCGTAGGACGGCGCCTCCGGGCGCAGGTCGAAGGGAAGGCCCCCGACCTCGATGGATTTGATGAGGAACGTGTTGATGGCGTCATTGAGGCTCAGGCCCCAGCGGGCGTACACCTCGGTGGCACCCTTCTTCACTTCGTCGGTCGTGCGCGTCTTTATCTCGGCGCGCCTCGTCACTGCTGCGGTTGCCATCGGGAACCTCCCCTCCTATTAATACCCATGTTGTACCCGAATAGGGTACTATTCTCAACTATAACTCGAGAAGTAAATCAGTCACGCGACGGGGACCCTTCACCTCCCCTTTCTACTCTTAATGGTGAGCCCCGGCCAAGAGGCATATAATCTTATTGACAAATTTGTACTCATAAGTTCCTAATAGTCATTAGGAAGGCGGATATGGAAATAGATAGGGACAAGTACCTGCGCGACCTGGCGACACGGCACGGCAACGGACTGGTGAAGGTGGTCACGGGAGCGCGCCGGGCCGGCAAGTCCTACCTGCTGTTCAAGCTGTACCGCGACCTGCTGCGCGAGGAGGGCGTGCCCGATGATCGTATTGTGGAGCTGGCCTTCGACCTGCGCAGCTCTCGGCCCCTGCGCGACCCCGATGCGTTTTTGGAGTAGGCGATGTCTAGGCTTGAGGGCGGTGGGGAGCGCTTCGTGCTGCTCGACGAGGTTCAACTGCTCGGTGACTTCGAGGAGGTTCTCAACGAGCTCTCGCGCATGCCGGGGGTCGACGTGTACGTGACAGGCAGTAACTCCAAGTTTCTATCGACCGACATCGTCACGGAGTTCCGAGGCTGCGGCGACGAGGTGCACGTACTGCCGCTCACCTTCGGCGAGTTCATGCAGTGCCGCAACGACGGCGAGGCACGGGCGTGGGCTGACTACGTGGAGTTCGGGGGCTTGCCGCTGGTGGCCACCATGGCGAAACCCGAGCAGAAGGCTGCCTACCTCAAGAACCTCTTTGAGGAGACATACATCGCCGACATCATCGAGCGCAATGGCCTGCGCAAGACACAGGAGCTGGAAGACCTGCTGAACGTGCTGGCGTCGTCTACGGGCTCCCTTACCAATGCCTCAAGGGTCCAGGCGACGTTCAAGAGCGTGCTGAAGAGCAACATCAGCCTGAACACCGTCAAGGCCTACACAACTTGACGAGCATGAACGCAATGGCCACGCAAAGAATGCCAAGATTCTCGAATCGGGCTACACAAGTGACTACTCAACGATATACGCTCCCTTGCACCCCGAAGTGCCTTACAGCATGTGCGAGGAGCTTTACAACATCCTCGACATGTTCCGCGTGCTCAGGTTCTCGTACGAGAAACTAAACGATGAGGAGAAAGGGCAGGTCAAAGAGGGAAGTATTTCGTTCAGAGGCTTCGATTACAGCGATAGCACCGAATCGCCCCTTAGTGGATACGTCGAATTCATGTTCGAGAACGAGAAATACGAGGAGCTTGAGGAACCAATGAAGAGGTTCTCCGATAACGGCAACTCTCATACTCAACTTCTCCCCATGTACCGTCGCATGTATCAGTGCTTCAACCAAGTATGGCGCAAACACCTCCTAACCGCACACGAGCTCTCACTTGATGAGATTCAGAAAGTTATGTCCGCCATACCGTACAACTCGGGTTACTAGGAAGGAGAAGTCATGCCTACCGACATCGAGAAGATTCTTGAGCTCATTGCAATGTGGGCAAAGGGCTATGACAACCACATGAAGTGGGGCGAGGAGGCGAAGCTAAAGTCCGACATGATGCGGCACACGGACCGCTGGCGCTTGGTGAGCGCACAGCAGATTCGAGACAAGTGCCACGACCTTGGCATGAGAGCCAAAGACGTGGAGACCATCTGCGACATGCATTCCCGCAGATTGCAAGGCCATCGACTTCTACCCCAGCGAAGCTACAAAGGCTTCGAGTTCAGGCATGAGAACCTGCGTACGAGCGAAGTCGAATAGGAGCAAAGGCTGAAGTGTTACCGCCCGTAGTAGAGAAGATGCTGTTGCAGAAGCACGTTGCCGAGAAGGAGCGTGAGTGCACGTCGTTCATAAACAGTGTTGCGCTACCCCCGTTGAACCTCAGACCCCTCACCATAGAGGAGCTTCTACGAAATCCAGCATGGGTCACAGTAATGTACGATCCTCGCACTGACAGATATGAGCTGCAAATCTTTTGCCGCAGCACTCTCAGTTCCTGTTTTAGCGGCTCTCGCTCTGAAAACAAGCTTACGCAAGTGGTAACACAACCGTTAGGTTAGCGTTTTCACCGAGGCGTCAACCCACACAAACCTCCGAAGAGTCTCGAAGTAGCAGGCATAACTGTGTACACAAATTAGCTCTCTGGGCGTGTTATCCCGGATCTTGGCGGATCTGTGTACACTGTTGCGCAAGCGTACGGGCCATTGAGCTCGAGGTAGGGAGTACAACAGTGTACACAGATTGGCTCTTTGGGCGTATCTTCCTGGGATTTGGCAGATCTGTGTACACTGTTGCGCAGGCTCAGTCCCCTCTCTGTACCGAGGTGAGTCGGCACGCCTCGAGGTGAGCCTACCGAGAGGGCCGAGGCTCTCTGTGGGGCGCTGACGCGAGCGTCCCTTACGGGAACCCTGCCGGCAACTCCGATTTGCTCCGTACCCTTGTGCGGGCACGCAGGATGGATCGGACCCGACAGCTCACGCCACTGCCCCCGCGCAGATCGGGGCGACGTCACGGCCAGCTGAGCCGACTCGCTCCGCACGTCTAACAGGTCACAGGTCTCGTGGCCCCGACCATGATGCCCACCGACCATCCTCCCCAACTTTTCACTTCTCGATTATGATCGTATTAACTTCTCGATTATGGTCAAACATGGTTGATGATTATGGTATTGTCTACTTCTCAATCGTGGTACCCATCATTTTTTTGACACACTCACGGTCAAGGGAAGGGCGACGGATGTGATCTCGCGGACGATCGAGACATGGGCCCGGAAGAACACGGGCTGGTTTCCTGTGGTATCCATCACAGGACCTCGTCAGAGCGGCAAGTCGACCCTCGTAAGGAGCGCCTTCCCCGAATACGCCTACGTCAACCTCGAAGATGCGACCGCCCGCCAGATGGCCCTCGACGACCCCGTGGGGTTCATACGGAACCGACCACGACGGCTCGCCGTAGATGAGGCCCAGCTAGCTCCAGAGCTGTTCAACATGATTCAGGTCGTCTCAGACGAGACGGGCGAGCCCGGTCAGTACATTCTCTCGGGATCACAGAACTTCCTGCTCCTCAAGCAGATCACGCAGTCACTTGCCGGCCGCGTGGCACTGCTTCGACTCCTCCCCCTCTCCTATCGGGAGGCTCTCAGCGCAGATTCCGAACTCACCGTCAGCGACTTCTGTCTTCAGGGCGGCTACCCGCGGCTCTACGACATCGAGATCCCACCGAGCGTGTACTTTGACTACTATGTCGACACCTACCTGACCCGTGACGTGTCCGGCTACGTCGACCCGCGCAACCTCGCCACCTTCAGGGCCTTCCTGGCCGTCTGCGCAGTCACCTGCGGCGGCCTGCTCAATGTGACGTCGCTGGCAAATACCGTGGGGGTCTCGACGAAGACGGCGCGATCCTGGCTCTCGGTCCTCCAGTCGAGCTACATCCTCTTCGAGTTGCCGCCCTACCATGCCAACCTGCGAAAGCGACTCACAAGGACGCCCAAGCTCTATTTCTATGACACGGGGCTGCTCTGCCACCTGCTTGGCATCAAGAGCGGCGAGCAGCTGGACGGCAGCAAGGCGCGCGGAGCCGTGTACGAGGATCTCGTCATCAGCGAGACCATGAAGCGTCATCTCAATGCGGGACGCAACCCATCGCTATTCTTCTATCGCGACGACAGCAAGATCGAGGTTGACCTCGTGGACACGACTGACCCCGCACACCCGGAGCTGGTCGAGATAAAGTCCTCTGCAACCTATAGAGCCACATTCATGCGCCATCTCCCCTCCGTGGGAGAGAGCCTCGGCATAAGGTCAGACGGGCAGGCCGTCGTGATGCAATCCGAAACTACCGAGACAGTGCATGACAGGAGGGTGTGGGCCATGCGCGATTGGCTGCTGAGGGAGTAGGTCTCGCATCTGCCTTGCGATGTGAGACGAGAAAGAGGGGCAATCCCATGAGGTGTTGGGGGGCTGGGCCCGCGCGGCCCACCGACCCGCGCCCTCCTCACCACAGCGGGCCACCTTGCCTCCCCACAGGGTGAAGGCAGCCGGTTCTGTGCCCTTGGAAGGGAAAGCCCCTCAGACGTGACCGGGCCCGCTCACGATCCCAGGCGAGGTGGGTGTTTCCCGTCAAAGCGGTAGCGCACGACGAGTGGCTGGCCCGCCCTGCCCCCCAGCTCGGATGCGTCACGCTCCACGCAGCAGAAGGCGCACTCGACGTCCTTGAGGCCGCCTTGCATGAGCACGCTCGCATAGAAGTTCGCCTGCATCTCGTGATGGGCGCGGAGCTCCTCCTCAGAGAGGCCCGCATCCCCCGTCTTGTAGTCCACTACCAGGGCATGGCGTGAGCCCGCATCCGTCGCGAGGAGGTCGATGGACCCCTCGACGTACTCGCCATAGGCGGAGTCGACCCTCATGAAGAACGGGACCTCCGCACGAACGAGGCTGTGCGACCGAGCCTCGGCCCGAAGCTCAGACCCGCACCAGCGCCCGAGCGCAGCCCTGAGGCGCCCCTGCGCCCGAGGCGAGAGCCCCCAGCGACGCACGCTCGCGCCAAGGCGTGCCTCACCGGGCTCATACGCACCAGACTCGACCAGGGCCTGGGCAAGCTCGTGGAAGGCCGACCCAAGGTTCGTGGCCCTGTCCTCATCATTTGTGGCGGGCGCCTCGTCCCAGACCGCGCCCAGTTCCCTTCCGAGCGCTTCGCGCGTGCTCGCCCGCAGCTGTGCGCTCACCGAGGAGTAGCTGAAGATCCCCTCGCGCACCGGTGCGAGGCTCGCGCGCGCCTCAATGTTTGAGTGCTCCACGTCAAAGAGGGTGAAGGTCCGCGAGGGGGCTCTCTCGGGCTCCTCCTGCGCCTCCTGCGCCTGAGGACCGGCCCCATCGTCGATCTCCACGTAGTCCTCGCGCGTGGACACCCTCACGCTCCTTAGGCGGCCAGCTCCCCCCTCGCCAAAGCTCAGGGCGTGCTCACCAGGAGCTGGCAGCTCCGTGCCAAAGAGGGCGTTCACGACGCCTGCAGAAAGCTCGGGCCCAAGGCCGGACGACTTCGACTGGATCACCTGGATGCCCAAGATGAGGGCCTCCCTCGCGCGGGTCATTCCCACGTACAGCAGGCGCGTCCTCTCCTGCGCCTCCTCCAGGGCGTTGGTCGACCGAAGCTGCGCCAGGACCTCCGAGACGCTCGAGGGTCTCTCGCACGGTTCCGAGCGGCTGAGGTCTATCCTCTCCTTGTCCGCAAGCGGTGGCACGAGCACGACCTGTGTCTTTCCCCCACTGTCGCGCCCACTCACGACGCCGCTCTCTGGCCTCGGGTCGCTCCAGCACTCGGCCACCGCGCAGATGGGAAACTCGAGCCCCTTGGAGGCGTGGATGGTCATGACGCGCACCGAGTCCTGCCCGCCCCCGGCGAGGGCGGCAGGTGGGATCTTGGAGAGCTCGAGCCAGGTGTCGAACTCCCCCGCCGCACGAGCCGGCCCGAGGCCGAGCTCGTCGGTGAGGTCGCGGATGTAGTCGATGGCAGCGAGCACGTTGGCCTCGCGAGAGCGACCCTCCTGCCCTTCCTCCTCGAGCCGCGCGAGCCAGCCCGACTCCCTCACGACTTCCAAGCAGACGTCGGCCACGGGCAGGGACCTCAACCTCTGGCGAGCGCGCCAGAGCACGTCGCGGGCCCGCCGGAGGCTGGCCGAGAGTGGCTCGTCCCCATAGAAGCCCATCGTCTCGAGTCCTCGGTCCACCGTACGCTTGGTCGGGGCGTCAAGCACAAGCTGCGGCCTCGTTCCCAACTGCACGAAGTCGTCGGCACCAAGCTCGAACATCTCTGAGGCAAGGAGCGGGAAGAGTCCCGGCTCGGTGTCATGGGGGTTGGCGAGCGTATGCAGGAGTGCGGCCATCACGCCCACCTCGGGCGCAGAGGTAAAGGTGGAGCCGCCCGTGACGACGCACTCCAGGCCGCGCGCCCGGATGGCGTCTATGTAATCTGCGGCATGCGTGGTCGTGCCGAGCAGAAGCGCCATGTCGCCTGCGCTCTGGCCGGCGTCCACGTACGCCTTGAGCCTCTCGGCAATACACATCGCCACGACGCCCGTCGCGACGCCCCTCGAGCGATGATCGCTACAGACGAGCTCGACGTCGATGCGGTCAAGCGCAGAGGCCCGGTAGCCGTCCCTGCGACCCGGGCTAGCCTCAAGATGCATGAAGTCGGCAAGCACACCTTTCCTGCCGCCGCAGACCGCGTCGACAAAGGACAGGACGTCGGCGTGGCTGCGGTAGTTGGTCGCCATGCGCACGTGGCTCGCCTCAGGGACCCTGCGCCCGTGCTCCCTGAACACACCCACGTCCGCACCCCTGAAGCGGTAGATGGACTGCTGGGCGTCTCCCACGGTCGCGACCCGACCCCACCCGCCACCGGCAAGGAGGCCTATGAGCTCGAGCTGACGAGCATCGGTGTCCTGAAACTCGTCCACCATCACGAGGCGAAACCTACCGGCGTAGTCGGCCGCCACCTCGGCTTTGTCCCTCACGGCGGCAAGGGCGAGGCCGATGAGGTCATCGTTGTCAAGAAGCGAGCGCTCGGACTTGAGCCTTCCGTAACGCTTTTCGACCGTGCGAGCGAGCGCGAGCGCGGCGCGCAGGGCCGGAACGCTCTCAGAGAGGACGACGTCCGCCCAGGTCTCCTCAAAGACACGACGCAGATCGAAGACGAACTCGGCGTACGCCTTCGAGGGACGCGGAAAGCCGATGGAGCGGACCTGGCACAGCAGCTCGCGGGCTGCCGAGGCGTCCTGCTGCCCAGGCGCCCGGGAGGCGAAGTCGCGCACAAGGTCGAGGGCCGGGTCGACCCGCTGCGCCGCAGACGGCGTGAGCCTCTGGGCATGCAGGCTCTCGTAGGCGCCCAAAAGGGAGCCCATGGCCTGGCCGATATCGGCAGCCTGAGCGAGCTTGAGGCCATCGAAGCCCCCTGTCGCAGCCTTGGCCACGGCGCAGAGCCTGTCCACGACCCTCATGGCACCCGTGCGCGAGGCACCCGTCGCACGCCCCAGCCCGAAGGAGTCGAAGAGCACGGCCTGGTCCTCGTCCCGGCCACCGGACGCGTGCGCGGCTCCCACGACCTCGATGAGCGCCCGGTTTTGAAGCAGGCTGGTCTCGTTCTCTGTGGCCATGCGAAACGCGGGATCAAGTCCCAGGTCGAGGGCGTGGCGCCTCAGGATGCGCGAGCACATGCCATGGATCGTGCTGATCCAGGCAGAGTCAACCTGGAGGGCCGCCTCGCGCATGCCGGCGTCACGCAAGGTCGAGCGCACGCGCTCCCGTATCTCCCTCGCGGCAGCGTTGGTGAAGGTGATGACCAGCACCTGGGAGAGGTCGTCCAGAAAGGGAGCGCCCCCCTCGCCGGAGCCAGGACAGAGCGCCTGGGCGACACGCCTCGTGAGGGTGAAGGTCTTGCCCGAGCCCGCTCCCGCCTCGACGAAGAGCGCCCCCTTGAGGGTCGTGGCAATGCGCAGCTGTTCGGGACTCAGACCCGCAAGCCCTACCTCGCCCATCTCGACCTCCTCATGTCGCAGTTCATGACCGGACAGTAGTGGCACGCGGCGGCGTCGATGGGATCGGCCTCGACATGGCCCGCGAGGAGCTGCTCGACCTTCTCGGCGATAGCCTCCTCGGTCGCATCGAGCAGGGCCTCCATGCCACGAGAAGACCCTGCCACCCCGAAGTCACAGGCATCGTCCACCTGCGTGAGCGGAAGCTGCCTGGGGTCCACGGGGTGGCTGCCAAAGACGCGGTCAGACACGTTGCGCGACACCGCCCCGAAGACGGCGTGCCGCCCTTTGCTCGAGAGGTACACCGTAGCGACCACCCTGAGATCCGGGTGCCGCCTGCGCACCACCTGTCCGTAGACTAGCGACTGGACGCGACGCGGTAGCACGAAGCCCCCCAGGGAGGCGAGCGTGGGGATGCCGTACTCCTTGGAAAAGACCGTCGGGCTGCGGTGCTTGTAGTCGATGACGATGGCGAGGCCGTGGGCATCGACATCCACCCGGTCGACCGTACCTACAAGGTAGGCACCGGCATATTCCACCGGCGCCTCGCCTCTGCCGAAGCTCCACTCGAAGAGGCGTGGCTCGAAGCCCAGAAAGAGGCCAGACTCATAGTCGAGCGTCGAGAGCAGGTCCTGGCGCAGCTGCTCGAGCTGGCCCCTCTCCTCGTCGTCATGGGGTACGCAGACCTGGGCGCGCGATCCCTTGCCCTGCCTGAGGTACTGATGCTCGAGGTGAAGGTCGAACTCGTCGGAGAGGATCCGCCGCGCGCGCTCGAGGCCCTCACTGTCGCCCTCGCCCACGCGTGACCCCTCGATGCGCTCGGTGAGGGGAAGCTGGGTGTTCGTCGCCGCTCGCCCACGCTCCCGAAGCAGCCTCTCTCGTGCCTGGTCGAGCATCGTGCGGTGCGTCACCTCGAGCACCCGATGGGCAAAGGTCCCCATCTCCAGGCTGGTGAGGTCCGCGTCCGAGTTCTGAAGACCGAGCCGCCGCAGGCTGAACCATTTGTAGGGACACTCCAGGTAACTCTCGAGCTGCGATGCCGAGAGGAGGGGTCGCCCGTCCAAAAGCTCCGCCCTGCCCTCGGGCGGGACGACGACGAGACCCCTGAGCGAGGGCGAGACCGCTCCCGGCTGACCAAGCGCCTCCTGCCCCACACGCACCGAGGGTCGGCCTGAGGGCGCGCAGTTGGCGTCCGCCTCCGCCTCATCCAGACGCTCCACAGGAAGACCGTCCTTCCCAGCACCCCCGCCCTCGTAGCACGACCTCAGCTCGGTAAGCATAACCGAGGGCCAGCGCTGCCTGAGCGAGCGGTCGAGCAGGCTGCGCTCGAGCACCACGTAACTGCGCGCAGCGGCAAGCGTAGAGAGAAACGCAGAGCGCAGCTGAGGCAAAGGGTCACTGTCCCTCTCGACACCCAAAAGGACGAGCAGCGCGGAGAGGACGTCGTCCCCCGTTCCCACCAAGGACTCATCCGAGCTCTGCCCCATGAGGACGACGGCGTCGACACTCGCGGGCTCGAGTTGCGCCGCTGCCCGGGCACTCAGTATCCGCACCTTGCAGGTCGCGCCCGCAACCTCGAGCGTCGGGCGCAGGGAGACGAGCGCGTCCGAGAGAGCGTCTGTCGCTTGGGCGACGAGTCCCGCAAGCGTGACCGTGCCTCCCCGCTTGGGGTCAACCACAGCGCCAAGGCTCCTGAGCGTGGCGGCGACCTTGAGGACCAGTGCGAGCACGGCCGTGGCGCGGGCATCAAAGAGCGCCTCCTTTGCCCGGGTAAGCTCCTGAGTCCTACGTCCCCGATCATCTTGGACGAAGTCCTGCAGACCAGGCTCCGTCCTCCCCAGAAGCGGCCCGAGAAGCTTCGATGCGGCTGAGGCGAGCCTTCCCTTGAGAAGCTCCCTCGTCGCCTGGGCGACGGGCAGGCTCGTCATCTTGGGACTCTGCAGGTCCCTCAGGACGTCCGTCGGCGTGAGCAGGCGGTCCTGCCTCCATCTGCGGTCAAGGCGATAGGCCTGTGTGGTGGGAACGCAGGAGATGCCCGAGAGCAGAAAGTCCGCAAGGCCCCTAGGGGGCCACCAGCCCATGTCCCCAAGACGGATGAGCTCCCCCTCCGCACTCGCCTGTGAGGGGGGCCAGGTCTCTGCGAGTGTGGCGAGCTGGGCCACGCCCTGCGCAAACTCCAGGAAGGCACGACCCTCGTTCGTCTTCGGGAAGGCACAGGGAAGCTCGGCTGTGACAAAGACACCTCGGGCCTCGAGCTTGGGGGCAAGCTCCCTCCAGGCACGCTCCACGTCAGGCGCGACGACCACGACGCTCGTGATCCCTTTGCACGCGAGCTCGTCTATCTTGCGTGCGACGAGCTCGGCCTCGGCATGAGGACCTGCCGCCTCAAGGAGCGAGACGGATCCCCTCGCGACCACCCTTTTCCCAGAGGCCAAGAAGAGCCTTCCCAGCAGCTCCTCGAGCTCAGGGTCGCGGACGAGCGAGGGGGTAGCGTCTGCGGGGACGGACGGCACCAAGCCCGTCTCCCCACCCTGCCGCGCACCTGCGGTGGCGGACGGAACCGCGCCTTGCGACCCGTCATGCCGCGTGCCTGGGTCCTCCCGTTGCGCGCCCCTGTCGGCGGCAAGGGCGCGCAGACTCTCGGCAAGCTCCTCGCAGCCGGCAAGGAGCTCTGCGTTCTTCCTGCCAAACGCCACCGTCACCTCGCATAGGCCAGCGAGCCCAGCCAGAAGTTCCCTCTCGGCGCGGTCCATGGACGTGAAGCCGGAGACGACCACGGGCGCGACAACGACGCCCGCCTCGCGCAGTGCGTCCGCGACGCCGCACAGAAGCTCGCTCCTCTCGATGAGACCGTGGTCATGCAGCCTCTGGGCATAGCGACCCACCAGACGAAGGGCAGCCTTCTCGCCACCCGTAAGGCCAAGCTCGCAGACGTATGCGTCATCGAGCTCCCCACCCTTCGCAGGGGACATCCAAGGCAGGGCTCGTGAGGCAAGCTCGCCCACAAGGCGCCTGGTCCCCGGATTGGTACCCAAGCCGCCGCGCAGCTCGTCGGGAGCTGAGGAGAGCACCTCTCTTGTCAGGAGGCAACGCGCCGCCTCGTCGACCAGGCCCCTGCCGTCACCCCAGATTCCCCAGCGCTCCTCGGCCCACGCCAAAGGCGTGGTCACGGTGACGCCCAGGGAAAGGTCGGGGTGACGAGCGACCTGACGCGCCGCCAGCTGCTGCTGGGCGAAGCTCGGGACGAAAAGCGTCGCGCCGGCGCACGACGAGAGCGCCGACGCAAGTGCACGCGTGACGTCCGCGCCAGCCAGACGCTCGTCATCCGTCCAAAGGATGTTAAGGGACATGCTGATCTCTCCTCAAACTCTCCCCTGCCGTGGCCCCTCGCCCACGCAACGGGCCAGACCCCCTTCCGCAGAGCGGGCGTGGCAACCCCCGCTCGCCCACCTGAAGGCACGGCCTGAGCCACACAGGACCATGCTAGCCATTGTTCCCCTGGCGCCCCTTTGGGTATAAGGATGCCATGAGCACATGAAAGGAGTGGCGTATGGAGTTCATCGGTCGTTGGGCGGTCACATCCATTGCGGTTATGTCGGCGGTCTGGCTCGTTCCGGGAATCGACACCGTTGGTGGGGACTACGCAGGTCCTATCATGTGCGCACTTGCCCTCGCGCTCGTGAACGCAACGCTCAAGCACATCCTTGCGATACTCTCCCTTCCCATCACAATCGTAACACTCGGCCTCTTCTACCTGGTGCTCAATGCGCTCATGCTCGAGTTGGCGAGCTACCTCTCGCGCGAGATCTTCCATGCGGGCATCTCGATCGAGAGCTTTGGCTCCGCGTTCTTTGGCGCCATCATCATCTCGATCGTCGCCACGGTGGTGGGCCTCGTCGTCGGCGCGGGCTGAGGGCGGCGGATGCCCGCTCGCGAGCTATCCGTCTTGCTCGCTCCCGCCACCCGACCCGTCGGCTGGACCCTCCTGCTCCGAGCGCTCAGTCTGGCCGGGCAGCGCTCTTGCACCAAGCATCTCGCCCATCTCGGCGACCTTGGTCGCGGCCTCACGGACCATGAGGCTTTCCCCGATCCTTGAGGCAAGGTTTTCTCCCGTACGCTTGACGACGCGAGCGATGCCCTCCACGCCATCGGCCACCCCACTCGCGACGCTCTCCTTCGTAGCCTGCATGGACGTGTCAATGAGCCTACCTATGACCTGCTTGGTCCCCTCGCTCGCCTGCGCGGCGGCGGCGATCACCCGCTGCACCCCACCGTTCGTGACAACCTCGGCAATCGTCGTCGCACCACCAGCCCCCAGGATGTCAAAGAGCTCCCTCACGAAGAGCTCACGCGTCTCAAGATCCTCTCCCGACAGCCACGAGGCGATCGCGTCGTCCAAGGTCTTTGCCTCGGGTGCCAGGCCATCCGCCTGAACGAGGCCGGCGGGTCCCACCTGCCAGCTCATGGGATCATGCTGCATGATGCCCCACTCGCTTGACTCGACGTAGCGGCGTGGCACCTCAAGGCGGTCCATAAGTTGGCCCACCACCGAGAACCTCGGCAGGATGCGACGAAACCTCTCGCCCATGCGCGAGAAGGCGTCGCACGAGAGCACCGCCCGGTCGAGTCCCGGGCCATCGAAGCTATAGACCCGGCCTATACGGGACAGCAGTGCCTCTGGGCAGGTCGCGGCCGCGTACTCCGCAAGGCAGCCTCCCTTGGAGTGACCGGCGAGCACGACCCTCGCGCCCGCACCCGACCCAGCGAGCGCGTCTTTCAGGTACGCCCTCGCCATACGTTGCGCCTCGGTGACGGTGAAGGCAAGCATAAAGTCCTCACGCCAGCCGACGAGCGTGCTGTCGGTCCCCCGAAAGGAGATGAGCAGGTCACCGCCGGGAAGCCCGATCGTAACGGCTGAGAACTGCAGGCTCGTCGCCTCGTCCACCTGGTCAAGGTAGCGGCTCATGCACAGGGAACCGAAGCGCTCGCTTTGAGCGAGGGCCACGACGAAGCTCGTGTCGATGGATGCCATGGAGCGCACTGCGCTCGTGATGTCGTCACCCGTGCGTGCGAGGACCTCTTGGCAGGCATCACCCAACGCTATGCCACCTGAGACGTCGGGTGGGACGATGTCGTCAAAGTCAAGGTAGGAGACGGTGGCCAAAACGAGAGCGTCCACGTCGTTGAGCGGGCGCTCCTCAAGCGTAATGTCCCCACGCCAGCGTAGGTAGTCGGTCATATTGGACATGGCGTCCCTCTCCTGCGGCCTCTTTGCTATCATCATAGGCTAGCTGCGGCGCGCACGGCACGGCGCCTTGACGCAATCAGGACATGCGCACGCGACCACAGTGTCGGGGCGCATGACGGGTCGGCGGACCGCATGGGAAGAAATGGGGTTGACCATGGGTGAACGTCGCCTCTTCGTGGCGCTGACCTTCTCCGAGGCCGAGAGGGACTGGCTCGTCCAGAGGCAGAACGCGCTCAAAGGACATATCGCCACGGGCAGGCTTACAGCACCGGGCAACCTGCACATGACGCTCTCGTTCATAGGACCCTGCGACGAGGACCGGGAGACCCTCGCGAGGGAGGCGCTGAACGTTGCGGTCACGGCGTATCGGAATGCTCTGGCAGACAAAGGGACGGGTGACTCGCCTGTCGAGGGCACAGATGGTGCGGGGCGTCCGGAAAGACCGGCTCTTGACCCCAGCAGCTTTCCCATCGACCTTGCGCTCGGTCATATCTCCTGCTTCGAGAAGCGCAGGAACTCCATACTCTGGGTGGGACCGACAGATAGCGGCTGCCCCCAGAGGCTCGGGCTGCTCCAAGAGCTGGTGGCAGACGAGCTTCGGGTGCGAGGCCTGCCATACGGTGGCGAGACGTTCAGGCCGCACGTGACGCTCGCACGCAACGTCTGCGTGCCAAAGGGTGTGAGCCTCACTGAGCTCTGCGCGACCCTCACGAGCGAGACTGCATCCGTTACGACCCGCCACACGAGCGCCAGCCTCATGTGGAGCGACCACCCCAAGGGAGGCTCGCTTACCTACACACCCATCAAGACGGTGACGCTCTGATGCGTACGGGCTAGCGCGGCTCACCAAGTGGGATTCGGAGTTCGGGGTCCCAAGCCTCGGTGCCCCAGAATCTGCGGGGCACTTTCGCCGGAGGTTTGCCCAGTTGATTCCCAAAACTCGGTACCCCAGAATCTGCGGGGCACTTTCGCCGGGGGCGCCTGGCCGACGGCGGAGGGTGCGACTGCAGGACCGCGCTGGGATTGTCCCAATCAGAGCTTACGTTTTGAAGTGGCGAGATACGGATACAATGACTGGCGTCAAAGCCGTTCGGAGGGACGCCATGGACCGCACCGACAAGGGATCAACAGTTCGCCGCAACGCTCTCAGCCGCTGGTGGAGGGGACGCGCGCGCCATGGCCTCATCAGCCTGCTCATGTGGCTGGGCATGCTGGTCGTGCTCGTGCTCATGGCGGCGCGCATGGTGCCATCCAGCCATTCGGCTGGTCGGGTCATCCCCGAGCTCGTCGCCTTTGTGCCCTTTGCCGTGCTACCTACGCTCGTCGTGGTGCTGCTCTCGACATTCTGGCACAGGCGTATCCTCGCCGTGCTCTCGGCCCTCTGTCTGGTGACCCTCGTCGTGTGGCACATCGGCTACTTTGCCCCCCGTCACACGCTGAGCGATACCGCGAGGAGCGCTACCAGCACCTCGTCGGGGACTGCTCCTAACACGGACGACAGGGTGCTTCGCCTCATGACGCTCAACACCCTGAACGGGCGCGTCAGCGCCTCGAAGGTCGTGGACGTCGTACGGACCCAGAAGGTCGAGCTGCTGGCTCTGCAGGAGGTGAGCCAGGGCTTTCTGCAAGAGCTTTCAGACGCCGGTATCCACGACCTGCTGCCCTACAGCGTGCTCGGCAGCTCGGGCCGCTCTGACAACGGTGGCATCAACGTGCTCTTCTCAGCGACCCAGATGTCCGACCAGAACACGAGCCTCTTGCCCATCGAAACCTCCGCGATGCCTGCGGGAAGCCTTGCCATAGGTGGCACGACCGTGCGCTTTGTCTCGGCCCACCCCAACTCACCGCACAAGGGTGGTCAGGGACTATGGAGCGAGGGACTCACCACCATCGCCAAGCTCGCAAACTACAGGCATTCCTACGTCATCCTCGGAGACTTCAACGCGACCTGGGACCACGCTCGCTTCCGCGAGCTTCTGGGCTCGTCCTTCGTGGACGCGGGCGAGCAGGCCGGAGAGGGCTTCCACATGACCTATCCCGCCAACTCCACGATCCCTCCCCTGATCGAGATAGACCACATCGTCTACTCCCGAGACGTGGGGCTCTATGTGGGAGACCTCCAAACCATCAACGTCGCAGGCTCAGATCACCTGGCACTGCTCGCCACGCTCGAGGCAAGCTAGGAGGGGCTCGAGCTCGGGCGGCCTCTCTCCTCCGCGCACCTTCGCCAAGGGAGGCGAACAGTCGAGGCGAGCGGTCTCACATCCGAAAAAAGTTTGCAAAGTTCGCTTGACATATAGTGCAAAGTGAGCTTTACTATATTTGCAAAGCAAGCTTGCTATACCACCACGCGCCAAACGAAGGAGGTTGATGTGAGGACGCGAATACCAGAACTTAGGCGAGAGCGAAAGGTCTCTCAAAGCGAGCTGGCAATGGCGGTTGGGGTCACGCGACAGACGGTGACCTCCATCGAGACGGGCAAGTACACGGCGTCACTTCCTCTCGCCCACAAGATTGCCCAGTACTTTGGCCTCACCATCGAGGAGATCTTTGACTTCTCGGACATCGACTAGCGCAGGGCCGCCCAGCAGGCGACAGACCCGCAACACGAACCCATCAGAGGAGCGATCATGGAAACAAGCAAGACAAACAACGCCAACGAACAGCTCACAGAGGAGCTTAGGAGGTTCAAGGCACGTCTGATCGGGCAGATCATACTGGGCACCTCACTTTGCCTCATCGGTATCCTGGGAGCGACGTATGGTACAGTCACGGGAGCCACCCAAGACTATACCTATGGCCTGTGCATAGGTGCTGCCGCAGCGGTGTTGGCCACCGGCATCCATAGGCTCATGCGTACGAGGAGGGTTGACTGCCTGCGCGAGTACTACGCGCGGGAGCATGACGAGCGCCTAGCGGCCATCAGGGCGAAGAGCGGCCTTCCCATGGTTCTCTACCTGATGGTCGGCATGCTCTGCGCCACCTTCGTCGCACTTGCGCTTGGCCAAGAGACCGTTGCCGACACCCTCATCGCGACGGAGATTGCCTGTGGGGCCGCAAGCCTCCTCTCCAGGGCCTACTGGTCACGACGGATATAGGCCAAGCGGGGCCTGTGTTAGCGCCGGGCGATTCTAGCCACGAATAGTCGCAACGATTTGGCCATTCCCGGTCAACGAAAAATGGCCATCGCGCCGTATGCCTACGCCCCTAAGCTGGTGTTGCCAATGCGCCGGCGTTAGGAGGACTATAGAGGTGAATGAGAAACGCGATGACCTACAGGAGATTATAGACAAGGCCCTTGAGGAGATGGCCGCCGAGGCAGGCGAAGGGTTCAGCATCGATACGCTCAGCCTGGCCGAATTCTGTCGCAGGACGGGACTCACTCGATCGAGGGCGAGGACGATCAGGAAGCATGGGTTCAGGGCGCTTCCACACGGCAACAGTGGGCGGAAGGCCGGGGCGACGGTGCTCACCGGCCACACAGGCCTTGTGGACGACCAGCTCAGGAGGGGTGTCACCAACTCGCAGGTGATCTATGAAAGGCTGCTCGGCCAGGGGTATCGGGGTGGCCTCACCAGCGTGAAGACCTACATAGCGGCTCACAGGGACCTCGTGCCCGCGCCGAGGAGGCATGTGGCGCCGCAGGGCGGACGCAGCCAGCGCTTCCGGACCGGACCCGGAGAGGCGTACCAGATGGACTGGGGCTTCGCGAGTGTCGAGAACCGGGAGGGCAGCGAGTGCAGGATAGCCTGCTTTGCGATGGTGTGCCACCATTGCGGCACCTTCTATGTCGAGTTCTTCCCCAACGCGAGGCAGGAGAACCTGATCATAGGGATGCTGCACGCATTCATGGCCATGGGCGTGCCCGACGAGGTGCTGACCGATAACATGAAGAGCGTCGTGACGCGTCGTGACGCGGACGGCCACCCCGTATGGCAGCGCGACTACGCCTCCTTCATGGAGCTCGTCGGCTTCAGGACCAGGCTCTGCAAGCCGCGTCACCCCTTCACGAAGGGCAAGGTCGAGCGGCTCATCCGCTTCGTGAAGGGCAACTTTCTCGCAGGCATGGCCTTCGCCGACATCACCCGACTCAACGAGGAGGCGCTGTTGTGGTGCGCAAGGCAGGCGGGAAGGTGGCGCAGGGCCGTGGCATGCGTGCCCGCCGACGAGCACGACGCCGCCTGCGGGCCGGCCACCCGCGCACTCGAGGTGACCGACGAGGTGGCGGCGTGGCTCTGCCCGAGGAGGAAGATAACCTTCGACGGCTTCGTCAGCTACGAGGGCAGGCGCTTCGGCGTGCCGTACTGGTACGATAGGCGGGAGTGCCGCGTCAGTCGGGAGGGGTCGTACCTCCACATATACAGCGACGACCTCTCCCTCGAGCTCGCCGTCCACGCCGTGACCTGGGACAGGGGTGACAGCTGGTGCGAGGGCCAGTGGGCCGGCGACGGGCCATGCGAGCTCCCGAGCCAGCAGCCCACGGCAACGATCGCGCAGGTCGAGCCCCCGACGGAAAAGCCCGCATTCGCCAAGTTCGACTTCGGGAGGTGGGCGTGATGGCCGACAATACGCCGAAGAGCGCCTACGAGCTGGTCAGCGAGGCGGCGGCCCTGCTGGGCATCGCCCTTGGCGCCGACGAGCTCGCCGCCCTCGCCTCGGACCACGACATGGGCGACGCAGAGGTCGCGGCGCTGGCAACAGCGTTCTCCTACCTCGCCGGGAAGAGGAGACAGGCGTCGATAGAGACGCTGCTCAGGCTGAGTCGGCTGCCGAGGCGCGAGCCCAAGACCTTCGAGGGCTTCGACTTCTCGAGGATACAGGGACGCGATGCCAGGGCGCTCGCGAAGCTCCCCGCGCTCGCCGACCTCCATGCCCGCCGCAACGTGGCCTTCATAGGCCCCGGGGGAATCGGGAAGACCCACCTGGCCCAGGCGTACGGTCGCGAGTGCTGTGTGAGAGGACTGAAGACGTACTACATGAAGGCCAGCGAGCTCAGGGACAGGCTTTCCAGGGCGGCGGAGCGCGGCAACGCGTCCCGCGTCGTCACCACCCTGGCGAGGCCGTCCTGCCTGGTCATAGATGAGGTGGGGAGATGCACGTTCGACAAGACGTGCACGAACCTCTTCTTCGACGTGGTCGACCGCAGGTACGAGAAGGAGGGTCCCAATGCCATGGTTCTCACCAGTAACGTGGCACCGAGCGGCTGGGACGAGTTCTTCACCGGAGACGACACGCTGCTCTGCGCCCTGGACAGGCTCTTCGACAAGGCCTCCGTCTTTATGATGCGTGGTCCGAGCTACCGCGGACGCGGACTCGACACCTACTCGGTGGAGGCCATCCCGCAGACAACCAAGGTGAGGGGCATGCAGCCCAAGGGAGTGTAGGTGTGAGTTAGGAAGTCAGTTGCCGGCGCATTGGCCAAAGTCGGCTGACTGGAATTGGCGATTATCGCCTGACTAGATATGGCTAAAACCACCCGACCCTAACACCTGGCTCCAAAGAGGCCGACCGTCATGCCAGCTGACACCGTGATAAAGACGTCTGACAGCACCTTCCTACCATGTATGAGCTTCGTGAGGCCCATCACCCGAGCGCCACCGCCACAGGTGGCGCCGGCATACGCAGGCTTTCGATATCTATCGCTCATAATGAAACCTCCTTGTCCACGCAATCCATACGCGAGAAGTACAGTCCCCCAAAAGCACGCTCACAAGCCCAGTGCCACGGGCAAGGGCGAGGCCCACCAGAAAGAGGGTCCGAGCCCGTGGGAACGGCAAAGGAATCCCTCGAAGCGACCTCCTCTGGCATGGCCCGAGGGCGTCGCAGGTGACGCGCACCAAGAGCAGCAAGAACGAACATCGAAAGGGCGACGAGGACCTCGTATGGCCACGAGCGGAGCTGACCGAGCGGCACCACACGTGTGAGGAGGCACCACGTTGCCAGACCGAGGCCCAGACCCATCAGCGGCGATGTGCCGCCCTCCCTCTGCCAGCTGCCCTCGCAAGACTCAGCTCGCAGGACACCCTCCTCACAGGACGCCTCTGCGCTCGCCCCTCCCTGAGTCACGCCCCAGCCACAGGCACCGATCGAGACAATCTAAGCAACCATCGCCATCACCAGGACACCCAGTTCTGAGGCAACCAAAAGGGCTGCGCTGTAGGGGATCCGCCCCGTCGCCTCGAAGACCTCGTAGCTGAGGTAGCTGGAGATGAACCCCGTCGCCATCCCGCCAGCAAGCGCAAGACCCCCACCGTCGTCCACGTGGCCCGCAAAGGCACAGGTCCCAGGCACAAGGGAGCGTCGCAAGACGATGGTACAGCAGAGGGACGCGAGCATGGCCGTCAGCGGCTGCGTCAGCAGCTCGAACTCCTGGAAGTACGAGAACCACTCGCTGCCGAAGATGCCGTATATGCGCTCCTCCATCCTGCCCATGGGAGTCAGCACCCACTCGGAAACGATGCCAAGCGCCATGGAGACCAGACCCAGCACTGCGACCACTGCGCGCAGACGCCCTCGCCCCTTTCCTCGAAGCCCCAGGCAGGACCCGATGACAAGGCCCGCCGCGAGGTAGGCCCGCACACCGCCGAGCGCCGGGTTCGTCCTGCTCACGAGGTAGAAGGGCGTCGCTGCGAGCACGCGGGGTCACGCCACGCGCACAATCGCATCATGAAGCCGCACGCCCCAGGCATGTGCGGGCACATGATCCATCGTCCCGACTCCCTTCGGACATCAAACGTTGCTATAGGTAGGAGCGACCGGCCGGATAGGAGCGACCGAAGTGCGACCTTATGCCTCGAGCCTGGCCGTAAGCAGCTGGTTGAAGAGCTTGGGGTTGCCCTTGACGCCGGCCGCCTTCGAGGCCTTCATGCACTGGCCGACAAGAAAACCCACGACCTTCGTATTGCCGTCCCTGTACTGCCTGACCTGGTCCGCGCAACGACCGAGGACCTCATCCACCACCGGCTCGAGGGTAGTGCTGTCCGTGCTCTGGCGCAGTCCCCGCTCGTCCACGACCCGCTCGGGGTCCGCGTCTGTGCCGTCCACGACCTCAAGGACCTCGCGGGCTTGGGCGAAGCTGATCGCATCGGCCGCAAGTAGAGCCGAGACGGACGCGGCCTGCGCCGCCGTGATGGCCCCAAAGGCGGGCAGCAGGTTGATGACCACGTTCGCAACCGTGGGAGCGACTTTCTCTCCCGTCGTCGAGACGGCCTCCTCGAAGAGGGTGGCCACGGTCGGGTCGCCCGCGATCTGGGCAGCATCATCGCGCCTCAGGCCAAAGCTCGTCTCGTAGCGTTCGCGTCTCGCGTCCGGTAGCTCCGGGATACGCTCGCGCGCCTCCTCTATGAACTCGTCAGAGAGGTCGAAGGGCGCAAGGTCCGGGTCGGGGAACAGCCGGTAGTCGTCGGCCGTCTCCTTGGTGCGCATGACGACGGTGCGCCTCCTGCCGGGCTCCCAGTGGCGCGTCTCCTGGTAGACGACGCCACCCTCCTCGAGCACCTCTGCCTGGCGGCGTATCTCGTATTCCAGGGCGTCGTGCAGGCTCTTGAAGGAATTGATGTTCTTCATCTCGGTCTTGGTGCCAAGCTCAGTCTCGCCGCGCCTGCGCAGGCTGACGTTGCCGTCACAGCGCATGGACCCCGACTCCAAGGAGCAGTCGGAGATGCCCAGCGCGAGGAAGGTCTGGCGGAGCTTCTCCATGAAGAGGCGGGCCTCCTCGGGCGTACGCAGGTCGGGCTCGGTCACAAGCTCGATGAGCGGCGTGCCGCAGCGGTTGTAGTCGATGAGCGACTCAGAGGCGCCGGCGATGCGCCCCTCCTCGCCGCCAATGTGGACCATCTTGGCCGCGTCCTCCTCCATGTGTATACGCAGGATCCTGATGGGCACCACGTAGGAGCCGTCAGCCGCACGCAAAACGGGCGTCACGCCATCTGCGGCGAGAGACTCCCGCATGGGGCGCTCCCTCACGCCCGGACCCGACACCGTAAGGTCAAGGTGGCCGTGCATGCAGAATGCGATGGGACCCTGCGTGGTCTGGAAGTTCTTGGCCATGTCGGGATAGAAGTAGTGCTTGCGGTAGAACATCGAGTGGCGCTGGATCTCGCAGTTCGTGGCCAAACCAGCCATTACGATGGATTGGATGGCCCTGCGGTTGGGCACGGGCAGGGCTCCCGGCAAACCCAGGCAGACGGGACACACGTTGGAGTTGGGCGCATCGTCGTGGCTGAGCTTGCAGTTGCAGAACATCTTGGTGTCAAGCGTGGTGAGCTCGGTGTGAACCTCCAGACCAATGACGGCCTCCCAGTCCGTGAGCACCTCCTGCAGCGTCCTCATAGGAGCTCGCCTCCCTTCCCGATAAAGCCAGGAGCGACGGGGGCACCCTTACCCGGGCCAAGGCCCGCGTCCACGCCACGCTCTATGGCACGCGCAAAGCTGAGAAGCGTCGCATCCCCGAAGGCCGGACCCTGGAGCTGCGCCGAGATGGGCAGGCCCGACTCCTGTCCCAGGCCCAGAGGCACCGATATGCCGCCGTTTCCGGCTATGTTGTTCGAAATAGTGAACATATCCGAGGCGTACATCTGGGTGGGGTCGCTGATCTCGCCAAAGCGAAAGGCGGTGCGTGGCGTCGCGGGCATGAGGATGACATCGCACTGCTCGTAGGCACGCTCATAGTCTTGAGTGATGAGCGTGCGCACCTGTTGGGCCGGGTAGTAGTACCTGTCGTAGGTACCGCTAGAGAGGAGGTAGGCCCCCAGCATCTGGCGGCGTATGGCCTCTCTGCCAAAGCCGCGTGCGCGGGAGAGTGCCGTCTGCCGCGCGAGCGTGGCGCAACCCTCCTCCTGGTGTCCGTAGCGCACCCCGTCAAAGCGCGCGAGGTTGGAGAAGGCCTCGCAGGGCGCAATCACGTAGTAGGCCGCGATCGCGGAGGCAATGTTGGGAAGGTCGACCTCCACAACCTTGGCCCCCTGGTCCTCCAAGACCCTGCGGGCCAAGGCAATGCCGGCCTTGACCTCACCCGTCAGGCCCTCTGCCTCGAGGAGCGCGGGGACGACGCCAACCCTGCGACCCTCGACGGCATCATCGAGCCGCCCCAAGAAGTCTACCCGGCAGTCCTGGCTCGTGGAGTCGAGCGGATCAGGGCCGGGCGCGACGAGGGCGCTCATGGCGAGGGCAACGTCCTCGACGCGACGCGCGAAAGGCCCCACCTGGTCAAGCGAGCTTCCGAAGGCAACGACGCCATAGCGACTCACGGTGCCGTACGTGGGCTTCAGGCCCACAACGCCGCAGAGCGAGGCTGGCTGGCGGATCGAGCCGCCCGTGTCGGAACCCAAGGCGAGTGCAACCTCACCAGCAGCGACGGCGGCGGCGGAGCCCCCCGACGAGCCGCCAGGCACACGCGTAAGGTCCCAGGGATTGTTGGTGGGGTGGAAGGCGGAGGACTCGGTGGAGGAGCCGAAGGCAAATTCATCCATGTTGGTCTTGCCCACAGGCGTCGCCCCGGCAGCGAGCAGGCGTCCCACGCAGGTCGCCGTGAAGACGGACTCGTAGCCCTCGAGCATGCGGCTCGCGCAGGTCGTGCGAGTCCCCACGAGGTGCATGTTATCCTTGAACGCAACGGGGACGCCGGCAAGGGGACCCGGTTTCTCTCCCCTTGCGAGGCGCTCGTCGGTCGCCTTGGCGGTATCAAGCGCAAGCCCTGCCGAGACCTGCAGGAAGGCGTGCAGCTGTGGCTCGCGTGCGTCGAGCGCGGACAGCGAGGCCTTCGCCACCTCGAGCGCCGAGAAGTCGCCAGCCGCGACCCCCGCCGCGATCTGCCTCGCAGAGAGCTCGTCGAGAGACACCATCAGCGATCACCCTCCTCATCGCCCAAGATAGAGGGCACACGGAAGTAACGTCCCTGCGTCGAGGCAGCGTTTGACAGCGCACTGTCTATGGACAGGGCGCGCATGGAGTCATCTACAACGTCGTCGCTCATCACGTTGGAGAGCCTACCAATGGGATGAAAGGTGGGCTCGACGCCGTCGAGGTCGTACTCACAGATGGGCGCGAGCAGGGCGACGGCCTCGTTCATGTACGAGGTCATCTCATCGAGCTCCTCCTCGCTCAGGGCGATGCGGGCGTAGTCGGCGATGCCGGCCACGTCCTCCTTGGAAAGTGGCATGTCTCCTCCGATACGGGCGGTCACACGCCGCTTCACGGCTGCCACCCTATGAAAGGCGCTTCTCTGTGCGCCCATTCTAGGTCAGCCCTGCGACCAACGCGAATGCTACATCTTGGTGATAGCAAAGCGTCTAGCGGTCCTCTTCGCCGTGGGCCTCCTCGGCGCCGCTCCCTTCGGCACCAGCCTCGCTGTCATCGGCTGCGCTGCCATCAGCCTCGGATTCCTGAGACCCTGTGGATGACTTCTTCCCGCTGGGCTTGAGCTTGTCGAACTCCCCCCTATATATCTTGAACAGGACGTTCTGCAGGGCATCGCTCTCGATGAGATCCTGCTTGGCGCTCTCGCGTATCGTACGGTCATACTCCGCGTCGTGACCGATGAAGGGAGGCTGCCCCTGTCCACCGATCTTGTCGCCACCACTCTCGGCTGTGCCACCGCCACTTTTGGTCGTGTCATCTTCGCTCGAACGGCTTGCGCTGCTGTCCATGATCCACTCCTCCTCGTATATCCCCATCGTTGGTGCGTCTAACGGCATTCCGGCGCCAAAGCGCCAAGGAGCAGACACCTCTGGCCCCACGCGCCAGGAACGCCCTCCTATGGTTGCTTGACACCCTTCAGCTTAGCACGATGCGGGAGTATCAGACCAGCGAGAAAGCCCAGAAGAGAGACCATGAGACCGATCGCCAGATACTCGTGCATAGGCAAGAGGACCTCATGGGAGTCACCGACGTGATCGATGATTGAGACCAGCCACGGAAGCAGTGCAAACAGTCCCGCCAGCACAAGGATAGCAAGCCAGCGCACGGGTCCCCACCTGCGCTGCACCGAGATGGTAACGGAAAGCGCAAAGGTCGCCGACACGTGAAGCAGATAGGTCACCAGGACCCATCCCAGCGAGTCGAGCCGACTGGCGTCCATGCCCAAGCTGATGAGGCAACCCACCCATACGACAACGTATACGCAGAGCACGACCCAGAAGGCACACGCGGAGTGCCCATCTGCCTCGGCGCGCCCCTTGGCCTCTCCATCCGTCGATTTGCCCTCGGTCGGTCGCGACCCTGCCGCTGGGGCCGTAGCCGCCGCAGGCTCATCTCTCGTCTTGTGTTTCAACCTCTTACGTGACTTACGTGACCTATTGCGTGATTTACATGACTTACGTGACGCGCGCTTTGACACCGTATGTCAGCTCCCCTGTATGCAGACCATCGCGACATGTACGTCGCCCATTGTACAGGTACGGGCGGGAGTAGATGCGACCGCAGCACAGCGAGCTCAGAGTGCGTCTTTGCGTAGCTACTCCATGATCGCAGAATGCACTTTTCCGTGAGCCGTCGGGTGGACCGGGTCACAGAGTGCGCTTTTCCGTGAGGCGACGCCACGTTTGCGCAGGTGAGGAAAAGCGCATTCTACGGAAAGACGCATTCTGCGTGCACGCCCTCACGGAAAAGCGCATTCTGGATGCGGACCCTCACGGAAAGGTGCAATTTGGCCAAGACGTCACGAGGGGCACGACCCAATCCTCGCGAAGTGAGTGAATCACTCACTTCATCAACCTGAAGTGAGTGATTTTTCGGCACAAAGGCACTACAGTTCATTGAGGTAAACTCATATATGCGCAGGTAGAAGACTTACTGAATAAAAGATCGAAGTGAGTGAATCACTCACATCGCGTTCATGGTGTGAGTGAATCACTCACATCGCGAGAACTGCGAGCGCTACGATGTGCGCAGCTGAGGACCGCTCACTTCTCTACCCCTTTCCGTGCCCACTCGCCTTCTGGGCTGTGAGCATCTGGGCGAAGACGTCCCGATCGTAGTCTGACGGCAATACGATGGTCGAGGCGTCGTTCTTGCTGATATCGACCATCATCTCGGTCCACTGAGAGAACATAAACAGGCTGTTAGCCTCGTCACTGGTGACACCGCTATCGCGGATGGTGTCAAGCGACTCCTTGATACCCTCGGCGATGGCCGTCCGCTGCCGCGCAATGCCCTCGCCACGAGCACGCATAGCCTCTGCCTCGGCCTGTGCCGCGATGACCGTCTTCTGGCGGGCGGCATTGGCGTCGTTGGTCGCGCTCTCGAGGTTGTTCTTGGAGGCAACGATACGGTTCATCGACTCCTGGACCTCCTTGGGAAGTCGGATGGCCGTGATGAGCGTCGCGACAACAGTGTAGCCATAGGCGAGCATCTTGTCTGCAACCGAGTGGTCGATGGAACTCGCGATGGCCTCCTTCTCGATGAACACGTCCTCGAGGCTGCGGGCGGGGATCTCGGAGCGCAGCGCGTCCGCAAAGTAGTCCTTCATCTGGCCGACGGGATCGGTAAGGGTATAGATGCACCGATAGACGCCGGACTGGGTGATGTCTGCAGCAGGCGAGCCGTCGACGCGAAACTGGATGGAGACGTCGAGCTCGATGGTAACGTTGTCCTTGGTCTTGGCGTCAAAGGTCATGCGCTCGTCCTGCGTCATCATGCTGATGATCCTGACCTTGTCGATGCCGGGGATCTTGAAGTGGAGTCCGGCGTTGGCGATTCCGCTGAACCTGCCGAGCCGCTCGATCGCGGCACAGTGCTGCTGCGGGACCACGTAGAGCCCACCTCTGAGCACGATGACGCAGATGAGAACGATGACGATGAATGCAAACATTGCCCCTCCCCTTCATAGGACCATACGGGCGCGCCCTGGCACCCGATGACAGGACAGTCACAGCCGGACCAAGACGCGCGAGCGTCTATTCTAGCGCACGGCTTGGCCTCGTCAATCCGAAGGTGGGGTCCTTGTGGGGACAGACGTCACGCCCGCAAATGCCTCCTCAAAGGCTGCAAGGTTGGACCCCCCGGGAATCGCAAAGACGACCCGCTCGAACGCGCCCGGGTGCTCCTCCAGCCACGAGAGAAAGGCCTCGCTCGCCACCTTTGGGTCATTTCGGAAGGCACCGCAGCCAAGGGCCCCCGTGATCGCGGTCTGCACGGGCTCGTCGCTCGCCGTCGCCATGAGGTCCATCGCAAAGCGTGCGCGCTCGCCCATCACCCTGTCGCAGATCTGCCCGCTGACGCCCCAGGTCATCATGGCCCGACCCTTAAAGGGTGCCGCGACCACCGCCACGTCCACCTTCGCCGCCACGTCCTCATCGCCTGAAAAGAGGAGGACATCCGGAACATAGAGCCCCCGATCGTAATAGAGGTCATCGTTATGGTCGGAGCGATTCGGCTCGTAGAAGTCATCCCATCGGGCGTCAAGCGCCGGGTAGAGCGATGAGTGGGCACAGAGAGCCTCCTCCTGGGCCTGTGCACCCGAAAGGAAGCCACCGCCTGGGCTGAGGTACGAGGCAAAGTCCAAGAGGCAGACCCTCTCGCCCCGCCGAGAGGCCTCGATCGCGGCACTCGCGGTGTCGGTGCTCACGATCTCTGTGGTGGTCGTTGCCCAGCGGGCCTCGACCTCGGGCAGGGCGCTCCCCTCCACGATACGCGTCAGACCGATGCTGCGATGCAGCGCGCCCGCGTGCCGCTCGGCAAGCATATCCACGCGCCATTTCGCGTAGGCCCTGCACTCAGCCGCGCTCTTCCGTCTGTGATATGCCATGATGAGAACCTCCTCGTGAGTATAAGCGTAGCGGTGGATCGTGCGCCGGGACTCCCCGTCGCGCGAACTGTGCCCCTCAGCGCTCCCTGCGCCTCCCTATACCACCCTATAGCAGGTACTCCGCTATCTGGACGGCATTCGTGGCGGCGCCCTTGCGGATCTGGTCGCCAGCACAGAAGAGCACGAGCGCGCTTGCGCCCTCCGGCGCGGAGAGATCTCGCCTGATGCGACCCACGAACACCAGGTCCTGACCGCTCACCTCGAGTGGCATGGGGTAGCGAAGCCTCGCGGGATCGTCCACGAGCTTGACGCCGGCTGCCCCTGACAGGATCTGGCGCGCCTCGTCGGGCGAGATCGGACGCTCGAACTCCATCGTGATTGACTCCGAGTGCGAGCGGACAATGGGCACGCGCACGCAGGTGCAGCTCACGCGAAGCTCGGGCAGGTGCATGATCTTGCGTCCCTCGTTTTGCAGCTTCATCTCCTCGGAGCTGTAACCCTCCTCGTCAAAGCCCCCGATCTGCGGGATCAAATTGAAGGCAAGCGGGTAGGCAAAGGGATCGGTCGCGCCGACCTCACGTCCGTCCACATGGGCCCTGACCTCGCGCTCGAGCTCATCGAGGCCGGGCTTGCCAGCGCCTGAGGCCGCCTGGTAGGTACTCACAACGAGCCGCCTGAGCCGCGCCCGCAGGTGGAGCGGCCACACCGGCATAAGACCGATGATCGTGGCGCAGTTGGGGTTCGCGATGATGCCTGCGGGATGGTTGGCTATGTCGGCAGCGTTAATCTCAGGGATGACCAGGGGCACGTCCTTACGAAGGCGAAAGGCATGGCTGTTGTCCACGCAGACGGCACCACGCCTCACAGCCTCGGGGAGAAGCTCTTGTGCCTGGGCGTCACCCGCCGCGCCGAGCACGATGTCGACACCCTCGAAGGCATCGGGCCGAGCCTCACGCACGACCACCCGCTCACCTCTGAAGACAAGCTCTTTGCCCACCGAGCGGGCACTTGCCAGGCACACGAGCTCGCGCACGGGAAAGTCCCTCTCCTCCAGAACCCTCATCATCTGCGTTCCCACGACGCCCGTCGCACCGAGTATCGCCACCGTCTTGCCTGCCATGTCCTGCTCCTTTTTATGTCGCACGTCTTGCGCCCGTCGGCTGTCCCTCGCCCTGCTGCGGAATCTCGACCATCTCGCCCGCCACGAACTTGTCGTAGATGCACGTGATGGCCCGCTCGAAGTCGGCGTTGTTGACACCCAGTATGATAGAGATCTCCTGCGAGCTTTGGGTGATCATGCGGATGTTGATACCCGCCTCGCCGAGCACGCCGAAGACGCGCCCCGAGGTGCCCGCACGCCGACTCATGTTGCGACCGACGACCGAGATGAGCGCAAGCCTGTCCACGACGTTGATGCTGTCGGGCTTGAGCTCCTTCTGCAGGTCATGCACGATGGAATAGATGCTGTCCTGGACGTCCGCGCCGTTGACCACGATGCCAAAGGAGTCGACGCCCGTCGGGATGTGCTCGACCGAGACCCCATAGTCCTCAAAGACCGTGAGCGCCCTGCGGACGATGCCGACCTTGGAGGACATGTGTGCCTTCTGTACATGGACGGCGAGGAAGTCCCTCTTGCCGGCGATGCCCGTGATCAGGTGCTCACGGGCACCGTCGGCGGCAGTTTCGCGTATCATGGTGCCGCGCTTCTCGGGCTGGTTCGTGTTCTTTATCTGGATGGGGATCCCCACCTCGCGCACCGGGAAGATCGAGTCCTCCTGCAGCACCGAGGCGCCCAGGTAGGAGAGCTCGCGCATCTCATCGAAGGTGATGCGGTGGATGGTACGCGGGTTGTCCACGATGCGGGGGTCCGCCGAGAGGAAGCCCGAGACGTCAGTCCAGTTCTCGTAGAGGTTCGCATCGATGCAGCGGGCAAGAATGGCGCCCGAGATGTCCCCACCGCCGCGATCGAAAAGCTTGACCGTTCCGTCGACCGTCGAGCCATAGAAGCCCGGCAGCACGAAGTCGCCCAGGCGCTGGACGGCCTCGCGGATACGAGCCTGCGTGCGCTCGAGGTCGATCTTGCCGTCATGGTGAAAGACGATGACGTCGCGGGCGTCCAGGAAGGGCTTGCCAAGGTACTCTGCCATGAGCTGCGCGGTGAACCACTCGCCGCGCGAGACGACGTACTCGGGCGAGCAGCTCTGGACCTGGTCGATGAGCTCGTCGAAACGCTCAGCCACGGGAAACGCAAGTCCGAGCTTCTCGGCGATGTCAAGATAGCGCTTCCCTATCTCCCTGAGGAGGCTCGTGCAGTCGACGTGGTACTTGATGTGGGCGTTCACGAGGAGCAACAAATCGGTGACCTTGTTGTCATCGCTGAAGCGCCTACCTACGGCCGAGACCACCACGAAGCGGCGGTCCGGGTCACTCTCGACGATGGCCTTAACCTTCCTGAACTGCTCGGCATCAGCGACGCTCGAGCCGCCGAACTTTGCGACCTTGATCATGCACCTACGCCTCCTTGGGAAGCGCCGCCATGAAGCTCGCCGCATCCTCCCCGCACGCCCGCTCAAGGAGCCGACGCGCCTCCTCTGCCGTGACGTCGCGAACCACGACCGCAGCTGGACCGAAGGGACGCGCGCCCTCGACGGTAGCCCTCGTACGGAGCACATAGTCTGCTCGAAGCAGAGACGCGTCGTAGCTGAGGTTAGCGGAGAAGTCGTAGTGGGGACGCCTCCCCTCGCAATAGTCGATCACATCCTGCACGATGGCGTTGCCGGTGGGCAGCATGCCGGCGCCCTGGCCATAGAACTTCAGCTCGCCCACCGTGGTCCCGACAAGGCTCACGAGGTTGAAGTTGGAGGGTACGTGTGCCTCGAGGGTGTCAGACGAAAGTGCCACGGGCTCCACGGCCACGGCATAGCGCCCATCCCTCAGGACGCCCCTCCCCAGGAGCTTCACGGTTCGGCCGTGCGCGGCAAAGAGGTCGATGTCGGCCTTGGTGATGGTGCGAAGCCCCGTCACGGGAAACTCGCTTGTGCAGGCGCAGCCAAAGGCGACGCAGGCCGCGATGAGGGTCTTGTTCTTGACGTCGATGCCGTCGATGTCGGCGGAGGGGTCCCTCTCGGCAAAGCCCTGCTCCTGGGCCCTCTTGAGGGCCTCGTCGAAGTCTGTTCCCTGTCTGACCATCGCGTCGATGATGAAGTTGGTGGTGCCGTTCATGATGCCCGAGAAGGACGTCACCTCGTCGATGCGGCGGGCCTTCTCGATGGAGGCTATCCAGGGAATGCCGCCCCCGCAGGTGGCCTCGATGAGCAGGCTCGCACCCGTAGACTGAGCACATGCCGCAAACTCCTCGAAGTGTGCCGCGACGACGGCCTTGTTAGAGGTGACGACGGACTTCCCGGCGCCGAGCGCGTCCACGATGAAGCTCCTCGCGGGCTCAAGGCCACCCATGCACTCCACGACGAGCTCTATCTCTGGGTCCTCGACGATGTCCTCGAAGCGAGAGGTCATGCGCGGGTCCGTGAGACGCTCGGGCAACTCGAGTATGCGGGCCACCTCGACGCCTCGCACGCGATTTGCGATGATGCGGTCTACTCCCTGGCCGACGGTGCCGTGGCCGAGAAGGGCAATCTTCATGTCAGTCCAATCGTTGCATGTGTGTGACGGCTGCGCCGTCCCCAAGGGAACAACGGTATGATACTTGACACACGCCCACTGTAGAATGACAAGGAGCGCAGAGGTGAAAACGTTCTATCACAGCACACGCGGCGGCGGCGAGCCTTTAACGAGCAAGCAAGCGATACTGAGAGGCATCGCACCCGACGGGGGACTCTACGTGTCCGACCAGCTCGGCGAAGAGACGCTCGACGTGGCCGCAATGGTCAGCCAGGACTACCACGAGACGGCCCAAAAGGTACTTGCAACGCTCATCCCCGACTACTCGGCCGAGGAGATCGGCTCCTGCGTGAGAGACGCCTACGCCGAGAACTTCGACACGCCCGCCGTGGCACCGCTCACACCTTTGGGCAGCGACTGGCTGCTCGAGCTCTCCCATGGTCCCACCTGCGCCTTCAAGGACGTGGCACTCCAGCTGCTGCCACACCTGATGTCGGTCGCGAGGGGCAAGAGCGGGCACAGGATCATGATCGTGACCGCGACCTCGGGAGACACCGGCAAGGCCGCTCTGGCGGGTTTTGCGGACGTCGAGGGCACGGGCGTCACGGTCTTCTACCCCGAGGGCAAGGTGTCCGAGATACAGCACCTGCAGATGACCACGCAACTTGGTCACAACGTCGCCGTGTGCGGGGTCGAGGGCACCTTCGACGACTGCCAGACGCAGGTCAAGCGCATCTTTGCCGACACGGCGCTGTCAGAGAGGCTCCACGGGAGGGGCGTCGCCCTCTCGAGTGCCAACTCCATCAATGTTGGTCGTCTCGTCCCTCAGGTCGTCTACTATGTCGACGCGTATGCCCAGCTCGTGAGGGGTGGTGCCATCAGCCTGGGCGATGCCGTCGACTTCTGCGTGCCCACGGGCAACTTTGGCGACGTGCTCGCCGGCTACTATGCCAAGCGACTCGGCCTTCCCGTCGGACGGCTCATCGTGGCCTCCAACACCAACAAGGTGCTCACCGACTTCCTCAAGACGGGCAGCTACGACCGTCGCCGCGACTTCGTGAAGACGATCTCCCCCTCGATGGACATCCTCGTCTCTTCCAACTTCGAGCGCATGCTCTACTACCTCACGGGCGGGGACAGCGAGCGCGTGGGAGCCTGGATGGCCGAGCTGGCCACGCAGGGCGTCTACTCCATAGGCGACGAGCTTCTCGGGCGCCTGCGCGAGACCTTCTACGGCGACTTTGCGACAGACGACGAGACGCGAGAGACCATCCGCACGACCTGGGAGGAGGAGCACATCCTCATCGACCCGCACACCGCCGTCGCAAAGACCATACTCGACCGACATGAACGCGACGGGAGGATGCGCGTGTGTCTCTCGACCGCCAACCCGTACAAGTTCCCCGCAGACGTGCTTGCGGCGCTCGGCCACGATACGCAGGGTAAGGACGACTTCGCCTGCATGGACGAGCTCCAGAGGCTCACAGGTATCGCGGCGCCAAGACAGCTCTCGACGCTCAGGGGTGCTCCTGTCATGCATGACTCGATCTGCGCCAAAGAGGCGATGGCGTCCTTTGTCGAGAGCGCGACGGCAAGGATCTTTCGGTGAGTCGCCAAGGCGCGACCAGCACGTCGAGCGCACAGCTCGCCCGCGACACGCTCACCGTCGAGGTCCCGGCGACCTCGGCCAACGTGGGCGTGGGCTTTGACTGCTTGGGCCTCGCGCTCGACCTCATGGCCCGCTTCTGCTTCGAGCCGGCGGACGAGCTTCTCATAGATGGCTGCCCCGAGCGCTTCAGGGGGCAAGACAACCTCGTCTGGACGAGCTACCTGGAGGCCTGTCGCAGGCTCTGCAGCAGGCCGCTCACGCCGCGCATCACGATAGACTCCCCCATCCCCCTCTCGGGCGGCCTTGGGTCGAGCTCTGCCTGCGTCGTCGCGGGCGTCGTGGCGGCCCAGGAGCTGAACGGGGCTGGCCTTGATGCACGGCAGGCGCTTGACATCGCCTGCGAGCTTGAGGGACACCCCGACAATGTCGCACCGGCCATCCTCGGCGGTCTTGTAAGCTCGTTTGTGGACCAGGGCCGCGCCCACCCCGTGCACCTGGACGTCGCACAAAACGTGAGTTTCGTCGCTATCGCACCCCCCTACGAGGTCCGCACCGCCGACGCGCGCAGGGTCATGCCTGAGCAGGTCTCGCTTAAGACGACGGTGTGGCAGGTGGGGCACTGCGTGGCCGCTGTACACGCCCTTGAGCAAGGTGACCTCGAGCTCTTCTCGGCGGCCTCACGTGACAGGCTCCACGAGCCCTTCCGCGCACGCCTGATCCCCGACTACGAGGCCCTGCGCCGTACCGCACTTGCGGCAGGGGCAGCGGCGTTTCTCATCAGCGGCTCGGGCTCGACGATGCTTGCCGTCTGCGATGGCCGCCCTCTGGCCGAGCATGTCGCCGCATCCGTAGAGGGCATGGTCGAGAACCACGTTGATGGCCTCTGGGTACGCGTCCTTAGCAGCAGCCCCGCAGGCGTTCGCGTCCTTCGCGAGCGCCCGTGAGCGTCAAGACGCCAGCACCCAAGGCGGCCGCCTAGCGCTGATTACATGAGTGGGCCCGGAGACGTTCCGGGTACTATCGGCTGAATGATGCTCTGGGGGCTTCGTGAGCATCGCTGCCGACATATGCGGGCACGTGCGGGCTTGGGACTAATAGCACGCGCAGGATGACCTTGCTCCGTCAGCTGGCGCGAAACGTGCCTGAGTGTGTGACGGACCTTGAGGCGGGAGGCCAGCCGCTCGGCCTTCCTTGGCGGGAACGTCTCGCAGGGCGACCCCACAGGATGCGTGCTCGAGTTGTCCCAGACCAGGACGATCCCCCCGCCTCGGGGAACAGGTCGTCCGACACCCACCGCAGCGTCTCGGCCTCGCCGCCTGTCCTCCTAAATTCCCGGAAAGTTATGACGTGGTCGGCAACCCGTAGCCCAGCCTGTCGAAGATGTCGCGCTGCCTCCCGGTGACCTCGCACACGCGGGGGCGGTGGCCCTCCCGCGTGTAGCGCTCGATCGCCTCCACCTCGTCGAGGAGGCCCTCGAGCGTGTAGTCCCCGTCGAGGCCGCCCCCGCGCGTCCGCCTGCGCAGCCACGCCGTCAGCACGAGCGCGACGAACACGACGAGGAGCTTGCCGGCCAGGGTCCCCTCGGCGGACACGCGCGGCGTGCGGAGGTCGAGCAGGGACTTGACGTCGCCGAAGCGCTTCTCGATGGCGTCCTTGTCGCGATAGGCGGCCAGCGCCTCGAAGGGACCCATGACCTCGT
>ERZ773009.181-NODE-181-length-46598-cov-5.370646_pt1 | contig 46598 bp, 34 predicted proteins | sample MGYA00580663_ERZ773009 | MGnify/ENA primary metagenome ERZ773009 (study PRJEB29015, sample SAMEA2737969) | human oral metagenome | biome: human oral; feature: human-associated habitat; material: dental | place: China | collected 2026 ... | reverse complement strand
TTTCGTCTCTTTGCTGTAGTCATAAGACATCTCATTTCTCGCCCGCAAAGGTGCCTAAATCTTCGGCATGTGCTACTTTCTCATCAAGCAGTTTTGCCAAACACATCTCGCCTCATTTTGGAGATAAGTATCTTTGTCATCGAACTCATGTAATCATTAGAACGAAGGAACATCATATGTCAATAATAGACAGGCGCAAAGCTGTGTTGGCAAACAAACAACGGAATAAGAGGCCAGCCGAACGATTGGAGAAAGCTGAGATAACCCTTTCTAAGCAGTGCTATAACGAAGTACAATCTCAGTTGGGGAGTCTTACGAATGCGGCCGAAATATTAGGTCTCAACATGCACGGATTGATTGTTCCAACCAGATAGTCTACAGCATATGAAAACGATCTATGATATTCTCAAAGAGTTCAGAGATGAATCCTTTTCGGAAAAGTATAAGGGGATACGGTTCGAGCGTTTGATGCGTGCATGGCTCAAAACAGACCCGAGATATACGGGCCTATTTGAGACCGTCTGGCTGTGGGAGGAATTTCCTTTTCGCGATGAGTTGGGAGGGACAGATACTGGAATTGATCTTGTCGCAAGAACTTATTCGGGCGACTATTGGGCTATCCAGTGCAAATGTTATGCTGAAGATACGGTAATCGACAAATCGTCCGTGGACTCCTTCTTGGCAACCTCGAGTCGGACTTTCAACCACCATCAAACAGCTTTTGCCCATCGCCTGTGGATTGCAACAACCAATCATTGGGGTAGTAATGCAGAAGAAGCTATTCAGAATCAGAATCCCCCTGTATCTCGCGTCAACCTATATGACCTTGACCACTCTTCTGTAGATTGGGAGAAACTGTTCCAAGGAATCGAGGGCAGGGAGGCTTTATCAGCTAAAAAGCAACTCAGAGAACATCAGCGGGAAGCCTTAAAAGCGGCCCATGAACACTATCAAAGTAGTGATCGTGGAAAGCTGGTCATGGCCTGTGGTACAGGGAAGACTTTTACGTCGCTAAAAATGGTCGAGCATGAACTTTCCGGCAAGGGGCTTGTGCTGTTCCTCGTTCCAAGCATTGCTCTCTTGGGGCAATCGCTGAATGATTGGATGGCAGATGCCGCTTATCCTATCAAAGCAATTTGCATCTGTTCCGACAGTCGTGCTTCACGCAAGATAAAGCGTAACAACGACGACGATGAATCCGATAACTCAATCGTAGACCTAGCTCTCCCTGCCTCTACAAATACCAGCTTCATCACCAAACAACTCATAGCGTACCAAATACACGATGGCATAACGGTGGTATTCTCTACCTATCAAAGTATCGACATCGTGGCCGAAGCACAGGCCGCCATATTGAAAGATACGAACGGTGAGTTTGGCGTGTTTGACTTTATCGTTTGCGACGAAGCACATCGCACCACAGGCGTGAAAATCTCCACGAAGGATGAAAGCGACTTTACCAAGATTCACAGCAATGAATTTATTCAAGGTAAGAAGCGCCTGTATATGACGGCTACGCCTCGCCTCTATGGTGAAAATGCCAAGATCAAAGCGAGCAAGAACGATTGCATCCTTTGCTCTATGGATGACGAAACTATCTATGGCAAAGAATTCTATCGGGTTAATTTCTCCTACGCTGTTCAGAATGGTATTTTGACCGATTACAAGGTGCTGGTACTTACGGTCTCGGAAGATATGATTCCAGAAAAGCTGATGGAGCAGGTCAAAGATCGGCATGTCAAAGAGCTGAACTACGATGACACGGGGCGATTGATCGGAGTCATCAACGGCTTATCGAAAAAGATCTTAGGCGATAAGGGAATTACTTGGGATGCTGACCCTCGCTTAATGCGCCGCGCCATTGCTTTCACGTACAAGATAGGACGTGTTAACGAGCCAGGAACTTCTAAAAACATCGCAACCGTACTGCCAAAGATTTCCGATATCTATAATGACAGTCTGCCACATGAGGAGCAAACGGGCGTTGTGCATATCTCGGCTCGCCATGTAGATGGTAGTATGGGGGCAATAGAACGAAACGCTGCTTTAGCATGGTTAGCAGAGGATACAGATGATCCTCAAGAGTGCCGTGTTGTGACCAATGTGCGCTGTCTATCCGAGGGTGTAGACGTCCCGGCTCTGGATGCCGTGCTCTTTCTCTCCGCACGCAACTCGCAGGTAGACGTGGTGCAAAGTGTAGGGCGTGTGATGCGTTCTTTTCATCGAGGACAAGTTGACGAAAAGAAGTATGGCCTTAATTCCGCAGCATAAATTCTTGTAAGAACTCCAAGTGCCTGAGAAACAAAGTTCTCAAAACACTTGGATATGTCAGAAATTTCACCTATCTTGGTGCTGTAAACATAACAAGTAAGCAAATATCTGACATGACAAAGGTAGCAATTAAAAACGAGAATGTCACTTCTTTTGGTGGAATTTATCACATTATGGACGTTTTCTCAAAGTTGGGCTTTGAAAAACTTACCGAATCCGTATTGGGCAAACGTGGAAGTAGCGGCAAGGCATTCAGCCATGGAAGTATTTTCGGCTCTCTCTTCTTCAGCTACCTTTGTGGTGGAGAATGCCTTGAGGACATCAATGCACTTATAGGGCAGTTCAAGCAGAGACCTGATACGCTGTTACCCGGTGCCGACACTGTGGGGCGCGGACTAAAGGAACTTGCTGAAGAGAACATTATTTACAAGAGCGAAATCTCCGGCAAGTCTTACAGTTTCAACACGGCAGAGAAGCTGAACACCTTACTATTACGGATGATACGGAGAATGGGGCTTATAAAGGTGGGCAGCCATGTTGACCTGGACTTTGACCACCAGTTCGTTCCAGCCCACAAGTTCGATGCAAAGTATTCTTACAAGCAGGATTTTGGCTATTTCCCTGGTTGGGCTTCCATTGGGGGAATCATAGTCGGAGGTGAGAATCGTGACGGAAACACCAATGTGAGATTCCATCAAGAAGACACGCTCCGTCGCATTATGGACCGTGTAACCTCAGAACTTGGTGTGGTAATAGAGCGTTTCCGTGCTGACTGCGGGTCGTTCTCAAAGGAAATCATCCAAACCGTAGAGCAGCGCTGCAACACGTTCTACATTCGTGCTGCCAACTGCGGCAGTCGCTACGAGAATTTCCAACAGTTGAAGGAATGGAAAGACGTTGAGGTTGGCTATGAGAAATGCGATGTCACATCCATCAGCATAGACAGCTTGATAGAAGGAAAGTCATACAGGCTCGTCGTACAGCGTAGTCCTTTGAAAGGCAAGGATGGCAGTGAGCAGACGGATATGTTCGGAGTAATATACACATACCGCTGTATCCTCACCAACGACTGGGTGTCTACCGAGAAAGACATCATTACATTTTATAATGAGCGTGGAGCAAGCGAAAAGAACTTCGACATACAGAACAATGACTTCGGATGGTCGCATCTGCCCTTTTCCTTTATGGCTGAGAACATGGTTTTCATGATGGTTACCGCCATGCTGAAGAACTTCTATCTCTATCTCGTCCGTCATATCAGCGAAAAGGTCAAGCCATTGAAAAAGACAAGCAGGCTGAAAGCCTTTATCCTCCATTTTGTCAGCGTGCCAGCAAAATGGGTGAGAACGGGAAGGCAGAACGTTCTGAACCTGTATACAAATAAAACCTACTACTCAGAAGTCTTCCTTGAATAAACAGTATTTCTTTGTGGTTTTAATATTCCCCATTGGTTTGGGTGGGGGATTTTATGCTTAGAAAAAAAACAAGAAACACCGAAGCACCTCATATCAACATATAGAGTCCCAAAAAGACACCTCAACATATAAAATTTTCTCACAAGAAAAAATACTGCGGAATTAAGGAAATATATAAATCAGGGCAACCGCATCAAAATGTCAATAACCTGATAATCAATACTTGTCGATTTTGTATTAATAGGGATAAGTGGGGTGGATACAAGGATGAGAAGTTTCAACAATTTACAATATCCCCCCTTAAAAATGCATAATTTTGTATTTGTCTGAATAATAGCCTGTTGTCAAAAATCATGTTTCTTAAAAAATATTACCCGCAAGGGAAATTTGAATTATATGGGGCAAAAAATCAATTTTTATGGGGTAGTAGTTTCGATTTGGACCAATGGTTTTTTTAGGAAAATGGACAATAAGGGAGAGGAGGAGGTTGAAAACTACGTTTGTTTCCTAAGCTAACGTTATTTTGATGCGGTTGCCCTGTATATAAATAGACAGCTGTGGGGAAAATGTGGGGAAAAATTAGATAATTAAAAAGGCTAAATGACTGAAAATAATCACTTAGCCTTTTAATCCGTACCCAGACCCGTACTTCGTAATTGCTGCGCCCATCATTCAAGACTGTCAAATCGGGTCTTTCCTGTCAAGCCAATGATGCCTATGCGTATGCCAAACACATGGATTACGGATTTCTCGTTCCGTGAACAAACACTTTATCCGCAACTCTGCTATGTGGTGTATTGGCTTAACTCCATTTCTATGGGCAACACTTTTGTTGCAGATTTCAAGCAGCTTTTATCGAAATACCCATCAGTAAGAACTCGTTTATTAGGCTTTCCTCATAATTGGGAACAAGAGCCTTTGTGGAGATAAAATAATTGCCCTGTTTCTTAAAAAGCACTGGGGCAAACCAGCTCCGTCTTTAATTGTTTCCAATAAATGGATTGTTTCAAGCCCCTATAGAAAGAGAACAAAAATTCCTGTGTGAAAATTAATCTACGACAAGGAGCAAGCAAGGAGCAATATCAAACAAAAATCAATACCTTTGCAGTACATATGAGATAGACCAAAACAAAAGTGGAATATCGGAAACGAATAGCAAGGAAAAGAGAAGAAACGACCCAAGTTGATGTCCTTTTTGAGTTAATAATCAATAAAAGCGTTAAATCTTCACCTTTTAGAATGTGCAATTAAAAATAACAACCATATTTCTGACTTATTATCTATAAAATATTGAGTAATAATCGGTTGTAAATACAACATCTGTACCTCTCTGGAGAGTGTCGTTTTCGCAAAGGGACTGACCTTTATCGGCAAAAAAGCATTTTATAGCTGCAGTGTCCTCAAGGAAGTAAAACTTCTCGACAATGTGGAGAAAATCGAAGAATCGGCTTTCGAATTCTGCGACGCCCTGCAAAAGATTAGTTTATCGCCTGCCCTCAAAGAGATAGGTGACAGAGCTTTTGCAGGTTGCCCGATAACTTCTATCGTTATCCCCGCTAAGGTTAGTAAGATAGGTTACGGTATATTCTCTACCTGCGAAAAGATTACCTCCATCGAGGTGGAAGGAGCCAATCCCAATTTCGTATCTGCCGACGGAGTGCTTTTCAGCAAAGACAAGACGAGACTCTTGCAGTATCCTGCGGCTAAATTTGCAACATCGTTTGCTATTCCCAACTCAGTAAAGAAAATAGATAAAGAGGCTTTCTACGGTTGTAATAAACTGACGTCGATAACTATTCCGAACAACATTACACGAATAGAAGATGCTACTTTTTACGATACGGGCATTACCTCGATAGAGATACCGAATAGTGTTACTTACATAGGCGAACACACTTTCAGTCAGACTAAACTCACCTCTGTCAAATTGCCCGAAAGCGTGGCTTCTCTCGGAGATAACGTCTTTGCCAATAACGACGATTTAGCTCGAATAGAGCTCAACGGTAAAATAACAAAAATACCCATAAATGCTTTCTATCAGTGCGAAGCTCTTACTACTATTGTTTGGGGTACCAATTCGAATGTTACCGAAATAGAAGACGGAGCTTTCTATTCGTGCAGCGAACTGACATCGCTTGACTTCCCGTCGAAGTTGACAACAATCGGAAAACTTGCTTTTAGCGACTGTATCGCAGTTACATCGATACATTTACCAGCAAAAGTTGCTGCTATCGGCGAAAAGGCTTTTGCCATTATGTATGCCGTAACGAATATTAAATGCGATGCCGTACAACCGCCTAAACTTGGCAAGTCTGTATTTGAACGTATCGGTGAAGATCACGAGGGTAAAAAAGTGAAATTGACCGTGCCGAAAAACTCGAAAACTGCTTATAGCAAAGTAGACCAATGGAAAGATTTCGATATTGCCGAAGAGCAATAAAGTAAAGACAATAGATACTTTAATATTCAATTATTTATACTTGCAGAGACGCTCGATATGAGTGTCTCTGCTTTTTCTCCTATCACACCTGCTACACCTCTACTTTTATCTGTCATCTTTAAGCGCTTCAACAGTTTAAGTTTAACGATTCAACACTTAGGAAGAGCGTTTTTTTACAGAAGAGAAGGCTCGAAAAAAGAGAAAATCGGCTCTGAGTAAGAAAGGTGAAGCACTCCGCCAAATTCGCTCTATTCATTGAATCAGTAAATCATAATATTATTTGTTGGCCGATAAAAGTTTTGAGTTAGAAAAAAGGAGTTGATTTCATTTAGAAGATAAGTCCCTTAATTTAATTCTGCTTGTCCCAACAAAACAGAATCAAACAATGCCCAAAAGTAATCATTTTATCGGACAGCAATAATAACATATACGGCACCGAAGTAGCCCACTCCGCCGATACGAGACCGTGTAGAAGTCTCGTACCTACCCGCAGGTGTCTACACTGTCAGAGCCGATGGCACAATAGCAAGGATGGTAAAACGCTGACGCGTTTGAATGAAAAATTAAGAAGTAAAAATGAAGGGGCGAGCCTTGTGTGGTTAATCCCTTTTTATTTCCATCCTACACTGCTTCAACAATTAAACGCTTAAACACTTCACCGCTTCAACCGTAATATCCGTAACCTAAAACTTACCTTCTTTGTTTGCCTCGTCGATGCTCTGGTAGAGGGCGGTGGGGTAATTGCCGCTGAAGCAGGCAAGGCAAAGCTCCTTGCGGCAGCCCGACTTGTAGAGAGCCTCCTGCGATAGAAACGCAAGCGTATCGGCACCGATAGCCTGACGCACCTGCTCCACACTCTTGCGGGCAGACATCAGTTCGTCGAATGTGCTCGTGTCTACGCCGTAGAAGCACGGGTGTGTTATCGGTGGCGAAGCAATGCGGACGTGTATCTCTTTGGCGCCTGTCTCGCGTAGCATAGCCACTATACGTCGCGATGTGGTGCCGCGTACCAACGAGTCGTCTATGAGCACCACGCGTTTGTCTTTCACTATCGAACGCACGGCAGATAGCTTCATCTTCACCCCCTTCTCACGCATATCCTGCGACGGCTGAATAAACGTCCTACCCACGTATTTATTCTTTACCAACCCTTGTTCGTATGGTATCCCGCTTGCTTCGGCATATCCTATCGCCGCACTCAGCGATGAGTCGGGCACGCCGATTACTATATCGGCGTCGACGGGAGCCTCTTCGAACAACAGTTTGCCGCTCTCTTTGCGGAACGAGTGTACGTTGCAACGCTCCAAATCGCTGTCGGGACGCGAGAAGTAGACAAACTCCATCGCACACAGGTAATGATGTTTGAATTTCGAATAATCTGTCGATGTCATACCGTTTCGGTCGAAGACGACTACCTCACCCGGCTCGACGTCTCTTACGAACTCTGCACCGACAATGTCGAGGGCACAGGTCTCCGAACTGACGACATATCCGCCGTTGAGCCGTCCTATCGAGAGCGGACGCAGCCCATATTTGTCGCGGGCGGCATAGAGTTTGTTTTCTGTAAGGATAAGGAAAGCGAAAGCTCCCTCTATCATATTCAACGCTTCGATGATGTTGTAGAGTTTGGCTGCCTCGTCTTTCTCTTTTTTTATAAGATGTGCCAGTATCTCCGAGTCGGAGGTCGATTGGAAGATACTTCCCCTGTCTTCGAGGTAGTTCGACAGTTCCCTCGAATTGACGAGGTTGCCGTTATGTGCCAAGGCAAAGTTGCCCGTATGGTGGCGGAATACGAACGGTTGCACGTTCTTGATGCCTCCTCCGCCGGCAGTGGAGTAGCGTACGTGCCCGATAGACGCACTGCCTTCGAGCGACGACAGATTTTTCTCGTTGAATATCTCCGTTACCAACCCTTCGCCTTTGACGTTGGAGAATACACCATCGTTACACGCTACTATGCCGCACCCCTCCTGCCCGCGATGTTGCAGCGAGTGCAAGCCGTAGTATGTGAGGTTGGCAGCATTCTGCACGCCAAATACACCAAATACGCCACACTCCTCGTGTAACTCTCTGTCGGGTATTTGTGCAAGTGTGCTAAATGTAGAATTTTGTTCGTCTTCGAGCATTTATCGATAAAAAATGATGTTAGATATAAAATTTATTGAAGATATTTATCTGCCTTCAATTTTACGCCACAAAGGTATAAATTATTTTCCTTATTTATCGTATCCCTTTATGAGGGGAAAACAGAATAATAGTGAGTCTATTCTTTTATACGAATTATAATTTGCAACCGCTTACAGAGTCTCCGTGTTTGTACTTGATAGTCCTTACTTTAGGATTTGGTCTGGGATTGACCTCATATTTTATAATCGAAGTCCAGTATCTGTCAAGATTTTTCCAAACCTTTGAGAATAAATCACCAACAATAACAATAGTAGAATGAGTTTGATTGTCGGGGAAGACATAATTTCGAGAATAGAAAGTAATATGATTGGATGTAATCCAAGGGACTCTTACCCTGACATTTTCTTCTTCATAAAAATTATTATTGCTGTCTCGCAGGTACAGATGATGTGTGATTCTGTTTCCCTTTACCGTATATACGGTGATTCCTTTTATTTGGTCGTCATCAACGGATGTATTTTCGCTGGCAATGGAATTGGTATATATTACAAAAGCCATTATATGGTCTTTGAATACAATGTTTTTGTCGGCACAATATTTGATAAAAAACTGCAACATGTTTTCGTCTGTATCTGAGATTGTAACATTTTCGGCATCTATTCCATCTTCTTCATACTGTATGATGTTGAAAGTAGAGGTCATAGATTTATTCATCAGGTTGAACCGAAGGGTTTGTCCTACCAAGTCAGGCCCACTGCCACAGGTCTCATCTATCTTTATAGTGTTGCGATTACACGATACGAGTAAGCATAAAACTATGGCTAATACATTTATCTGTTTCATAACTATTTGATTTATAAATTTGTACTAATATAATATTTCTGCTTTTGGGAGGTGGATGAAGATCCAAAACCACTCTTTGAGTGTGAGAGTATAGTCCGTTTTTTTGTTTGTAATGAATTATTGCCAATTAATAACTACGTGGCAAAGTTAAAAAAGGTCTGCCGAATTTCCAAACATAATTTTATGGATAATTTAATCCACATGGCTATACCCAACAAAAAAACGACCATACCAAATGATACGGTCGTATTTTTTTAGCGATATTTTATTGTAGCTGTTTTATTTACTGAGATAATTCAAGACGTTTTTTTCGATACGTTGTTCGATATCTTCGTTGTCCGATACCGTGAATTTCTCTCCCGTAATCTGTTCGTACAGCTCTCTGTAACGCTCCGATATGCCACGAACTACCTCGTCGGTCATTTCGGGTATCTTCTGTCCCTCTTTGCCTTGGAAGCCGTTGTCCATAAGCCATTGTCTGACAAACTCTTTCGAGAGCTGCCGCTGAGGCTTGCCCGCTTCGAAAAGCTCGCGATAGGTGTTTTTGTAGAAGTAGCGCGATGAATCGGGCGTATGTACCTCATCCATAAGATATATCGTACCGTCGGCAGTACCAAACTCATATTTGGTATCTACAAGTATCAGCCCGCGTCGGTCGGCTATCTGCGTGCCGCGTTCGAAAAGAGCCAGAGCATAACGCTCCACAACGGCGTAGTCTTCGGCACTTACAAGCCCTTGGGCTATTATCTCCTCTTTCGAGATATTTTCGTCGTGCTGTCCGAGTTCCGCCTTGGTCGTGGGGGTAACTATCGGTGTGGGGAACTTCTCGTTTTCACGCATACCGTCGGGTATCGGTACTCCCGAGATAGTCTTAGCACCGGCTTTGTAGTCTCTCCACGCGCTACCACACAGGTACCCGCGTACTATCATCTCTATGGGGAACCCTTTGCACATTATGCCGCAGGTAACCATAGGGTCGGGTGTGGCACGCTTCCAGTTGGGGCAGATGTCTTTGGTCTCGTCCAAGAACTTGGCTGCTATTTGGTTCAATATCTGCCCTTTGAAAGGTATTCCGCGAGGCATCACCACGTCGAAAGCCGAAATCCTATCGGTAGTAATCATCACCAACTCTTTGCCGCCGATGGTATAGACATCGCGTACTTTACCGTTGTACACGGCAGTCTGGTTGGGGAAACGATACGAAGTTTTTATCAATGCGTTCATTTTGTCTACGAAATCGATAATCACTGTTTTTTAGCCGTAATAGCCTGATTGGCTGTAATAGCCGTCATATAGTAAATATCGTCTACCGAACATCCGCGAGACAGGTCGTTGATGGGAGCAGCCATACCTTGCAGTACCGGACCTACCGATACGGCACCGCCGAGTCTTTCGACCATTTTGTAGGCTATATTGCCTATTTCCAAAGCGGGGAATACCAATACGTTGGCTTCGCCTGCCACGGGGCTGCCCGGTGCTTTGAACTTACCTACCGAAGGTACGAGTGCGGCGTCGGCCTGCAACTCACCGTCTATTTTGAGTTCGGGTGCCATCTGTTGAGCCATTCCCGTAGCCTCTACCACTCTGTCTACAAATTCGTGCTGTGCCGAGCCTTTGGTAGAGAAGCTGAGCATAGCCACTTTCGGTTCGATACCTATCATATTTTTCATTGTCCTGCCTGTGCAGACAGCTATCTGAGCAAGTTCCTGAGCCGTCGGGTTGGGCATTACCGCTACGTCTGCCACGAGCAAGAAACCGTCTTCGCCGTATGCTTTCTCTTTGCAGAACATCAGCATAGCTCCCGATATGACGCTTATACCGGGTTGTGTCTTTACTATTTGCAGAGCGGGACGAAGCACATTGCCCGTAGTGTTGCGTGCTCCTGCGAGTTCGCCGTCGGCATCGCCCGATTTTATCATAAGGCAGCCGAAATATAGCGGGTCTTTTACGAGCTCTACGGCTTGTTCGCGTGTCAGACCTTTGTTTTTCCTCAGTTCGAAGAGTAGATCGGTGTATCTCTCCGCATCCGCGCTCTTTTGCGGGTCGATGATAGTTGCCCGTTCGATGTTCTTCAACCCGTTTTCTTTTGCCAGAGCGAGTATCTTGTCGCTCTGTCCGAGCAGTATGATCTTGGCAATGCCATCGCCAATGATTCTGTCGGCTGCTTTCAGTGTGCGGGGCTCGTCGCCCTCAGGCAAAACGATTCGTTGCGGATTCGACTTTGCCGTCTCGATAAATCTCTTTAGTATTTCCATATCTTATCTGTATTTTTTTATCCAAAATTACGAAGCACAAAGGTACAAAAAAAATCACTTCCAGTGCATACTTTCTATAAGTCGTTCTATATCTTCTTGTACATAATCTGCTACGGGCATTATAGAGTCGTAGTTGGGTATGTTGTTGAAATAGAGAGCTCCCCGCAAGAAATTCTTGACGCTGTCTGTAATGAAGAACTGCACGGGCGAAGCCGCATTGCCCGATATTTTGAATAGCACGCCGTATACCTTCGTCGTATCGTTTTCGTAGTAGTTTTCGATGATGGAATTAGCCTTTATCGTGTGTTTGTATGCAAGGCGGCGGCTGTCTTCGGTAACCACTATGAACGAGTCGAGGTCGAGAGGCATATATGTCAGGTATATCCTGCCGTTGAGAGCAGGGTAGTCGATATTGTACCCCTTTACGTCGCCGCCCGTATAGTCGCTTATTTTGCTGTACTTCGATATCTGAAAGGCTATGTCGGGCAGACTGTCGACCGTACGATATTCGTGTTTGGGCAGGTCGATACGGAAGTATTCGTAAGGCTTTGGGGTGGGCTTTTTGCCGCAGGCAACCACCAAGAGACATAGTATAAACAGACTGAAAATCTTTGTCATTGTTTTTGCGTTAATATATTGATTAATATTGTGTTAATGTTATTTGTAAAAAACATACAACTCTCTTCGAACAAAAGAGCGAGACTATCCTTTTCGTAGAATAGCCTCGCTTTGTGTGCGGCTGAAGGGACTCGAACCCCCACGCCTCTCAGCACCAGATCCTAAGTCTGGCGTGGCTACCAATTACACCACAGCCGCAGAAAAACAGACTGCAAAGGTAATAATTAATTACGAATTACAAACTATAAGTTTAAATTTTGCAATTAAGCAATAGCAAAAAGCTGATTTTATCACCAATAGCGACATATTGTCAGGAGAATAAAGGTATGTTACGTTTATAAGATGTCTATAAGGTGTCTATAAGCTCGCTATAAGGTAAAACTTTATAAAAAACACCGTTTTCTGCCAAATTGTCGGTGAGAGTTAACCTTGCATAAGCGATAGAAACAGACGAAAAAATCATTACTTTTGTATTATAAAAACCATAAAAACCGGAGATGAACCATTTCTACGAAATAGCCCTTACACTCATAAAAGGCATAGGAAAAATAAGGATACGCAACTTGATATCCATATATGGCAGTGCCGAACAGGTATTTAGTAGAAAAAGCATCAATACCAGAATATCAGGGCTCGGCGATATAATCATCTCCGAAAACGATAGAGACGAGGCTCTACGACGTGCCGAAGCAGAGGTTAAGTTTATCGAGAAAAACAATATAACGACCTATTTTGTCCTCGACGAAGAGTATCCATATCGTCTCAGAGAGTGCGAAGATGCCCCGACGATACTTTATCGCAGAGGCGAGGCAAATCTCGACGCGGAGAAACTCGTAGCAGTGGTAGGCACCCGCAATATGACAGCATACGGCAGGGAACTCACCGACAACTTTATCTGCCAGATACCTAAGACTATAGGCAATATCGCAATAGTAAGCGGACTCGCCTATGGCGTAGACGGAGAGGCACATAAGGCAGCCCTCAGAGAGAATATACCTACCATAGCCGTAGTAGGACACGGGCTCGATATGGTATATCCTAAGCGACACAAGCAGTTAGCCGAGAATATATTGGAGTGCGGCGGAGCTATCGTATCGGAGTATCCTACTAATACAGTGGTAGATCCGTCGAACTTCGTACAACGCAATAGGATTATAGCCGGTCTGTCGGACGCGACGGTGATAATAGAGAGTGCCTGCAAGGGCGGAGCACTCCTTACGGCACAAGCAGCCAATAGCTACAACCGCGACGTATTTGCCTTCGCCGGAAGAGTCGACGATAAGTTTTCGCAAGGCTGCAACAACCTGATAAAGACCAACCAAGCTCAAATGATAACCAATACAGCCGATATGCTCGATATCTTGGAATGGGACAGAAGTCATCAAAAACCTCAACAAGCCTCTATGTTCGTCTCTTTGTCGGACGAAGAGCAGCGTATAGTAGATAAAATCAGAGACATACCTGCTTCGGCAAACGACCTCAGCAGAGCACTGGGTATCCCTATTCAGAAGCTATCGGCGATACTGGTAATGCTCGAATTTAAAGGAGTAATAAAGATGCTCCCCGGAAATATTTACAAGGCTTAGCGAGAAATTAAATGTAAAAACACTCTCGTTTTACGTGGAATATGTGAAAAAACTATACCTTTGCATATATAAATCGTCGTCGTTTCGTTAGAATTATTTGAATGTATAAGACCGTAAGAAGAGCACTCGGAATATTAGTAATATTGCTTGTAACGCTAGCGATAATGCTCCCTTTGCTCATCAGCCTGCCTCCGATACAGAATTTTGTGGTAAGGCAGGTCGTAGATAATCTATCGGGAAAGATTGGTACGAAAATCTCTGTCGATAAGGTAGATATCGGTATATTCAAAGGATTTTCAGTCGAAGGGTTGTACATAGAAGACCTCAGTAGCGATACGCTTTTATTTGCACGTAAGGTAGAGGCAAATATATCGATATTGAAGCTATTCGAAAAGAAAGTAGAGGTCAAGAGCGTTACACTCGACGGTATAAAGATGAATATCGTTACCGACAAGGCTGGCAATACGAACGTGTCTGTACTGAGCCGATTGTTCGAGACGACGGGCAAGACCGATTCGAAGTGGAGTTTTGTATTGCAGATAAAAGATATCCGCCTGACAAATAGCAGTCTGTCGTACCGAGATTTGACGAAATCGCCTTCCGAGAAGAGCGAAGCATTCGACGCCGCAAATATATTGCTGTCGGAGATAAACGGGCAATTTGTAGTAGATATGATAGATAAAAACTATTACAAAGGCAGAGTCGGCAGCCTTAGCTTCGTAGAACGGTCGGGGCTCAGATTGAAAAACCTCGAAACCGCATTCTTGCTTACCGATAGCAATCTTACAATAAACAAGACAAGTATCTCTTTGCCACACTCTGAGTTATCGATAGATACTCTGGTACTTGGAATGCAGGCTCATAAAAGGATATTGCTCAAAGGCTTTACCGCCGACATAGCTCCTGCAGATATTGCTCCCACAGCACCTCAGATTGGTAATATCGACGGCAATATTTCGATAAAACTATCTGCCGAGGGTGTCTTGGAAGATATTCTTGTCCGACAAGTGTCGGTGCGTAGCGGTAATTCATTGGCTTTTACTGGCAATATGCGCCTGATAGGCTTGCCCGACATCGAAAAAACATATATCTCGTGCAATATCGAAAATCTGTACGGATATATTCCTAAAATACAAGACCTAATAGCCGTATTCAACCGCAAACCGTTGGTATTGCCGCAAGAAATAGTGCGGATAAAGGAATTTTCGTACAAAGGAGAGATAAGCGGTTATCTTAACAATATCAAGATAATAGGCAATCTCCGCACGCACATAGGCACCGTATATACCGACCTCAATATCAAGTCGTACGACCGACTATCGATATTCGATATCGACGGTCGTATAAGCTGCCCCGACGGACTCGATCTCTCGCGTATAATGGACGGCGACAATGGGCTGAGTAGTATAGTCGTAGAGGCATACGCAGAGGTACACGCGGGGCAAAACGTTCCTTTCGAGAGTAATGTAAACGCAAATATAAAGACATTGGTATTCAATGGCTACACTTACAACAATATTTCACTCAATGGGCAAATCGCACGAAATCGCTTCGAGGGTAATGCCTCGCTCGACGACGAAAACGGCAAAGTACGATTTCACGGGCTTGTCGATTTGAATGAAAAGATAAATAAGAAGTTCCAATTCGAAGCCTCGGTACGACATTTCAGGCCTAATAGGCTCAGTCTCATCGAAGGGTACGAAAATCTGGAGCTCAACTTCGGCATTGCAGCCAACTTCACAGGTAATAAAATAGAGAATATCAACGGAACAATCGTCTTAGACTCTATTGCCATAAAAAACAACGGCATATACACTACCGACAAGATATACATATCGTCGAAAACACATAACGATTCGCTACAGACTATCGTAGAATCCGATTTAATAAACGGCTATATATCAGGTAAATATGCATTTGCAAAAGTACCGTCTGACATTATGAATATGATATATAGCGTCATACCGATATTACGCAAGACGGAAGATGGGTTTGGGGCAAAATACGATTTTGCTACCCGAAACAACTTGGGATTTTATTTCGAAATAGAGCCTCTCAAAAAGCTATGCGACGTACTCAATATAGGTTGGACTACAACCCGAAAGAGCACCGTATCGGGCTTCTACAACGGCGACGTACAGATGTTTAACCTTGGCATAGAGATTCCACAACTTGTAAATGGAAATATTCGGCTCAATTCTACCCGACTCAACTGTTACAACGACGCTCAAAATATTAAGTTCGTTGCTTCGTCGTCTGTTCAGTTGCCTCAAGATTCGATACTTGTAGCTATTAATTCCGATTTCGAAAGCGATTCGATAAATATGCTTATAGCGTGGAAAAACTTCGACCGAAAAAACTTTCTGGCAGGTGAAATCTTTACAAACGCCAAGCTATCGAGAGGTATAAACAACGATTTGAATCTAGATGTCAACATATTACCAACACAGATAGAGGCAAAAAATAAAATATTCGACGTACGGAAATCGTCTATCTTTACCGACTTCAAAACATTAACTATTAACCACTTCGCTATATCCAATGCAAACCAAAGTATAAAAATAGACGGAGTAGCCTCGAAACTCGCCGAAGACAAGTTGCAACTCTCGCTCAACGATATAGATTTGGGCTTCGTATCGTCGCTTTTACCCAAAGATGCTGCAATATCGTTTGGAGGCATAGTAACGGGCAATGCTACGCTATCGCAAGTATTCGACCGACCTTCGGTAGAGTTGAGCGTAGCCTCCAACGACTTTATATTCAACGGATATTCGGTGGGTAAGATGCAAGCCGTTTCACAGTTCAACCACAACACCCAAAGTCTCGATTTCGAGGGGAAAGTATCTAACGATAGCACTATGTCGGCGGCTACTCTTAAAGGTAAATGGTTTGTTTTCAGAGACTCGCTTTTCATAGCAGGCGAGGCTCATAAGCTAAGGCTTCGATTCATCGAAAAGTTTGTAAAGACGATACTTGCCGAAGTAGACGGTTACGGTACGGGGTGGTTTCGGCTCGGAGCAAATCTTAAAGAGGGAAGTACCACTGTCGAAACAAAAGCAGCAGTCGACAAAGGACGTATAAAAATAGATATTCTCGGGTCGGACTTCTATTTCAGCGATACGCTCGAACTTACAAAAGACAAAATCATTATAGACAATATCGAACTATTCGATAGCCAAGGTAATAAGGCTATTGCCAATGGGTATGTATCGCATCGCCATTTTATCGATAATATTAAGTATAAGATAGATATACAGGGTAGCAATATACTGATATTCAATAGAAAAAAGTCTTCGGATATGCCGTTTTTCGGACAGGTATATGCCTCGGGATACGGCACTATAAGCGGTACCGAAGCACACAGCGATATTAATTATATCGCTATAGTAGAGCCCAATACCAAGGTTGTAATAGCTCTCGACGATGCTGCGTCGGCCTCTTCTTCGACAAACAACTTTCTATCGTTCTCCACAGCAGACAGTACTTCAAAAATGTCGTCGGGCAAACAAATGACAAAAATACCTCCAACATCTACCGTAAACCTAAATCTTACGGTAAACGTCAACCCCAACGCACAGCTCCAACTACTTATCGACCAGACTTCGGGCGATATGATACAGGCACGCGGCGAAGGTATTTTCAATATCGGATACAATAGCAAGACAGAAGATATGTCGCTCAAAGGTGCTTATACTCTGACAGAAGGTAAATATTTATTTACCTTCCAGCAAGCACTTGAAAGAGAGTTCTCAATATCGCCGGGCTCTACTCTCGTCTGGAACGGCGACCCAACGAATCCTACTATCAACCTGAAAGCCATACACAAGACAAGAGCCTCAGTAAAAGGGCTATTCGACCCGACGGTGAAATCGGTATCAAACGCTATGATACCCGTAAACTGTATCCTAAACCTATCGGGAGTACTCACCAATCCGAATATAACATTCGATATAGAGCTGCCAAACTCTACCGACGATACCCGTAGGGCATTGAAAAACATCATCAATACCGAAGAGATGATGAATCGCCAGATAATATATCTTTTGGCCTTCGGTCGCTTTTACAATCCCAATTCGAATACGCCAAACAACGAGCAGCCAAATCAGGGCAACCAGACGACATCCGACGTTATATCGTTGGTAGCCTCTACATTAGGTAGCCAGCTCAACAACTTACTTTCACAGATATCCGATAAGTTTACCATAGGAGTCAATATAAAACTCGAACAAGACCAGACGGCAGGCACACGAAACAACGAATACGGAGTAAATATAAACTATGCTCCAAACGAAAGAATAATGATTAACAGTAGCTTGGGATATAGAGACGATGATTTGAAAAAAACGGCACAGCCCACTCCCGAACAAAACAAAGGATGGAACAACGCCATTCTCGACTTCGAACTCGAATACAAACTCAACCAATCGGGACGACTTGCAGCCAAGGTTTACAACCGTACCAATAGCATTCAAGACTTCAAAGATGCCCCATATACGCAGGGTGTCGGAGTGATATATCAGGAGAGCTTCAACTCACTCAAATCGTTGATAGCCAAATATAGAAAACAAAAGAAAAAAACGACAGACAATAAAGAAACCGAAACAACAAAAGAGACGAAAGAGGCTGTTTTAGAAGAAAAAAACGACAAACAAGAGAAGTAACATAAAACCTTTGCAAACAAAAATAGTCGAATCGGAATATGAATCAATATAAAACCATTACATTTGTATTTTTAAAATAGTAATAATAACATGAGAAAAGCATTATTAGTAGCTATCGTAGCCTTATTGTCGGCAACAACATTTGCCCAGTTACCAAAAGTAACACTCAAAACCCTCGACGGTAAAACCATCTCTACAGAGACCCTCAGCAACGACGGAAAACCCTTTATAATAAGCTTTTTCGCTCTGTGGTGCAAACCCTGCCAAAGAGAACTGAAAGCTATTGCTGAGGTGTACGACGAATGGCAGAAAGAGACAGGAGTAAAGCTATATGCCGTCTCTATCGACGAGGCTCAGAACATACACAAAGTGAAACCTCTGGTAGACCAGAACGAATGGGAATACGAAGTATTGCTCGACCCCAATAGTGACTTCAAACGTGCACTGGGCGTTACGATGATTCCTGCCGTGTTCATCGTAGATGGCAACGGTAAAATAGTGGATTCGCGCAACGGCTATACCGACGGCTCGGAGAATCATCTTATTGAGAAAGTCAGAGAATTGATAGGTAATAAATAAACCTCAGGCAACAATGAGATTGAATGTCAGAGTTATTGCTTTTGTTTTGGCGGTGTTTTCGTCTGCCGCCGCTTGTGTAGACACATTGGCACAGGAGAATAGCACCACCTACTTGTCGGGGAGCATTCAGAGCGATATGCTTTTCCCGCAGGCAGATAGTGTCATCGGTACAGGTGCGGTAACGGATAAATTCCTGTCCAACACATATTTGAATCTTAATTTCGGCAGTCAATATGTCGATGCCGGTGCACGATTGGAACTGCTCAACAAGCCTCTACCCGGCTTCGAGAAAGAATTTGCCGGGGCAGGTATACCCAACTTCTACGTTACGGGAAAATTCAAAAACAACACCCTGACAGTGGGCAACTTCTACGACCAATTCGGTAGCGGGCTAGTATTCCGTACATACGAAGAACGCTCGCTCGGTATCGACAACTCTCTACGCGGTGCAAGGCTGTTCTTACAACCGTATAGTGGCATACGCTTCAAGCTACTTGGCGGCGTGCAACGTGTGTATTTCAACTACGACGAGTCAAACGCTTGGGGATTCGACTTCACGCAGGGAGCAGTATGGGGTAGCGACTTAGAACTCAACATAAACGAATGGGTTAAGTATCTGCAAGATAACGATTGGAACGTAATGCTTGGAGCATCGTTTGTGAGCAAATATCAGCCGAAGGAGAATATTTACAGGACACTTACACAAAAACTGAATCTCCCCGAAAATGTTGCCGCAGGCGACATACGTCTACAATTGCAGAAAGGCAATTTCGGTCTACTTGCGGAGTATGCCCTCAAAGCCAACGACCCAAGTGCCGACAACGAATATATCTACAAAGATGGTTCGGCTCTGTTGCTCTCGGGTACATACTCCCGCAAGGGACTGAGTGCTATGTTGCAAGTAAAACGCAGCGACAATATGGCATACCGCAGTATCCGTACACAACGCGGCAGTGCAGCATTTATCAACCACCTACCCGCTTTCACCCAGACACACACTTATGCTCTGGCGGCTCTGCGTCCGTATGCTACACAGCCCGCAGGCGAATGGGCTATACAGGGTAGCTTCGGGTATACTTTCAAAAAAGAGACTCCGCTGGGAGGCAAATACGGCACTACCGTAAAACTCAACGCTTCGTACGTATGCGGCTTGCAGAAAGAGTACCTCAAAGACCTCGACGGTAACAATCGCCTCGTAAGCGGCGACCCAAACCCCAAATACAATATCAAGGGCAGCGACGGCTACACTGCGCCGTTCTTCGGTTTCGGTGAAACGTACTACACCGATATCAACGTCGAATTAACAAAGAAAATATCCAAATCGTTCTCGTTCAACGCCACTTATCTGTTTCAACAATACAACCCGAGAGTGATAGTAAGCGAACCCGAAGATATAGTAACGTCGAATATATTTATATTCGAAGGTAAAAACCATATAACAGACGACTTCTCGCTCCGTTACGAGCTGCAATACCTCATAGCAAGTCCATACAGCGGAGCCGAAGATCCCGCTTCGCCGACATACAGAAAACCGATAGAACGTACAAACCAAGGCGACTGGATATTCGGACTGGTAGAAGCCTCTCTGTTCGGCAACCTTATGGTGTTTGGGCAGAATATGTTCAACATAGGCTCCACCAAGCTGAATTACTACAACGTGGGAGTTACTTACAATCTCGGAGCTCACAGAATACAAGTAGCATACGGACGTACTCGTGCGGGCTACAACTGTTCGGGCGGTGTGTGTCGATATGTACCGGCATTCAAGGGATTGCAGGTATCGTATAATATGACTTTTTAAAACGATTTTCAAAAAAACAGATAAAAGCAAACAACTTATGAGCATAAGAAACAGTATATTTATGACACTGCTGGCTGCGGCACTGCTGACAGCCTGCGACAATATACCGGTAAGCGACAGGACTACCCCTCTTGACGCCTCTTCATTCAAGAAACCTGTCGTAGTGGTAGACTTCACGGGAGTAGACTGCACCAACTGCCCCAAAGCCGCCAAAGGACTAAGCTCAATGCACAGTATTGTGGGCGACAAGATCATAGGCATAGCAATGTATCCCGATTGTAGCTTCAACCACCACGCCACATTCGACCTCAAATGCCCCGAAGCTACGGAGTATTACAAGGCTTTCGGCGACTTGTCGAAGATAGTACTGCCTTCGGGTATGGTGGATTTCGTACAATACAAAACACAATACATCTTCGACTACACGCTGTGGAACAGTGCCGTTTTGGAACGTATCACACAAGATACACCCGTAGAAGTATCGCTTACAGCTACAAAGGAAACCAAAGGCGACACCACCAGTCTGAATATTGCCTCTAAGGTAACCGCACAGTCGGCAGTATCGGGCAGTACGGCGCTGATACTGTGGCTCATCGAAGATGGTATAGTAGGCTACCAAAACGACGGCGGTACTCCTCGCAACGACTACGTACACAACCACGTACTGCGTACTGCTATCAACGGTCTGTGGGGCGAGAGCATATCGCTCTCCACGGTAGGTACCGTGGACAAGACCCTGAGCTACGAGGTGAAAAACGATAAGTGGAGTCTCGAAAACTGCTCGGTAGTGGGTGTCGTAATCAATACCGATACCAAAGAGATAATAACAGCCGGCACGGCAAAAGTGCAGTAACGGCAAGGTAAAAAAAGAGATAATTAATTTAATTACAAAATAAAAAACAAAGGAAAATAAGATGAAAAAAATCAGTTTAATAGCATTAGCAGTATGCTCTATGATTCTTGTTTCTTGCAAGAACAACACACCCGACAAGAACGAACCCGAAAAGGTGAAATTCGAAGTAAAGTATAAACCCGATGCTAAAAGCAATTGGGTGGTGGTAAAGGAAGGTGATGTGATAACTTTCGATAAGCCGAACTCTCCCGACCCTAAAAAACCCGACGAGTATCTGTTCGATGGTAAAATATTTACTAATGTAACCTTTAAAGTGGTAATAGATGCCGTAAGAGATTACCAAGAAGGTACTACCGACGAACATTGCACTCTGGTATGTATGAAAGGTAACGGTAAGAAGACAGAGACAGTAGCTCCAGATGTGCCTGTAGAGAAGGAAAGTGGTATGTTTCTCCAATGGCATTGTACGCCAAAGAATGCAGGCGACAATAATCTTACTCTCACTGTATATCAGAAAGACGATAAAGATAACAAATTGACCTTCAAAATCAATTTCAAAAAATCATAAAACGAAGTTTTGATACAGCAAAATATCATCGACGAGTATCGTCCGTATTACGATAATGAAGTGCCTGAGGCAGTCGCAAGAATTGCCTCAGACTCTTTGTTTGAGCAGATAGTAAGATACGTTTTCCCAAACGAAGATTATAAGACTTTTGTCGACGACTTCCGCCGAATAGCGTCGGTAGACGATTTCCAATCGAAAGTAATGGACAAAGCTATCGGCAACATCGTAAGAGCCACCTCGGCAGACCTATCGTACAGCGGTATCGACCTTATCGACCCGAAGAAGAGTTATACCTACATATCGAACCATCGCGATATAGTGCTCGACTCAGCCATATTGCAGACCATATTTTATGCAAACAATATCAAGACCTCGGAGATTACCTTCGGAAGCAACCTTATGCGTCCGCAGATAGTAGTCGATATTGGCAAGATAAACAAGATGTTCAAGATAATACGCGGAGGCACGGCAAAGGAGATTTTCGTCAATTCGCAAAATGTATCGGACTATATGAGGTATGCTATCACACACAAGAACGAGTCTACTTGGATAGCTCAACGCAATGGACGCACCAAAGACGGCGACGACAAGACACAAGTAGCTGTACTCAAAATGTTTGCAATGAGTAGCGATAAGCCTTTTGCCGACAACTTGGCAGAAATGAACATCACTCCCATATCCGTATCGTACGAATACGAGCCTTGCGACATCCTCAAGACGCGAGAAGTATATCTCAGCCGCAAAAACGGCTCATACTCCAAGACTGCAAACGAAGACATCAATAGCATCATTACAGGCATAACGCAATACAAGGGACGCATTCATTACACCATCTGCCCGCCGATAGGAGCCGACGAACTTGCCCGATACGACTCTGCCCCACACAACGATAAGTTCCGTCTGCTTGCACAAGACATCGATAGGCGTATCTACGGAGGTTACCGACTTTTCCCGAACAATTATATTGCTTTCGACCTCCTTGCAAATGGCAGCGACTTTGCCTCCGAGTATACTCATAATCAGCGCGAAGCTTTTATATCATATACCGACAAAGCTCTGAGTCTATTGGAGGGCGACAGAGATGAGCTCCGCAATATTTTCCTCGGCATCTACGCCAATCCCGTTGGGAACGTCGTCGATAGCAAGTAAAACGATATGAACAGCACGTTTGCACTTGTGCCTATAGAACTATTCGACCACAGAGAGCCGTCGGCTTATCTGCCTGCCAAGAGAAGCTATCTGCGGCGAGTCGATATCGTCGTGCAGAAGTTCGATTCGCTCGGCGTGGTGGGGCTCTACGCTGTGGGAGCAGCCGATTTTATCGCTCGAAAGCTATTCGATTTAGTCGAATATGCTTCTAACAACGTGGGAGAGACACTCTTCGCTTTGGTCGAAGACAAAAGACTTTTCGTAGTGGCTCTAAGAGACCTCAATTTACGCTTAGCCAATGTTTTTGAGGTCGACAGCGACGAAGATATAGTATATTTTATCCTCATTGCAGTCCAAAACACAGGTTTAGACATTGGTCAGACAAGAGTAAAACTATCATCATCGCCCATCAGACACTCGCTTATATCGTTGATGAATAGATATATCGATACCGAACCCATGTCGGTATCGTTCGGGTAAACGATACTACTCGGGCAGGCAAATATCTACAACATACCGACAAATCTACGTCGTATTCGGCAATACTTTCGTATCTTTGCCGCAAATTTCGAAAAAGTATAATATCATGTACAAGTATAAACTCGTGATTTTCGACCTCGACGGTACGCTTATAAATTCGGTCTTAGACCTTGCCATTGCTACCAACTACGCTCTGCAGCATTACGGATATCCGCAGCACCCCGAAGATAAGTATCGTTACTTCGTTGGTAATGGCGTAGATATGCTTCTATATCGCTCGCTGCCCGATGAGTGTAAAAACGACAAGTGGGTAAAGAAGATGCGTCAGGTAATGATGCCCTACTACGCTGCTCACTGCACCGACAATACTGCTCCCTATCCGGGTATCGTCGATATGCTTAAGACCGTCGAGCGCGAGGGTATAAAGATAGCTATTGCGTCGAACAAACACCAGTCGGCAACTGCCCCTATGGTAGCTCACTACTTCGGCGACATCGATTTTGTAGCTGCTCTCGGTCAGCGAGAAGGATTCCCTACGAAACCGAATCCTACCATTGTCGACGATATCCTCCGCATTGCCGACGTAGACCGTAGTCGGGTGCTCTATGTAGGAGATACCGCCGTAGATATGCAGACAGCTCACAATGCGGGAGTCTCTGTAGTCGGTGTTACTTGGGGCTTTCGTCCTCGCACCGAACTCGAAGCCGAAAAGCCCGATTTCATCGTCGATACCGTCGACAGCCTTCTGCACCTTATTCTCTCGAAATAATCGAGACTACTGTTTTACTTATAAGTAGATTACTAAAAAAGAGGCTACCTGAATCACTCAGATAGCTCCTTCTCCATTAAAATTGAGCTTTTTATGATTTCATCATATTTTTATCCTATCTTATCACAATAAGTCTGTCCGTCCTTTTTGTTCCTCTATTACGGCTTTTGCCAGCGACGATGATACTTCGGCATAGTGCGAGAACTCCATAGAGCTTGTTGCCCTACCCGAAGTAATGGTACGCAATGCTGTTACATAGCCGAAAAGCTCTGCCAGAGGCACTTTTGCTTTCACTATTCTGGCACCGGTGCGCGAAGAGTCCATTCCCTCCACGTTGCCTCTACGTTTGTTGAGGTCGCCTATGACATCGCCCATACTCTCTTCGGGTGTTACCACTTCGAGCTTCATTATTGGCTCCATAAGCACGGGTTTAGCCTTGGCACAAGCACTCTTGAATGCCAACTGAGCACATATTTCGAACGACAACTGGTCGGAGTCCACAGCGTGGAAACTGCCGTCTACCAGAGTTACTTTGAGCGTATCGACAGGGAAGCCTGCCAGAACACCATTCTTCATAGCCGCTTGGAATCCCTTCTGTACCGACGGGATATACTCTTTGGGGATATTACCGCCTTTCACCTCGTCGATAAACTGCAACGAACCTTCGAAGCCTTCGTCTACAGGACCTACTTTTACGATAATATCTGCGAATTTACCGCGACCGCCGGTCTGTTTCTTGTACACCTCGCGTATTTCAACTTCTTTGGTAATAGCCTCTTTGTATGTAACCTGTGGCTTACCTTGGTTGCACTCTACCTTAAATTCGCGTTTAAGGCGGTCGATGATGATTTCCAGATGGAGCTCACCCATACCCGATATTATCGTCTGCCCCGTCTGTTCGTCGGTTCTGACAGTGAATGTCGGGTCTTCCTCGGCAAGTTTGCCGAGTCCTACTCCGAGTTTGTCGAGGTCTGACTGTGTCTTGGGTTCTACGGCAATACCTATTACGGGGTCGGGGAAGTCCATACTTTCGAGAGCTATCGGATGGTCTTCGCTACAGAGCGTATCGCCCGTACGAATATCTTTGAAGCCTACTCCTGCACCTATATCGCCCGCACTGATGTAATCCACGGGGTTCTGCTTGTTGGAGTGCATCTGGAATATTCTCGATATTCTCTCTTTTTTGCCCGAACGCACATTGTATACATACGAGCCTGCCTCCAATTTACCCGAATATACGCGGAAGAAACAGAGGCGTCCTACGTATGGGTCGGTAGCTATTTTGAACGCCAGAGCACACAGCGGTTCGCTTTCGTCGGGTCGGCGTTGTAGCTTTTTCTCTTCGTTGTCGGGGTCTGTACCTTCGATAAATTCCGTATCAAGCGGAGAAGGAAGATATGCACAGACAGCGTCGAGCAGAGGCTGCACGCCTTTGTTTTTGAACGAACTGCCACAGATAATCGGATTTATCTCCATAGCAATAGTAGCCTTACGGATAGCGGCACGTATCTCGTCTTCGGAGATAGTTTCGGGGTGGTCGAAATATTTCTCCATCAAATGGTCATCGAACGAAGCCAGAGTTTCGAGCATTTTGTCTCTCCATTCGGCAGCTTCTGCCTGATAATCGGCAGGGATATCCTCTATCTGATAATTGGCACCGATAGTCTCGTCTCTCCAATAGAGTGCTTTCATCGTTACCAAGTCTATGATACCTTTGAAGTTCTCTTCGGCTCCGATAGGTATCTGTATGGGGCACGGATTGGCTCCGAGCACCTCTTTTATCTGTGTTACCACTTCGAAAAAGTTTGCTCCCGAGCGGTCCATCTTGTTTACATAACCTATACGCGGCACATTGTATTTATCTGCCTGACGCCACACCGTCTCCGACTGCGGCTCCACGCCTCCTACGGCACAGAAAGTAGCCACTGCGCCATCGAGGATTCGCAACGAACGCTCGACCTCTACGGTGAAGTCTACGTGTCCCGGGGTGTCGATAAGATTGATTTTATACTCTTGTCCTTTGTATTTCCAACGCGTAGTAGTAGCAGCCGAGGTAATAGTGATACCGCGTTCCTGCTCTTGTTCCATCCAGTCCATTGTAGCGGCACCGTCGTGAACTTCACCTATTTTATGCGTAAGACCCGTATAAAACAGTATACGTTCGGATGTCGTAGTTTTACCGGCATCGATGTGAGCCATAATACCGATGTTTCTCGTAAAAGCTAAATTTTGTTTTGCCATTATTTTATAATTCCTTTATTGTCTAATATTTATCTACAAATTATTTTTCGCAAAAAAAAGTGTGCAAAGTTATGAAAAAAAAACGATATAGCAGACAATTATCTATAAGTTTATATTGCTGTCCGATAAAGTTTTTGGATTGGATAAAAAAACAGGGCTGATTTCTTGGTAGAAGGTCAGCCCCTTTTGTTTAATTGTGCTTGTATCAGCAAAACAGAATCAAACAATGCCCAAAAGTAAAGTAATCATTTGATCGGACAGCAATAATAAAAAATATCCTCTGTCTGGTATAGACAGAGGATAACTAACAATACTTATTAACCCAAACTTTTAATTGCCATTTATTCCGCCGAGATATATCTTGGCATATTTGCCCTTAGTCCGCGAACCTCCGAGCGATATTACGTACGAAGCGCTGCGTGGGAGTCCTTTTATCTCTACTCTATTACCCGAATAGTTTTCTTTGTAGTAAACCTGCATCAGACGTCCGTCGGAAGTGTATACGAAGAGGTCTTTGTCTTTGTCTTCGTCTTTGATGAACACCACGATATTGTACGAACTGTTTATCTGCAGTTTGAGTGCTCGTGGGTCGGGATTTACGTAAGAACTACCGGTAGTAGTAAATTCCACTTCGTTAGAGAAGTCGGTTACATTTTCGAGTAGTTCGTCATCGTCTTTGTCGGTAGCCTGTATGCGTCCGAAGTATTTGGTACCTCCCATCAGTCCTTCGACAACCGTCGAATCGGTAGCAGTACCCGATATCCATACTCTACGGGCAGCCATATCGGCAGCAAATGTTGCCTCGTAATTGTCGAATATGACTCCTCCGTCGTGGGAGTCGAGTCCTTTGGAGTAGATACGTACACGTTTGATATTTTTATTTACATCGACAGGCAAGGTGAAATTTTTCTGGCTAAGCCTACGCTCCATCTGTATAGTAGAGATATTTTGCCACGTGTTATCGTCGGCTTTGAGCCCTTCCACTATCAACGAACCTCCTTGTGTAGCTTTCCAGTTCCTAAGCCAGAACTTGAGCTGTGTCAGCGGCTGCGGATAGTATGGCGACCAGATAGTATCGTTGTCGGTCAAGAACTTAATGGATATATTATCTGCCTCACCCGGAAGAGGATTTTGCTGAGTGGTATAGAACGTCTGTTTCCAACCCGAAGTAAGCATAGTACCGAAGTTGGTAAAAGTCTCTTTCTCTGTCGTAGAGCCACTCTTTTCATATACCGACAGATAGTATCCCGTTGCATCGGGTACTACTTGCCAATTGGCTGTAACGTCATTGTCTTTTATGGAGGAAAAATCTTTCATTAAGGGCGGCACTACTTTCACTTTCTTCGTAGAAGTACCCGTAAGTTCTATCACTTTCATAGTACCCGTATTGCCTACCCTTGCGTGCAACGACGCTTTGTGAGGCGTATTATACGATGGCTTTTGAGGATTGTAGCGAACCTCTATCACTTCGTTTACAGAGTCGGTGCCTACAATGCCTTTATTGAGCGTAAGAGTCGCAGACCAATTGGGGTCCGACGGGCGACGCATCTGAAATTTCGAAGCGTCTTTATCTTTGAACGACACACTTATATCCCCCGTAAGTTTGGAGCCTATCACTCTTATCTTGGTAGTATCGGGGTCGTCGCCGATAACGGTCTTAAACGTCGTCTTACGAGTCTCCAATATTATCTTCGCCGAATTACTACAGTCTTTGTAGCAGAATATTATTTCGTTCGTTGCTGCAATCTCTTGTATATTCGATACCTTTCCATTGTGATAGTCTGAGCCGTCTGCTTTCTTTGGTATATAGAAAGTTTTACCGGTAGTTCCCGGATATGTATCTCCTGTGTAAGATCCGGGGGTACCATCTGCCTCCATTACGTCGAATCGCAAATGGCTCGGGTCGTTGTTTGGTTTATTTTGTTGCCAAGCCGAAGCGTCGTAGTCTACCCTTGTTATCAACAGACCGTGTCCCAGTCCAAGTCCATCACGAGTAGTTCCTCTCACAGAGTCCCAGCCTAAGAACTGGCGGTTTTCGAGCAGGTAGTGAAATTTCGGATTCGGATTCGGACCATTTAAGTCGTGAATATCGTTTGGAGGCGAGATAAGATACGCCTTATTGGATGTCTCAATCGGCTCAAGTACCTTTTCACCTTCGGAGTTCAACAACGTAGGATGTAGATATGTGAGGAAAAATCTTTCGTGAGCCAACCACGTCGGCGGTGTATTTCCTCGGTTGTTGTATCCGCCCGAAGTCATTATATCCCATTCACCGATGGTGAATAAATGTCCGTTTTCTGTGTTATAATAGTCGGGCAACCCTAGTACATGCCCAAACTCGTGGCAGAACGTACCTATACCGCACATTGTACCATAGCCGTTTATCTCGGATGTACAAGCATATACATCTATCACTTTACCTCCAATAGTAACGTTAGGATAAACATTGAATTTATGAGGCCAGATAGTATTGGCTCCACCTCCTTCGGCTTCGTTAGGTCCGGCATAGTATACGAATACCATATCGACCTTACCGTCGTTATCGGTATCGTAGGGCGATAAATCTACTCCCGCATCTACGGCTGCCTGTACGGCTTCTATTACCATTTCTCTGACATTTTTATCTGTTCCTCTACCTGCCATACCGCCACCGGTATTCTGTCCGTAATGCTCATAGCCCTGACTTAACTTATAAGGACCGTGAACGTCGAATATCGGGTCGAGTTGGTTGTCGGTACAAGCCTTGAAGTACTGGTTTGCACACCCCGTAGCGCCATTGACGCTATAGCCTTGCTGATTGAGCAGGTTGGTAAAGTCTTGCTTGGCGGTAGCCGAACGGAACTGCAGATTCTGAAATTCCACCAAAATCACGAGCCCTTTTTTCTGTCCGAATAGAGGTACTCGCTGGTGACCTTGGTGCCCCATCTCTTGCTTTACAAGCTGCCTCATCGATAGCTCCATATCACGTGATATAGGGTTCCTTCTCAGCTGTTTTACAAAAGCTCTCTCTTCGTCGTCTCTTTGGGAGCGAGCCATTACGCCGGTAGACTTTATGATGTTGTTTTCAAACTTAGCATACTCGTACACTCCATTTGGTTGTTGCTGTAGGAGATAGCCGTCGTCTGTGGTCGTATAGTGAAACCACTCGTCGCCATAGATTCTTATAGTCAATTCGCTGCCATCGGGTTGTTTTACCTTGATAGGAAACGGATAGGCAGGCATAGCAAAAGAACTGACTGATAGAACCAATAGCAATCCTAATAAATATATTCTCTTTCTCATATATAAAAAATTTTTTAAGTTTTTACCTCTAATGTTCTTCAAATAGTATCGCTATATATGCGTTTTGCAAAGTTAGATATTTTTTTTTGAAACCAAACCAATATTTTTTTCTATACAATAAAAAATATAGCAACAAAAAAGAGAGTACTTATCTGCAATAAGTACCCTCTATCTACTTTATCAAGTATCTTTATTTACTCTTATACAGGCGTCTACTCTACCGGAGTATCTATATAAGGGTTGGTCTGTCTCTCACTATACGGAGTAGAAAATGCCCCAAGGTCGGCAGCACTTATCGGTCTATCCTTACGTGCCGAGTGGTTTTTACCTCTCGTATGCGACCATCCGAAACGTCTCATAGCCATATAGTTTTTACCTTCGAGCCACATCTCTATACGCCAGTTGGAAGCTATATAGTCTTTCAGGGTTGTTCCGCTCATACCATCTATCTTAGTCATAGTAGCCGGGTCGGTATCTCTATTTGCTACCAGAGTCTTGATATATGCCTTGGCATTTGTCTCGTCGCCCAGAGCAAACGATGCTTCCGCTGCCAAGAGATAAGCCTCTTCGATTCTCATATATACGAGGTCGTTGAGCCAAGCTTTATCGGCATTTACCTTTCTGTTTGGGTCGAAAAACTTATTTACGGGAGCAAGAGCAAATCCTGCTTCTACATTATTGTTGGGAGAGTGGTTCCACCACTTCTTTCTGATATCGGTAGCCGAAAGTTTTGTATCGAAGCTATTGTACAAGTTGGCGTCGATAGCGAGATACTCTCCTGCTGCGGCATATCCGTAAGTGTATATGTCTACAAGCGACCAGAAAGAATTGATCTGACGCGAAGTCTCTGCAGCTACGTCTACTGCCCAGATCCAGTTCTGTGATTTAACTACCGTATTGAATCCGTTAGTGAGCACCTCTTTGTATGGCAATATGGGATATTCGCCCGTTCCTATTACCTCTTTTACAAGTCGCAGAGCTTCGCCGAGATCGTTGGTTCTATCCGATGGGTCGAAAAGAATTGCCTTATTCATACGTAGATATGCCAAAATCATCTTTGCTATATCTGCGTTCATATACGACTTCTGGTTTGCAACCTTAGGTTGGTACTCTTTAAGCATATCTATAGCTCTTTCCAAGTCGGATATTGCCAAAGGTATAATATACTTATAGCTCGACAGACGCTGTACTTCCTTATAGTTTTCTTCGTTGTAATAAGGCAGAATATTGGCATCAAGCTTAGCGGCATCGGTATAAAAATTAGTAAGCATATAATATGCATAACCTCTCATCCCATACGCATGAGCAAGAGCTCTGTTTGCGGTATTCGTATCTTCTTCGTCGAGACCACCGGGAGTGTTAAGAATAGTATCGCATCTTGCGATAAGAAGATTGGCATTCCTTATCAGTATATAGTTATATTGCCATATCAAACCATTGAAACCGGCTGTTTCGTCTGCGCCTCTACCCTGCTCGGCAGCATAGAAGAAGCCCCAGTTTGGAGACGGAAGAGCCACGTCGGAAGCCAATACATCGGTATATACATCAATATATTTCTGTGCACCCAAATATGTTGTAAGTGCGTTCATTGCATAATACAGACCATTTACACGAGCGTCGAGCTCTCTGATACTTTTCTGCAGTTGCTCTTCGGAAACAGTGCTTCCATTAGGATTGGATACCAATAAATTGGCACAGCTACTAAATGCTATAGCAGTAAGTATCGTCAATACAAAAAATATTTTTTTCATATAAATCTATTTTTTTCTTTTAAGTAATTAATAACTAAAATGTTAGAAAGAAAATTTGAGACCGCCCACAATAGTCGATAGCGGAGCATACTGCGACGAGCTATTTCCGCCAGTCATATATGTAAACGGATTGTATCCTCTACGAGCCGATAGTACCATAAGGTTGTCGCCCATAATCCATACCGACATACTCTTGATTTGTATCTTTTCCAACATCTTTTTGGGGAAGTTGTAAGCAATACGTACCGAGCTAAGTTGCAAACCTGTGTTCGAAGTAAGGAACCTTGTAGAACGATTACCCGTCCAATCGGCATAATAAACTTTATTGGCATCTATTTGGTCGTAGAGTCCTGCCAATAGTAGCGGCACATTTGTAGTGTTATTTTCTTCGGGTCTGAAACGACTCCAAGCATGCAACATATCTACATGGTAGTTGTTTGCTCCCATAGAACGGTCAGACATCAAAGAAGCATAAATGGCATCGAAGTTGTATCCGCCTATTATGTAGTTGAATGCCATAGATATATCGAATCCGTAAGTAGATACATCGATACCGAAACCTCCATATATATCGGGATATCTGGATTTACCTTCGACATATTCGTATGCTGCTTTACGGTAATCGTTAGTCATGAATGGAGTAAGAGTAGCATTTTTGTGAAGGTCAACCACTTTTCCATTATCATCTACCGTCCTTTGTCTCAGATATTTATACGGTTCCGGTATATAAATTGTATCTGTGCTTTTACCCTTTTCATTTTTATATGCAGCCCAACGTCCCCAACCTGTTTCGGGGTCTACACCTTCGTATTTCTTGGTATATATTGCTCCGCGAGATACTCCCTTAGCATACGAGCCGTTCATAATCATTTCCAACCATTTACCGTTAATTCTTTCTTTCGGTAATTCTACGAATACGGCATCATAGTGAGCTGCGGTAAGACGGAAATTAAGGTCGAAGTTTCTCGATTTTATAACTTGTGCCTTCAGCAACAATTCGGCTCCGAAACTTCTATATTTACCATCGTTGATAGGAACTTCTGTATATCCTATCGAAGGAGCTATTTCTCTTGTATCGAGGCTATTTACTACATAGTTGTTGTACACCTCAAACTCTCCGTAAAGTCTACCCTTCTTTATTTCAAATTCTACTCCGGCATTGAACTTATACGATGTTTCCCAAGTAAGCGACCTTTCGGCAATAGCGTTCCACAACACGGCCGGAAGACCATTGAAGTTCGACATCGAATATAGGTCAAGATAGTTGTAGTTACCGATATTATCGTTACCCGAAGTACCGAAACTTGCTTTTACCTTAAGGTTGCTCAACCATTTTTTTACATCGGCCATAAATGTTTCTTTATGGATGTTCCACGACGCACCGGCAGAAGCAAAAGTACCGTACTGGTGTCCGGGGGCGAAGTAAGAAGAGCCGAATACCGAGCCATTGATGATAGCGAAGTATTTTTCGTCGAAGTTGTAACGCAATTCTCCCATATAGTTTTCGGAACGATAATCTGTCTTCGATCCGACAGTGGCTATAGCCCTTACAGCGTTCGACAACTGGAGGTCGTCGGCTTTAAGCATATCCGATTTAGCTGCTTGAACAGTTCCTTGCTCTTGATTTCTAAAGTCGTGACCGAGCATTATATCAAAGTTGTGAATATCTTTGAATGTCTTCTTGTAAGTTAGCTGCTGACGAGTATTGAAGTCTACATAGTTACGATTCACATATATTATATGGCCTACTCCTTTACCGTCACCGTAATACATATTAGTAAGTTCCGACAAAGCTCCTAAGTATAAACTATATCCGTTAGTAACCGTGAATACAAGATCTTTTACAAACTCGAACTTCAAAAGGTTCGAAACGGCAAGATTGTGGTGTACGCTGTAACTTTTGTCGAGTCTCAAAGCACCTGCCGGGTTTATTCCCGGATAGAAAGGTCTTGCATAACCTTTGTATTGACCATAGTCGTAAGCATTGCCTCCGAGATACTTATCTTTCACGACATTTCCATTGTCATCGTGTTGGAACACAGGGTATATGGGCGGTATGCTATTAACAAACGAGAATCCGTTGTTTGCATCTCTCGAACTCTGACCCACATTATTCATCGTGCTATAAGAGTACTGCATTTTGAAGTTGGCAGTAAGCCATTTTTTAGGCGAATAGTCGAGATTCGACAGCGTGGTAAGTCTCCTGAAGTTCGACTGTATATAGTAACCTTCGTCGTTCAAGAAGTTTGCCGAAGTGTAATATGTAGTCTTATCCGAACCTCCCGATATTCTCACACCTACACCCGACTTGATACCGGTATGAAACATATTGTCGTACCAGCTTTCGGGAGTATATTTCATCTGAGCTGTGTCGTTGAACGTCCCATCCTTGTTTATGATATTTGGAATATTCCATAGGTTGTATTGAGGAACCATACCCCCTTCCGAAGAGTTCCACAACTTAGGATTTACATAATTGTTTATCAACTGTTCGTCTGTTAAACTCGATCCTCTTGCCAGTCCTTTCCAGAAGTTGAAAAGACCATCCCACGATAGCTCCATATATTGCTTGGGATCGGTGATTACATCGTGCATAGGCAAATATCTGAAGTTTGCCCCTGCCGTAAGGTCTACTTCAATTTTACCTTCGGAGCCGGCAGTACCTTTTTTAGTAGTAATAAGTATTACACCATCGGCACCTCTCGAACCGTACATCGACGTAGCGGTAGCATCTTTTAGCACGGTAGTAGATACAATATCGGCAGGGTCGATAGAAGAGATATCGTTACCATAAGGTATACCATCGACTACATACAAGGCTCCGCCTCCGGCATTGAGAGACCCTACGCCCCTAATTCGTACCGAAGATGTCTGTCCGGGCTGACCGGTAGAGGTTACTACCTGCATACCGGCAACTTCTCCGCTAAGAGCTTTCGTAATATCCGAAGGGCTTTTCTTTTCGATTACTTCTTGTGTTACTGTCTGAGCAGAACCCACATAACCTTTACCCTTTTTGGTACCCATAGCTACTTCAACTTCTGCTTCTGTAAGCACTTCGCTTTCGGTAACCAAGCGGATAACCATACCATCACGAGCAACAACTATCTGAGTCTTGTAGCTGGTGTTCTCTATCTTCAGCTTTGTATGACCCTCGGGCATTGTTACTGTAAAGTTACCATTTTCATCTGTGGACGTACCGGTCTGTGCATCGACAACCTCTACAGACGCTCCTACAATAGGAGTTCCCGACTCGCTGTCTAATACTTTACCCGAAATAGAGCGTCCTTGTCCAAATACGGCAGTTACTCCTCCGATGAAGAAGAGCAGCGCCATTAATAAAAAAGAATACTTTCGCATAAATAAAATTTTTTTTATTACTATTTTTCTAATTATCGTCTTTACAAAAGACTATCTCTCTTTCGGAAAAGAGAGAAAATCTCATTATCTTACAACCGTATACGATACAGGCCATAAAGGTATAATTTTTCATAGGTACCAATATACATATCGTCACAGCAACATACTTTTTTAACACAATCTATATGTCTACTCCTTATAAGCATACCTTTTAAACCATATTTACCGTTATAACGATATTAAATTAACGTTATAACCTCACACGTATCAATTAGCCGGTTGTATCGGCTGCTCTTCCGGTGCAGTCTGCTGGGGCTGTTCTACCGGAGTAGTAGCCTGCTGCTGTGTTTGAGCTTGTTCGATATCGACCTGCGAAGTAGTATTGCTTGTACTTGCTCTACTAGAAATCATACGAGCCGAGAAAATACTTAAAACTACAATGATAGCAATAAGAGTCCAAGTAAGTTTTTCGATACGGTCGGTTGTCTTCTTCACGCCAAATACTTGATTGGCAGAAGAGAAACCTGCAGCCAGACCTCCTCCCTTCGAATTCTGAATCAATACGACAAAAGTGAGTATAATTGCCGATATAACAATAAGTATAGTCAGAAATTGAATCATTTTTAATAAAAGAATTTTTGAGTATATAAGTTTGTAAATCTATTATCTAAACACACAACAAATTAGTAAACACTTCTTTACTCCGTAGAATCAAGAATAGTCTCCAAATACTTTATCTGAAGTGCAAAGTAAGTATTTTTTATCGAATTATTCAAATTTATTTTTTTCAATAGCCTAAGTGCCTCCACATAACGCTTATCCAATATCAGCTTTTTAACTCGAATTTCATCGTCATCCACCTCTGTAATAGCCTCTTCGCTCTGCTGTCGAAGTCTTTCGATACGCGATTTTTTGAGCCTACGGGCAAGTTCCCGAAGCGAATCCGACGAGACATTCGAGTTTTTTAGAGCAAAATAGTCGGTAGATATTACCGCCGTATCGTAAATTTCCGCCGAAACCGACTTACCTGCAATGTCATTTACAAAAGCGTGTGCAAACTTACGATTCGAAAAGTATGCTGCCGAAGCTCTGAGTTTATTTATAAATATTTCATTATCTACCGGTTTAAGCCTCTTAAGATATATCAGCCTCGCCATCTCGAAATACGGATACTTCTCTACTATTTGCTCCAAAGTAAAAAGGTCGATATTATCGCTCTTATTTAAAAGGATATCTCTAAGTTCCGAAACACGAATCATCTTATTACCAAGAAGCTACGGTAGCATTAAATATTTGGTCTACAATCTCATCGACCATTTCGGATACAAGCTGCCCTTGCACATTCTCGAACGAAGTCGTCGACGGAAACTCTTTCTGTGCTGTAAAAGTACGCTCAAAGTCTTCTTGCGGATTCTTCGTATTATTAAATCGCACCTGTACGTTCATCACCAGACTCGTCTTTGCCGCAAGCCCATCGGCACCCACAGCAAGCTGTTGGAGATAATATCCTACTATGGCTCCTTCTACGTTATAATCGCCATTTTGGGGTACGATACGCAATCGGGTCTGACGAGAATAAGAGTCTTTTAGTTTATCATTAAATTCTTGATATAAAGGAGGATACACCAAAGGAGCACGATTAGGAAAATCGCCGATAGCGATAGTCTTATAAATAGAATAGTCGAGTTTGGCATTGGTAAATTTGTACGATACCCCACAAGACTCAATGGCAAAATAGCTTAAAAAGGCAGCAACAAATAACCACAAATACCTTACATTCATTTTTTTATCGGAAAATACCATATCTTTACAGCTCTTTATTTAAACTTCTTGTCTTCGAGTCCATACTCTTTAATCTTACGATAAAGCGTTCGTTCGGAAATCCTTAAGTCTTGGGCAGCATACTTACGTTTTCCTTTGTGGCGAGTAAGAGCCTTGACGATAGTATCTTTTTCGGCATCTGATATGGATAGCGATTCTTCTATATACTCCTCAGTATCTTCGATTTGACTATCTTCCGTAATTTGAGGCATCTTCTTAGACGAATGCTTGGTATTGGGAATAATATCGATTACGGCATCTACCTCTTGTTCTTTGCGGTGAGGTATTATCGGCTGTGAGACAATATTATCGTACGATGGTACATCTACTCTACCGGCCATAAGATTGTTTACCACAGCTTTGAGGTCGGTAATATCCTTTCTCATATCAAAAAGCACTTGATACAATATTTCACGTTCGTTACTGAAGTTCTTGGAATCAAATAGATTACGGTTGTTTGCCAGTATCGGTAAGAGATTCTGACTACTATCGTCGGGGAGATATTTCTTAAGCACATCTGCACTAATTTCTCGATTCTGCTCTATTACAGATATCTGCTCGGTTATATTTTTGAGCTGCCGTATATTACCCTTCCAATAATATTTGGTAAGTACTTCTTGAGCCTCTTCGGTAAGCCGTATCGACGGCATTTTATAATTTTCGGCAAAATCTGCCGCAAACTTCCTGAAAAGAAGAGTTATATCTTCTTTTCTCTCACGTAGTGGCGGTATATGGATAGGTACAGCATTTAGTCTATAATATAAATCTTCGCGAAACCGTCCTTGACTGATAGCCAACGGAATATCTATATTGGTAGCAGCCACTACACGAACATCGGTCTTTTGCACTTTCGACGAACCAACTCTCATAAACTCACCTGCTTCGAGCACACGAAGCAGACGTACCTGTGTCTGAAGAGGGAGCTCACCGACTTCGTCGAGAAAAATAGTCCCTCTGTCGGCCACCTCGAAATACCCTTTTCTATCCGATGTCGCAGAGGTAAAAGAACCCTTTTCGTGTCCAAAAAGCTCCGAATCTATAGTACCCTCAGGGATAGCGCCGCAGTTTACAGCAATATACGGATTATGTTTGCGATGAGAAAACTGGTGTATTATTTGCGGAAAAAACTCCTTACCTACCCCACTCTCTCCCGTTATAAGTACCGACAATTCTGTATTAGCCACTTGCACAGCCACATCGATAGCTCTATTGAGCGACGCACAATTGCCTATAATATTGAATCTTTGTTTGATAGATTGTATTTGATTAATATCCATCTACTTGGGAAATAGTTATTTAATTACTATATAAAACACGACAAAATTACATATTTATTCCGAATCATCAAAAAAATAGTACCTTTGGAGAAAATTATCGGTCATGAAGAAGAGTATTGTTTATCAACTATTACTACTATCGTTTCTGTCTATTGCAGGATTTGTAATATCGGCTATCTTGTATAGTATACTCATCAACACACCATTAGACTCTATTACATCGCTTAAAATCACACAACTTTTGCAAGAAATACTCGTCTTCGGGCTACCGGCAATATTGGCGTGGCGATGGCTTTCCTGCAATCAGATAAAAACATTACTAACCAATACCGCCGACATAAAAAGCATAATAATAGCCATAATATTTATAATCACAATAATACCGTGTATAGATGTACTCTCGCAGTGGAACAAATCTTTACATCTACCCTATTTCCTGAGAGAGTTAGAAAACAGTATGATAGCCCTTGAGCAACAAGCAAATAACATCACAGAGACGATGCTCTCCGTAAGTACTATATGGGGACTTATCGCAAATATAGTTGTAATAGCTTTAGCGGCTGCAATCTGCGAAGAGCTTTTCTTCAGAGGGGGCGTTCAAAGAATACTTGCCGGAGCGTTTAATTATCACATAGCAGTCTGGCTTACAGCAATATTATTTTCGGCGATACACCTGCAATTCGGAGGATTTATTCCTCGATTGATACTTGGAGTATCGTTTGGATATATTGCGATATGGAGTAGGTCGCTATATCCCTCTATAATAGCACATTTCATAAATAACGGTATAGCCGTATTGTCATTTTTCCTCTCCTACAATAAGATAATAGACATCCCTACCGAAAACTTCGGCATATACACAGGTATCGTATCCCTTATAATATCAGGAACCGTACTTGTCTATTTCAAAAGGTATCATCATAAAACGGCGAAAAGGATAATAGACTAAGTTTGCTTGTTTCCTACTCTACCTTATAAAGAATTCCTTTTTAGTAATGTATCAGGGAAGTTACATCAATATCCTTATCGAATACCTCTATACCTTTTAGAAAATCGAGCTCTACTAAAAAGTTGACATAGATTTTCTTCACTCCAAAGATTTTCACCAAATCACAAGCTGCCTTCATAGTACCTCCCGTGGCCAAAAGGTCGTCGTGTATAAGCACTATATCATCTGCACATAGCGAATCTTTATGTATCTGTATTATGTCTTTGCCATACTCTTTGCCATAGCTGACTTCGTAGGTTTCGGCAGGCAGTTTACCCTTCTTACGTATCGGCACAAAACCGACACCCAATTTATTACCAAGAATAGGTGCCATTATAAAACCGCGACTCTCTATTCCTATCACCTTAGTGATGTTTTTGTCTTTGTAAAGACGATACATTTCGTTTTCGAAAAAACCCATACAAGCAGCATCTTTGAATGCCGTAGTAAGATCTTTGAAAACGATTCCTTTTTCAGGAAAGTCATACACGTCTCTAATCTGTTTTTTTACTTCTTCTATATTCATGTCTCTATTTAAAAATATATTTTCTTACAACTCAAATGTTCCACGTGAAACTTTTCTTCAAAACAACCAACTTTGTTCCACGTGAAACTTTTTTTTGCCGCACGAACATCATCTGCCGACCAAAACAATCAGCGTGTTTATGTCGCTCGGAGAGACCCCCGAAATACGAGACGCTTGTCCTATTGTTTTCGGCAAATGTTTTTTCAACTTCTGTTTTGCTTCGGTCGATAAAGATTGCAGCTCGTCGTAGTTTATGTCCGACGGAATATTTACATACTCGAGTCGATTTGTTTTATCGGCAATAAGCCTCTCTCGCTCGATATACCCACCGTATTTTATCTGCACTTCGGCTTCTTCTATTATCTCTTCTTTTCTGCTTTGGTCTATCTTGCCATTCACAAACTCACAGAGATCTCCAAACGTCCTCGACAAGGAAACAATATCTATGTTCGGACGCAGAAGCAAGTCGTACAGGCTTGTTTTTTGAGTAATATTCGATGAACCCACACTATCCAAAAACGAATTAATCTCCGAAGGCAATACCTTCTTTTGCCTCAACCAAGAGACTATGGCGGAAATGTTTTCATTTTTTTCGTCGAGCAACTGCTTGCGTTCGTTGGAAGCAAGTCCAAGCTCAAATGCTTTTGGAGTCAAACGAATGTCGGCACTGTCTTGACGCAAGAGTATACGAAATTCCGAACGCGAAGTAAACATACGATACGGCTCGTCGACTCCCTTTGTGGTAAGGTCGTCTATGAGAACTCCGATGTACGCTTCGTCTCTATGGAGAACAAATTCCGTTCCTCCGAAACAATTTATATGAGCATTAATGCCTGCAACAAGACCTTGACCGGCAGCTTCTTCGTATCCTGTAGTTCCGTTGATCTGTCCAGCAAAAAAAAGGTTTTTCACTGGCTTCGTCTCTAACGTGTTTTTCAACTGTACGGGGTCGAAATAGTCGTACTCAATGGCATAGCCGGCGCGATAAATTCTAACATTTTCCAACCCCTCAATAGTACGCAAAGCCTCGAGCTGGACTTCTATCGGCAGCGAAGACGAAAATCCGTTGAGATAATATTCCTGCGTGTTTTCTCCTTCGGGCTCGACAAAAAGCTGATGCGAAATCTTGTCGGCAAAAGTATTTATTTTGGTCTCTATACTCGGGCAATATCTCGGACCGATACTTTTTATTTGTCCGTTGTAGATAGGCGATTGATCTATATGCTTGCGAATAATTTCGTGAGTAGTTTCGTTTGTGTGTGCAAGAAAACAAGACCGCTGCTTAAGACGTTGTTTCTCTCTTTTCAAAAAAGAAAAACGATGAAAATCGTCTTCGCCCGGTTGTTCGATAAGTTTCGAGAAATCTATGGAATTTCCGTTGATACGCACGGGAGTTCCCGTCTTCATTCTATCGGATACAAAACCGATAGATTTCAGTTGCTCGGTAAGTCCGTAAGAAGCGGGTTCGGAGATACGTCCTCCGGCCACCTGTATCTCTCCAAAATGCATTAATCCATTAAGAAAAGTGCCTGCGGTAAGTATTACACATTTGGCACGAAATTCACAATTCAAACGAGTCTTCACACCCTCGATTTTATTGTGCTGTATCATAAATTCCGTTACCGTATCTTGCCAGATATCGAGGTTCGCGCAATCGTCGAACACTTCTCGCCAACGCTGTATATATCTCGATCTGTCGGACTGTGCACGCGGACTCCACATAGCCGGTCCTTTCGACCTATTAAGCATACGAAATTGTATCGAAGTATCGTCGGTAACAATCCCCATATAGCCACCCAGAGCATCTATTTCACGTACGATTTGTCCTTTAGCTATACCTCCTACCGCCGGATTACAACTCATCTGAGCGATGGAGTTCATATCCATTGTTATAAGTAATACCTTCGAACCAAGATTTGCTGCGGCTACGGCTGCCTCACATCCGGCGTGTCCTGCACCTATGACGATTATATCGTATTTAGATATCATTGTGCAAAGATAATACATTTTCGATTACACTACGACAAATCTCGAAAAGTGAGGTAAAAATGGTTGGGTTGAAATAAAAATATTAATTTTGTCTCGAAAATATAACGCAGGTTTATCGTATCCGAATATTTTATACACATAATACTTTTTATATTCATCAATGGGGAAAACTTCGAAGTCGCTGGTATGGAGCAGTATCGATAAGTTTGGAGTACAGGTTTTCGCTCTTATCGTAGGCATTTTTACTGTCCGTATGCTTACTCCGAACGATTTTGGTATTATAGCCGCTTTGTCGATATTTACAGCATTGAGTAATGTACTTGTCGATAGCGGTTTCTCGACGGCACTTATCAGACGCCAACAAAATACAGACAGCGAATACTCGGCGACATTCTTTTTTAACGTTGCCCTAAGTATAGTGTTATACTTGATATTATGGATGTTCTCGAATGATATAGCAGGGTACTTCAACATACCGCAATTGAATCCTCTGTCGCGATTTGTATTTTTGGGTATAATCATAAATTCGTTTGGAATAATTCCCAACGTATTGCTTACCCGAAAGATGGAATTCAAAGCCATATCCATAGCTAACCTTGTGTCGGCAGTAGCCTCGGCAGTGTTAACCATAATATTGATTTTAGTCGGTTACACGTATTGGGCTATAGCGTGGCAGATAGTGAGCCTCACAGCAATACGTGTAGCAATGCTTTGGATTATGTGTCGTTGGAGTCCAACAAGCAAACCGGACTTCTCGGTGATAAGAAAAATATTCTCATTCTCGATATTTCTACTCTTTACGAGTACGATAAATATAATTGTAAAATATATCTACAACATCAAGATACCAAAAGTATTTTCGAAAGAAGATCTCGGGTACTACGACCGCGCACGTAAATTTCAGGATATCCCATCGATGGTAGTAGCCGGAGCCATAACGTCTGTCGCCTACCCTATTCTATCGAGTCTGAACAACGAAAAACCGAAGCTGCTGGCTTTTTTTAGAAAAATCGTCAGAGTAATCTCGTTCCTCATCTTTCCGATAATGCTCGGACTAATAGGTATTATCGACAATCTTACCACCGTAGTCCTCACCGATAAATGGACAGATATGATACCGTATTTTCAAATACTATGCATAGCTGCCGTATTTTTGCCGTTCCAGAGTTTTTGCCTCACTACTCTAAATGCCATCGGAAAATCGAACCTAAACTTCATACTCGAACTCGGTAGAAATCTCTTAACAGTCGTTCTATTCATCTTTTTTTCAACAACCATAAAAGAGATGCTCTGGGGATTCAGTATAGCAATGTTCATCTCTTATGCGGTAAATATGATAGTTGTGGGTAAACAACTCGGATATTCTACTATACAACACCTAAAAGACATTTTACCTTATGCAGTGATTTCAATTGTAATGTCGTTTATTACCTTGCTGATAGGGAAATTGGAACTTTCGATATTCACAAACGGCATTTATAATCTCGCCCTGATACTTTTAATACAGATATTGGCTGCAATATCATTCTATTTGGGAGTCTCTTTCGTGCTCGGTTCTAAGGTGATAAAAGAGAGTCTCGAGCTAATAACATCGATAAATAAACACTCATAAATATAAAAAAACATGCTCTATCCATTAAAATTCGAACCGATACCTATGCCCAAGATTTGGGGTGGACAGAAACTAAAACGTCTCTACAATACAGACGAATACGACAATATCGGAGAGAGTTGGCTCGTATCGGCTATAGCGGGCAACGAATCGGTAGTAAAGAGTGGTTTCTTAAAAGACAATAGTCTGTCGGAACTTGTAGAGGTTTACCTCAACGACCTTGTCGGTAACGAAGTATACCGCCGCTATGGCAACGACTTCCCGCTATTGGTCAAAGTAATAGATGCTGCCGACGACCTCTCGATACAAGTTCATCCAAACGACGAAATAGCAAAAGAACGACACAATTCTTTCGGTAAAAACGAAATGTGGTATATACTCGACTGCGACAAGGAGGCATTCGTCTATGCAGGATTCAAACGTAAAATAACGGAAAAAGAATATTTGAAAGCCGTAGAAAACAATACTCTCGAAGAGTATTTACAAAAACACATAGTGAATAAGGGCGACTATATATATATTCCTGCCGGGTGTGTACACTCTATCGGACGAGGATGTACCATAATGGAAATACAACAATCGTCGGACATTACCTATCGTATATACGACTTCGACCGACGCGACAAAAACGGGAATCGCCGCGAGCTGCATACTCAAGAGGCTGTGAAAGCCATCGACTTCGAAAACTGGCAAAAAACACTATCGCCTACCGTATTCATCGATAACGAAGTTCGGAAAATAGTAGAAACACCGTACTTCAAAACATCGATTTTATGTCTATCGAAAGTACAAGAGCTCGACCTCTCGACGATAGATTCTTTCGTACTTATATCCGTATTGGACGGAAAGCTCAATATAAACCATCCAAGCGGAAAAACCGTAGCCAATAATTGGGAGACAGTACTGCTGCCCGCTTCGTTGGATAGCGTCATACTTAGCCCCGAAGAAAAATCACAAATACTCATCACATACATAGAATGAGTAGAGAAATAGGTGCAAACGTTACTCATTTATTTGACTGTTACCTATAAAAGTATTAACTTTGCCTATCACAAATTCTTTTACAAAAAATACCAATAAAGATATGAATACCGAATTATTGAAACAATGCGAAGCCAAAGCCCAAAGCTGGCTGGCCGGCAACTACAACGAAGAGACCAAAGAAGCTGTACGCAGGATGTTGAACAACGAAGACAAGACCGAACTCATAGACGCCTTTTATCAGAATCTGGAGTTTGGTACCGGAGGACTACGAGGCATAATGGGAGCAGGCTCCAACAGAATGAACATATATACCGTGGGAGCGGCTACACAAGGATTGGCTAATTATCTGAAAAAACAATTCCCCGATAAGGACCCGATAAAAGTTGTCATAGGGCACGACTGCCGCAACAACTCTCCATACTTTGCCAAGACGGTAGCAAATATCTTCTCCGCCAACGGTATCAAGGTATATCTTTTCGACGCACTTCGCCCCACACCCGAAATATCGTTCGCCATACGACACTTGGGCTGCCAAAGCGGTGTTATGATTACCGCCTCGCACAACCCCAAAGAATACAACGGCTACAAGGCGTATTGGGACGACGGCGCTCAGCTCGTTGCTCCGCACGATACGGACGTGATAAAAGAGGTAAACAAGATAACCGATATTTCGAATATTAAGTTCGAAGCAAACCCCTCGTTGATAGAGATGATAGGCGAGGATATAGACAATATATTCGTCGAAAAGATAAAGACATTGTCGCTATCGCCCGACGCTATCGCCCGCCACAAAGACCTTAAAATAGTCTACTCGCCCATACACGGCTGCGGTGCTAAACTCGTACCTATGGCTCTGCGGGCATTCGGATTCGAGAATGTAATAAAAGTGGACGAACAGTTCGTACTTAGCGGCGATTTCCCGACGGTTGTATCGCCTAACCCCGAAGAGTCGGCAGCTCTCGACCTCGCCATAAAGAAGGCAAAAACCGTCGATGCCGACATCGTAATGGCGTCAGACCCCGACTGCGACAGAATAGGTATTGCCGTCAAAAACGAAAAAGGCGAATGGGTACTCATCAACGGCAATCAGACCTGTATGGTATTTACCTATTATCTTATAAAAAAGTGGCAGGAACTCGGCAAACTCAAAGGCAACGAATATGTGGTGAAGACCATCGTTACTACCGAACTGATAAAAGACATTGCACGCAAGGCAAACGTCGAACTCTACGACTGCTACACGGGATTTAAATGGATTGCTGCCATAATGCGTGAAAATGAAGGCAAAAAGATATATATCGGCGGAGGCGAAGAGAGCTACGGCTATCTGATAGAGGACTTCTGCCGCGACAAAGACGCCGTATCTGCTTGTGCTATTATGGCTGAGATAACCGCTTGGGCAAAAGACAACGACAAGACTTGGCTCGAACTCTTGCAAGATCTCTACGTGGAATATGGCTATGGCAAAGAGAAAGGTATATCCGTTGTACGTAAAGGACAGTCGGGAGCTGCCGAGATAAAGCAGATGATGACCGATTACCGCAACAATCCGCCGCGAGAAATAGCCGGCTCTAAGGTACGGCTCATCAAAGACTATCAGACTCTGAAAGCAAAAGACCTATCCGCAGGCACAGAGACTCCGATAGAGATGTCTACGACGTCGAACGTTTTGCAGTTTTTCACCGAAGACGGCACCAAGATTTCCGTTCGTCCTTCGGGTACGGAGCCTAAGATAAAGTTCTACATCGAGGTAAGAGGCGAGATGAAGTCGAGAGCCGACTATTACGACGCAGAGGCAAAAGCCGACCGTAAGATAGACGCCGTCCGCAAAGATTTAGGAATATAGTATCAGACGTTTTATTTTGTTCAAAACAAATCTATAATTATCTGTATATGATAGGAGATGGTAATTTCATAAAAGGGCGTGCATTGAGTCTAAAATACGTATTCAAAGGGATGTGGCTGCTTGTAAGTCGCGAGCACGCCGCAATGGCTCAAGTATCTATTTTTGCTTTGTTCATAGTGTTGGGGATAGTCTTCGGCATCTCCACCGTCGAATGGGTAGCACAGACCATCTGTTGCGGTATGATACTGACAACCGAAGCCCTCAACACCGCAGTAGAGAAGATATGCGACTATATACAGCCCGCCTACGATAAACGTATCGGGTTCATCAAAGACGTATCGGCAGGTGCTGTCGGGTTTGCCGCCTGTACGGGTGTGATTGTGGTTATAGTCATATATTATAAATATTTTGCCCGGCTGTTTATATAGGCTCTATCGATAGCCGGACTAACCGAATGAGGAGGTGATATATGGAACTAAATAAGATGTACAAAGACAAAATACCCGATG
>ERZ773009.176-NODE-176-length-47306-cov-20.198599_pt1 | contig 47306 bp, 29 predicted proteins | sample MGYA00580663_ERZ773009 | MGnify/ENA primary metagenome ERZ773009 (study PRJEB29015, sample SAMEA2737969) | human oral metagenome | biome: human oral; feature: human-associated habitat; material: dental | place: China | collected 2026 ... | reverse complement strand
ACCGTTCAGGTGAAACTGAAGATTCAACAATCGCTGACATCGCAGTTGCAACTAATGCAGGTCAAATCAAGACTGGTTCACTTTCACGTACAGACCGTATTGCTAAATACAACCAATTGCTTCGTATCGAAGATCAACTTGGTGAAGTTGCTCAATACAAAGGTCTTCAAGCTTTCTATAACTTGAAAAAATAATCTAACAACATATAAGAGGAGCTAGGACTTAGTCCTAGCTTTTTTGATGTGTAAAGATATGACAATGGATATTTTTGATTTAGGATCAACCCTAATTGATAAGAGGGAGATTTATCATCTTTTCCTAGAAAATTGCCTAGAAGTAGTGTGTAGGGCTGGTCATGCTCTTTCCCTTGAAAAATTGGGGGGACAAGATGACAGTTTTTCTTTCGGAAAATATAATCAAGAGATCCCTGCGTTTCCTTGTGGCTACATGCTTGAAAAAGTGAGTGATTTATTGAAGATTTTATAGCTTTCTTGTATCAAAATCAGTCTTTTATGGTATACTAGCAAAGTGGAAGGAGGAGTACAATGGAAGAATTATTAAATCAGGTCTTACTATCACAGGATAGTGAAGTTTTCAATCAGATATTTGATGATTACTATCCCATTGATATTGCTCTTTCTTTGGAGGCTTTGGAGGATGAGGAAGGGAATCTTCTCAAAACCTTTACAGAAATGGCTAGTGATGATCAATTGGTAGAGATTTTAAAAGAAGCCGAGCCGGAGTTGCAACGACAGATTATCCAATCGATTTCTTTCAAACGTACCAGCACTCTTTTTCATCTTATGCCAGATGATGATGTAGTAGATATTTTGGGTTACTTGAGTGTGGACTTGCGTAAGCAATACTTAAGTATGATGAAAAATACCAGTCAAGAGAATTTGAAAGCTATGTTGGCTTACGATCCTCAGACAGCTGGTGGTCTGATGACGACAGAATTCATCACCTTAAATGAAAACCTGACCGTCTCAGCAACTCTCAATAAATTGAGGGAGATTTCGCCCAATACAGAAGTTATTGATACCTTATTTATTAGAAATGTGCATCATTCGCTAGTTGGCTGGATTGATATTCGTGATTTGTTTATTCATGATGCGGAGATGAAACTCAGTGAATTTATGAATACTCAGATAGTGAGTGTAACGCCAGAGGTTGACCAAGAGGAAGTGGCACAGCTTTCTGCCAAATATAATTTATCTGTCGTACCGGTCGTCAATCATCGGCAGGTATTGTTAGGAATCATCACTATTGACGATATCGTCGATGTTTTGCAAGAAGAGTATCAAGAAGATATCTTGCGGATGGGGGGTGTCCAAGAAAGTGAAGAAATTGGAGGACCTTTCAAAGAATCACTCAAAAAACGCTTACCCTGGTTGATGATTAACCTAGTGACAGCCTTTCTAGCTTCTGCGACAGTGGCACTTTTTGATGATACGATTTCAAAAGTTGTAGCATTAGCAGCGATTAGTCCTATTATCACGGGGATGGGCGGAAATTCTGCCTCTCAGACACTTGCTTTGGTTATCCAGGGAATTGCCTTGGGGAAACTGGATCTGAAAGAAGATCGGAATTTAGTACTCAAAGAAATCGTGCTAGCTTTGGTTAATGGCTTCTTTACTGGCTTGATTGCAGCGATTGTCATGTTTGTCTTCTATCAAAATTTCTATCTGTCTGTTATTGTGGTATTGGCTATGATGATCAATCTAGCATGTGGTGCTCTATTTGGTTACTTTGTACCGCTGATTATCAAGACACTGAATCAGGATCCGGCTCTAGCCTCAACCATTTTCATTACCACGGCAACAGATGTGTTAGGTTATCTAGCTTTTCTAGGCTTAGCACAAATTTTCTTACCATTGATTGTATAAAAAATGATACACAAAAAACGCTTGATTTTTCAAGCGTTTTTGTTTTCTTAGTTGTCGAACAAACCTTTAACTTTATCAATAGCACCGCTGGCCATTTCATTTCCAGCTACTAGTTTTTTAGCTTGATCTAGGTATTCGCCGAGTTTGTCTTTGTTTTCTTCGATAAACTTTTTGGCACCATCAAAGTCTTTTTTTTCAATCATTTCTTTTACTTGGTTAATTAAATCTACTGGATTCATAGTTGTTGCTCCTTAGTAATTTTTTATATTATTTAATCAAATTTCTAATAGAAAGACAAGAATTCTGCTTATTTAAAGGTCACACAAACAGCTTCGGGAACGTAGAAATCGTGGGAGATTTCTGTTAATTTTCCACTCTCTGCATCGCGTTTGAAGATGGTTGCATTATCAGAGTCTTGATGGACAGCAATGATATGGTTTTGATCTGGTGTGATGTTGAAATCCCGCGGATTTTGGCCATTGGTAGGTGCAATCTGGATTAAGTCCAAGCTGCCATCAGCTAAGATTTTGTAAACGGCAAGAGAGTCATGGCCGCGGTTGGAACCGTAGAGAAACTTGCCATCAGCAGACAGACGGATAGCGGCTGTTCCGTTTGCATCTTCATAGTCCTCTGGCAAGGTGGAGACGGTTTGCAGGTGTTCAAAATGGCCGACTCCGTCGTAAATCAGGACTTCAATAGTAGAATTAAGCTCACAGATTAAATAGGCGATTTTGTAATGATGGTGGAAAACGATATGGCGGGCACCAGCTCCAGCGGCACACTTGTAGGTGTTCAGAGGAGCGATCTTTCCATCTTCAGCAACATCATAAGTGGTTACTTCATCAGTTCCCAAGTCGCAGGTGATTAGGTATTGATCTGGTGTAAGGTCAGCATAGTGGACATGAGCAGATGCTTGGTTGGTGTGTGGTCCTTGACCTTGATGGCTAGCTGAGTCAGCCAGTTCCAGTCTGCCATCAGCTAGGCGTTTGTAGACTAAGACTTGTCCCTTATGATAGTTGGCACCGTAAACCAAGTTACGCTCTTCGTCGACTGCGACATAGCAGAGCGGAGCCCCCTCTTCAACAACATGGTTGAGGAGCTGACCTGCCTGGTCAAAGGCCGCAATACCTCCCTGTCCATCCTTTGCTCCGACAGAATAGAAATGTCCAGCCTTATCAAAGGATAGATAGGTTGGACTGGGCTCTTCAGCAAGCAAGGACAAGTTTTCTAAAGTTCCTTTGTTAGAATTAAAATCTGCCTTGTAAATTCCCTTGGAATCTCTGCGAGTATAGGTTCCAAAGTAAACCGTTTGTGTCATGACATTACCTCTTATATATTTAGATTACTTGCTACTATTATATCATAAAAGCAGAAGATAGGGCTTAGAGCAGAGGATTTGCCTGATTTTCAACAGAAAAGTATTGTTTTTGAAAAAATAGATAAAAAACAGATAGTGGGTAGGAAGGGGATAGATGGCTTTGTTAGAATAGAATTGTTCAAAAAAACAATTACTGTCAGGAAACAACAAACTTCCTGCTTGCTAAAACAAAGGAGAAATCAAATGAACGTTAAAAAAATTGCTATGCTCGTTGCCCTTATCGGAATGTCAGGATTCTTTTTAGCCGCATGTGGAAATAAAGAAGCTGATAACTCAGAAATTAAGGATGGGAAACAAGTGGACTTCCAGAAGGATGCTGTTGATAAGAAGACCAAGACAGTCGATGGCAAAGAAGTGACAGAATACACAATGCCTGATGGGAACGTTATCCAAATCCCAGCAGATGGTGAGGAAATTCCAGAAGATGGATCAGGATCTAGCTCAGAAGCTGAATAAAGATTAAAACGCGTAGGTTGGAGGCAATATGTTTCGAAGAAAAAAAATGAATCGTAAGACCATTCTATTGGGCAGCACGGTCATTCTCGCTTGTGCTGGGCTGGGAGGCTATCTGTATTTTAGACAGATCAATCAACAACAGGCCATGAAAATGGTAGATAAGACGATTGATTCGCTGACAGTCCAAGAAGCTGTCAATAACAGCAAAAAAACAAGCCTGGTTTTATCTGGGGAAGTAGTTGCCAACAATAGCAGTAAGGTCAAGATTGACCCGTCTAAAGGGGAAGTCAAGGAAGTATTTGTCAAAAATGGTGATACTGTTACACAAGGACAGCCGCTCTTTTCCTATGCGACAGAGCAGCAATTGACAGCCCAGTCGGCTCAATATGATGCCCAGTCCAAGGCAAATGGCATTACAGCCGCTCAAAACAGCGCTGCCATTAAATGGGAAACCTATAATCGCAAGTTAGCCAGTCTCAATGCTCTCAAGGACAAATACAATTCCAGTCAGGATGAGTCATTACTGGAGCAGATTAAGTCAGCTGAAGACGAGCTGGCTCAGGCGTTGAGCGATGCTAAGACTGCGGATAGTGAAGTGACGACAGCTCAGATTGAGGCTGAAAAGGCCCAAGTGACAGCCCAGACAGAATCAGATCGGATGAAGTATGATACTGTGACTGCCGATACAGCAGGAACAATTACCTCTATGAATGAAGATTTGCCTAATCAGTCCAAGGCCAAAAAAGAAGAAGAAAACTTTATTGAGATTATGGACAAGTCCAAAACTCTGGTCAAAGGGACTGTCAGTGAATTTGACCGTGAAAAGCTGAGTGTTGGCCAGAAAGTGGAAGTGGTGGATCGCAAGGATCCTAAGAAACGCTGGAGTGGTACGGTAACTCAGGTCGGCAGCCTGACAGCAGAAAATACTTCCAATAATAATGGTGGGAATAAGCAACAGGAAAATCCCAACCAAGGTAAGTATCCTTATACAGTTGAGCTGGATCAGGGTGGTGAAATGCCACTGGTGGGCTCCCATTCCTATGTCAACATCGTGGAGAATGCTCCCGAGGCTGGAAAGGTAGTCGTCAATAAGGCCTATACTTTCAATAAAAATGGTAAGACCTATGTCTGGAAAGTAGAGGGCAAGACTCTGAAAATGCATGAAGTCAAGACCAAGAAAGTTTCTGACCGTTTGGTGGAGATTACAGAAGGTTTGACTATGCAGGATACCATTTCAACACCGAGAGCAGGTATGGAAGAAGGGATGGAGGTAGGACAGCATGTTAAAGCTTAAGGATATCCACAAATCTTATCAGCAGGGCAGTCAGGAATTTCCGATTTTAAAAGGAATTGATCTGCATGTGAAAGAGGGGGATTTTCTGGCTATCATGGGACCGTCTGGATCTGGTAAGTCGACTCTAATGAACATTATCGGCTGTCTGGATAAGGCAAGTTCAGGGACTTATCATATCGAAGGAACCGATGTGTCTGAGCTGTCTGACAATCAGTTGTCCGATTTGCGCAATCAGAAGATTGGCTTTGTTTTTCAAAATTTTAATCTCATGCCTAAGCTGACGGCCTGCCAAAATGTGGAACTGCCTCTGACTTACATGAAAATTCCTAAAAAAGAGAGACGGGAGCGAGCTCTGGAAATGTTGCGATTGGTCGGGCTGGAAGAAAGAAGTGATTTCAAGCCTATGGAGCTGTCCGGTGGTCAGAAGCAGCGGGTAGCCATTGCGCGAGCCTTGGTAACCAATCCCAGCTTCATCCTTGGTGATGAACCAACGGGGGCCCTGGATACCAAGACCAGTGTGCAGATTATGGACCTTTTCAAGCAATTTAATGATGAGGGCAAGACCATTGTCATCATTACCCATGAGCCGGAAGTAGCCCAACTCTGCAAGCAGACGGTTATCCTGCGGGACGGTAATATAGAGAGCAAAGCGATAGGATAGAAAGGAAGCTGTATGGAAGATATTTTTGTAGCTCTGAATTCAATCTTGTCGCATAAAATGCGCTCTATGCTGACCATGTTGGGGATTATCATCGGGATAGGCGCTATCATCGCTATCTTTTCTATCATTGAGGGAAATACGGAAAATACCAAGCGTCAGCTCATTGGCGGGAACAATAACACAATCAAGGTCGTTTATGATAAGAAAAGCGCCATCGATCCGACCATTCCAGAGAAATCTCAAGCTCAGAAGCCTTCTTACATTCCCTTTATGGGAGAGGATGTGCTGAGTAAGATTAAGGAAATCTCTGGGGTCAAGAATGCTCTGCTGACCTATGGTACAGATGAGAAGATTTACTACCTGAGCCAAAAGTCATCTGGGAAGATTCAGGCGGTTTCGCAGACAGCCGCTGACATCAAGCAGCAACGTCTGCTAGAAGGTGAGGGATTTGACTCAGAAGCCTTTAAAAATCAAGAGCAGGTGACCTATCTGGAAAAGTCCCTTTATGACAGTCTTTTTCCAAAGGGTGATGGTATCGGCAAGTATGTGGAAGTCTTGGGCAATCCCTTTAAGGTCATTGGCGTGTTTGAGTCGACTGAGCAGAGTGGTTTAACAGCTGGTGCGGAAAAGGTGGCCTATATTCCCCTGCAGCAGTGGCATCGGATTTTTGATACCATTAATGTCAGTCCTGAAGTGACTGTCCAAACCCACAAGGCTGATGATTTGAAGAAGGTGGCCAAGAAGGTCAGTGATTATCTCAATCAGCAAATGCCCCCGTCAGACTATATGTTTGGTGTGCTCAACCTGCAGGAATTTGAACGGCAGCTGGACAATCTCAACAAGTCTAACTTCGTCTTGCTAGCAGGTATTGCCAGTATCTCCCTACTAGTCGGAGGTATCGGTGTTATGAATATCATGTTGGTTTCAGTGACAGAGCGGACTCGTGAAATCGGGATTAAAAAGGCTCTGGGAGCTCGGCGGAAGATCATCCTCAAGCAGTTCCTGATTGAGGCAGTCATCCTGACCCTGATGGGAGGAATTATTGGCGTGGTGGCTGGTATCGCCTCGGGCTTTGCCATCACCCAGTCTCTAGCCTATCCGTATATTTTATCCCTCTTTTCTGTCTTTGTAAGTTTGCTCTTTTGTTGTATAATAGGAGTAGTATTTGGGCTCCTGCCAGCTGTGAAAGCATCTAAGCTGGATCCGATCGAAGCCCTGCGATTTGAATAGGTAAAGGAGAAAAAGCTAAGTATGCACAAGATTCTAGTGGTGGAAGATGATACGACGATTAATCAAGTGATTTGCGAGTTTTTAAAGGAAAGTCAGTATGAGGTAAGGCCAGTCTTTGACGGAGGCGATGCTTTGCAGGCTTTTGAAGAAGAGCCCTTTGATCTGGTCATTTTAGATATGATGCTGCCGACCAAGAGCGGTCTGGAAGTACTGAAGGAAATCCGCAAGACTTCTCAGATTCCGGTCATGATCTTGACAGCACTTGATGACGAGTATACCCAGCTGGTCAGCTTTAATCACCTCATCAGTGATTATGTAACCAAGCCTTTTTCACCGCTAATCTTGGTCAAACGGATTGAGAATATTCTGCGCAGAAATACAGTTGCTTCAGAGATTGCTGTTGGCGACCTGACGGTTTCTATTGATGACTGCACGGTTTACTGGCAAGGTGAGAAAATGCCTCTGACCAAGAAAGAATATGAAATCTTGCAGACTCTGGCTAAGAGGAAGGGGCACTTGGTGACCCGAGATCAGCTGATGAATACCATTTGGGGCTACAGCGAACTGGATAGTCGGGTGCTGGATAATCATATCAAGAATATCCGCAAAAAGATTCCAGGTGTACCGCTGAAAACCATTACGGGTATGGGTTACCAGCTTGGAGGAGAAGACAAGTGAAAATTGTCAAAAAGAACTTTCTCTTGACCTCGTCCATCATTTTCGTGGTGGTTACTATCGTTCTAGCCAGTCTCTACTTTGCCATGCCTGTATATTATCAGCAGGTTAAGAGTGGAGAAGCTCAGCGGGAATTTGACCAAGTTTCCAAGCAAGTCAAGGGGAAGTCCAGTCAGGAAATCGGCGAGCTGTTGAGTGATTATAGTAAAAAGAGCAATCTAATTTGGTTTACCTTGCTGGCGAAAGACAATACGATTCTCTATCCCTCTCTTGAAGCTGGCGATGAAAGTTCTTTGCAACTGACCATCGTCCCAACGATTGCCAACAGTGACTATGAGAGCAAGAGTTTATCAGAACGCTTTCGAACTTCAGATGGTAAAGAAGTTGTCCTGAGAGGAGAATATTCCTTACAGCCTGTTTCTGATGCTAGTCGGATTTTGCTCAATCTCTATCCATTTGTCTTGCTCATATCTCTGAGTCTGGGTGGTCTGGCTGCCTATCTCTACAGCCGGACTTCCAGTCAGCGTATCAAAGCCATCTCTAAGAGTACCCGTCAAATGACGAGTCTGGCTCCAGATGTGACCTGTCAGGTCAAGGGGCGTGATGAGATTGCCGAACTGGCCCAAGACATCAATCACCTCTATGCTAATCTACTGACCAGTATCGAGGCTCTGCGCCTGGAAAATGAAAAGGTGGCAGAAAGTGAGCGGGAAAAGGCTGAGTTTTTGCGGATGACATCGCACGAGCTCAAGACACCCATTACCAGCATGATGGGGATGGTTGATGGCATGATCTATGGAGTAGGAGAGTTCAAGGATCGCGACAAGTACCTGCAAAAGTGCCGAGAAATCCTAGAGGAGCAGTCGGAGTTAGTCCAGTCTATCTTAGCCATTTCTAAACTGGAGATGAAGACTGAAACAGAACAGGAAGTCTTTTCACTCAAGCAGGTCTTGGAGGAGAATCTGAGCACCTATCGAGTTTTAGCAGATGTCAGACACTACCATTTTCAAGTTGAGCTGGCAGAAGCGAAGGTCAAGGGGAACCGCACCTATCTGCTCAAGGCTATCAAGAATCTTCTGGACAATGCCTTTCATTATACAGTAGAAGGCGGACAGATTCTACTCAGGCTGGAAGAGCGTAAGCTAGTCATCGAAAATGAGGCGGAACGAGTCTTAAACAAAGACCAAATTCAGCAGATTTTTCAGCCTTTCTACCGGCCAGACTACAGTCGCAATCGCAAGGATGGCGGAACAGGTCTGGGACTCTTTATCGTTCAGCAAATTTTGGACAAGCATGGTCTGCGATATCAGTTTGAAGCCGTTGATGGGCGGAAAATGCGCTTTAGCATTTCTCTGCCGGCTGTCGAGAAATAGCCTTGCATTCTAGCTGGCTGTGCAGGAACCGAAGAGAGAAGTCAGAAGCTGTATTTTGCGAAAAATACAAGTTTTCTGGCTCCTCTCTTTTTTTGCTTTTCCCTATAGCTGAGCAGAGAATTTTTCTCTGAAAAATGTTACAATGAAATGACAAGTTAAAGGAGGAGAATATGGAGCACAAAGAAAAAGATTTTAGCCTATCTTGGTTTTTTAAATGGTTTTTAGATAACAAGGCCATTACAGTATTTCTAGTGACCCTTTTGATGGGGCTGAATATTTTTATACTTAGTAAAATCAGTTTTATTTTTAGTCCAGTCATTGAATTTTTGGGAGTAATCATGCTGCCGGTTATCTTAGCTGGTCTGCTTTATTATCTGTTAAATCCCATCGTCGACTGGATGGAAAAGCACAAGATTAATCGACTGGTTGCTATTACTATTGTCTTCGTTTTAATTGCTTTTTTGATTATCTGGGGCTTGGCTGTTGCTATTCCTAGTTTGCAGCATCAGGTCATGGCCTTTGTCAGAAATGTTCCAGTTTATCTGAAACAGGCTGACAAGTTCATCGACGATGTTGTGACCAAGTATATTTCGGCAGATTTCAAGCCGCAGATTGAAGAATACACTAGCAATCTGTCTAGTCAGATTACCGATTGGGCCAGCAATTTTTCATCTAGAGCAGTTAATTGGGCGGGGAACTTAATCAGTACAACTTCGCAGATCATCGTGGCAATTATCATCATGCCTTTTATCCTTTTTTACCTGTTGAGAGACGGGAAAAACCTGAAAGGCTATGTGACCCAGTTTCTGCCAACTAAATTCCGCGCTTCTTTTGGTCAAGTGATGACGGATATCAACAGCCAGCTGGCCAACTATGTGCGAGGTCAGGTGACGGTTGCTATCATTGTAGCTCTGATGTTTATCGTTTTCTTCAAGATTATTGGTCTGCGCTATGGTGTCACTCTTGGAGTAATTGCCGGCGTTCTCAATCTGGTACCTTATCTGGGCAGCTTTTTGGCCATGCTTCCGGCTCTGGCAATCGGTTTGATTGCTGGAGGTCCAGTGATGCTGGCTAAAGTCATTGTCGTTTTCATCGTTGAGCAGACAATCGAGGGGCGTTTTGTTTCTCCTCTGGTCTTGGGCAGTCAGCTCAGTATTCATCCAATTACGATTTTATTCGTATTATTAACTTCTGGTACCATGTTTGGCATTTGGGGCGTTTTCCTGGGAATTCCTGCCTATGCTTCAGCCAAGGTTGCCATTGCGGCCATCTTTAAGTGGTATCAGAAAGTAAGTGGCCTCTATGAAGCCGATTTTGAACAAGAAGGAGAAATCAGTGAGCAAGAGTGAGCAAATGTTGGCAGCTTTACAGGAGCAGGACCTAGCTCTGGCTGATCGCTGTTTCGAGCAAGCCCTGACTGCAGACAGCGAAGAAGAATTATTGGATTTGGCCGATTACTTAGAGAGTATCGGCTTTTTCCCTCAGGCCAAGCGTATTTTTGAAAAGTTGGCTCCTGACTATCCGGCTTCTTATATAAGCTTGGCAGCTATTGCCAGTGATGATGGAGAGTTGGAGCAGGCGTTTGCCTATCTTGAGGAGATTCAGCCAGACAGTGACTGGTATGTTGCTGCTCTCCTGGCTAAGGCTGACCTCTATCAGCTAGAGGGACTGCCTGATGTGGCTCGTGAAAAATTAGCTCAGGCAGCAAAGCTGACTGATGAGCCTTTGGTAACCTTTGGTCTGGCTGAGATAGATATGGAGCTGGGGGATTTTTCTCAGGCGATTAAGGAATACGCCCAGCTGGACAATCGCTCAATCTTTGAGCAGACAGGCGTCTCAACCTATCAGCGAATTGGGGTATGCTATGCCAGTCTTGGAAAATTTGCAGCGGCTATTGAGTTTTTGGAGAAAGCGGTTGAGCTTGAGTATGACGATGCTGCGGTTTATGAGCTAGCAACTATATTAGCGGATCAGGAAGAATACCAGAAAGCCAATCTTTATTTTAAGCAATTAGATACTCTGTCGCCGGATTTTGAAGGCTACGAGTATGGCTATGCCTTGTCTCTTCATACGGAGCATCGGACGGCTGAAGCCCTGACTCTTGCTCAGCAAGGCTTGGCTAAGAATCCTTTTGAGACTCGGCTCTTGCTTTTAGCCTCACAGCTTTCTTATGAACTTCATGATGAGAAAGCCGCTGAACATTATCTCTTGCAGGCTCAGGAAGATGCGGATGATTTGGAAGAGATTGCCTTGCGACTGACTACTCTTTATTTGGAGCAGGAGCGCTATGAGGATATTTTAGAATTTGCTGAGCAAGAAGTCGATAATGCCTTGACCCGCTGGAATCTAGCGCGTGCTTATCAGGCTTTGGAAAATCTGGAAAAAGCAGAAGAACTCTATAAACAACTGGCTCGCGAATTGCAAGATAATCCAGAGTTTTTGGAGCAGTATGTCTATCTTTTGCGTGAACTAGGCAGATTTGAAGAAGCTAAAAAGGCTGCTGTTTCTTACCTGAGATTAGTACCTGATGATGGGAGTATGCAGGAGCTTTATGAAAGCTTATAAGAGTTTAAGAAGCACTCGCTCAGCCCTTTCCCACAATTTATGGTATAATGATTGGCGGTAGAAATTCAGTAAGCACATGTAATTAGGATGAAAAAAGCTTAGCTGGATGGGCAATAATATTTTTAGGAAGAGAAAGATTAAGGAAAAAGAATGGCAGAACCAATCAAATTATTTCAATATAATACTTTGGGAGCTTTGATGGCTGGTCTTTACGATGGCAGTATGACTGTTGGAGAGCTGCTTCAGTATGGAGATTTGGGCTTGGGAACACTGGACTCTATTGATGGTGAGCTCATTGTTCTCAATGGTAAGGCTTATCAGGCAAAGGGATCTGGAGAAGTGCCAGAAGTGGTTGAGGTGTCACCAGATATGACAGTACCTTATGCGGCAGTGGTTCCCCATCAGGCTGAGGTCATTTTCCGTCAGCGCTTCGAGATGGATGACAAGGAGCTGGAAAAGCGAATTGAGTCTTACTATGATGGGGAAAACCTTTTCCGCTCTATCAAGATTCATGGCGATTTCGCCCATATGCATGTTCGAATGATTCCCAAGTCTACAACGGAGCGGAAGTTTGCAGAAGTAGCGGTTAATCAGCCTGAGTATCGTAAGGAAAATGTCACAGGTACCATCGTTGGTATCTGGACGCCTGAGATTTTCCACGGGGTCAGTCTGGCAGGCTATCATCTGCATTTTGTATCAGACGATCTGACTTTTGGCGGACATGTTATGGATTTTGTTATCAAGGAAGGTGTCGTCGAGTTGGGTGCTGTAGACCAGCTAGATCAGCGTTTTCCGGTACAAGATCGCAAGTATCTCTTTGCTAAGTTTAATATGGATGAGATGAAAGAAGATATGGAAAAGTCGGAATAAATAGTAGAGGTGAGCATTGTTTGCTTCCCTCTTTTTTGATATAATTGGAAAAAATAAAGGAGAAGAGAAGCTATGATTTATTTGGTAAACGCCAGCCCAAATAGGAATGGCAATAGTTTTAAACTGAGTCAGGCTGATGTACTGGTCTTTACCAGTCCTATTTATTGGTGGTCTTTTTCGGGTCTGCTAAAAACTCTGTTGGACCGAGTGGCTGATGTACATGAGCCGCAGGAAGCACTCAAGGGCAAAAAGGTGTTTTTCCTCCTGCAAGGCTCTCAGCCTAGCAAAGAAATTGAAATGCTGGACTATGTGATGAGCCGCTTTTGCCAGAACTGCGGACTCGAATATGAGGGGCTAGCAGTGACCAATCATGAGCTAAAAGAAATCGAAGGTTGGGAATTAGCAGCCCTGCAGGAAAAATTAGATAAGGTTTTATCAGAAGGTTAAAAGTGAGAAGATTCGTTTGCGGATCTTCTTTTTTTACTATAAAAATGGAGCCTTTTTTTTATGTGTCCATTTTTGGACACTATGCCCCTCAACTACAGTCATATCCATGGCTAACTAAATATAAATGTTGTATAATACCAATTGCTATTAAATATTAATATAGGAGATTCTATGGGAAAAGAATTATTTAACCCCCATTTAAATAAGTTTTCAATTCGAAAATTAAATGTCGGAGTTTGCTCGGTATTATTATCTACCGTTTTCCTTTTAGGTACTGCGGCTACGGTCAATGCAGATGAAACTGCCAGCGGATCTGTAGATGATAATATCTCACTGCCAGAAAAACCGACGGACTCTGCTGTGAGTCAGCCAGTCAGTCAGCCTGCTCTTGAGAATACAGCAACATCTGCTGTTTCTGAAACAGCTAACTCAGAAGCAAGTGTTAATCAAAATCAGCTGGTTAGTCCAGCTGCAGCTCTAGAGCAAGCGACACCTGAAAAGCCACAAGAAGCTAATCAGACAGCTGAGACCTCTAATGAAGCAAGACCTGCTGAAGCTAGTCAGACTCGCTCTTATTCAGTGCAATATACGCCAAAACCAAGTTCTGCAGCTATGCCGAGGTCTGAGCGTAATGGCCAGCCAATGGAGACAGGAACATCATTTCGTACTACCAGTCCTGCTGGTCAAGCTAGCTCTGCTATACAAGATGCAACAGCTAATCCTACAGTTTCTAAACCAACACTGGAAGAATCAGTGAGGAAACGCTCTGATGAGTTGATGAAGCAGGTAAACTGGCTAGATTTTGGTGATACTAAATCACTGAGAAATCTAGATAAAGATGGCTCCTTTAAAGTTGGAACAGTATATGAAAAGGAAATTTCGCCGGGCTATGTGGTCAAACTGACCGTGACGGAATTGAAACCTTTCTATGCGACAGAGATCTATCGTGATCGAGTAAAGGGAACTGAGTACGAAAGCAGTTATGATCCCAATGCAAAAAATACTTGGCTTCAATATAACAATAGTAATAATTATGCTTATCAGTATTGGTATGGTGATGATTACCGTCCTAAAATTACTGGTGCAGCTCAGAATCAATATTCAGCTATTAAGTCAGAGGGAATTGATACTAAAGGGCGTAAAACCCAACTGCAGGTTCCTAAAGATGAAGCCAACTATGGCGTGAAGTTCAAAGTTGAAGCTAGATATCGTGGGAAGCCAGTTAAAGCAACAGTTGTCATGGCTGATGGCGAAGAGGCAAACCCTGGTGAGTATGCTATCTTTACAACCAATGGTAAGGGTTGGGAACATTTAGCCGAGTGGAAGCGTACAGTTACAGACGCAAATGGTGTGACTACTGAGATTACAGAAACCTATAAGCCAATGAAACCTACCACAGAAGGCCAATTTATTGGAGATGACGGTACTGGTGTTCATTGGCAGGCCTATGTCAGTCCTGACCAAAAGACTGGCGGACTGGGAAGTCAAGTATTTGGACCGAACGTTTCTAGAAACAATACAATTCCGCTTGTCATGACTCGTGGTGCTTCAGAGGTTGGTATTTACATAGCTTCTTCTGGTCAGCAGGCTGCGATGATTGGTTTTATGGCAATCGATGAAGGTGATGCACCGGATTCCTATGGAAAAGCTATCCATGCTATTTCAAGATACAATGCAGAAACTGGCGGTCAAAATCCACAGCCATTCTTGGGCCGTGTTGCGGCTGATATTGATACCACATCTGGAAACAACTGGAAGCATGACGATCAGAATGATTTAGCCGATGAAGGTATTAATCAGCTCTTGTCTGATGATTTAGTCGGGAAAACCAATGGTCTTTTTCCAGTCAACCGTTTGCATGACGGAGATTATTCTCTCCGCATCCATGCTTCAGCTAATGGATACGAAAAAGCCTATGTCCGTGCCTGGATTGACTTCAATAACAATGGTGTCTTTGACGAAGACGAAGCCAGTGAATTTACCGAAGTAACAACTGCGGGAGATTATACTGTTAACTTTAAGAAGAATCCAGCCATGACCAATCCTGAACTTAGCAAGCTAGGAATGCGAGTTCGGATTGCCTTGAACAAGGGAGATATTGAAAAGCCAACTGGAACTGCATTTAGTGGTGAGGTGGAAGACTTAGAAGTTGAACTGACCTATCCACCAAAAGGTGAGAAGAAGGAAAGTACTGGAATCCGTGACCAGAGACAGACAGCCACTCTTCATTTCACTCCACAGGGGATTGCTCAAAATACTGAAAATCAGAAAGTAGCGATTGATACTACTAAAGCTCCGATTGTATTGGATGCGAGAGGAAATGCCCTGACAGCTGATGCAGAAGGCTGGTATAACACTGCTGAAGGCCGTTATAAAGTAACTGCAAACGGTGCTGATGTAGATGTGGTATATGAGCCTAAGGCGGGCTTTGTCGGTACTGCTCAGGGGATTAACATTCGTCGTTTTGATACTAATGGCGCAAGTACGGATTGGATTGCCAAGAATCAGGCTGAAGCAGTCATCAATGACCAGCTCAACACCATGGATGGACGCTATGTACCAACTGTGCTCAATGTTCCTAAGTATGAAACAACAGATGCTCAAGGACTAACGCAAGAAAAGACCCCTGTCTTTAATGATGGTGATGCTGGCAAAACTCCGGCAAATCCGACTGCAGCAAATCCAGTAAAATTTGTGAAAGCGGATGGAACGACTACAGATGATACTAGAGTTCCAGCTTTATCAGATGGTCGGGAAGTTGGTCGTTTCGAAGTCGAGCCTGCAACAGGTAAGATTACTTTCAAACCAAACAAAAACTTTGTTGGTACTGTTGACCCTGTGTCTGTTCAAATGATTGATGGCAAAGGTATTCCACATCAAGCTGTTTATCAACCAAAGGTGACTCCTGTTAGACCATCTGCTCAAGGTGCCAGCAGCGAGGGCATTCAAGGTGCAGTTCAGACAGGGCAATTGACCTTCAATCCGGGCAATAATCGTGTGCCTATTGATAGCAAGAAGTTGCCAACCTTTGATAATAACAGCCAAACTAAAATAGTTGATGGTGTTGGTACCTATCAGGTGGATAATCAAGGCCTAGTTACCTTCACTCCACTACCGACTTATACTGGACGTCCAGCGGCAGAGACTATCAAGCGAGTAGATGTCAATGGAACAGAAGTAATAGCAACCTATCAGGCTGATGTCAAAGCAGCAGCACCAAGTGCGACGAATGCTGAAACCAGTGGCATACAAGGTCAAGTTCAGCGAGGAAAAGTCAGCTTCACAGAAGGTTCTGCGCAAGTCAACGGTCAAAAACAAACGGTGGCCTTTCCAGCTGACTCCACTCCACTCTTCGACAATGGTTCGACTGTTAAAGAAGTGCCTACTGTTGGTAAGTTTGAAGTGGCTGTGAATGGAAATGTAACCTTTACTCCAGAGAAACAATTTAAAGGCCTTACGCCAGATATTAGGATTACTCGTACAGATAGGAATGGCAGCACAGCTACAGCTATCTACAAGGCGACAGTCACTGCTGTAACTCCAACTGGGACAAACATCACCAGCACTGGTAAACAAGGCCGTCCACAGACTGGTAAGCCAAACTTTGTCAGTGGCAACCCAGATGTACCACTGGATAATGACACTCCTGCGACTTTCGACGATGGAAGCAAGCGCAAGGTTGTTCCAAATGTCGGTATCTTTGAAGTGGCACCAGATGGATCTGTCACTTTCACACCGGACAAGCAATATGTTGGTACACCAGACCCAGTTGTTGTTAAGCGTGTAGATAAGAATGGCACTCCTGTGACAGCTGAGTACACGCCTACTGTTGAGAAAGTGACTCCAAGAGCAACAGGTGCTCAGACAAAAGGCCCACAAGGTCAAGTTCAAAAAGGCAAGGTTACTTTTGAACCAGGAAGTCCTCAAGTTGGTTTCCCAGAAAACAGCACGCCAGTCTTTGACACCGGCACGAATATGAAAGAAATTGCCAAAGTCGGTAAGTTCGAAGTGGATGGAGAGGGTAATGTCACCTTTACTCCAGTCAAAACCTTTGTAGGTAAAACTCCTGAAGTTGAACTCAGCCGTACAGATGTCAACGGTACAGTAGCTAAGGCCAAATATCGAGCGACTGTGACCGCTGTGACTCCGACGGGAACTGGAGATCAGACAGAAGGTCCGCAAGGCCAAGTTCAAAAGGGACGTGTAACTTTTAAAGCTGGCGATCCTAAAGTAGGATTCCCAGCCAGCAGCACGCCAGTCTTTGATACAGGTACAAATGTGAAAGAAATTGCCAAAGTTGGTAAGTTCGAAGTAGATTCGGAGGGCAATGTCACCTTCACGCCAGACAAACAGTTTAAGGGTGAAACACCAGAAATTAGCATTTCTCGCAAAGATGCAAATGGTATTGCCGCGAAAGTCACTTATATCGCGACGGTTACATCTGTAACTCCAACAGGAACTAATGTGACTAGCACTGGTCCTCAAGGTCTTCTGCAAACGGGTACCCCAACTTTCCAAGGTGGCGATCCACTGGTTCCGATTGATGAAGCAGTTGAGCCAAGCTTTGACGATAGCAGCAAGGAAAAGGTTATTCCAGGTCAGGGAACTTACACCATTGCACCAGATGGCACAGTGACCTTCACACCAGAGAAGCAGTTTGTAGGAAAGCCAGATTCAATCACTGTAAAACGTGTCGATAAGAATGGTACACCAGTCACTGCGACTTACAGTCCAGAGTTTACCAAGGTAACTCCAACAGGTACTGGTGACAAGACAGAGGGCTTGCAAGGTCAGGTTCAAGAAGGCCATGTTAGCTTCACACCTGGTCATGCCTCAGTTCCATTCCCAGCTGAAACAACTCCGCTCTTTGACAATGGTTTGACTGTTAAAGAGATTCCAACCGTTGGTAAATTTGAAGTGGATGCCAATGGCAAGGTGACTTTCACGCCAGACAAGCAGTTTAAGGGAACCACTCCTGAGCTGACATTAGTTCGAGCAGATGTGAATGGCACTCCTGTTACCGTCAAATACCAAGCAGTGGTGAAAGAAGTGGTTCCAACGGGAACAAATATCACCAGCACTGGTGAGCAAGGCCGTCCACAAACAGGCAAGCCAAACTTCGTGAGCGGCACTCCGGGAGTACCACTGGATAATGATACTCCGGCTACTTTCGATGACGGAAGCAAGCGCAAGGTTGTTCCAAATGTCGGTATCTTTGAAGTGGCACCAGACGGTTCTGTTACTTTTACCCCAGATAAGCAATATGTTGGGACGCCAGATCCAGTTGTTGTTAAGCGAGTGGACAAAAATGGCACTCCTGTGACAGCTAAGTATACGCCAACAGTTGAAAAAGTGACTCCAAGAGCGACAGGTGCTCAGACAGAGGGGCTTCAAGGCCAAGTTCAAAAAGGCAAGGTTACTTTTGAAGCAGGAAGTCCGCAAGTCGGCTTCCCAACCGACAGCACACCGGTATTTGATACTGGCACGAACGTCAAAGAAATTGCCAAAGTCGGTAAGTTCGAGGTTGATGCGGATGGTAATGTTACCTTCACACCAGTCAAATCGTTTGTCGGTAAGACACCAGGAGTTGAACTCAGCCGTGCCGATGTTAATGGTACAGTAGCCAAGGCCAATTACCAAGCAACTGTGACAGCTGTTACTCCGACAGGTACTGGTGACAGGACAGAGGGCTTGCAAGGTCAGGTTCAAAAAGGTCATGTCACCTTCACGCCAGGCCATGAATTAGTTCCGTTCCCATCAGGTTCAACTCCGCTATTTGGTAACGGAAAAAATATTAAAGAAGTACCAAATATCGGTAAGTTCGAAGTGGATGCTGATGGCACTGTAACTTTTACTCCAGACAAACAGTTCAAGGGTGAAACACCAGAATTAGGAATTATTCGTGTGGATGCCAACGGAACACCAGTAACAGTTAAGTACCAAGCGGTAGTGAAAGAAGTAACTCCAACAGCTACCACCGTTACGAGCACCGGTCCACAAGGTATCCCGCAAACAGGAACTCCAATCTTCAAAGCTGCGGACCCACTAGTTCCAATTGATGAAACAGTTGAGCCAACCTTTGCAGATGGAAGTAAGGAGAAGAAGATTCCAGGTCAGGGAACTTACACCATCACTCCAGATGGCGTAGTGACTTTCACGCCAGAGAAGCAGTTTGTAGGCACACCGGACCCAATCACAGTGAAGCGAGTGGACAAGAACGGCACACCAGTGACTGCGACCTACAGTCCAGAGTTCACTAAAGTAACTCCAACAGGCACCGACGCGACTAGCACCGGTCCACAAGGCCGTCCACAAACTGGTACCCCAACCTTTGAGGGTGGAGATCCACTGGTTCCAATCGATGAAACAGTTGAGCCAACCTTTGCAGATGGAAGTAAGGAGAAGAAGATTCCAGGTCAGGGAACTTACACCATTACTCCAGATGGATCAGTGACCTTCACGCCAGGGAAGCAGTTTGTAGGCAGACCAGATCCAATCACTGTGAAACGAGTGGATAAGAATGGTACTCCAGTAACTGCGACTTACAGTCCAGAGTTTACCAAGGTGACTCCAACAGGTACCGGCACTAAAACAGAAGGTCTTCAAGGCCAAGTCCAAGAAGGCAAAGTGACCTTCACGCCTGGTCATGATTCAGTTCCATTCCCGGCTGGTTCGACTCCGCTTTTTGATAACAATTCAACAGTGAAGAAAGTACCGAATGTTGGTAAGTTCGAAGTGGATGCGGATGGCAAGGTGACTTTCACTCCAGACAAACAATTCAAGGGGGAAACACCGGAACTTGAATTGACTCGGACTGATGTCAATGGTACCCCTGTTACAGTTAAGTACCAAGCGGTAGTGAGAGAAGTCACTCCGACAGGTACTACCTCAACTAGCACTGGTCCACAAGGCCGACCACAAACGGGTAAACCAAACTTTGTTGGTGGCGACCCGAATGTACCACTGGATAATGATACACCAGCGACTTTCGATGATGGAAGCAAACGCAAGGAAGTACCAAATGTCGGTACCTTTGAAGTAGCACCAGATGGATCTGTCACTTTCACACCGGACAAGCAATATGTTGGTACACCAGATCCGGTAACTGTTAAGCGAGTGGACAAGAATGGCACTCCTGTGACAGCAAAGTACACGCCTACTGTTGAAAAAGTCACACCAAGAGCGACAGGTGCTCAGACAGAGGGGCTTCAAGGCCAAGTTCAAAAAGGAAAGGTTACTTTTGAAGCCGGAAGTCCGCAAGTCGGCTTCCCAACCGACAGCACACCAGTCTTTGATACTGGCACGAATGTCAAAGAAATTGCCAAAGTCGGTAAGTTCGAGGTTGATATGGAGGGTAATGTTACCTTTACTCCAGTCAAAACCTTTGTCGGTAAGACACCAGAAATCGAACTCAGCCGTGCCGATGCCAATGGTACAGTAGCTAAGGCTAACTATCAAGCGACTGTGACTGCTGTAACTCCGACAGGAACCGGTACTAAGACAGAAGGCTTGCAAGGTCAGGTCCAAGAAGGTAAAGTGACCTTCATACCTGGCCATGATTCAGTTCCATTTCCTGCTGGTTCGACTCCGTTATTTGACAATGGTTCTTCTGTCAAAGAAGTACCGAATGTCGGTAAGTTCGAAGTGGATGCAGATGGCAAGGTCACCTTCACTCCAGACAAACAATTCAAGGGTGAAACACCTGAATTCGAATTGACTCGGACTGATGCTAATGGAACACCAGCAACTGTCAAGTACCAAGCAGTAGTGAAAGAAGTCACTCCGACAGGTACTACCTCAACCAGCACTGGTAAACAAGGACGTCCACAGACAGGTAAGCCAAACTTTGTCAGTGGCAATCCAGATGTACCAATGGATAATGATGCTCCAGCGACTTTTGATGATGGAAGCAAACGCAAGGAAGTTCCAAATGTCGGTACTTTTGAAGTGGCACCAGATGGTTCTGTTACTTTCACACCAGACAAGCAATTTGTTGGCACACCAGACCCAGTTGTTGTTAAGCGAGTGGACAAAAATGGTACGCCAGTGACCGCTAAGTACACACCTACAGTTGAGAAAGTGACCCCGATAGGAACTACCGCAACCAGCACTGGTCCTCAGGGTGTTCCTCAAACGGGTACTCCAACCTTCACAGGTGGTGACCCACTAGTTCCGATTGATGAAACAATTGAGCCAAGCTTCGACGATGGCAGCAAGGAAAAGACTATTCCAGGTCAGGGAACTTACACCATTACTCCAGATGGCTCAGTGACCTTTACTCCAGAGAAGCAATTCGTAGGCAAAACTGATCCAATCACTGTGAAACGTGTGGATAAGAATGGTACTCCAGTAACTGCGACTTACATTCCAGAGTTTACCAAGGTGACTCCAACAGGTACCGGCACTAAAACAGAAGGCTTGCAAGGCCAAGTTCAAGAAGGCAAAGTCACCTTCACTCCGGGCCATGATTCTGTTCCATTCCCAACGGATTCGACTCCACTGTTTGATAATGGTTCTTCTGTCAAAGAAGTGCCGAATGTTGGTAAGTTCGAAGTGGATGCAGACGGCAAGGTTACTTTCACTCCAGACAAACAATTCAAGGGTGAAACACCAGAACTTGAATTGACTCGCACTGATGTCAATGGTACCCCTGTTACAGTTAAGTACCAAGCAGTAGTGAAAGAGGTAACTCCAACAAGTACCACCGTGACGAGCACTGGCCCACAAGGTCTTCCGCAAACAGGCACTCCAACTTTCAAAGGTGCGGACCCACTAGTTCCGATTGATGAGACTGTTGAGCCAACCTTTGAAGATGGAAGCAAGAAGAAGACCATTCCAGGTCAAGGAACGTATACCATCACTCCGGATGGCGCAGTGACCTTCACGCCAAACAAGCAATTTGTAGGCAAACCAGATCCAATCACTGTGAAACGAGTGGATAAGAACGGCACACCAGTGACAGCGACCTACAGTCCAGAGTTTACCAAGGTAACTCCAACAGGCACCGGTACTAAGACAGAAGGTTTGCAAGGTCAGGTTCAAAAAGGTCAAGTGACTTTCACGCCAGGACATAAATTAGTTCCATTCCCCGCTGGTTCGACTCCACTTTTTGGTAACGGAAAGAATATTAAAGAAGTACCAAATGTTGGTAAGTTCGAAGTGGATGCCGATAACAAGGTGACTTTCACTCCAATAAAACAATTCAAGGGTGAAACATCAGAATTGGGATTGATTCGTTTAGACGCTAACGGAACTCCTGTTATTGTCAAATATCAAGCGATAGTGAAAGCAGTAGTCCCAACTGGTAAAGATACCACATCTACAAATATCAAAGGTCATGTTCAAACCGGCAAACCTATCTTCGAAGCAGGTGATCCATTGGTTCCAATTGATGAGACGATTGCACCAAGTTTCGAAGACGGAAGCAAGGAAAAAACTATTCCGGGTCAGGGAACTTATACTATCGCACCAGATGGCACAGTCACCTTTACTCCAGATGCTGATTTCCTTGGTCAGGGAAGCGGTGTGACCCTTGTCCGTCGCGATAAGAATGGCACCACAGTTACAGCTCGTTATGTTCCTACCGTAGTTGCACCATCAACTAGCAAGGACAGTGTATCTAGCGGCCGCAAGGGCCAAGCTCAAACGGGCACGCCAACCTTTGAAGGGGCGATTGACCAGGCAGTAGCACCTACCTTTGCGGATGGCAGCACCGAAATGGTTGTCCCGGGAGAAGGAACTTATCGTTTCACTATGCTGGGGGCAGTGACTTTCGTACCGGAAGCAGACTTTGTCGGAACTACTCGCGGAGTCGTCGTGAAGCGTTCAGATATTTATGGCAATGCCGTGACGGCTACCTATACCCCAACTGTTTTGGGAAGCACTGCCACAGAAGATACCGGCAGCACCGGTCTCAAAGGCCAGCCGCAGACTGGTAAACCAATCTTTGAAGGAGACGTGGATCCAACCGTTCCTCCAACTTTCGAGGATGGCAGTACTGAAAAGGTTGTTCCAGGCCAAGGTACTTACACGATTGCGCCAGATGGCACTGTGACTTTTGTACCGGAAACGGGCTTTGTCGGTCAAGCTGACGGTGTGACAGTGATTCGCAAAGATCGTAATGGTCAGACGATTTCAGCGGTTTACGTTCCAACTGTGACAGAAAATCCTGTTCAGCCAGAGCGGACGATTACGCCTGCACCACCGTCTCTTTCTAAGAGTGAGGGTGCAAAATCCCTTCCTAAGACAGGTACAGAAGAAACCTCATACTTAGCTGCAAGCTTACTTGCGGGAGTATCAGGTTTGGGTCTGATTGGCTTAGAGAAGAGAAAGAAAAAGTCTGAAGACTAAAAATTAAGAATTTAGGTTTCAGATACTAAATTAAAAGAGGAAAGATTCGTTTATGGATCTTTCCTCTTTCTTTGTTAAAAATAGACTGTTTTCAATAAAGTGTCTAATTATAATGTTGGTTTCTTACAATTATAGTTATATATATGGATAACTAAAATAGAATAGTGTATAATAAAATCTGCAATTTAAATGATTATTTAGGAGATTATTATGGGAAAAGATTTGTTTAATCCACACCTGCGTAAGTTTTCGATTCGAAAACTAAACGTCGGTGTTTGTTCTGTGCTCTTGTCAACCCTGCTTCTTTTGGGAGCAGCGGCACAAGTTAGTGCTGACGAAGCTAGTGATTCTGGTGCCCAAAACGAAGTTTCGCAAACAGGAATAGCCGAATCATCAGTGAATTCTGCTGAAACTGTGGCTTCTGAACATTTACAAGCAAAAGAAAGTTCAGCACTCGCTTTTGCTAGTGAGACCCCTCGACCAGATGATAATCCTAGTCCAAGAAGCTCAGAGCCTGAGAAAGTTGAAGAATCTACTGAACCTACAGCAACTAAACCGGTTGAAAATACTCAGCCAATCACTGTTCACCCAGAAACATCCAACGCGGCTGTCGTGGCTGAAAAGTCAGAAGCAACCGCAGAGCTAGCTCAGCCTAATCGCTCTCGTCGTGTGAGACGGGATGCTACACCTACTGGACAACAGAACAGCGTAACAACAGGAGTTCCGATAGGTACTGGACCGGCTGGGGCAGATGATGCTACCTCAACGCCACGAGTACCTAAACCAAGCTTGGAGGAATCTGTCAAGAAAGATAGTACCCAATTAGCCAAACAGATTACTTGGCTTGATTTTTCGGATACTGCAAGTTGGAAAGGATTGGATTCACGAGGTGGACTCCAAGTAGGAACGACCTTCAAGAAGGAAATTTCACCTGGCTATGAAGTAACCCTGACGGTCACTGAGCTTAAACCTTTTAACTCGACTGAAACTTATAGAAAACGGGTTGAAGGAACACCGACAGCAAATACTTATGACCCAAATGCTCAGAATGGATACTTAAAGTCTGCAGCAAAGTATGGTCAAACCCCTCCTTCGGTGACAGGAGCTATTCAGAATCAATGGACTGCCATCCGTGATCAAGGGTTCAATACGCAAGGACGAAAGACCCAGCTGGTTTACCCAGAGAACTCAACCAACTGGGGAGTAAAATTCCAAATTGAAGCTACCTATCTAGGCAAGCGCGTAGCCCCTACGGTGGTTATGGCCGATGGTGAAGATGCCAACCCAGGTGAATTTGCTATCTTCACTACTAACGGAGAAGGATGGGAATATCTCGGTGAATGGAAGAATAAGAGTACTGCCAAAGAAGCCTATACCGTTATTACCAAGCAAATGTTGGATGATGAAAATGTAAAGAGAAGAGGTCTCTTAATTTTAAGAGATACAAGCGTAGACTGGTATAAGTACCTCAGTCCGGATACAGTGACAGGTGGCTTGGGGACTCAGGTCTTTGGGCCAAACCGCTCTAACGAACGGACGGTTCCTGTGGTGATGACACGCGGAGCTTCTGAAGTAGGATTTTACGTAGCATCATCTGGGCAACAGGCTATGATGATGGGATTTTTAGTGGTGGATGGCAGTGATGCGCCAGCGACTTATGGCGAAGCCTTCCATACCATTTCAGGTCGTGATTCGGTGACTGACGCTCCCATTAATCAACCTTATTTAGGAACAACGCCAGCTGATATAGATGTTGAGTCATCCAATGATTGGGTTCTGGACGATAAAAAGGAACATAAGGACGAGGGTGCCAGCCAATTACTAGCGGACGATCAATTAAGTAATTCTAATGATTTGCTTGATTTAGACAAAGCAAAAAATGGAACTTACACAATTAAAATCAAAGCTAATCCAAATGGCAATGCTAAATCCTATGTCAAGGCATGGATAGACTTCAACAATGATGGAGTCTTCAATGAAAGCGAAGGTAGCAACCTACAAGAGATTACAGCTGCTGGTGACTATACCTTGACCTTCAATGCCAACCCAAATATTACTGGCGGTCAAGTAGACAAATTGGGTATGCGTTTCCGAATTGCGACTAATAAAGGTGATATTGAACAACCAACCGGCATTGCCTTTAGTGGTGAAGTAGAAGATATGCTCTTACACCGCATTTATCCTCCTAAAGGTGAAAAGCAGACTACGGACGGCTTTACAGGTGAGACTCAAACTGCTGTCCTTCACTTCACACCTAAAGGAACGGATCGTTCAGACGACAGTGTCAATGCAGTTATGAGTACCCAAGCGCCTCAGGTTCTGGATAAACAAGGCAATGCTCTGACGCCTGTTGATGGCAACTATATTCGTCCAGAAGGGACCTATCGCTTGACCGTCAATGGCAATGATGTTCAAGTAGTCTTCACACCAAATGCGGAATTTTCTGGAATTGCTGATGGAATTAACATCCGTTGGACTGACAGCAATGGTACATCAACTGGATGGACTTCAACGGATGCTTCTGACCCTAATAAAAATGATCAATTGACTACAATGGATGGCCGTTATGTACCGACAGTTCGTAAGATTCCAAACTACGAATCAAGTGGTCTTCAGGGACTGGAACAAAACAAAACGCTAGTCTTTAACGATGATGATGCGAATACGACCCCTGTCATGCCAGACGCTACTCATCCTGCCAGCTTTGTGGATGCTAACGGTCAGACAGTAGCAGGCAACACGGTGCCAGCCATGTCCAATGGCCAGCAAGTCGGGACCTATGAATTAGATCCAAATACCGGCCAAGTGACCTTCAAACCTATCAAAACTTTTTATGGTACGCCAGACCCAGTGGTAGTTCAAGTCAGTGATGCCGATGGTAAAGCACACCGAGTACGCTACCAACCTAATGTGACCCAAGTAACACCAAGAAGCACCAATGTTGAATCAACTGGCCTCCAAGGTCAAGCACAAAGTGGTAAGCCGACCTTCACCCCAGGTGACCAACAAATCCCAATTGACATGAGCAAAGCCATGACTTTTGAAACTGGGACGAACACCATGGAAGTAGCTAATGAAGGAACTTATACTATCAATTCAGATGATACCATTACCTTCAAGCCACTTAAGCAATTCACTGGCAAGGCGACTCCAGTGACAGTCAAACGTGTTGATACCAATGGCACCGAAGTGACTGCAACCTATACACCTAACGTGACCAAGGTTACACCAACCAGCACACCTGCTACTTCATCAGGTCCTCAAGGGGTTCCACAAACAGGAACGCCAGTCTTCAAGGAAGGCGATCCAGCGGTCCCAATCGACTATAACAAGCAAATGACCTTTGATGATGATCAACCTAAGAAGACGGTTGCGGGCGTAGGGGAATATACCATTAATTCAGATGGTTCCATTACCTTTACACCAGATAAGAAATATGTAGGGACCCCAGCCGCAGTGACGGTCAAACGAGTTGACGAAAATGGCACCGAAATAAGAGCAACCTATACGCCAACCGTGACGGAGGTTACACCAAGCAGTACCAATGCCGTTTCAAGTGGCCTGCAAGGACAACCACAAAGTGGTAAGCCGACATTCACACCAGGTGACAAAGCTGTGCCTATTGATATGGCTCAACCAATGACCTTTGAAGATAATCAAACAACTAAGAAGGTAGACAAGGTCGGGACTTATGTCATTGAGTCAGATGGTACGATTACTTTCACTCCAGAAAAGCAATATGTGGGCACGCCAGCTCCAGTGACGGTCAAACGCGTAGACACAAATGGTACCGAAGTGACGGCCACTTACACACCAACCGTGACGCGTGTCACACCAACCAGCACCAATGCTGAATCAACCGGTCTCCAAGGTCAACCGCAAAGCGGCAAGCCAACTTTCAGTCCAGGTGACCAAGCAGTCCCAATAGATATGACCCAGCCCATGACCTTTGAAAATGGAACTGATACATTAGTAGTGGCTGATCAAGGAACTTATACCATCAATTCAGATGGTTCCATCACCTTTAAGCCAGAGAAGAAATTTACTGGCAAGGCGACCCCAGTCAAGGTTAAACGAGTTGACACAAATGGAACAGAAGTAACGGCCACTTACACACCTACTGTTGAAGAAGTTATTCCAAACGCAACTGGCGATCAGACTGAAGGTCCACAAGGATTGGTTCAGAATGGTAAGATTACTTTTGAAGCTGGAAGACCAGAAGTAGGCTTTTCAGCAGACAGTACCCCAGTTTTTGACACTGGTACCAATGTGAAAGAAATTGAAAATGTTGGTAAGTTTGAAGTGGATATTGATGGTAATATTACCTTTACCCCGGTCAAGACATTTGTAGGTAAAACACCTGAAATTGAAGTCAGTCGTGCAGATGTCAACGGTACCATCGCTAAGGCAAAATATCAAGCAACGGTGACAGCAGTAAAGCCAACTGGTGTTGGAAATAAGACAGAAGGTCTGCAAGGTCAAGTTCAAGAAGGTAAAGTGACCTTCACACCAGGGCACGACTCTGTTCCATTCCCAGCTGGTTCGACTCCATTGTTTGATAACCATTCAACAGTGAAAGAAGTACAGAATGTCGGTAAGTTTGAAGTGGACTCTGATGGTAAGGTTACCTTCACTCCAGTCAAGCAGTTTAAGGGGGAAACACCAGAACTTGAATTGACTCGCACTGATGCCAATGGCACCCCTGTTACAGTCAAATACCAAGCAGTAGTGAAAGAAGTGGTTCCAAGAGGAACTGACGCGACTAGCACAGGTCCTCAGGGGGTTCCGCAAACAGGTAGTCCAAGCTTCCAAGGTGGTGATCCACTTGTTCCGATTGATATGGATTCTCCAATGACCTTTGAAGATGGTCAACCTAAGAAGACAGTTCAAGGAGTAGGAGAATATACCATCAACTCAGATGGTACTATCACCTTTACCCCAGACAAACAGTATGTGGGAACCCCAGCTTCAGTTACTGTTAAACGTGTAGATAAGAACGGCACGGAAGTTACTGCCACCTATACGCCAACGGTAACACGGGTAACGCCTACTAGTACCAATGCTGAATCAACTGGTATCCAAGGTCAACCGCAAAGTGGCAAGCCAACTTTCAGTCCAGGTGACCAAGCTGTTCCAATCGATATGACCAAGCCAATGACCTTTGAAAATGGGACTGACACTTTGGTAGTGGCTAATCAAGGAACTTATACCATTAATTCAGATGGTTCCATCACCTTTAAGCCAGAGAAGAAATTTACTGGCAAGGCGACTCCTGTTACGGTTAAACGAGTCGATGCTAACGGTACAGAAATAACTGCGACTTATACACCGACCGTTACCAAGGTAACTCCTACTGGCACCAATGCTGAATCGACTGGCATTCAAGGTCAGCCACAAAATGGAACACCTACTTTTACTTCTGGCGACTCTGCTGTTCCAATTGATATGGATAGTCCTATGACCTTCGAAGACGGTCAGTCTAAGAAGACTGTTCAGGGAGTAGGGGAATACACTATCAACTCAGATGGTTCTGTCACCTTTACTCCAGAGAAACAGTATATAGGTACACCAACACCAGTGACTGTGAAACGTGTTGATAAAAATGGCACGGAAGTGACTGCTAGCTATACGCCGACTGTTACCAAGATAACTCCAACGGGTACCAATGCGACTAGCACTGGTCCTCAAGGTGTTGCGCAAACTGGCACACCAACTTTCCAAGGCGGCGACCCACTGGTTCCAATTGATGACTCAGTAGACCCAACTTTCGAAGATGGAAGTAAGGAGAAAAAGATTCCAGGTCAAGGAACCTACACGATTGCTCCAGATGGCGCGGTGACTTTCACGCCAGAGAAGCAGTTTGTAGGCAAGCCAGATTCAGTGACTGTAAAACGAGTCGATAAAAACGGCACTCCAGTAACAGCTACCTACAGCCCAGAATTTACGAAAGTAACTCCAACTGGTACTGGCACTAAGACAGAAGGCTTGCAAGGCCAAGTTCAAGAAGGTAAAGTGACCTTCACCCCTGGTCACGATTCAGTTCCATTCCCTGCTGGTTCGACTCCGTTATTTGACAATGGTTCTTCTGTCAAAGAAGTACCAAATGTTGGTAAGTTTGAAGTTGATGCGGACGGCAAGGTGACCTTCACTCCAGACAAACAATTCAAGGGTGAAACGCCGGAACTCGAATTAACTCGGACTGATGCGAATGGAACTCCAGTAACCGTCAAATATCAAGCGGCAGTGAAAGAAGTTATTCCTACAGGTATCAACGCAACTAGCACTGGTCCTCAAGGTGTTGCGCAAACGGGCACTCCGACTTTTGCTGACGGTGATCCACTAGTTCCAATCGATGAAACCGTTGAACCAAGCTTCGAAGATGGTACCAAGAAGAAGACTATTCCAGGTCAAGGAACATACACGATTGCACCGGATGGCGCAGTGACCTTCACGCCAGACAAACAGTTTGTAGGTAAACCAGATTCAATCACTGTAAAACGTGTGGACAAGAATGGCACTCCAGTGACGGCTACCTACAGCCCAGAATTTACGAAAGTAACTCCAACTGGCACTGGTGCCAAGACAGAAGGCTTGCAAGGTCAAGTGCAAGAAGGTAAAGTAAGCTTCACCCCAGGCCACGACTATGTTCCATTCCCAGCTGGTTCAACTCCGCTGTTTGATAACAATTCAACAGTGAAAGAAGTTCCAAATGTCGGTAAATTCGAAGTGGATGCAGATGGTAAGGTGACTTTCACTCCAGACAAGCAGTTTAAGGGTGAGACACCGGAACTTGAATTGACTCGTACCGATGCCAATGGCACTCCAGTAACCGTCAAGTACCAAGCGGTAGTGAAAGAAGTGATTCCTACTAGCACCAATGTGACTAGCACTGGTCCTCAAGGTGTTGCGCAAACTGGCACACCGACCTTCGTAGGAGGCGACCCACTTGTTCCAATTGATGACTCAGTAGAGCCAACTTTCGAAGATGGAAGCAAGGAGAAAAAGATTCCAGGTCAAGGAACTTACACCATCACTCCAGATGGCGTAGTGACCTTCACACCAGAAAAGCAGTTTGTAGGTAAACCGGACCCAATCTCTGTGAAACGAGTGGACAAGAACGGCACACCAGTGACTGCGACATACAGTCCAGAGTTTACGAAAGTAACTCCAACAGGTACCAACGCAACCAGCACCGGTCCACAAGGTCTTCCTCAAATAGGCACTCCGACTTTTGCGGGCGGTGATCCACTAGTTCCAATCGATGAAACCGTTGCACCAAGCTTCGAAGATGGTGCCAAGGAAAAAGTAATTCCAGGTCAAGGAACTTACACGATCGCCCCAGATGGCTCAGTGGCTTTCACGCCAGACAAGCAGTTTGTAGGTAAACCAGATCCAGTCACCGTTAAGCGGATGGATAAGAATGGTACTCCAATGACAGCGACCTACAGTCCAGAGTTTACCAAGGTAACTCCAACAGGCACCGGTACTAAGACAGAAGGCTTGCAAGGTCAGGTTCAAGAAGGTCATGTTAGCTTCACTCCAGGGCACAACTCTGTTCCATTCCCTGCTGGTTCGACTCCGTTATTTGACAATGGTTCTTCTGTCAAAGAAGTACCGAATGTTGGTAAGTTTGAAGTTGATGCGGACGGCAAGGTGACTTTCACTCCAGACAAGCAGTTTAAGGGTGAGACACCGGAACTTGAATTGACTCGTACCGATGCCAATGGCACTCCAGTAACCGTCAAGTACCAAGCGGTAGTGAAAGAAGTGATTCCTACTAGCACCAATGTGACTAGCACTGGTCCTCAAGGTGTTGCGCAAACTGGCACACCGACCTTCGTAGGAGGCGACCCACTTGTTCCAATTGATGACTCAGTAGAGCCAACTTTCGAAGATGGAAGCAAGGAGAAAAAGATTCCAGGTCAAGGAACATACACCATCACTCCAGATGGCTCAGTGACCTTCACCCCAGACAAGCAGTTTGTAGGTAAACCAGATCCAATTACTGTAAAACGTGTCGATAAGAACGGCACTCCAGTAACAGCTACCTACAGTCCAGAGTTTGCTAAGGTTACTCCAACTGGTAAAGATGCGACCTCTACGAATATCAAAGGTCATGTTCAAACCGGCACACCTGTCTTCGAAGCAGGTGATCCATTGGTTCCAATTGATGAGTCAGTCGAGCCAGCCTTTGAAGATGGAAGTAAGGAAAAGACCATTCCGGGTCAGGGAACTTATACTATCGCACCAGATGGAACAGTCACATTCACTCCAGAAGCTGATTTCCTTGGTCAGGGTACTGGTGTGACTCTTGTCCGTCGTGATAAGAATGGCACCTCAGTGACGGCTCGCTATGTTCCGACCGTGGTTGAACCATCAACCAGTCAGGACAGTGTATCTAGCGGTCGCAAAGGTCAAGCTCAAACGGGCACGCCAACCTTTGAAGGGGCGATTGACCAAGCCGTAGCACCGACCTTTGCGGATGGTAGCACCGAAATGGTTGTCCCAGGTGAGGGAACATATAGCTTTACCGTTCTGGGAGCAGTAACCTTTGTACCGGAAGCCGACTTTGTCGGAACTGCTCGCGGAGTTGTCGTGAAGCGTTCAGATATTTATGGCAATGCCGTGACGGCAACCTATACCCCAACTGTTTTGGGAAGTACTGCCACAGAAGATACCGGCAGCACCGGTCTCAAAGGCCAGCCGCAGACTGGTAAACCAATCTTTGAAGGAGACGTGGATCCAACCGTTCCTCCAACTTTCGAGGATGGCAGTACTGAAAAGGTTGTTCCAGGCCAAGGTACTTACACGATTGCTCCAGATGGCACTGTGACCTTTGTACCGGAAGCTGGCTTTGTCGGCCAAGCTGACGGCGTGACAGTGATTCGCAAAGACCGCAATGGTCAAACTATTTCAGCAGTCTACGTTCCGACTGTGACAGAAAATCCTGTTCAGCCAGAGCGGACGATTACGCCTGCACCTCCATCACTTTCTAAGAGTGCGGGTGCAAAATCCCTTCCTAAGACAGGTACAGAAGAAACTTCATACTTAGCTGCAAGCTTACTTGCTGGAGTATCAGGTTTGGGACTGATTGGCTTAGAGAAGAGAAAGAAGAAGTCTGAAGACTAACATAGGCTTGAAGAAATTCCGTTAATAAACTAGAAGAATTTCGGGAGAGCGCAAAAACAGGTAGAACTTATGTTCTACCTGTTTTTTTATCAAAAAATTGTTGGGATTGATGGAGATAATAGAAAGTTTCAGCTAGCTAATGACTGTCCTGCTCCTAAGTCTGTTTCATAGTTAAAAAGGGTAATTCTACATTTTCATGCTTTTAATTTTCTCTTCGTCTGGTGTGACGCGCAGGGTTTTCTGGCCCGTATAGGTGACAAACCCTGGCTTACCACCGGTTGGTTTGTTGAGTTTTCTAGTCTCAATCATATCTACTTGGACCAGATTAGAGAGTCTGGCCTTGGAGAAGTAGGCCGCTAGCTCGGCAGCGTCAGTCTTGACTTCATCGCTGGGCTGAAGATTGCCTGTGATCACCACATGACTACCTGGAATATCCTTGGCGTGAAACCAAAGCTCGTCCTTCTTGGCCATCTTAAACGTCAGCTCGTCATTTTGTAGATTATTGCGTCCAACTAGGATAATAGTTTGGCCATCTGTTGCCAAATATTTCTCCGGTTTCTGTCTTTTCTGGATTTTCTCTCTCTGGCGTCGGCGGATAAATCCAGTCTGGATTAGTTCCTCTCGTATTTCTGCAATTTCAGTCAGGCTGGCCTGAGCAAGAGCTATTTCCACGCTCTCTAGGTAGAGAATCGTAGTCCGTGTCTCCTCAATCAAGCTGGTCAGGTGTTTGACGGCTTCCTTGAGCTTCTGGTAACGTTTGAAATAGCGCTGGGCATTTTGGTTGGGAGTCAGGGCCTTGTCAAGCGAGATAATAATCTTCTCACCTGTATAGTAATTATCCAACTCAACCTGGTCCTGATCGTTAGGTACCTGATGGAGAAAGGTAGTTAAGAGCTCCCCTTTTTGGCGGAATTCTTCTGCATTCTCCGTTGCTAGGAGCTCTTCCTCTTGCTTGCCCAGCTTTTTCCGGTTCTTTTCCAACTCATTTTCTACTCGGCGGATGAGCTCGCTGGCCTGCTGGTTGACTCGATCTCGCTCAGCCTTGTCCTTATAGAAAGTGTCCAAAAGCTCGGATAGCGTGGACATTTGGGTCTTGCTGTCGGAAAATAGCAGAGCAGAGAAGGATTTTTCGGTCAGGCTTGGCTGAGTTGGACTGGCAAAAAATGCACGGAAAGTTTTGAGCTTGTCAGCTGTCAAACGGCCTCTGAGCTCGGTAGCTGTATCCCGGCCCAAACCCTGAAAAATTTGCTGCAGGCGTTTGGGCTCTAAGTCTTCAGTATGTAAGATTTCAAAGAGCTTTTCATCACCCACAGTGAAAGGATTGAGACTGTCAGTCTGAGGTGGTGCGACATAGGTTGAGCCAGGCAGGATCGTTCGATAGCTATTTTGTGAAAATCCGACATGTTTGATGGCCTCAATAATCTTGTTGCTAGCCTTGTCCAAGAGAATGATATTGCTGTGCTTGCCCATGATTTCGATGACCAGAGTCACAGCCACGCTGTCGCCGATTTCGTTCTTATTGGAAACACTGATTTCCAAAATCCGGTCATTCTCCACTTGCTGGATTGCTTCAATGACAGCGCCCTGCAAGTATTTGCGCATCACCATGATAAAGGTATTGGGAACAGCTGGATTTTCAAACGTGGTATCTGTCAGCTGGACGCGCCCAAAGACCGAGTGGGCTGACAGGAGCAGCTTGTGGCTTTGGCGGTTGCTGCGAATCTGTAAAACTAGCTCCTGTTCAAAGGGCTGATTAATCTTCTGAATACGGCCGCCCAGCAATTCGCGGCGGAGCTCCTCTGTCATGTGGTGTAAAAAAAATCCGTCGAAAGACATGTTTTTCTCCTTGAAAGTTGCTACAGAAAATTATAACAAAAAACCAAGCTAAAAGCTTCTAAAGTCTTGCCAAAAAGCAATTTAATTTTTGCCTATAACAGCCTCTATAAACCAAATTCGAATATTTTATAAAAATTTTCAAAAAGGTCTTGACATCCTTTCAGGAAAAACTTAAAATATAGGAAATTAGAAAAGTAGTAGATGCATTTGTTTTTAGCGAGCTTGTGGTTGGTGGAAATGAGCAGCAAATCTTTACGAAATTGGGCTAATTGATAAAATGGATTTGAAACAATAAGAATTCGGTGGGCACACCTTACAGTGCAGCTTGTTTGATGACAAGATAGAGATATGGGGAATATTAGCTATTTTCCATAATTGAGGTGGCACCGCGATTTTCGCCCTCACACAGAGTACCTGTGTGAGGATTTTTTGTTGCTTATTATAAAAAACAAGGAGAATTGCCTATGTTTAAACGATGGCGTCCCTAGGGATTGATAAAAAATATAAAACAAAGAAATGGAGAAAGAACATGAAAAACAAACGATTAGTAACTATCTTAGGCCTTTTGGCCGTTTTGGCAATCGGTGGGATTGTCTATTCCAGCTTGAACAGCAAAGGTAACGCCACTAAGACTAGTAGCGACAGTCAAACAGTCAAGGTCGGCGTGTTGCAGTATGTCAGCCACCCTTCGCTGGATTTGATTTACAAGGGGATTCAGGATGGTTTGGCTGAGGAAGGCTATAAAGGCGACAAGATTAAGATTGACTTTATGAATGCTGAGGGCGATCAGAGTAAGGTCTCTACTATGAGCAAGCAGCTAGTCTCCAATGACAATGATGTGCTGATTGGGATTGCGACTCCGTCTGCACAAGGACTAGCTGCAGCTACTAAGGACAAGCCTATTGTCATGGGAGCTATCACAGATCCAGTCGGAGCAAACCTAGTGAAAAATCTGGACAAGCCAGGTGGCAATATCACTGGTGTCTCTGACCGCAATCCAGCTAAGCAACAGCTAGAGCTGATTAAAAAATTAACTCCAGATGTCAAAACTATCGGTGCTCTCTACTCTAGCAGTGAAGACAACTCTAAAACTCAAGTGGAAGAGTTCAAAAAATTGGCTGAAGAGGCAGGCTACAAGGTAGAGGAATACTCTGTTCCTTCAACCAATGAAATTGCTTCAACCATGAATGTCATGACTGGCAAGGTTGATGCTATCTGGATTCCAATTGACAATACCATTGCTTCAGCTTTTGCGACAGTTGTATCCAGCAATAAAGAAGCTAAGAAACCGATTTATCCAAGTGCAACAGCCATGGTAGAAGAAGGAGGTCTTGCCTCTGTCGTTGTAGACCAGTATGACCTAGGTGTTGCGACTGGTAAAATGGCAGCTAAAATCCTTAAAGGTGCCAAACCTGCTGACACTGCAGTAGATATTTTCGATACAGGTAAATCTGTCATTAATACAAAAAATGCCAAAGAACTGGGCATTACTGTACCAGAAGATGTCCTCAAAGAAGCCGGCCAGGTTATTAAATAGAAAGAAGGAAGCCTGTTGCTTGACAGGTTTCTTTTTTTCGATCGTCTCTTCTTGTAAAACCTTTCTCGCAGTTGTATAATAGAATTAGGTTAAGTGAATGAGAAGAGCAAATGAAGTGCAGTTTGCTCCAATAGATTTTACGAAGAGATAGAAGCGGAAAGGGAGTTAGTCAAGAAAGAATGGAAGAAGATATTCAAAAAAACCGCTATATGGGATCGGTCAAGGTTGGCCCCAAGGGGCAGATTGTCATTCCAAAAGAAGTGAGAGATATGTTTGGAATTCAACCTGGGGATGCTCTGGTTCTCTTTGCAGATGCCCAGCAAGGCATTGCCATCCAGCGTTACGAGCTCTATGAAGATCTATTTAATCAGACCTTCAATGGAGATAAGAATTCAAAAAGTGATTTATAAAATCGGAATCTGCTTAAGCAGATTTTTTCTTTTGCTTTTATTTGCTACTACTAATGAATGGGTGTATAATAAGTATAAGAGGTTATACAACTTATACCTATCTCTTTCGAGATTGAGTTAAAATAGCTCATTTTTTAGCTAAATGAGAGAGTTTTGACTAGCTTTAGATGTCAAAGTCATATCTTTAAATAACATTTCGTTTTTTATTTCCTCATATCTGATGAAAGGAGATGTCCTTATGTATGCAGTTGAGATGCAGGATTTGACCAAGCAATACGGCTCAAAGACGGTTGTTGATGGTTTGAATCTAAAAATTGAAGAGGGGGAATTTTTTGCCATGCTGGGCTCTAATGGTGCTGGGAAGACAACAACGATTAAGATGCTGTCCTGTCTAGTTGAGCCGACAGCAGGAGATGCCCTAATGCTAGGCTATAGCATTCGCAAGGAGGAAGATGCTGTCAAGGAAATGATTAATGTTTCGCCTCAGGAAACAGCTGTTGCTCCCAAGCTGACAGTCAAGGAAAATCTGGAGATGATAGCTCGTTTATATGGATTTTCTAAGGAAGAAGCGGTGCAAAAGACAGAGCATCTGATGAAGACATTTGACCTGACGGATAGGCAGCATGATCTGGCCAAGTCCCTGTCAGGTGGCTGGCAGCGCAAGCTCAGTATTGCAATGGCTCTAATCAGTCAGCCCAAGATTTTGTTTCTGGACGAACCAACCTTGGGGCTGGATGTACGTGCTAGAAGGGAGTTATGGAAGAATATTGAGCAACTAAAGGGAAAAGTTACAGTGATTCTGACCACACATTATCTAGAAGAAGCCGAGGCTTTGGCCGACCGACTTTGCATTATGGATAAGGGAGTGGTGCAGATCTTGGGGACAGCCGAGGAAATTATCCAAGCTTCCGGTAAGAAGGATTTTGAAGAGGCCTTTTTGTCCTATACGGAAGGAGGGGAATTAGCATGAGAGCCTTCATTTTTGCAAAGCGCAATTTCAAAGAAATCATGCGTGATTATGTCAGCAGTCTGATGGGAATTGGTTTTCCTGTCTTTCTGATTATCGCCCTGTCCCTTATGAAACAGAGCCTCAAAGGGATGCCAGCTATATTTTCCATTGAAAATTTTGCCCCAAGTATGATGGTGTTTGGTGCTTCCTGGCTAACTATTTTTGTTGGCAGTTTAATGGCCACAGACCGCAATAGCTCTTTTCTCATGCGGCTGCTATCTACACCGCTTAGAAGCGTGGATTATATCTTAGGGTATTCGATTCCAGTTCTGCCTCTGGCTCTTTTACAGGGCATAGCTAGTTTTGCAACTGCAATGATTTTTGGTTTATCCTTAAATCTGGGAACTTTTTACGCCCTCTTGGTTTTGATTCCAGTAGCTCTGCTCTTTATTTCGTTTGGCTTACTTTTAGGCTCAGCTTTCTCTAGCAGTAATGCAGTCAGTGGTTTTGGAACTATTCTTATCAATGCCACGGTTTTTCTCAGTGGAGCAGTGCTTCCGATTGAGATGATAGGAGGTGGTTTTGAAGCATTCTGCAATGCCTTGCCATTTGCCCATGCAGCAAAGGCTGTTCAGTTGGCATTGGCTCAAGATTTGAATTCACTTTTGCTTCATCTGTTTTGGGTTCTGCTCTATGCTTTCCTATTCTTTATCCCTTCTGTCTGGATCTTCAAAAAGAGGATGAAAGGGTAGATGTTTAGTTCAATGTAGAATTCAGCTGGATTAGCTTGCGAAATGTTTAGAAATCTGTTAGAATGAAATATAACTGAATAGCAATCTGCAAGACCAGTAACCTAGGGGAAGTTTAACAGGGAGGGGAGCCAGCGACTGAAAGCTCTCTAGATGAAAGCTAGGCGAATTCACTTGCTCTAGGATTGATAAGTAAGGTCTGGCTTGCCAGATAAAAAACGGATGGTACCGCGTGTCAACGCTCCGCTTATGGAGATTGGCGCGCTTTTTATTTTGGAGGGAAAATGACGAAAACGATTGAAGAACAACTGAAAAGCCTGCGCGAAGAGACTCTAGCTTCTCTCAAGCAGCTCAAGGCTGAGAATCAAAAGGAACTGCAGGATTTGCGTGTAGCTGTCTTGGGTAAAAAGGGTTCGCTGACTGAAGTCCTGAAAGGGATGAAGGATATTTCAGCTGAAATGCGGCCGATTATCGGGAAGCACGTCAATGAAGCGCGAGACATTCTGACAGCAGCCTTTGAAAAGACTGCACAAGAGATGGAAGAGCAATTAGTCGCTCTGAAACTGGCTGAGGAATCCTTGGATGTGACCTTACCAGGCCGTCAAATTCCGGTAGGAAACCGTCATATTCTTAGTCAGACTAGTGAGGAAATCGAAGATATTTTCATCGGGATGGGCTATCAGGTCGTGGACGGCTTTGAAGTGGAGAAGGATTATTACAACTTTGAGCGGATGAATCTGCCTAAGGATCACCCAGCACGGGATATGCAGGACACTTTCTACATTACAGAGGAGATCCTGCTCAGAACCCACACTAGTCCGGTACAGGCGCGAGCTATGGATGCTCATGACTTTTCTAAAGGGCCACTCAAGATGATCTCACCAGGGCGCGTCTTCCGTCGGGATACTGATGATGCGACTCACTCCCACCAGTTCCATCAGATTGAAGGCTTGGTGGTTGGAGAAAATATTTCCATGGCCAACCTGCAAGGAACACTGCAGCTAATTGTCCAGAAGATGTTCGGCCAAGACCGCAGTATCCGTCTGCGTCCGTCTTATTTCCCATTCACAGAGCCGTCTGTTGAAGTGGATGTTTCCTGCTTCAAGTGTGGTGGTGCCGGCTGTAATGTCTGCAAGAAGACTGGCTGGATTGAGATTATGGGAGCTGGCATGGTGCATCCGCGAGTACTGGAAATGAGCGGCATTGATGCAGAGAAATATTCTGGATTTGCCTTTGGTCTCGGTCAAGAGCGGGTAGCTATGCTCCGCTACGGTATCAACGATATCCGTGGCTTCTACCAAGGAGATATTCGTTTTTCTCAGCAGTTTAAGTAGAAACCTGTATTCATAGATGCAGCTTTTCTGAGAAAGGAGTGCAGTATGCTAGTCAGAGTCAAAAAAGAAGAAGCGAGTCTCTTACGAGAGTTGGAGGTCGCGACTTATCAAGAAACCTTTGGTCCATTTATCAAGGAAGCTGATATGGCTCATTATTTTGACAATGAGCTGTCGCTTGCGACCATCGAAAAGGAACTGACAGACTCTGAGTCAGAGACTTATTTTGTTGTCAAAGACGGTGAAATTGCTGGTTTTCTCAAGTTTAACTGGGGACATGCTCAAACGGAGCAAGAACTACCACAAGCCTTTGAGGTTCAGCGAATCTATGTTTTGAAAGCTTATCATAGTCAAGGTTTGGGCAAGGAAATGTTTGAATTTGCCTTAGATGAAGCCGAGAAACGAGGCTTTGACTGGGTCTGGCTGGGCGTCTGGGAAAAGAATTTTAGAGCTCAAGATTTTTACTTCAAATACGGCTTTGAAAAATTTAGCCAGCACGACTATATCACTGGTGAGACGGTAGACACAGACTGGCTGCTGCGCAAGAAATTGAAATAAACAAGAAAATTTAAAGAGAGGAAATGATACGACCTAAAAGCTCTAAATTGAGATGATTTGTTTCTGGAATCAGGCTTTCAGACAAATCCCTAAAATTTGGTCGATAAAGTTCCTCAGCGATAGAATAGAGAAAGGAATTGAACCAGGGCTAAAAACTCGGAAAAAAGATAGACTTGCGATCATTCATCGAATGCTTAGCAAATCTCCTATTTTTCAGTCGTTTTTGACGCCCTTGGTATCTTAAATATGCTAGTAAGTTATAAGTGGTTAAAAGAGTTAGTAGACATTGATGTGGCAAGCGCTGAGCTGGCTGAGAAAATGTCAACGACAGGAATTGAAGTGGAAGGTGTGACATCACCAGCTGCTGGCCTGTCGAAAATTGTTGTTGGTGAGGTGGTATCGTGTGAGGATGTTCCAGATACCCACCTGCATGTCTGTCAAGTCAATGTCGGAGAAGAGGAGAACCGTCAGATTGTCTGTGGTGCTCCAAATGTTCGCGCAGGCATCAAGGTTATGGTGGCTTTGCCAGGTGCTCGCATTGCCGACAATTATAAGATTAAAAAAGGAAAAATCCGTGGCTTGGAGTCACTGGGCATGATCTGCTCTCTCGGTGAGCTGGGCATTTCTGATTCTGTCGTGCCAAAGGAATTTGCGGATGGCATTCAAATCCTGCCTGAAGAAGCAGTGCCAGGTGAGGAAGTCTTCTCTTATCTGGACTTGGACGATGAGATTATCGAGCTTTCCATCACACCAAACCGGGCTGATGCTCTGTCTATGCGTGGGGTGGCTCATGAAGTGGCTGCCATCTATGACAAGTCAGTACATTTTAAAGATTTTCCGCTGGTGGAGAATGAAAAGCAAGCAGCTGACAGTCTTTCAGTAGCCCTTGAGACAGAGAAAGCCCCTTACTACGCGGCTCGTATCTTGGAAAATATCACTATTGCCCCAAGTCCTCAGTGGCTGCAAAATCTCCTCATGAACGAAGGAATCCGTCCGATTAACAATGTAGTGGACGTGACCAACTACATCCTGCTCTACTTTGGTCAGCCTATGCATGCCTTTGATCTGGATACGTTTGAGGGTGACCAGATTGTTGTGCGGGAAGCGCGTGCTGGTGAAAAACTGGTGACACTGGATGGCGAAGAGCGGGATCTGGAAGTGAGCGACCTAGTCATTACTGTGGCGGATAAGCCAGTTGCACTGGCTGGTGTTATGGGTGGTCAAGCAACAGAAATCTCTGGCCAGTCCACTCGTGTTGTTCTGGAAGCAGCTGTCTTTGATGGAAAATCAATCCGCAAGACCAGCGGTCGCCTTAACCTGCGCTCGGAATCATCTTCCCGCTTTGAAAAAGGCATCAATGTGGCAACTGTTAATGAAGCTTTGGATGCGGCAGCAAGCATGATTGCGGACTTGGCAGGAGCGACTGTTCAGGCTGGGATCGTATCCGCTGGCAGCTTAGATACTAGCGATGTAGAAGTGGTGTCCAGTCTTGCGGATGTCAACCGAGTTTTGGGAACAGACTTGCTTTATACAGATATTGTGGATGTCTTCCGCAGACTTGGCTTTGGCTTATCAGGAAATGCTGAACAGTTCACTGTCAGTGTCCCTCGCCGTCGCTGGGATATTTCAATCGAAGCGGATCTCTATGAAGAAATTGCCCGCATTTACGGCTATGACAAATTGCCAGCTAGCCTGCCAAAAGATGACGGAACTGCTGGTGAATTGACTGCAACGCAACAACTGCGCCGACAAGTGCGGACTTTAGCAGAGGGAGCTGGACTGACAGAAATCATCACCTACGCTTTGACGACGCCAGAAAAGGCGGTTGAGTTCACTCTCAATCCTAGCAACTTGACTGAGCTCATGTGGCCAATGACAGTGGAGCGCTCTGTTCTTCGTCAGAACATGGTTTCCGGCATTTTGGACTCTCTAGCCTACAATGTGGCTCGCAAAAATAAGAATCTATCCCTCTATGAGATTGGAAAAATCTTTGAGCAAACTGGCAATCCTAAGGAAGAGCTGCCGAATGAAATCAATAGCTTTGCCTTTGCTTTGACAGGTCTGGTTAATGAAAAAGACTTCCAGACTAAACCAGTAGCAGTTGATTTCTTCTATGCTAAGGGTGTAGTGGAAGCACTCTTTGCTAAGTTGGGCTTGACAGCTGAATACGTGGCTAGCAACCAGATTAAGAGCCTGCATCCTGGTCGGACTGCTTTAATCTCTATCAATGGCCAGCCTGTCGGCTTTGTCGGCCAAGTCCATCCTACGACAGCCAAGGCTTACGATATTCCTGAAACCTATGTTGCTGAGCTCAACCTGTCTGCCATCGAAGAGCAGCTCCAGCCAGCACAGCCATTTACAGAAATCACTAAATTCCCAGCTGTCAGCCGTGATGTGGCCCTCTTGCTCAAGGCTGAAATCACTCACCAAGAGGTCCTTGATGCAATCCAAGCAGCTGGTGTTAAGCGCTTGACAGATATTAAGCTCTTTGATATCTTCTCTGGTGACAAGCTGGGTGTCGGCCTCAAATCCATGGCCTACAGCCTGACTTTCCAAAATCCAGAATCTAGCCTGACTGACGAAGAAGTGGCTAAATACATGGAAAAAATCGAAAAATCCCTGACCGAAAAACTCGGCGCAGAGGTGCGTTAATGAACTATTCCCCAGTCATGTGATTGGGGATTTTGATTCATACTCTTCGAAAACCTATTCAAATCTTATTTGATTTGCTTTCTATCTTGGCAAGCTTATTACTGGGATGCGAGCAATGATGTAGACGAAACGAGAAGTATTCGAAATTGAAAATCAGTAGGAAAAGTAATCATGGAAAATGTAAACCAAATCTCCCAATGTCAGACTCTTTGGGCTAGAAATAAATATCTGGTTCTCAGTCATTCCAGTAAGATTTATCTGGAAATCCGCCAATATCTGAAAAGTGACTCGGTGGAAGCAGCACATGTTCAAGGCTTGATTGACCAGGCGGTAGCCTTGCCTGAAAACCGCGGTCAGGTCTGCAATGCCTTTCAACATATCTGGGGATATTTTAAGAAAAAAGCCAGTACAACTGAAAAAGAAGATTTTATGCATCTTTTGCTTCGATATCAATCAGGTCAGGCTGAGAAAAAAGACTTGGTAAGAGCTGTAAGGGACCTGCTAGTCAAGTATCCCAATCCTTATCTGCAGAAATCCACTTTGTTATTTGGTGATGAAGAATGAGGAACTGAAATCAAGGGGAAATAATAAGCTTGCTCGTCTAGTAGCTTTGAGGGGTGTAGATGATAAGAATAATTTGTTAGGCTCATAAACAATATTATTTTGACTGGTTTCGATACAGGCTCCGCCTCGAGCAAAACGTGTCTTTAAGGTATGATTGGAGAAAAAATGTTTTTTACTTATCAGGGAAATAAATTATATTATAAAGTGATTGGTCAAGGAAAGCCAGTCTTGGCAATTCATGGTTTGGGCTGTTCATCTGAATTGATGGAAGGATGTTTGGAACCTATTTTTGAGAAACATGCTGACTATAAAAGGATTTATTTAGATTTGCCTGGCATGGGTAGGTCTGATGCCAATCCTGCTTTTGCAAGTGCGGATGCGATTTTAGAGATGCTCTTGAACTTTATAGAGACTGTAATCAGCGGACACTCCTTTCTCTTAGCTGGAGAGTCTTATGGTGGCTATCTTGCTAGAGGAATTTTGGCTAAGAAAAGGTCGGAGATTGATGGTTTGCTGCTTATTTGTCCAGTAGTTGCACCCAATCCGCGAGAAAGAATTCTGCCAAAAGACAGCCTGTTAATTAGAGAGGTAGGTTTTGATATAGCAGGCAAAAGCGAAAATTTCGTTGATTTAGCTATTTTACAGACTAAAGAAACTTATCAACGGTTTGAAAAAGAAATCCTAGCAGGGCTTCAGATGATGAATACTCCCTTTGTCCAAAAGCTGCAAGAAAACTATTCTTTTTCGTTTGAAGTGGATCAAGAGATACAGGAAAAGGGCTATGACGAACCCAGCCTTTTTATAGCAGGAAAGCAGGACCAAGTCGTGGGCTTCCAGCAGTTAGCGCAACTGTCTCACTATTATCCAAGGGCAACTCATGCTGTAATGGATCTTGCTGGCCACAATGCACAGATAGATCAAGAGGCTCTCTTTACGGCCTTGGTTGAAAATTGGCTCAAGCGAATTGAACTTTCCTGATACTCCAAGATTTAATATGTTGAACAGATGCAGATGAAACTGGAGTTCATCTAAGAGATCTAATACAGTCCACAATTGATTTTAAAAGCATAGAAAAAAGCGGTCACACCGCTTTTTTTGCTTATTATCCCCAGAATTTCTGGGCGATTTCTTGGCCTTGTTTGATTTTGGCCCATTGTTGCTCAATCGTTAGTTCATTTCCAGAATCACAAGAGGCGAAGCCGCATTGGTGGGAGAGCAGGAGTCGCTCTTTCGGTAGAACGGTTGCTGCTTTCTCGAGGAGGTCTAGGACACGCTTTTCATCATCCAAGCCTGTCGTCTTACTAGAGAGCAGTCCTAAAACGACTTCTGCATCCTTGTCTTTTAAAGCTGCTAGGGCTGATACATCACCAGCTACATCGCTGTCCCACTCTAGGAAGTAGCGATCATAGTGTTGGTCGCGCAGGAATTTTTCCGCGATAGCTTCGTAGGTACCTTCAGCAGCAGAGCGGCTTTCGTAGTTACCACGGCAGTTGTGGGTCCAGACAGTCAGTCCAAGCTCATGAGCGTAGTCTACGACTTCGTTATTAATAGCGACAAACTCGTCTGCCAGGTCAGCCAGACTAGCATTGCCCTCTGTATAGAAGCTAGCAGGATTGGACTCATCAAAGAGTTCCCAGAGACAGTCGTCAAACTGGATAATCTGTCCGCCAGCAGCCTTATAGTCGTCCAAAAATTCCTTATAAGCTTGAATCAAGGCTTTTTTCAAATCTTCATTGGTCTCATAAACTTGTCCTGGTCCCGCCAAGCGGTCAAAGACAGCTAACTCAGTATAAGCATGGGCAGGCCCCCAGACAGTCAGCTTGGTATCTTCACCAGCTGCCTCTTCCTTGACTAGCTTATAAATCTCAATAAAGTGGTGATTTTTACCAGAGAGTGGTGCTGTGATACGGATACCAATATCCTTGCGGGTCTCGTATTGCCCACCGTCGTGGTCCTTGAAGGTATAGCCGTGGTCAGCAATGTAGCGCTCGATTCCCTTAAGTCCCCAGACAAAGTCCAGATGCCACATGGACTTGGAGTATTCTCCATCCGTCAGGATGTCAATACCCTTAGCCTTTTGCTCAGCGATAATCTCCTTGATATCAGCGGTTTCCGTCTCATGGTAGCCTGGGAAGCTGTCGTAGAATGGGTATTGAATATCATCGCGGTGCTCAATTTCTGTTTTATACTGGCGGAGATTTTCTGGGCGCAGAAGTGATCCAACCAGTTGAAATTTCGATTTTGTCATAAGATTTCTCACTTTCATTAGGGATTATGGTCTATTGTATCGAAAATTCCTAGGCGAATAAAATAGTTAATTCTGCTGGTAGGGTATAGCCGAAAACTATTGCTAGCGCTCAAGGTGTATTTTCCTTATAATAAAAACTGCTTTTTCTTGACAAATGAAACAGACAAGTGTAGAATATAAGTATAAACTACAAATGTAGAAAAAGGAGAAAGCGATATGACGATTACAAAAAAAGCCTTTATCGGAATTCTATCTCTGACAGCAGCAGTCCTATTGGCTGCCTGCTCAGGCAATACTAACCAAGGAGGGAATACTAGTTCATCACAGAATACGCAAGGCCAGACATCACAATCTGCGCAGAATCAGACTTCGCAGTCATCAGCTGCATCATCCTCTAATCAGCCTTCGTCATCATCAAATGCAGGGCAGGCTACAAATCTAGACGGGCGCTACCAAGCAACCGACCATGATGGCGACCAACATGTCCTAGAAATCAATGGTACGACTGGTACCTGGACTGAAACCGAGGTCGATGGCAGTAAGGAAATCAAGCAGGTACAAGTAGATGCTGCTAATCAAAGACTGATTGTCGGTGATGATGTCAAAAGTTACCGCCAAAATGGCAATCAGCTGATTGTGGACGAATTGGATGATGATCCAGACACTCTGACCTTTACCAAGCAGTAAAGAGCTTCTCATTCTGCTCAGGACAACAGGATGAGCAGTGAGGGAATCAAACTAGGAAACTCTGAGAAAGGAGTTTCCTTTTTTATAAGAATTTTTCTTAAATGATGCCAAAAATTTGACTTGAAGTTTGCTCTATTTTTATAATAGTTATTATAAAAATATCACAGGAGAGGAAGCTATGAAATCAGCAGTTTATACAAAAGCTGGCCAAGTTGGTCTAGCAGAAATAGGTCGCCCGCAAATCATTGAGGCAGATGATGCTATTATCCGCATTGTCCGTACTTGCGTTTGCGGATCGGACCTCTGGAGTTATCGTAATCCAGATATTGAATCCGGCCATCAAAATAGTGGGCACGAAGCAATTGGAATTGTCGAAGAAATCGGGGATGCAGTAACGACTGTTAAACCTGGTGACTTCGTTATTGCACCTTTCACTCATGGATGCGGGCAATGTGATGCCTGCCGTGCAGGATTTGACGGTACCTGTGATTCTCATATTGGGAATAACTGGTCAGACGGGGTGCAAGCAGAATATATGCGCTTCGAATTTGCTAATTGGGCTCTTATCAAAATTCCGGGTCAGCCTTCTAATTATACAGAAGGTATGCTCAAATCACTCTTGACACTGGCAGATGTCATGCCGACGGGTTACCATGCCGCGCGTGTGGCAGACGTCAAGCCTGGTGATAAGGTAGTCGTGATTGGTGACGGAGCTGTTGGACAATGCGCTGTGATTGCTGCTAAAATGCGTGGTGCTTCCCAAATCGTTCTCATGAGTCGTCACGAAGATCGACAAAAAATGGCCTTGGAATCCGGTGCAACAGCTGTTGTGGCAGAACGTGGCGAAGAAGGAATTGCCAAGGTCCGTGAAATCCTTGGTGGCGGTGCAGATGCAGCTCTGGAATGTGTTGGAACAGAAGCTGCTGTTGATCAAGCTCTAGGAGTCCTTCACAACGGCGGCCGCTTAGGCTTTGTCGGTGTGCCTCACTATAATAACCGAGCTCTCGGTTCTACCTTTGCTCAAAATATTACAGTGGCAGGCGGTGCGGCCTCTGTCACAACTTACGACAAGCAAATCTTGCTCAAGGCAGTTCTTGATGGTGATATTAATCCAGGCAAGGTCTTTACTTCAAGCTACAAACTGGAAGATATTGATCAAGCTTATAAAGATATGGATGAACGCAAGACCATTAAGTCCATGATTGTCTTTGATTAGGTAAAGAAGAAAACAGCCTTGCTACCGTCTCTTTAAGATTGCAGTAGGCTGTTTTTGCATGGCTTGATAGGTATTTTTTAGGAAAGGAAATTCATTCTTTATGCTCTTTGCACCAAGCTATCCACTTTGACCATTCGGCAGCCAGGTGGAGCTGATGTTCTTTGATAAGGCTGTCTGGACAAAGGCTGGGGAATTCAACACAGAATCGGGCTTCTAGGCCTTTTTCCGTGTCGCGAAACTGATGGCGAATACCAC
>ERZ773009.169-NODE-169-length-48152-cov-17.708443_pt1 | contig 48152 bp, 43 predicted proteins | sample MGYA00580663_ERZ773009 | MGnify/ENA primary metagenome ERZ773009 (study PRJEB29015, sample SAMEA2737969) | human oral metagenome | biome: human oral; feature: human-associated habitat; material: dental | place: China | collected 2026 ... | reverse complement strand
TTGACTACTACGGTGAGTGGAAGAAGGGCTATATGGACACCTGGCGAGACCAAGACTACGCCGGCACGACCGTCGTACTAACCGAAAGCGGTAAGCTATATGCCTGGGGTAATAACATTGCGGGCGGGGTTGGCAACGACACCGACTACGGCTTGACACTTGATAAGAAGCCACCCGTCTACTACAGCAACCCCCAGGATATCACTAGATTCTTTAACGGCGACAAGATCGTCAAACTGGTAAATCACTACCATACGTTTGCAGCCATCACTAGCTCCGGTAAAGTATACTACTGGGGGCACAGACTGTCTGATAAAGACAAGAAGCCCATCATACATCCGGTCGCACTGAGCGAGTTATCACCCTATCACATCATTGGCTTCGGTAGAGACATAGATTCCAGCAATGGTAACGGTTTATCTTCCTATGTAGCTAGTCATTATGACAACATGAGTGACTACCTCGCCTTTAGTAAAGACACTATCTTTGCCTTGAACTACGACCTGGACACAAGCCGGCTCCAGTACCACGACGAAGCAAAGAACCGGATCAAGCCACGACTCGATAGTGGCGTCACTATCCTCGACGTTGATCACATCAAGCATCGCACACCCACAGCGGAAGAGCCCGAGCCGGATAAGGAAGGCTACTACACCCTAACCTCCGATCACAAGCTGCTGAGGGTGCTGGAAGACGGTACCACCAGCGAGATCACCAACTCGGAGATCAAAAAGCGAGGCGGGGTCAAGCAATTATCTTATGCCGGTCATTATGCCATCGACAGACAGGGTGGTCTATGGTACTACGGCTACCGAGAAGGCAATGACTCTATCCACGATATGGCAAAGATATCAACTAGTGGTAAATTGCCTCACCTAGATAGCTTCTTTAATGTTCTCGGCCCTGTCGCCCGTGGTGCCGATGGAGCGATCTACGCCATAACTGACACGCATATCAACAGACCCAGTCAGTACTTCGTGGGTAGGAGCGTTGACCCGATAGACGTCGGCACCCTGCTCGGTGGTAAGCAGAAGATTAAGCTCCTCAGTGGCGAGGTAGAGACAAGGTACCGGGGTGATTCAGGCTATACTGACTACCCCAAGGATCTCCCCTTCTACGACTTTGCCTTCGTGCCACAGAGTCAGCCTGATACTATCTGTGTCGGACAGAGCGGCACCGCCTACAATCGAATCATTGGCGAAAACAGAGGTCCTAGGTTCGAGACTATTCAGCCGGTCGATGGCACACTACCATCCACCTGCGTCAAACTGCCACCGTGGAATGACGGCAAGTCAAACCCGTCACCCGTGCCCGGTGCACCCACTACACCCAAAGCACCCGGTGCGCCTAATACCGGTAGTGAGCCCGACCCGATCGTTCAGCTAGTCCATATTCCGGCTGTTATTAATGGGGCAATCAATGGAAGAGCCGAGAATCTCACAGCCAAAGATACCGACTACGCCGGTACGGTCATGGTGCTGACTCAAAGCGGCAGAGTATTTGCTTGGGGCAATAACTACGCCGGCAGCGTCGGTGTTGGTACCGCCGGGTTTAAAGTTCCCTACCCCGAATCAGTTAAGAGCCAAAGAAAGGGTCATCCCGAATATTACGATACACCCCAGGAGATCACTAAATACTTTGGTGACGATAAGGTGGTCAGGATCGGACGCTACGGTCGTACTAGCGTCGCCGTTACCCAGTCGGGCAAACTCTATCAGTGGGGCTGGAGCTACAACCCGCCCTGGGATTGGTACGACCGACTCGAGAATATAACTTGGACGGAGCCCACTCCCGACCCCACCCCATCCCTCGATAAGGTCACTGGTATAGGTGGGAGTTATGGTGATATCTATTCCGGTGGAGGTTGGCTGGCTCATGGCGACGACACCATCTTCACTAAGACTAGCACTAGCCAACTGAAGGACTTTGGAGACAAGCTAAAGCTATCGCTTAATGGCGCCACCATTAGGTCAGTCGACTACGTTGATTTCAACGGCAGGATAGCACAGAACCCTCAACTAGGTATCGACCAGTCCTTTAAGACGGGAGTCTATATCCTCACCTCAACCAATAAATTGCTCCGAGTTAAAAATGATGGTACTACCACCGAAGTAACCAACGACAAGATTAAGAGTCGAGGTGGCATCAGGCAGATCGCTAACCAGTATGCAATCGACAACCAGGGTGGACTGTGGTACTACGGCGTCGGCATGAGTAAAGACCAGATTTACGATATGTCGCTCAAGACGCTGGGTGGCATCACACCTCTACCTCGGCTAAGAGACATCGTCGGTGTCGATCTAATTGAGGATGAACACATGCTTAAAGATGGCTGGCAAAAACCCTGGTCCTCTAGTGTACTAGTCCGCAGCATCGACGGACATATCTACGATGTATCACCGGTTGAGACCAAGTTTTCCACCGAAGACGGTGGCTACCCCGAGCGACGCTTCGCCCTAACCGATGTGACCAAACTACTCGGTCACGATAAGATCAAACTCTTCGACGGCAAGATCCACAGCGAAGGGACTAAGCCGGTAGATAATGAGGCGCCCGGACTATACGACTACTCTTATGTCCCGGAGTCGAAGTTAGATACTGTCTGCACTGTTATCAGCGGTGTAGCTAGCGCCAACGCCAGTCAAGCTCAATCACTCTATGGTCATGGTCATCCGCTGAATGTTAGCGTCACCACTACCAAGCTAGTTAACGACGTCTTCGCACCAACCTGTGTCAAGTTGCCGCCCTTACTCACGCCGGATCCCAAGCCCAGCCCAACACCGAATCCGAAGCCGACGAAACCGACTAGCGGCATCAAGGCGCCTTTTGACCGACCCAAAGCACCCGGTGTACCTAATACCGGTAGCGAGCCACTCTTCACAGACGGATATCAAACACCAATCTTCGCTCGACACTAACGAAATCAAGCAAGAAAAAGGGGCTACCTCGCAAGGTAGCCCCCTGGAAAGGAGATATTGTCAGGAAGATAACAACGACTAGTCGTCGTTATCCCTTAGAATCGCTCTAACGTCAAGCCTGTTGCCAGGCTTGACCAGATAATTCTTTTTTTCACCTCCCTTTCCTTTTAGTCTCGAGACGCCACCCTTGAAGGTGGCTTTTGCCACCTTACTTCCAATAATTTTGCGGTCGTGCTCCGAGAACTTCATGTCGCCCTCCTCAGGCTCGTAGGTTACCGATGACCGATTCATCGGTACAACCTATACGCACTATCATGACAAGCTTCCGACTATTCGTCAAGCACAGTGCTGTATCTGTCAGTCATCAGCACCGGCTACAGTGTCGACAGCTTAGCTCGCTGGTCATGCTCTTGCTCGATCGCTTCTGTCAGCTCATCGGGCGTAAACTGCTTCGCCTCGTCAGTCGCCTCACCAACCAGATCCTTGCGGATACGAACACCGATTCGCCCTGACTCCGCCTCTCGGTCACCAATTACCACCGTGTAAGGCACCTTATACAGCTCTGCCGAGCGGATTTTCTTGCCGATCGAGCCGTTGCTATCATCCACCGTATAGCGAATCTGATGAAGCTGAGCTTGCTTAGCCAATCGGTCAACCATGTCGTCCACCGCCGGTGCATCCTTGACCTTGATAATCCGTAGCTGCTCCGGCGCCACCCAGACGGGAAACTTACCAGCGGTATGCTCGATATAAACTGACAGGAATCGCTCCAGTGAACCGAGCAAGGCGCAATGGATCATCACCGGTCGCTGAGGCTGACCAGCCTGATCAATATACTCCAGCTCAAAGCGCTCCGGCTGAACGAAGTCTAGCTGAGCAGTCGCCAGCTGATGCTCCCGCCCTAAGGCATCGGTCGCCATGAAGTCGATCTTCGGACCATAAAAGGCCGCCTCGCCATCTTGCTCGTAGTACTCGACATCACCCAGGCGCAAGACAGCTTGCTTGAGCTGTTTTTGTGCTGAGTCCCAGAGCGCCCGGTCGCCCAGATAAGCATCAGAGTCGTCCCGATAGCTCAGGCGCACCCGAAGCTTCATGTCGAATAGTTCATAGATCACCTTGACCGCTGATAACAAATTGGCAATCTCGCCCTCTATCTGGTCGGGGCGGACAAAGTCGTGCGAGTCATCCTGAGTCAGGGCTCGCACCCGAGCCAGCCCGCCCAGCTCGCCTGATTTTTCGTCTCGGTAATCAGTGGTGACCTCCATATAGCGCTGCGGTAGATCTCGATAGCTCCGCACTCTAGAGGCATAGATTTGTCCGTGATGAGGACAATTCATCGGCTTGAGAACGAATTGGTCACTGGTCTCTTGCGACTTGACCAGGAACAGCTCGCCGCCAAACTTCGCCCAATGACCTGATTTGACGTAGAGATCCTTCTTGGTCATATGAGGAGTCCAGACCTTCTCAAAGCCAATGCCCGCTCTGATCTCGGTCGACAGCCGAGCAATCTCGTCTCTCAGCACTGTACCTCGGGGAGTAAACATCGGTAACCCCGCTCCGACTAGGTCGCTAGTGACGTAGAGATCCAGCTCTCGCCCCAGTTTACGGTGATCTCGGGACTTCGCTTCGGCTTGACGGGCCAGATAGTCGTCAAGCTCTGCCTTAGTGGCGAAAGCGACGCCGTAGACCCGCTGCATCATCGGCTTGGTTTCATCGCCTCGGAAATATGCTCCGGCAATCTTAGTCAGGTGAAAGCCATCAGCCGGGATGTCACCTGTATTTGCCACGTGTCCACCCATGCATAAGTCGGTAAAGTCGCCATTGGTATAGAAAGACATCTCGCTGCTAGCCGGTTGCTCTTTACCCTTGGCGCCCGCCTTGGTAGTACCGTGATGCTGAAAATCCCGGATCAGCTCCAGCTTATAGGGTTGGTCGTTCTCTTGTGCCCATTTCTCCGCCTCAGCAATAGTCTTGGTGCTGCGCTCGAAGGGCTGCTTCTCCGCTATGATCCGACGCATCTCCGCCTCAATCTTAGGCAGGTCGTCGTCAGTCAGATGGGTCTCGCCCAGGTCCATGTCATAGTAAAAGCCGTTTTCGATGGCCGGACCGACACCAAGCTTGACGCTGTCGCCATAGAGGCGACGGGTGGCGGCCGCTAAGACGTGCGCCAGGCTGTGCCTGACACTAGTAATATCTATCTCACTCATGCTATGTATTATAGCACCCACTCTCCGCTCTATTATTTACCCTTTCACTCTTCGTCTCGTCATCATTTCCCCTCCACGCATAACTCTTTAGCGTACGAGTAGTGCAGGTGGTCTCCTCAGGCCTGGCGACGTAGCGATTACCACTGGCAATTACTAGCTTACTGTTATATCAACAGCCTTCGTCAACCACACTGTACTACTCGTACCTAGGAGTGCTTGTTTTAATCAAGGCTAGACTAAGAAATGAGACTGGGGAAATTACAGACAGCACTATCAATCACACCAAGGGTGTATGTTGTCTTTCATCTACATCGTCATTTCCTGAAGACTGTGCACGCTTGAAGCTCAGCAGTGCACGAGCCAGCCAGGCGGGTCTGAGGGAAATGATGATGTAGATGAAGAATGAGAGGTTTAGTAGTGAGTGGTTTGAAATTTAAGCTGCACTATTAGCTAACTGGATGGCAATAAAAGAGATGATGTATGGATATTGACAAAGGAGGCTAGGTGAGCTGCTCCGACTAGGATATTAGTGGAGTAAAAGAAAAATAGCCTCTTATCGAAATAAGAGGCTATTTGGTGTCACAGCGGCTTATCTGAGACCCTGGTCAGGGCGAAATCACCCATACCGCTCATAGCATAAAGTCTAGCTACCGCAGCTAGAGCCTCATCCTGCAACGCTTGGTTGCTGGCGATCCGGTCTCGAAAAAAGTCGGGGAAAGACTCAGGAAAATCATCCGGACAATCCTCAGAATCATAGTCGTAGTCATAGAAGAAGACTCGACTAAGTACCTGACGTTCCTCAGCGGTCAGATCATCAAAATACCCCGGATGATTCTCGTAGAGCCCACCGACGATATTGATTAACCTCTGGTATTGGTTGTAGTGCATGCATCCCTCCCGACTGTACATATTAATCACTCAGACATCATCGCCGTGATGCTCCTTGATGGCAATAATGCTACCAACATTATTTCATAAATGGCACGCTTTAGAGCTAAGAGAGCTACTGCCCAATTATGCTACAATAACAGCTATGAACAAGTATGCTGACCAAGTTAAACAAGTAGTCAAGGACTTATATGGGATCGACATTGACGCCGAGCTGACTCGCCCCGAGGCGAAGTTCGGTGACTATGCCACCAACGTGGCGTTGCGTCTGGCCGGTCAGCTAAAGCGTTCACCGAGAGATATTGCTAACGAGATCAAGCGAGAGCTTGATCGGTCGGGTCAGTTTGATGAGGTGACCATCGCCGGTCCGGGCTTTATCAACCTGACCGTATCAGCTAAAGAGCTGGATGGCGATTTGGAGCGAGCCTTTCAGGCTAAGATACCTTATGGTGAGAATCGTGATGGTCGAGGTAGGGTGGTCGTCCTGGATTTTCCCAGTACTAATACGGCAAAGCCTTTTTCCGTCGGTCATATACGGTCGGCTAACCAAGGCTGGGCAGCTCGTAACCTGATGCTGGCGACCGGCTGGAAAGCGATCAGCGATAACCATCTCGGTGATTACGGTTCGCCGTTTGGCATCTGGGTGGTGGGTTTTCGGATGTTTTCTGATGAAGAGAAGCTGGCTAAACGGGGTATCTACGAGCTGGGTGATATCTACATCAAGACTAAGCAGGCGATCAAAGAAGAGCAAGCGAAAGGTGAGCACAAGATTGAGGAGCAGGCACAAGACTGGCTGCTGAGGATTGAGCATGGTGACCCTGAAGCAGTGGCTTATTCGGATAAGTTTAACCAGATTTCACTTGACCATATTCATGCCGTGATGAAACGCCTCGGTGTCTCGACCGACTATGAGATTGGCGAACGGTCGCTGGCTAAGCTGGGTAAGGAAGAAGTAGCTAGACTAGTTAAAGAGGGGGTGGCTGAACAAAATAAAGATGGCTCGGTGATCATCAGGCTAGATGACTATGGCATCGAAACGCCTCTTTTAGTACTCAAATCTAATGGTGCACCGCTCTATGCGACAAACGACTTAGCGACGCTGGCCTTTCGAGAGCGAGAGTTTAAAGCTGATCGGGCTATCTATGTCGTAGCATCAGAGCAGAAGTTTTATTTCGCTCAGCTATTTGCGGCAGCTAAGAAAATTGGCTACGATGCTGAGCTAATTCATATGTGGTATGGCTTGGTCGACCAGATCAATGAAGACGGCGTCAGAGAGAAGATGTCGTCTCGTAAAGGAGTGGTCTTGTTGGAGGAGCTGCTTGATGAGGCGGAGAAACGAGCTCGGGCTAATGCCAAATCTGAAGGTATTAGCGATGAGGATATCCACCGGATCGCTCTTGGGGCGATTAAGTTCACTGATTTCTCGGCAGATCGACGGACCGGCATGCTCTTCAACTGGGACAGGATGTTTAATCTGACCGGCTATTCCGGTCCGTATGTCCAGTATGCGGCAGTCCGGATCAATAAGATTTTACATGACAATAAGGCGGGTAAGCCCGACCCTGATTATGATTACCGGGCGGAGAAGCAGGTCATTCTCAAGCTCCTTGATTACCCCTCTGTGGTCAAGCAGGCAGCAGACTATCTGGAGCCACATCGAATCGCTACCTATATCTATGAGCTCGCCAAAGAAATGAACCGCTATTATGAGACTACGCCGGTAGCTACCAAGGGCGTATCGGCTGGTGTCAAGGCGGCTCGGCTTGGCCTCTTAAGGCGGGTAGCCTATGTCTTTGAGCACGCCCTTAAGATCTTAGGGATTAATATCCCTGAGCGGATGTAACTATGGCGGAGTCAAGACGAGCCCGCTTGCTTTGGATCGACCTTGAGATGACCGGGCTTGACCCCGCTCGGGATAAAATTATTGAAGTGGGGGCGATAGCGACTGACTTTGACTTTCATCAAGTGGCGGACTATCAGGCATCGGTCAAGGTCTCACCGGAGTTGATGCGACGTCGGATGGTGGGTAAGTTCTGGGAGGAACATGATATCACCCGCCAAGCTCTAATGGAGCGTAGCTCATCGGCTGAGGCTTTACCTACTAGTCGAGTGGAGAACCGGCTGGTTGATTTCATCAAGCAGTACTTCGTACCTGATCAGCCGGTTTATCTGGCGGGTAACTCGATTCATCAAGATCGCAAGTTTATTGAGCGAGAGTGGCGAGAGCTGGACAAGCTACTGCACTACCGGATGCTTGATGTCAGCGCTTGGAAGATCTTATTCGAGGAGCGGGGAGTAGCTTTTCACAAGCCGGAGCTTCACCGAGCTATGAGCGATATCGAGGGCTCAATCGCTGAGCTGAAGTACTATCTGAAACGAGTCAAGTTTGATGAGCGAGAGTGAAGTACGGCAGTTAATCACCGGCTACGACGGGGTGGTGCTAGATGACCGGTCAACCCCCGAGCTGGCTATTTATAGCATCAAGGGGCAAATCATGGCGGTAGTGCACCCGGAGTCTCAGCCGGTGAGTATCGGTCTGAGGTGTGACCCCAACCTAGGAGAACTGCTACGTCGTCAATATGAATCAGTCTCACTGGAGTCTGGATTAAATAAAAAGAGATTTATCAATATTCTTCTGGTGGGACAACTTAGTGACGAAGAGGTCAGGTCGCAGATTCGACATGCCTACGAAGAGACTAATCGGCTATTGACCGCCGGCAGCTGATTGATTAGCTTGGTTACCCTGGTCGGTGACCTGACCTTTATTGGTCTCTTCGTCGGGGCGAGCCTCGGCGTCATCCTTAGGGCTACTGTCATTTTTCTTCTTAGTTTCTTCCAGGCGACTGAGTAGTTCGTGGATATCAATATGAGTAGTATTGAGCAGGCTAGACACCTTAGCGTTCTTAGATGCTTTATAAGCACTGACAGTAGCGTCAGAGATAGCCTCCAGGCGCTTTTTGAGCTCGGTATAATATGCACTGTCTAAGTCGCCACTAGCTTTGGCATTGTTGAGCTTCTCAGTAGCGGTTTCATCTGCCTCGACGTCAGTGGCTTTGCCGTTCTTATCTACGGCGAAAGTTAAGTGCTCACTGAGCTCCTTGCTGTGCGATAGCATGACCAGCCCCGTCTCGGCGGTGATGGCGGACATATCTTTCGACTGAAATTCGGCATTGTCCACACCATAGTCAACGATGCTCTGTAAATTGGCCAGTGCTTTGCCCAAGACTTGAGCTCGCTTACCCATCCCGCCGCCATTATTGCTCAGGGCAGCTACGACTGAAATGATCACGATCAGAGCGACGATCCCGATACCGGCGAAAGTAAAAGCACGGTTAGAGATGGGTAACTTATGGCTGACCTGAGTCTGAGGGGCGATAGCGTCCAGATAGTCCATGCTTCCCTCGGGAGTGTCCAGTCGGGGCGGGGCGCCCGGCTGAGCAGTGGGCTGGCCATTGATCGGCGGCACGGTAGGTGCCTGCATGTACATCTGATTGGCGTTGATAGAGGAGAACTGGTTGGGTGTCTGGGGCTGAATCTGAGGCTGTGCTTGGTTAGGTCCAGAGACCAGCTGCTCTCGACGCAATTGCTCGACTACCTGAGAGTCGGTCGAAGTGAGCTGACCGGCAGTATCAGCGATATTACCGGATACGCTATAGCCCTGTAAGTTTTGATTAACATAATTATTGCTGCCGTAAATCTGCTGACTGGTCGGTCGATCATCCTCGATCTTGATATTGAGAGCACTCTCACCGAAGACATTATCCGGCGAAGTCTGTCCCGTCTGAACCAGCACCCGACCGACCCCTTTATAGGGGTTGTGGTGTGGATTATTGAAGTTCCCGCCCTCTGCCATATCTTAATTTTAGCATAATCTTGACTTTTCGCATTATCCGGGTCTATCAGATATAATCAAGGTGTGAACAATGACGCTAAGGAGGAGATCCGAGCCAAGCTGGCGATAGAAGAGGTGATCGGTGAGTATGTTCAGCTAAAGCGGTCGGGGCGTTACTGGAAAGGGCTAAGTCCCTTTACTAATGAGCGAACGCCATCTTTCTTCGTGACACCGGATCGGGATATCTGGCATGATTTTTCGTCGGGTAAGGGCGGCGATATCTTTTCATTCATTATGGAAATGGAAGGGCTGGACTTTAGAGGGGCGTTGGAACTTTTGGCCCGCAAAGCCGGGGTTGACCTCTCGAAGTATCAATCCGGGCGGGCTCGAGACAATGCCCAACGCAAGGAGCGGTACTTCCAGATGAATAACTTAGCGGTTAACTATTACCAGCGTCAATTGGTCCGGTCAACCAAGGCATCAGACTACGCTAATAAGAAGCGTCGTCTTAGCCGAGAAACTATTCTCGAGTGGGGGATCGGTTATGCTCCCGAGAGACCTGATCTGACGGGTGTTTTGACTCGACGAAACTATCACCGAGACGAGATGAAGCAGGCGGGGCTACTGGGCTATTCCGGGCGAGAGCTGTTCTTTAGCCGCCTGATGATTCCACTTAGGGATCGACGAGGACAGGTGGTTGGCTTCACCGGCAGGATTATCGGGGTAGGCGAGCCAAAATACCTCAACACACCGGATACACTACTCTTTCACAAAGGTCAGCAACTCTTTGGCCTGAGCTTTGCCGCTCAGGCGATCCGTCAAGCCGGTTATAGCGTGATCGTCGAGGGTAATTTAGACGTGATCACCTCGCACCAGGCCGGTATCAAGAATGTAGTCGGGGTGGCCGGCACGGCGCTGACGGTAGAACACTTAAAGAGTCTGAGCCGACTCAGTAGCGACATCAGGTTTTGTTTTGACAGCGATAAAGCGGGTGTCGCCGCTACCGAGAAAGCGATCAAGCTGGCCGGTTCGCTAGAGCTAAAGTTGTCAGTGATTGACTATTCCGGTAGCAGCGCCAAAGACCCTGACGAGCTGATCCATCAGGATCCAGCCCTCTGGCAACAGGCTCTAACAAATTATCAGCCGGCGGTCAACTGGGTGCGGGATTATTATCTTAAGACTATCGGTGTTGATACTGTCGAAGGACAGAAGAAAGTGGCCGATCGGACGCTCAGCGTGATCAGCTCGCTGGCTGATCCGGTTGAGCGAGAGGGCTATATCAAGGAGCTGTCGGCGGTAGTGGGCATCAGCGTCAGCTCGCTGGTTGACCGACTAAAGATGCTCCAGAGGGGCAGTACGTCGTCCCGGCGACAGCTGAAGCAGCCTCGCACTAAGGCGAATATCGCCGAGAAGCGTCGCTTTAATTATCTTGACCCGATCTTGGCTTACCTGGGTAGCCATGCCGATTTGCGGTCAAAATATCTCCGATATCTGCCCGACGAACAGCTACCCGGAGTGGATCAGCTGGTCAAGCAGTGGTTAAGCTCGACCGAACTCTGGGGAGATGGATTGATTGACCGGGTAGCAGAAGCGATGGAGCGACCGGGAGCTGAGCTAGATCAGCTAGACCAAGTCCGTACTCGGCTGGTGCAACTAATGATGGTCAATGACCAAGCCGGCTCAACTATTGATGGGATCAAGTCGGAAGATGATTTGCTGGAATACATCTGTTATTTCGAGCGAGACTATTATTTACTGCGAGCTAAGCAATTAACTAGCGAGTCGATGGCTGACGGGGTGACCGAGGCGGAGTGCTCCAGGCTGATGACCGAAGCAACCAAAGCTCGCCGGTTAGCCGAACGACTCAGCCCCAGCCGAAATCGACGTAACGGCTATGCCGGGCTGAAAGAGGTGCTGGCGGAAAGCTCGGACACTTGACTATAGAAACCAGGTGGCTACCACCTCTAATAAGAGATGAGTTCACCAGTAGGGTCAGTCCTCACGTACTGACTACCTAATAATGTAATCTACAGTAGTTCTGACTTACAGGTCGTCACCCGCTCTATTGACCGAGTCCTCCGTACTAAACCCCTGTGGGTATCGCTTGTGTAATTTATCTAGATTAGCCTGAAATATTTGTTCTAACGGGACGTCTAATGCTGTTGCTGTCTCAGCTAGATACCAAGCGACATCACCGAGCTCAGACTTCATTCGTTCCTTATCCAGCTGGTGTCCTTGGGCTAGCCACTTCTTTACGATATCAATTACCTCTCCCGACTCACCGCATAGTCCCATCACGCCATTAATCAAGACGTCCTTGTTGTCAAGCTTGGGGTTTAAGAGCTTCATTGCTTCTTTTTGATAGTCGTTCGCCTGCATGTAAACCTCATTTCATGTATTACTTGTACTAGTTACGCTTCCACCAAGACGGAATGGTTGACGATCAACCAACTGCTTGCCGTCGTGTTACGAGAGACTAAGGCTAGACTAACATGGAGTATCTTAGAAAAGCAATGCGGGGTGGACGGATCTACGAACTACAGCTTATAATTGATCGTGAAGTGCACGAGGGTGTACTTACGGGATTAGCGCCGAACCGCTAACGATCTTTAAGGATGTGGTATCGTATGTCTGCTAAAGCTCCAAACTATGTTTCAAGGGCAAATAAGAGCCAATAGAGCATAGCACAAAGTGCAGCTCGGAAGGAGAAGCCCTGTAAGAGCAAGAGTGTCGATAGCAAGAAGAATCATCACGATTCTCTAGCAGGGAATTGCGGGAACGGTGGTGGAAAACAGCGGTAGCAATATACCAACCCGTATCAACAAAAGTGGAGCACTCAGGTACTCCACCATATGCGAGGTTATTTATGATGCAAAGTAAAGCTTACTTCATTGATGTTAGCCGAGTGGAAGATAACTTGGCACATCTATTAGAGCACTGTATCATCCATCAGATAGCTGATCTGGCGGCGGCTGATGGTAATCAATTCTTGTTGGGAGATTGTCATGGTGTGGTTGGACCCGGTGCGTTAGTCTTTGTGGTAGAGTACCTGAGCCAACCTGCCATTGAATGTGTACAGAGCTTCTTAGCTGATAAGCCGGAGATACCGCAGGGTGCTGTTGCCTGCGAGATAGAGCAAATCAAGGCTGAGGATGACAGGGAGTTAATCGTCAAAGGTAGTATCGAGAATGTAACCCGAGCGATCAATCGGATATTCCGGGACGGCCGGATAATGGAGCTGGAGAAGATGTCGAAACCGGTTGTCAATGAGGCTGACGACAAGCCCGCTGATCGGATGATTGTCTATGGTGCCGAGCTGAAACCGATTACTTTCATGCTGGATGTTTACCTAGATGACCCGAGTGTGGATGACAGACTGATCTTTAGTAAACTACACATGGCGATATCGTCGCTAGTCGCCCAAGCGACTAATAAAGACAGTACCTATGCCATTGAGTACTATCAGGATTACTATGAGCAAGACAGGATAGCCAGCTTCTCGTATATGCATAAAACTGTCGATCGTGAGGCTCCGGATAGGATTACGGAGCGACTACGGAGGATAATCGCCTCGTCGGAACTGTGGGCGGATCAGCAGAAGTTTAGTGATTATCGAGCATTGGCCAGTGAATCCGCTGGTGAAAAATGCTCTACCCTTGATTGCCTGGGTGCGACCGCTTCGGAGCAATACCTGACTAAGCTTTTTACGCCTGCCAGGGTGCGTCGACTGTGGCGTCAGCTGCGAGTGAGGCTGCTATAATGAATCATGACTGGAGGATAAGCCTCAAAGTTTGCGTTATTTATCGGTTATGCTAAAGTGAAGATACTTATGGATATGGTCGAAACTAGAAGGAAAGGTTAAATTATGCCACCTAGCCGGAGCAGTAGACTTGATTTGCCTCGGGGGGGGGTGTTTCTCGTCTAAACGCAAGCAAGTGATCTCCCTATTTAAGCCGAGAGTGGGTCCTAGCTCATCGGCGAGGTACTAACTTATACAGGGCATGGCGTGGACGATGATGAAACGAATTAAACTAAGCCGAATAAGTATCATTATTCTGGTCGTGGTCGTAGCTAGCGTCCTAACGAGACATTCCGCCTCTGCTCTGGAGATAGTCTGGACCGGATCGAAGCATACTAGCTATAACGATGCCGTGAAGCATGTTAGCGATATGGGTAAATCGGGATATTTTGCCGGACATGGGTTATATATCGACAACTTTAACTACAGTGCCAATGGTAATCAGATCACTGTTCGGTATACCACGAAAATTATTTATCAAAGGTTTCGCAATATGGGGGATAATCGGCTGGTATACGCTATTTTGGGTAAGAATGGTCTATGTCCGGTAGCCGGCTGGTATAACTCCAACCCCGACTCCAAAGGTAATCATCCGGCTTACGATTGTATTAAATATCAAGATGAAAACTTCCACGCTTATAATAACTTCTGCTCTAAATCACCCCGACCATATCTAAATAATTGCAACTATGACTACGAGAGGGGGATAGAAGGTCAGTACAATAACGAACCATGGAATACAGTACGTAGGCTGGGTACAGTGCCAACTACTAGAACGGAAGTCAGCTATAACTTCACTAGAACCTTTTCGGTTAATATCGCTAATAGAGCCGGTAGAATCAACGTGGCAACCGATGGTAATCAAGTATGTTCTTACTATCAGTTTAACGGTAAAGACTTCGGACCTCGTCCTTGGCAAAGCAATCCTAGCGGCGATCCAACCGGTCGTTTGTGGTGTCAGGATATTGAGTTATGGGTTGAGTGGTCGGCGGTAAAACACCCCACTATTCATCTAACCGGAGCAGATAGTTATGCTAAGGAAGACTTTATTGGTTCAAAGGCTAGTGCCGACAGCAGCATCTTGGGAGCAGACAAGCGAGGCTCTTACTCACAATATGGGCTCCTAACAGGAAATAACGGTAAGGTCGGAATAAAAGACTTTGGTTCAGCCGGCTATACCACGGCGTCGTCAAACTATAGCTCATTAGCTTGTAAGCTAAGCTATGCCAACACGGCCGGCGTTAATAACAATTGTGATTTACATTGGCTAAGAAAATCCGATCTCATCAAACAACTTTCCATGCCTACTACTCCGACAAATACTATGTCACTAATCAGTAACCCCGGCGGTATTTCGTTGAGCAAACTGAAAAAAAGTGGCAGCTATCACGCCGGGGGCAATCTAACGATCAACTCCAGCCAGCTACAGCCCGGTCGGCATATCATGATCTTCGTTGATGGAGATGTGACTATCAGTGATAACATTAATACAGACTGGGGTTATTCTTACTCAAGTCTGACTGAGATCCCCAACCTAGTAATCGTAGCAAATGGCGATATAAAAGTGGCTCAAAGCGTGAGGTTGATAACCGGCACTTACGTAGCGAAGGGTAGGTTTATAAGTTGTGATGGTGCTCCTGACAAGGGTTTCGCTCTTGGTATGGTCGGCTCATGCCGGCATAAGCTCAAAGTTAACGGCGCTATCATCTCGGCTAATTCACCAGCCTTCCGTCGTACCTTTGGGGCAGGTGATGAGGCGGATGACGATCAATGGAATCCTGCTAAAATTTCCTCGGCTGCTGAGTGGATTAACTACACTCCCAACCTCTGGCTGGTACCGGCTGCGAGCCGAGTTGACAATCGACTGGATGGTTTATCTACCACTCAAGTAACTAGTCTACCGGTGAGGTACTAGCTATATTGTGAAAGAAAGTTAGCCACCGGTAGTGAGATAATCCTTGAGTGGATTTTACATTATCTACCGGTTATGCTAAAATCTATTAAAATAGCAGTGGAGAAACAAAGAGTAAAAATATGAAAGATGAATCACCCAAAGCCCAGTTAATTCAAAAGATCAAGGCAGTCAACAATATCTTAGTGACTGTCTCTCGTAATCCTAGCGTGGATCAGCTGGTATCCGCCTTAGCTCTAGCGATGGCCCTAAATAAGCTAGGTAAGCGCTCGGTAGCTGTCTTTAGCGGTCAGATACCTGCCGAGATTCACTTCCTTGATCCTGAGAAGGTGTTTGAGAGTAATGCCGATAGCTTGCGAGATTTCATCATTAGTATCAGCGTCGACAAGGCTGACCGGATGCAGGTTAAGCCGGAAGGGGACTTCGTCAAGGTCTATATCACGCCATACCGAACGACTATCACGCCGGATGACCTACGCTTTGAGGATGGTGACTTTAATATCGAGCTGATTATTGCCATCGGTGTGGCTAGCCGAGATGAGCTGGATGCCTCGATCGCCAGTCATGGCAAGATCTTCCATAATGCCGTGACCGCTACCATGAACTTGAGTAAGCTTAATGATGCCCTAGGGACGATCAGTTGGCAGGATGAGCGCTTGGGTTGTTACTCTGAAATGTGCTATAGCTTGGCTGTCGGGCTAGCGGGCAATGACAAGAGTCTGATCGATAGCTCGGTGGCTACGGCTTTCTTGACCGGTGTTGTCTCGGCGACGGATCAATTCCGTAACAGCGTCACTACACCGGCTATCATGTCACTGTCAGCCGAGCTGATGGCCAAGGGGGCAAATCAGCAGCTGGTTACCTCTGAGCTTGAGTCTGCTAAAGAAAAGCAAAAAGATGAGGCGGCGGAGGCAGCAGAGGAGGAAGACCACTCGATCAGCTTTAGTCGAGATCAAGCTGATCGTCAGACTAAGCCAACCGGTCCTCATCCGGTGGAAGCTGAGACGGTGGTTAGCCACTCCGACTCAGCCGGTAGGGAATCTAGCCCTTATGCCGGGTATGTTGAGCCGGCTTCTCCTGCGCCGACTGAACCATCGCCTAATGGTAGCCAACCTGAGCCGGCAGTAAATAACTCTCAGCCGGAGCTGGTTGTACCGGAGAGAGCGGCGTCAGCCACGCCGATTGACCGACCTGAGCCTCAGCCGATTCCACCGACGCCAACAATTGAACCGGTGGTACAGGATAGAAGCAGCGAGAGCCAACCGTACCTTGAGGATCCTAATTCACAGGTAACCGGCTTGCCGACGATTGCCGACGGCGCTTCGCTTCAGAAAGACTCAGGGTCATACTTAGTCGATGATATTGATGGAGTGAGGGATAGTCGGGCGCACGATGATTTACCGTTTAATCAGCCTAACCAAGTCTCACCGATTCCGCCGGTCGGAGCAATGTCGAATCCTAACCCTACTGCGATGCCGACTCAACCACTGATGCCTAGTGCTATGGACGTCGCTGCACCGACGCCGGAGACTATGCCCCCGGCTCCGGCTAACTTGACTCAGACCCCATCAACCATGGGACTACCACCGACGCCAGTAGGACAGCAGATGACAGATGGTTTACCTGAGAATAATCCTCAGCCGGGGGCTGCTTCCTTGCCACCCTTGCCTCCGACGCCAACGGCTGGATTAGATACCACTAACCTCCCTCCGGCTAGCCCGGCCGTTCCATCGGCACCGGAGCAACTGGCTCCGGTGCCACAGCCGACTGCTCCCGGACAAGTCGCTAATCCGTCTGACCCCGGTCAGTTCGTGATACCATCGTAGAGTGAGCTTAGTAGCTAATCCTGATCAGATCATTCTCGTTGACAAGCCGACGGGTATTTCCTCCTTTGGCGTAGTGGCGATAGTGCGACGTCATCTGACGAGGCTGATTGGACGTCGGGTCAAAGTGGGGCATTGCGGTACGCTGGATCCTTTTGCGACCGGGCTGCTTATCTTAGTCAGCGGCAGGAACACTAGACGGGCGGGCGAGTTCAGTGGACTGGATAAAGTTTACCAAGCGACGATTCGCTTGGGCGCTCGTTCGACTACTGGCGACCCGGAGGGTGAGATTACCGAGTCGCACTCTAGGCCACCCAGCTTAGAGTACATCAGAGAAGTATTGAGTCAATTCACCGGTCAGATCCAACAAGTACCACCCAGCTATAGTGCGATCAAGGTCAATGGCAGGCGAGCTTATCAGCTGGCTAGAGCGGGTAAGCCTGTCGCTCTGTCGCCTCGCACTGTGTGGGTGTATGCAATAGAGCTAGTTAGCTATAGCTACCCTGAGCTAACTATTAAGACCAAAGTCAGCAGTGGTACTTATATTCGTTCACTGGCGAGTGATATGGGCGAGCGGCTGGGTACCGGTGCTTATACGGTCGCCCTGCGTCGATTATCGATCGGGTCATATGACGTAGCCCAGGCACATCAGTTGCGAACAGAGGCGGAATCTGGTAAACTCACCTTATGATTACTAAGGAAGACAAGTTAACAGCGATTAAGTCAACTCAGCTCCATGATGGTGACGTAGGTTCATCGTCGGCTCAAGTGGCTATCCTAACTAAGAGAATCAATGAGATTACCGAGCACATGAAGCAAAACAAGCATGATTTTATGGCTCGGCGAGGACTGATTCAGATGGTTGGGCGGCGCAAGAAGCTATTAAAGGCTCTAGAGCAGACCGACTACGATCAGTATAAGAAAGTCATTGAGACACTCGGTCTACGTAAATAGTGTAGCCGGCTTGCTCGCCGGTTAGCGGTTCGTCGAGATTAACCTGACGAGCCATGCCGATGGCTACGCCTCGGGCATTGAGGCTAGCTATGCTTTGACCGGTGACATATCTCATGGTTTCATCCGTCTCCTAAGGCTCGCTACATAGCCGGACAAAGACCCCTCGTCCGGCTATGTTAAAATAGAAGGGTAATTTAATCATGTGTTGGCGGTGAACATGGTAACGAGGCCTACTCTTAGCCGGCGTTCCTATGCCCGCTACCAACACTAGGAGAAGAATATATGACGAAAGTTATACAGACTGGTAAAGATATCATTCGGGTATCGACAGACTGGTTGGGGCGAGAGCTCTCGATGGAAGTTAATAAGGTCGGCTTTCGCACGACAGCCAGTGTGATCGTTCGCTATGGTGACACGGTGGTACTGGGGATAGCTGATAGCGGCGAAGTCAATCCCAACCTCGACTATTTTCCGCTGTCAATTGATTACGAAGAGAAGTATTATGCCTCGGGCAAGATCAGTAGTTCACGCTTTATCAAGCGAGAGGGGCGTCCTTCCGATGAGGCGATCCTGATCGGTCGCCTGATTGATCGCCCGATCCGTCCGCTCTTCCCGAAGGGTTATCGTAATGAATGTCAGGTGGTGACCACCGTACTGTCGATGGATCCGGCTTTTCGCCCTGATGCAGTGGCAATGCTGGCCGCCTCGGCTGCTCTGATGCTGACCGGTGTGCCTTTCGATGGACCGATTGCCGGGCTAAGGATTGGGCTGGATGAGCAGGATAACTTCCGTGCCTTTATGAGCCGGAGTGAGCTGGAGCAGAGCCAGCTGGACTTATTTGTGGCGGGTAAGACTGATAAAGTGATGATGGTTGAGGCCGGTGCTAATGAAGTGAGTGAAGATACCCTGGCAGATGCTTTTGCTTGGGCGCTAGAGCAGATCAAGCCTGCTCTGGACCTCCAGCTGGAGCTACGTGACTTAGTCCAGCCTGAAGCGCAGAGCTACCAGTTGGTCACACCGGATGAGCAGATTGCTGAGCAGGTTGAGAGCTATCTATCTGACAAGCTACCCGATGATCTGCGGGTCACTTACGCCGAGCGCAACCCTCGGATTGCCGAGATCAAGCAGGCGATGCTGGAGCATTTCCAAGCAGACTACGACGAGGCGACCTGGCCGGAGCGGCAAGCCGATTATCTCGATGCTTTTGACAAGGTGATGCATCAAAATGTTCGCCAAGGCATCATCGAACGGGGTATCAGGCCGGATGGACGCCAGCTTGACGAGATCAGGCCGCTGTCGTCTGAGGTTCATTTACTGCCTCGCACTCATGGCTCGTCACTATTTACCAGAGGTTTAACCCAGGCGCTAAATATCGTGACTCTGGCGCCGCTATCTTATGCTCAACTAGTTGACACTATGGAAGTGACTGATGGTGAGCGACGCTATATGCATCACTATAATGCCCCGGGCTATACAGTGGGTGAGATCAAACGGCTGGGTGCGCCCGGTCGACGGGAAGTGGGGCATGGTTACCTGGCGGAACGGGCTCTTCTGCCGATGCTACCGGACAAAGAAGACTTCCCCTATGCGATCCGATCGGTCACCGAGATCATGTCTCAGAACGGCTCAACCTCGATGGCTGCCACTTGTTCTTCCTGCTTGGCACTAATGGATGCCGGCGTACCGCTCAAGCGCCCGGTCTCAGGTGTGGCGATGGGGTTGATCGTTGACGGTGATCGGCACTTCGTACTGACTGACTTGGCTGACCAAGAAGATTTTGCCGGTGATATGGATTTTAAGTGTACCGGTACTACCGAGGGCATCACTGCTTTGCAGATGGATATGAAAGTGCATGGTTTGCCGGTAGATATCTTGCGAGATGCTCTAAAGCAGGCCAAGCAGGGGCGGGCTAAAATCTTGACCCACATGCTCCAGACTATCGCTGAGCCGAGGGCTGAGCTGTCGCCCTATGCACCGAGAATTGAGAAGCTACTGGTTAATCCGGATAAGATCGGCTCAATCATCGGCAAGGGCGGTGAAACGATCAATAAGATCACTAGCGAGACCGGCGTCGAGATAGATATTGATGAGAGCGGACTGGTCACCTTTGCCAGTACCGATGGCGAGAAGATGCGACGGGCGATTGATTGGGTCAAGGGACTGGTCGAAGAGCCGGAGGTCGGTAAGGTCTATACCGGTACAGTAGTCGGCTTGAAAGACTTTGGCGCATTTATCAATATCTTGCCCGGAGTGGATGGCATGCTCCATGTCAGCAAGATTGCCGAACGTCGGATTAGTAGCCCCGACGAAGTCTTAAAGGTCGGGCAGAAGGTGAGGGTCAAGCTAACATTGATAGACGATAAGGGTCGCCTCAGCTTGACCATGCTAGGTGTCAAACAGGATATTTGAGCGGAAGGAACGAAGGGTGGCGACAGCGATAATCACGGGCGGTAGTGCCGGACTGGGGCTGCTCTTCGCTGAAGCATTAGCCGAGAGAGGACTGGATCTGATCTTGATCGCTCGGGATAAGGCTAGGCTCAAACAGGTCTGTCGTGACCTAGCTGAGCGTCATCATGTCGCAGTTGAGCCGATCGCTATTGACCTGGCTGATCCGGATAACGCCGAGATCATCGCCAAAGTCATCAGTAAAACCAAGGATCTTCTTTACCTCATCAATAACGCCGGCTTTGCTACTCACTTTCGAGCCGGAAACGGTGGCGAGCGGATACGTCGACTACAACGAAACGCCGTCAATGTCATGGCGCTTAATACGCTGCTCTTTAGCTCAGCTGCCGTCCAACCAATGGTCAAGGCGGAGCGGGGGCATATCATCAATATCGCCAGCACAGCGGCTTGGACCTATACCGGCAACTACTCGGCGATCAAGAGCTACGTACTGACCTATACCCAAAGCCTGGTGCTGGAATTAGAAGGGACGGGGGTGACAGCCACGGCTGTCTGTCCGGCTTGGATGCACACCAACTTTCATAGTGTGGCGGGGCTGGCAGAGCCGGCGATCCCTGAGTGGCTCTATGTCCGACCGGAGCGGGTAGTTAGCGAGACACTGCGGGCGGTACGGCGAGGTAAAAGTCTGGTAATACCGACTCGGCGTTGGCGACTAATCATCTGGTGTTTGACGCATGGACCGAGGGCTTGGCGTCGACAATTCACTAAGGCATACCTAAGGACTAAGAATTACAGACATTAGAGAGCCCTTTCTAAGCATAAAAACTTTATAGTAGCTTTATAGTAGACTGATTTTACAGATGTGAGCTAGTCTGTTTTAGCCCTAAAAAACTTTATAGTAGCTTTATAGTAGAGGGTGTGACCCGATAATAATTGTATGATTTAGTTCTCATTTCGGCCGACGTCATTGATGGATCTACGAGGTGGGTAACCTGACTTATGGGCTAACGACTAGCCGGCAAAGTAGCCTTAACTATGAGATAAGACGGTGGCTTCGCTGAGTCATACTTGGTTATGCTATGATGATTATAGGAAATAAAGGAGGTAAGTTTAATGAGCGAGAGTGTAAACCCGTTTGACAGCCAGGCAGGCAAGAGCAAAGCTTCGTCAGACAAGGCTGGCAAGGATAAGCCTGTCTCACCGTTTGATGAGGGCAAGGCGAGTAATGAGCCTAAGAAATCAGGCAAGTCCAATAAGAAGCTGATCATCGGCATCGTTTCGGCGGTAGTGGTGCTGATCCTGGTAGTAGTTGGAGTGATCGTTTTCATTAACTTAAATAGAGTCACCACTAAAGACTATAGCGAGGCCTATGATGCCCTAAATAATATCAAGGAGAAGATCGACGATAATAAGGGCATATCGTTATCCGGTAGCTCTGATCTGACGGCTGACAAGTATCACGAGATGGTTGACAAGGCTAAGAGTCAGATAAAGAGCGCCGATAAAGCCATCACCGAGCTGGGCAAGATGAAAGCTATCGAGAAAGACAAAGATAGTAAAGAGAAATTTGACAAGTTTAAGGGCGAATTTGACAAGTACTCCGGCAAGACGAAAGAGGTGATGGACAAGATGAACGAGGTAGTCCCCATCTACATCGCTATGCGCAAACCCTACAATATCAAGGCGAGTGCGGGTACTGATGCTTACTACAGGGAGCGCTCCAATAGCTACCAGCAGGTAGTTTCAATAGCTAAGGATGCCAAGATCAAAGGTGACCAAGAGCTGGCGGACGGCGTAAAAGAACTGGCTGAGGCAGCCCAGGCTTATGCGGATTACTACAAGAAGGTAGCTAATGGCGAGAAGGTCAATTATAGCGACTTCAGCAAATCGTTCAGTAAATTCACCAAGGCCAACTCGACGGTCAGATCGTCAGTGATTAAGATGGTGTCGTCGCTGAGAGATGCTAACTACTCGAGTTCATTCTCCAGTCTGAGCAGCTATCTATATAAGAAGACCCTGAAAGATTAGCTGTAGCCTAGCGAGGAAGCGACAAAACTACCCCCTAAGGCGGGGTAGTTTTGTTATAATGAAGCCGTGGAATCTCGGAAACGGCAAATAGATCAGCTAGCCGAGCAGATCGTTGCGGATGGGGTGTGCGCCGAGCTGGCCGGTCAAGCGACTCAGCTAGTGATCGGTGATGGTGACCCCGGTAGTCAAATAGTTTTTGTCGGCGAGGCGCCGGGTAAACAAGAAGACTTGCAGGGTAAACCATTTGTCGGGGCGTCAGGCAAGTTTCTGGACGAGATGCTGGCCAGCATCGGGCTGGAGCGAAGCCAAGTCTATATCACCAATATCGTTAAATACCGTCCGCCGGGTAATCGTGATCCTCTGCCCGAGGAGAAACGTGCCTTCTGGCCTTATCTGATGCGTCAATTAGCCATTATCGACCCTAGAGTCATCGTTACTCTGGGGCGACATGCCATGAATTGCTTTATACCGGAGGGAAAGATATCGCAGGACCATGGTCGTTTACGTCAGGTTCGTTTACACCGAGACGGTCAGACATACTTGTGGCAAGTCTTGCCGCTCTATCATCCGGCGGCGGCTCTCTATAACGGGGCGATGCGTCAAACTCTGCTCGACGACTTTCGGAAGATCAAGCCGCTACTAAGTGAATGAGTACTTCCGGACTCTTTTGACTAGCTGGCTGTATTAGGTGCTCGGAGATTATTGCGCTTAGGTGTGAATTCGGGCGCACTTGGTGATGGTTTAGTCGGTGTTGGTGCAGGTGCAGGAGCTGGGACTGTGACCGGCGGCATCTCGGCGCAGGTGGTGGGGAGAGTGCCATTGACCGGCTGAGTGGTCTCTGCTTGAGGTTCTTCATCCTCAGCCCCTCTCATAGCAATACTAGCCACCCCACTAACTCCGGTACAAATAGTGTCGGGCTTGTCTGCAGGGATAAAGGAGTAATCGTAGTACCCATTTGATGTGGCACTGACCCCTTTTTTATACGGATCAAGCGCACCTCTAATTAGCTGTATTTTTTGTCGGCTGACCAAAGTAGTGGAGTCAGATATTCTAAGCAGCATGTTAGAGCCATTCTTTGGTGAGGTACCATAGATGCGATCGTCCGTACTGCGTATGATGACACGATAACCACGATCATGGATACCGTTAATAACATCACGTACTGCGGGTAAAGTCGGGGATACCTTCTGCGACATATCCTGCACGGGCGAGTCGATATTTTTATCATAACCGTAGAACCATAACCCACCCTGGTGGTCGACAGCATAATTACCGAGAATTTGCTTGATGCCGCCTCGACTCTTGATCTTGTCATTGGTGATTTCAACTGTTGTACCATCTGATTTAATATGAAGGAGCTTATTCCTGGACGTCAGGATATAAATACCGTTTTTCTCCGGAGCCGATCCGCTACAGATATAGTCGACTTGCTTGATAGTGGCACCATCCAGCTTGGGCTTAATGATATGTTTAGCATCATCACTAAAGGCAAAAGGAGTATTGAGTCCGATGTAGAATATAGTATCGTCGTTATGAGCATACCAGGCATCTTCATAGGGTTGTCCGAGGGTGTAATTGTCGGCATAGCCTCCGCCGAAGCCGGTAACACGATAAGGCGACAGTGTATCTAGTAGTACCGGTCGACTGAAAGATACAAACTTATCCAGCGCATCATTCCAAGTGCGACCCCAATAGTATAGCTTACCCGAGTCGGTTAAAGCGACTACTATACCGCTTTTACCGGTAAGTTGAATAACTCTATCTCCACCGAAGTACTTCGTGATATCTTGTGGTTGGTCGTAGTAGCAGGGTGGTTTCTTATCATATTGACCGGGGCTAGATAAGGTACAAGCTACACCATTACCCATGTTGCTATGGATATTGTTACCCCAGGCATATACCTTACCGCTCTTAGTTAAGGCAACTACCGTGGCGGCATAATCACTATCTCGCCATAGTTGCTCCGCTCGAGGCTTTATAAGTTCACTGTATGGTCGATAGCTCTTTTTCCAGCTGATGCTAAGTGCCGATATATGGACCAGCTGAGCTACCGGGTCAGACTGAGTGATGGTGGGGGCCGGCTGAGCGATGGCGGTCATCGGTGCGACCAAGCTGAGAACCGGTAGACTAATGGCGAATAGCATCTTAAATAGGACTATACCGCTGACCTTTCGCTGACTATTTCGATACATATTTTGCCTCCTGATGTTTGTCTTCTTATCTTGCCTAGATCATAGCATACATGGACAGCTAAAGCTATCATTACTAGCCGGGCTAAGCTATAATAGCCGGTAAATGGTGGAGCAGAGAGAAAGAATAAGAGAAGAGCTCACCGGGGAGGTCTCGGTCGAGCATCGCTTTCGGATCGTTCGCAAGTGCCGGCGACATCTGGAGCTATTCAGAAATCTAGGGCTTCTGATCATAGCGGTTGTGACTGTGTCGATCTTAGTTAGCGATATTCTTGCCACTGGCCGGCCGGCTGGAGCTATACCTTTTCAGGCAGGGAAACCGCCGGTAATTATGCTGGGGCTTCAGACGGGAAATGCTACGATTATTAAGAATACCAGTGGCATATCAACCGTCAGAGAGAAGATTAACATTCGAACTAATGCCGCTAATGGCTATAATGTGACTATGTCCGGCAAGGCGACTAAGACTGATCTAGTCAATGATCTTGGCGGTACTATCCCGGCTACTCATGCCACACTATCTCATCCGACCACCTTGTCAGCGAATAGTTGGGGTGTAGCCCTGCCGGGTGAGACGGGCTTTAGCACTCAGTCTGACTATGAGTCAACCGACCAATCCACCCTCGGATCTACCAAGTACATGGGAGTACTGGTGGCTGGTCAAGGGGTCACTATCATGTCAGCGACAGCGCCGACAGACATGAACGGAGACGACAGGATAGTCTACTATGGCGTCAATGTTCCTGATCTTGCTAAGGTTCAGGCCGGGGAATACAAGGTAATCTTGACTTATACGGCAACGGCTAAGTTGCCACCAGCCCCGACCCTGCGGGAGGCTACCCCTAATCACTTCCATATTGACAGGGAGACAGATAAGTCTCAGCCAAATATTCTAATGGGTACCAATCTAGCCACGGCCTATCAAGCTTTTGTCGATATCAATGGTAATGGTCGGAGTGATAGTGGCGAAGAATGTCAGATCACCGAGATTCTCTCCGATAGTGCTATCGTTTGCCGAATCTCTGCTTCGGTTAACTCGCCGATTGAGCCTGGTCGGTACAATCTCTACGTCGTAACTCAGGGTGGCACTGCCAAGTTAGAGCGAGGCTACCGCTTTACCAGACAGAGCCTCTGTACTAACGCCGATGCCAGAAGTGATTGCCAGGTAGATATCGACGATCATATGATCCCGATTCGCTATATCGGCAGCAACAACAGTCCCAAGTGGCAGACTATGACCAAAGGTGAGATCGCCGGTAGTAAGGGAAGCTGGTACAGCTATCTAGCCAAGCGTTGGGCGAACGCTGTCACCGTTAAGCCGGACAAACTGACTAAGTATAAGAACAAATCGGTGGAGCTCGATAATAACGATGTTCTAGGCTACTGGGTATATATTCCTCGCTATGCCTATGAGGTACAGCGCCGAGACGCTACCGACCACTATGTACCGGGGAACAATTTCAGTATCCACTTTGAGAAGGCGACAGATACTAAGAAGCGTCCGGCTCCCAGTTGTAATGCTAATATCCGGACAGCTGCCCAGATGTGGCATGATGGCGTACCGGACAACAACGATCAGAATATACTGGCGAAGACTTACTGGCGTGACTGCGGTATCGACCGGGCCTATACTAACGACTTGGCTAAAGCCGATAAAACTACCTGGGCTACTCACCCTGCCTTCAGCCTCGGCAATAAAGAGTTAAACGGTGTCTGGATAGGCAAGTTTGAGCTAACCGGCGAGCGGACTGCGCCGACAGTTAAACCAAATCAGATTGCTAATGTCGCCGAAGGTGTAGCTGGGTTCTTTACTATAAGCAAGAAGATTGGGGCTAATGACCCCAAGAATGTCGGTGGTGGCGATATAGCCGGCATATCCCAAAACTCACATAACTTGGCCAAGGCTAATTCTCGCATGGTTAGGCCGGATGAATGGGGTGCCGCCGCCTATCTAACGGCTTCAATCTACGGTTCCGGCTGGAATGGAGTAAAGCCCAACCGAGCTAGAATCCGTAGCACCAGCTGGTCCGATGCCGACGGTGACAGACCGGACGACAATGAAGGGGTGACCGGCTGCGGACCGGGCAGTGTCACTGACCCTGATACGCCGTACGTCGATGACGGTGAGACGCTTACTGCCAGTCATATAGAGTCGCCGTTAGCTTGCTCTAAGACTAACCCACAGCGAGCTTACCAAGGGTCTCTTGGCCAGCTAGCCTCGACTACCGGTAATGTCTATGGTATCTACGACATGGCAGGTGGTACGCAGGAGGGCGTCGCCGGCAATGCTACCCGTTTTGACGTGGTTGATGCCTGCTATGAAAGTGGTATAAGAGTAAACATGGTTGAGCCATACGTCCGTACATATCAATGGGGCAAACTGGATCAGGGCTCGGGTTATAGACGACCTTGGTCGGTGGCGACGAAAGAGACTTGGTATAACTATGATGTCTGCACTTGGGAGACATGTGGCGGGCAAGCCCTGTACGAGACTAAGAATAAGATGTCAGTCTCTGCTAATGATCAATCTTGGGGCGACGCCGACTCAATCTTCCCGAATTATAATAATGTGGATGATGGAGTCTATTGCTGGACGGCTTATGGTGGAGAAGCGGGCGGTGGCGAGATGCGCCCCGGTTATAGTTCTCGCCCCGGCATCTTCTCCTCTCGGTCAACAACAGGCATATATGATGCAACACTGGTAACCTCACGAGCTGTCTTAGCTCTACCACCTAGCTAGCGACCTGGCGTTAATCCGACTCACTTTACTTTTATGCAGTCTTTGATACTATATAGTTACCGTTGCGATAGCGCACACTCTTACTATTCTTAAAAACGAAGCATACAGAGTGCTTGTCACTAAGACTAGGCGAACATCTATCTAAAGAAAAGGAGAATATAATCATGGGACAGCAACGTTTGGCTAAAGTCGCAGAAGACGATCTGTCGAAGAGACCGGCCAAAGCTAGTTCACGTAAGACGGGTAATTCCGTGCTTGACGCTACTACTACCAGACGAGGTGAAGTCGAGCGGGCGAAACGTCGTATCAGCGACAACGTCAATGCTCAGGCTAGCCAGCATATCATCGACGGGCCAGTTAACCGCTCACTCTATAATGGCTTCGCCGGTGAGCAGTACACCCCGACGCTGGCTCGCCAGCATGTTCAGAAGGCGAAGAATAAGTCGGCGGTGCGGGTCATCCCGATCGGTGGTAACGGCGAGATGGGCATCGGCAAAAACATGACTGCTTTCGAGTATGGTGACGAGATTATCGTTATCGATATGGGCTTTCTCTTTCCGGGCGACGATTACCCCGGGGTTAATTACATCGTGCCGGATATCACCTATCTGGAAGAACGAAAAGATAAGATCAAGGCAGTGATCATTACTCATGGACACCTTGATCATATTGGCGCTTTTCATCATCTGATCCAGAAGATTCCAGCACCGGTCTACTCGGCCAGTTTTACCATCGGTATGCTGAAGAAAAATATGGAGGAGGAAGATACCGATTTTGAGCCCGAATACCATGAGGTGGATATGGACAATCATGAGCGGATCCAGGTCAGCGAGCATTTCAATATGGAGATGGTTCGGGTTAATCACTCCATCCCCGACTCGGCGGCAGTCGTCTTAAGGACGCCGGTTGGCGTGATCGTCAGCTCGGGTGACTGGCGGTTTGAGAAAGACCCCGTCGACGGACGCAAGTTTGATCTGGCTCGACTAACCGAGATCGCCACTAAGGAGGGGGTGCATCTACTCCTAAACGAGTCAACTAACGTCGAGCAAGACGGCACGGCGACGCCTTATGAAGAGAACGATATCAAGGAGAGCTTTAATCAGATCATGGAGAAGTACGATACCTCTCGGGTGATCTTGTCTTGCTTCTCATCCCAAGTGCATCGGATGCAAAACATCGTTACCTCGGCGGCGGCGCATGGGCGCAAAGTGGCTTTCGCTGGCTTCTCGATGGTTCAGAACGTCGAGATCGGACTAAAGACCGGTCGGCTGAATATCCCTAAGAATACTGTCGTCACCATGGAGGACATCGTTAAATTACCGGACAGTAAGGTGTGTATCGTCTGTACCGGCTCTCAGGGTGAGTTTAGTGCCGTACTCAATCGGATGGCGACCGGGGCGCATCGCTATATCAAGATCAAGCCGAGCGACGTCATCGTCTTTGCCTCCAACCCCATCCCCGGCAACGAAGGTCATGTAGCGCATACGATTGATGGTTTGATGCGAGAAGGCTCAGATGTCCTGCGCAATAATCAGACGGCCCGCTACGGTATTGGTCCGCTACATATCTCCGGACATGCCAAGCATGATGATCACCTGGAGCTGGTTGATGCCCTTCATCCTACTTATTACATCCCTAATCACGGTGAGTTTCATATGCTAGTGCACAATGCCGAGATGGCGGAGGTTGAGTGTGGTATCCCCAGAGATCACATCTTCGTCTGCGACGATGGCGATGTGATCGAGTTTTACGATGACGGTACGGCTCAGCGAGTCGGTCGGGTTCATGTCGGCGGGGTAATGTACGACGATGCCGGCACCGAGGTGAGTGAAGTGGTGCTCAAAGACCGCATCCATATGTCTACTGAGGGTATCTTTGTCGTAGTGCTGACCGTCCAGCGGGGAACGGGGCGAATCCTCAGCTCGCCTGATATCATTAGCCGCGGTTTTATCTATCTGCGTGATAGCGAAGACCTGATCAATGCCATTCGTCAGTATATTCGTCAGAAAACCGCCCGAGTTTACGCTAGCCGACGGGTCGACATGGAAGGCTTCAAGCATGACCTGAGGGAAGAGATAACCCAGATTCTATACGACAAGACTCGGCGCACTCCGATCGTTATCCCGGTAGTCAATGAGATTGGCGGGAGTAAGCCGGGTAAAGACAAGAGCCCGTCAAAGCGGGAGCGGGACTTTGCAGCTCAGGAAATTGCTCGGATCAAAGGCGGTTCGGCTGCTTCGGCTCATTTTACGCCGCATCGTCGCCCCGGTGCGCCGGTTAAGTCACCCAATATCGATACTACAGCCGGTCGCTCCTCGGCGACTCCGGCTAAACCGATTTCCTACAGGCGGTTGCAGCGACCAAGCTCGACTAAGCTAAACAGTAGTAACTCATCTCGGTGAAATTGCTCTAACTGGTGAAATATTGTATTATACTGCCATGAGCGCTAAAAAGCGTGGACCCGGTCGTCCGCCAAAAAGTAAAAACAAGAAGCCGTCAGCCGCTGCCGTGCATACCGTGCCACAGCACTTCTGGGCGCAGGTGGGGGCGATTCTGCTGGCGGTGGTAACTGCCATCATTACCGTTGGCTTGTTCGGTGTCGGTGGTGTCTTGCCGGTCAAGCTAGCGGCCTGGACTCGTTGGCTAGTCGGTTGGACGGCCTTTGCCGTGCCGCTAATCTTTGCGGTGCAGATCATCCAGGTGTTTCGCCAGCCCGAGGATCGGGTGCCGGCGGTCATCTGGGTGACGACGATACTCTTCTTTGCTTTGCTGTCCGGCACTTTCCAGCTGAGTCTGAGCGACCCTAAGTCGCTGGCTGTAGCTCAGACAGGGCGGGGCGGCGGTACGGTTGGCTGGATAGTGGCTGACGGCATGCTGCGTTTTGTCAATGTACCTCTGGCTATCTTGATATCGGTAGTGCTGATGTTGATCCTATTCCTATTCATTTTCTCTATCTCGCCCAAGGCGGTGCTGGATGCCATGCGAGATTTCGTCGGGCGGGAGAGTGACGAAGAGGCAAGTAACCGCAAGGTGGCTAAGGCGCTGTCTGACCAAGATAAGATTAAGGTCGGAGGCTTAGGTAAGGGTGAGATTGCCAAGGAGCCGGTCGAGAAGCCGGGCAAGAAAGGTCTGCTGGCTCGGCGCCGGGCTAAGTTAGCCGAGGCGGCGGATGACGACAAAGATGCTGCTACTAAGGCGGAGCGTAATCTGGAAGTGCGGACGGCTAGTGGGATTGAGAAGGCGGATACTCGAGACGTCGTAGCAGCGATCAATAATTCCAACTGGCAGTTCCCGGCAGTCGATTTGCTGACCGAGTCGAAACGAGAGGCCGATCCCGGTGACATGAAGATGCGGGCGCAACAGATCGAGGAGACTCTGTCCGAATTCGGTGTGGGTGGCAATGTACGCAAGGCTAACGTCGGACCCAGGGTGACTCAGTACTGCCTTGAGCCTCAGCGGGGCGTACCTCTGTCTAAGATAACCAGCCTACATGATGAGCTGGCTCGTAATATGCAGGTGGAGAGTCTGCGCATCGAAGCGCCGATTCCCGGTCAGCCTTATGTGGGTATCGAGATACCAAACAAGCGTCCTGCCTCGGTTAGTTTACGCTCCATCCTAGAGTCAAAGGAATGGGCGAAGAATCGCAGTCAGCTGGCTTTTGCGGTAGGGTTAAATGTGATCGGTGACCCGATCGTACTGGATCTGGCTAGCTTACCTCATCTGCTGATCGCTGGTACGACCGGTTCAGGTAAGTCAGTGATGATGAACGCTCTGATCATGTCCATGCTCTTTCGTAATACTCCGGATGACCTCAAGTTCGTCTTGGTTGACCCCAAGGGCAATGAGATGTCCTCGTATGTTGACATGCCTCACCTAGTGGCGCCGGTCATTAGTGGGACGACTAGTGATGAGATGCATAAGCTGGTCAAGACTCTGCTCTGGGTGACCGAGGAGATGGATCGACGTTACCAGGTTTTTCGAGATAAGGGCGGTATCAAGAAGCTGTCAGACTTTCACCGACGCTTTCCTGGTGAGAAGATGCCTCGTCTGGTGGTAATCATCGACGAGTACACCGACATCATTGACTCACTAAAGTCCTCCGAGCGAGAAGCGGTCACCAGCGCTGTCCAGCGCATTGCTCAGAAAGGTCGAGCGGCAGGTATCCACGAGGTGATCATGATGCAGGCACCTCGGGCGAAATATATTCAAGGTCCGCTCAAGGCTAATATTCCGGCCGGTTTTGCTTTCATGGTGCGGAGCAAGATGGAGTCGCAGCAGATTATCAATCAGTCGGGGGCGGAGATGTTGATGGGGCAGGGCGATATGCTGATGATTACCGCCAAGCTGAAGAAGCCTCGTCGAGTCCAGTCAGCCTATGTCGACGACGACGAGGTGAGTCAGACGGTCACTGAGCTAAAACTCCAGAGTCCGGCTCAGTACGATGAAACTCTACTGGCGAGACTGTCTGACGATTCTCCGGTCGGCGGTGGGGTAGCGATTGGCGGCGGTGGAGCGGGCGACGATAAGTACCGCCAGGCTGTCCAGATAGCGGTCGAGACGGGCAAGATAAGCACCTCGTTCCTACAGCGTCGCCTCGGGATCGGCTTTAGCCGAGCCGGGCGGATCATCGATGAGATGGAGCAGAATGGTATCATCGGACCACAAAACGGCTCTCGCCCCCGTGAAGTCCTCGTCTCATCACTCGATGAGCTGGGCGAGGAGTAGGTACGGTCTAGTGCAAAAAGCTGAAACAGGATGATAATGCGAAGGGTCGAGCTACTTTTCGATACTATCAGGTCTCCTTATGATATTGCGCACATTATTCAGATCGCTAGATCTATAGATGCGATAGTTTATACGTCGGGTAAGGGTGCTTTGCCGTTTGATCTACCAAAGGTGAAATCAAAGGTAAGATCGTGGAATATGGATGATGGCTTTTCTGAGGTGCACTACGACACTTTTGAAGAGGCTATTGACGACTTGCGTGCTAAAGGGAAGTACTTGCTGGGTACGTCCGGTAATGCTAAGCAGGACTTCTTCAAGGTCAATTTACCGGAGAGTCGGGATATCGTTATGGTATTTGGCACGGAGGCGACCGGTCTTACTAAATATAAACAAGCACTACTTGACGGTATGGTTAAATTGCCCATGGACGAACGCAAAGTTGACTTTCTGACCTTGCCGGTTGCCACCTCGGCGGTTGCCTATGAGCTTTATCGGCAGTTTAATTACCTGGACTAAGCCGGACTATAATTATAATAATGCCATTATGTTTCAGACAAAGGATCTTCGGCAGATCAGGGCTCAGTTCTGGCAAGACAAACTAAGCCGGATCGAGACAGACGACGACGTGCGACGCTTTGTCGGCATTTACCTGCCGTTATTTGTTGAAGATCTCGCTGATTTATGCCTGGATGCTTTGTTTCACCTGAGCCAAGTGAATGGTGATTTGGCGCACCGAGTGGCTAACTGGGCGTCTAGCGACCAGGATCTCACTGAAAGTAATCTGGCTGACCTGGCTGGAGAGGTAGGACTTGATGGTCTGGTGCGGGAGGGTGACTTTAAGCTTTTTCAGCCTAGTCGGACGTTAGCTACGCTAGGCGGCGTCACCAATTATTTCCGCCTCAAGAAGCGGGAGCTGGAGCAAGAGCTTTTCCTGGATTACGATATCGCTTACTCCATTGTCGCTTTAGCATCATATAATGATGACCTGGTCGAGAGTAATCAGGCGGTCAATCAGATCTGGGACTTAGCGACAGACCTGGAAGTACCGATTCGCCCCGAGTCGGAGCGCCGGCAGGTGAAAGCTACCATGCTGAAGCTAATTAACGAGCTTCACTAATTTGCCGTTCGCTCCAAGCTAGACGACCTGATACAGGTAGTACTGCCGGTAGCCATGCTTGTAAATAGCTCGGTGCAAGATATCCGACTCAGTGCTATCCGGGTCGGCTATTTGCCCGCCGGCTAGGTATATTCCGACCACTCTCTGACCACCGGTAACTTCCATAACCAAATCGTCGTGGTTGGTGTAATTGCCTAGTAGGATTAGGACTGCTTCCTGACGATGGGGCGAATCGCTTCTCTCGATGACAAGCTTAACGGCGATTGTGCCATCTACGGCGCACTCTGAACCGACCTGTTTTACCAGGGATAAGGTTGGGATGTAATGTCTAGCCACTACGGCTATAGTGTCTTGGTTCATGATTAAGAGCTTTAGTGCAGTTGTGTTATAATACTACTGTAACATTAACCTGCCACTGCCGGCGAGCCGTGGCTATAAACCAAAGGAGGATCTATGTCACAGACGGCGACCAGCCGTTATGAGATGGTGGTGCTGTTTCGCCCCGAGCTGGAGGCGCAGATGGATAAGCCGCTCCAGACTATTGCCAACCTAATCAAAGATAACGGTGGCAAGATAATCAGCGAGGATGACTGGGGGCGTAAGTCGCTAGCCTACAAGATCGCCGGGCAGACACATGCTGTCTACCGGGTGTATCAGCTGGAGCTACCGAGCACGGCACCGGCCAAGATCGATAGCACACTTAATATCACCGACGACGTCTTGCGTCATCTGATCACTAAAGTTGATGCTAAGATCGAGGCTTGGCTAGCTGAGAATAAAAAAGCTCGAGAAGAGGCGAAGGCTACCAGAGAGAGCGCCTCGGCAGAATAATTAGAGGGTAAAGGGGAGTGTAATGGCATTTAACAAAGTAATCTTAATGGGAAATCTGACGGCTGATCCCGAGGTGCGGACTACGCCATCCGGTCAATCAGTCACCAGCTTCTCGCTAGCGGTTAATCGTACCTTTCGGGGTTCCGATGGTAATCGCCGAGAAGAGACCAGCTTTATCAATTGTACTGCCTGGGGCAACACTGGCGAGACCATCGCTAAGTATGTCGGCAAGGGGCGGCAGCTGCTGGTCAGCGGTCGTCTGCAACAGCGGAGCTGGGAAGACAAAGAGACGGGCAAGCGCCGTAGCGCCATTGATGTCATAGTCGAAGAGTTCAGCTTCGTTAACGACGGGCGAGGTAGCGGTGCTAACGCTGCCGGCGGTAGTCAGAAGGCGAGCTCTCAGCCGCCGGCTGATACTGCCGAGGTAGATGCTGACGAGCCGATTGACCTAAGTGATATCCCATTCTAAGGAGAGAATTATGAAGAGAACTAAACGTCCATCACCACGCTACTTTGACTATAAGGAGGTCGAAGTCTTGCGTAAGTACATTGACAACTACGGGCAGATCGAGCCTCGCTCCAAGACAGGGTTGAGCGCCAAGTCGCAACGCAATCTGGCGGTAGCGATCAAGCGGGCTCGTCATTTGGCACTTTTGCCATTTGTGGCTAGCTAGTAGATTAGGGTAAGGACTAGGGCGAATCAGCCGGGTGGGCTTCCGGCTGTCGCCCTTTTTGAAAGGAGAGAATGATGTATGGACCAACTGATCTGAAGAAGGGGCGAGTGATCGTCGTCGACGGCAAGCCGTATCAGGTGATTGACTATGCTCAGAAGGTGATGGGGCGGGGTGGCTCGATCGTCAATGTCCGGATCAAGAGCTTGATCGATGGCTCAGTGCTGGCTAAGACTTATAAGGGACAGGACAAGATTGAGGCGGCGGAAGTATCGCACCAGGTAGCGCAGTATCTGTATAGCGATGCCGAAAAAGTCTACTTCATGAACCCTGATACCTTTGAGCAGTTTGAGCTGCCGCTGGATGAAGCGAGCGATGTACCCAGCTACCTCAGGGAAGGGGCGGAAGTCCAGCTCCAATTCTTTGATGGGCGGGTCATCGCTGTCGACCTGCCGACTTCGACGCCGCTTAAGGTCGAGTATACCGAAGACGTCGTCAAGGGCAATACTACCTCCAGTGTCCAGAAAGATGCCAAGCTGGAGACGGGTATCACTATCAAGGTACCGGCCTTCATCAAGAACGGTGACGTGATCAAGGTTGATACTCGGGACGGCAGCTATATTGAGCGAATGAAGGACTAGTCAAGTATGGCGGGGCAGGGCGTCCGTCTGGATAAGGCTTTGGTCCAGCTGGGGCTAGTTGCCACTCGTTCGCAGGCTGAATCTTATATTCGTCTGGGGCGGGTTAGAGTGTCCGGTCGCCTCATTACTAAGTCGGGCTACTTCGTCCATGATCTGAGCCTAGTTGAGTTGGACCAGCCCGAGCAGTTCGTCAGCCGGGCTGGGCTGAAGCTGGCCTCGGTAGCCGATAAGCTGGCGGTAGACTTTCGGGGTAAGACGGTCCTGGATGTCGGCTCGTCGACAGGTGGCTTCACTGACTACGCTCTCAGTCGGGGTGCTCGGCGAGTCATTTGCGTCGATGTCGGCACTGATCAGCTTCACCCTAAGCTACGGCGTGATGCACGGGTTGAGCTACACGAGAAGACGGATATCAGGGATTTTGTGACCGATCAGCCGGTTGATATTATATTGATCGACGTCTCTTTCATCTCGCTACGTGAGGTACTACCTCATCTGGCTGAGCTGGCGACTCGACAGACCCAAGTCGTAGCTATGGTTAAGCCACAGTTTGAGACGGGTAACCGACTAAAGAACCACGGTGTGATCAAAAATGACACCGAGCGGCGACGCATCCTACACGATTTCGAGCAGTGGGCGAAGCGGTACTTTTTGCTGAGAGCCAAAGCCGATAGTGCCGTAGCGGGGGCGAGAGGTAACCGGGAGAGGTTTTACCTACTGACTAAGCTAGCCTAGATTATTTACTGACATTAAAACGAAACTCTACTACATCATCTGGCTGCATGATGTAGGTCTTACCCTCGGTCCGAATCCTGCCGGCCGAACGAGCGGCCGACTCGGAGCCGAGCTCGACAAGATCGTGGTAGTTGACTACCTGAGCGGCGATAAAGCCTCGCTCAAAGTCGGTGTGGATGACGCCGGCGGCCTGGGGCGCTGTCCAGCCCTGGTGGATCGTCCAGGCTCGCACTTCCTTTGCTCCGGCGGTCAGAAAAGACTGTAGCCCCAGTGTATGATAGGCGACTCTGGCCAGCTGGTCTAAGCTCGACTCGGTCACACCATAGTCGGCCATCAGCTCACTCGCCTCGACTGGCGAGAGCGAGCGAATCTCACTCTCTAGCTCAGCGCAGACGAAGACGGCAGTGAGCCGATCTAGCGGCTGTTCGGTTGCTTGACTGGCTAATTGACGGAGCTCGGCCTGGCGGGCTTGGTTGGTCAGGTCAGTCTCTTCGACATTGAAGAGGTAGATGACTGGCTTGGCAGTTAGTAAGTCTAGGCCGTCCAGCTGCTGACGGAGCTCAGTGGAGCTGAAGCTATGAAACTCAGTCGGCACTTTGCCGGCTAGCAGCTGAGACTGGACTGACCGGAGTAGGGCTAGCCGGGGCATTAACTTCGGATTTGCCTTAGCTTCCTTCTGGAGCTTAGGTAAATGGTTTTCGATTGTCGCCACATCGGCTAAGGCTAGTTCGGTATTGATCACCTCGATATCCGACTTAGGGTCGATAGTCACCGTACCGTCGGCTCGCTGGACACGATCATCACTAAAGGCCCGCACTACATGGCAAATAGCATCGCACTGCCTGATGTGTGCCAGGAACTTATTGCCTAGCCCCTCGCCCTTGCTGGCACCGGCGACCAGCCCGGCTACGTCGACGAACTCGATGGTCGCCGGAGTGATCTTATCTGTCTGATATAGCTTAGCAAGCACCTCTAACCGCTCGTCCGGTATGGCAACGATGCCGGTATTGGGGTTGATGGTGGCGAAAGGATAGTTGGCGGCTAAGGCGTCGCCATTAGTCAGAGCGTTAAATAGGGTAGACTTACCGACATTGGGCAGCCCGACGATGGCAATCTTTAGCATAGCAACGCCTCCTCTCTCATTCCACTAATATTCTAGCACTAATTATCCGTACGGTTTTTGCTGCGTACAAGCTAACTATATTTCCGGAGCATGCGTATCTAGAGCTCAAGCTGCCATAAACCGGTCGATTCGGCGTGACATTGTATTTTCAAATTGGTTATGTATAATGAAAATAGTATGAAGTTAAATAAAACGGTGGGCAACTTCTTCGCCTTGGACATAGGTACAACAGCGATCCGGGTGGTTGAGTTGGGGCATTCCGGCAGTGGCTGGAATCTAAAGCACTATGCGACTAAGGCTATACCATCCCGCCTTAGCGAGTCTACCGCAGACAAAGACCGCCGGGCATTAGGGATGGCGATCACTGAGGTGATCAATCAGTCGGGCATCAAGACTAAAGACGTGGCGATCGGCGTCCCCTCGGGCAAGATGTTCGCCAGCGTCGTTGAGGTACCGACAGTGGCTAAAGCAGAGCTGAACGCCACCATCAAGTACCAAGCCGAGAATTACGTACCGATGCGTCCTGATGAAGCTAAGATTGACTGGGCAATCATCGGACCGTCACCGGTCGAGCAGGGTAAGACAGAGGTATTGGTGGCAAGTGTGCTTAATACCTTTACCGAGGCCAGGCTGGACATGCTAGAGAACGAGCTGGGGCTTAATGTCATCGCTATCGAGCCGGACAGCATCGCCCTGATCCGGGCTCTCTTACCTGACGGCATCACTGATGGACGACTCCTGGTCAATATGGAGGACTCGTCGACAGACGTGATCGTGACCATTGGTAATGCGCCTCGTCTGATTCGTTCTATCCCGATTGGGCTGACCTCGATGGTACGGATGGCCAAGCAGAACCTTAATATCGACGACCAGCAAGCTCGTCAGCTACTACTTAAGTTCGGTGTCGACCAGAATGCCCTGGACGGACAGGTCTATCGGGCGGTACATACACTGGTCGACCAGCTTAATGCCGAGCTGGTTAAGTCGCTCAAGTTCTTCGTCACTAAGTACAACAATATGCAGATCGGCGCCATGCTGGTCAGTGGCTATACCGCCAGCTTGACCGGCTTTACTGATATCATGAGTGAGAAGACCAACCTGCCGGTTCAGTTAGCGACACCTTGGCAGCATGTCAATGTCCCGATGGGTGATCAGACCACCCTAGCACCAATAAGTTCGCAGTTCGCCGTAGCGGTCGGGCTAGCAGAAAGGGCAGAGTAAGATGATTTCCTTAAACCTCCTGCCGGATGTTAAGAAAGATCTCCTGCGGGTCAGGCGAGAGCGCAATCTAGTCGTCTCGATCAGCGTCGTCGTCGTTGGTGCTTCGATCGGCGTCTTACTCCTGCTCAGTGGTACGCTTGGCGTGCTGGTGGCGACTAAGGCTCTGATGGAGAATGGCATCAAGAATGACGAACAGACGATCAAGCAAGCCCAAAAGAAGAAGCAGCTTGATAAATACATCACTATTCAGAATCAGCTCAAGCAGATCGGCAAGCTCAAGTCTGACCAGCAGGTCTACTCTCGGCTGATGGACTATCTGACTCAGCTTAATCCGGCTGCGCCGAATAACGTTCAGATCAGCAGTGCGAAGATCGAAGCACCGGCCGGTAGTAGCGGTGACACCTCGTCTAGCAGTAGCTCTTCGGCTAGTGCTGATGGTATCACTATGACGATCGAGGGTAAGACGACCAACTTCTCGGCACTCGACGTCTATAAGAATACCTTGTCTAAGGCGCAGCTCAGCTACGAGGTAGAGGAGGAAGACACCTCGTCGGATAGCGAGAGCTCGGCTAATTCAGACGGTACCTATAGCAAGGAGACCTCATCAGACAGTGACAGCTCTGACAGCGATAGCCAGTCTAAGAAAAAGAAGAAATCTGCCACCAAGAAGAAGGCGATGAAAGAGAATCTGGTCACCGCCGTCAATGTCAAAGACAGCAGCCTCTCTGCCGGTGGTAGCCAGAACGAAGCTCTAGTTAGCTTCACCTTGACGGTTACCTTTAACGACAGCGCCTTCAGTCCGAAGTCGACTAATATCAAGCTGGAAGTACCGAAAGAAACCACCTCGGATGGTGACCGCAATGCTCCGAAAGAGACTTTCCATACTGATGCCAAAGATAAGTCTAATGACAAGAAGGACGAGCAATGAGTGAAGAAAATGCCCTGACCGGTATCAAGAAGCGACAGCAGATCACTAACACCCGCAAGCAGGTATTCACCTGGGTGGCATTAGCGGCGGCTTTGGTAGTGATTTGCTTGGTGGTGGGCTGGAATCTGATGCAGCGGATCAACTACCAGAACAAGGTTAACCGTGACGTGGGTAAGACTGCTCAGACCATGCACGATAATGTCGAGGCGGTCGACAAGCTGATCAAGAATGTCAACGCCCTTAAGGCTAACGCTGCTCTGTCGCTGCCCAACCTCAAAGCCGATGACAGCACGGTCTTTCAGGTGGTGATCGACGCCCTGCCGACAGAGGACGATAGTGTGGCGCTGAGTTCATCGCTCCAGAACAAGATCTTGTCTAAGTCGGGCGTAACCATAGAGCAGATCAATGTAGATACTACCGAGTCCGATAGTTCATCCGGCTCATCGAGTTCATCAAGCTCAAGCTCCAGCTCATCGAGTAGCTCGTCCAGCTCCGGCTCCGGTAAATCCGGTGTCAGTAAGGCGGACGATGTCCAATTCCCGGTCGCTAAGCCGATCACCTTCCGAGTTAGCCTGGTCGGTAGTTTCGACTCAGTCAAGTCTGCCCTGCAGGATATTGAGAGCACCATTCGACCAATCACTATCACCAAGCTGACGATTGATGGCTCGGACGACAAGCTTAATGCCACCATCGAGGCGCAGACCTATTATTCTAGCAAGGTTAACTTTAAGCTAGGTAAGAAGGAGATTCAGTATGAGAAAAAGTGATTGGGCGGCTATCATCTTAATCGTTGCCATCGTCGGCTTGACTTCGTACTTCGTAGTCGGGGCGATCATGCCTTCACCGGCCGATAGCCTGCAGACAGTCCAGATAGCTCCGACTATTGAGAGCAAGGTTGACGAGCCGGATAAGAAGATCTTCTCTGATACCGCCATCAATCCGACCGTTCGGACAACTATCGGTGACCAGTCCAACCAGCATCCCTTTAACCTGGAGAACAAATAGGTGGCATGGCAATCCTGACCGACGAGTCTCGTGCTAAGATTGAGGCCTACTTTATAGAAGCAGGCCTTTTTACCGATGACCAGCTGGAGCATTTTCGTCGCAAGGCACAGGCAGAGAATGAGCCTCTCTTCGCCTACTTGATGCGAGAGGAGATCATTAACGACGAGCAGCTAGCTGAGGCGACAGCTCGCACCAGTGGTACGCCTTATGTCAACTTGTCGCACGCTATCATCGATAGTAGTGTCTTGGCACTTCTACCGATGGAGGTGGCGCAACGCTTCATGGCTGTGCCACTGGGTGAGACTAACGAAGGTGGGGCAGAGCGCTTGGCGGTCGCCATGCTTGATGCCAATAACGTCCAGGCAGTTGATTTCCTGTCGAATACCATTGGTCGTCCGATCAAGGTCTATATGGCGAGCGAATCGGGCATCAATAATGTCCTGTCGCAGTACCGGATGGATGTCGATGAAGGCGTCCGAGCTTCGCTTGACAGCAACGCTCCTAAGATCACCAGCAATGCTCAGGTGATCGTCCAGGATTCGCCGATCTCCAAGGTGTTGAACCAGCTCCTTGAGTATGCCCAGCGAGTTCGGGCCTCAGATATCCACATTGAGCCGAGCGAAAATCAGCTAACTATTCGTTGTCGGATTGACGGCGTACTCCGAGTGGTGATGGTTCTACCTAAGTCAACTGAGGCGGCGCTGGTCTCTCGGATCAAGATCTTATCTAATCTCAAGATTGACGAGCACCGCAAGCCGCAGGATGGTCAGTTCACTGTTATGGTCGGTGAGAAAGAGGTTGACCTCCGTATCGCTATCTCACCGGTCGTCTGGGGTGAGCAGGTAGTGATCCGCTTGCTGGATAAGTCGGGTAGCACCTTTAAGCTGGAGGATATGGGCTATGCCAGCCGAGCCCTCCGGATGATTCGACGGGGGATTGCTCGTCCTAACGGCATGATCCTGACCTCCGGACCGACCGGCTCAGGTAAGTCAACCTCGCTTTATGCTCTAGTCCAAGAGATCTATAGCGAGAAGATCAATATCGTTACTCTGGAAGATCCGGTCGAGTACAAGATGGAGGGGGTGAATCAGATCCAGGTTAATCCCGCCGTTGGACTGACCTTTGCCAATGGGCTACGCTCTATCCTGCGCCAAGACCCTGATGTCGTCCTGGTCGGTGAGATCCGAGATAGTGAGACGGCTAACCTGGCGGTTCAGGCAGCTCTGACCGGGCACCTCGTTCTCTCGACTCTGCACACCAACTCGGCGGCCGGCATCTTGCCTCGTCTACTGGATATGGGAGTAGAGCCGTTCCTGATCGCCTCGACGATCAATACCGTCATCGGTCAGCGTCTGGTTCGTCGAGTCTCGGCAGATAAAGAGTCGTATCAGAGTGACCCGCTACAGACCGAGATGATCAGAAACGTGGTCGGGCCGCTCCTGCCGAGGACGTCGGCCGAGATCCAGACGATCGGTCAGGACTTAGGCTACGCTAATCTGCCCCTGCAGGATTCAGCTTCCTTTACTCTGGTCAAGGGCAAAGAGACGGCTACTACGCCAGGTGGCTTCAAGGGTCGGATGGGTCTCTACGAGGTGATGGAGGTGACTGACGAAGTGCAGAAGCTGATCATCGGGCATGCTACCTCCAGCCAGATCCAGCAGCTAGGTATTGCTCAGGGGATGATCCCGATGCACCAAGATGGCTTCCTCAAGGCGCTGACTGGGCAGACCACTATCGAGGAAGTTAACCGAGTGGCGGCTAATATTGCATAAAGCATGAGCATGATATAATTAAAAACGAATAGGGAGGCACAATGGATAACATCAGAATAGAAATGCTGCTGCAGGAGGTCATTAACCAGCACGCCAGTGACCTACACCTGCAGGTAGGCTTACCGCCGATGCTTCGGATCGACGGAGCGCTAACGCCGGTGGCTAATACGCCGTCGCTGGATGTCGAGACGACAGAGCGCTTGATCTTCAGCATCTTAGACAACGAGCAGAAGCAGATCCTGCTTAAGGACAAGGAGTTTGACTTCTCCTTTGCCTTTGGCGATCTCGGGCGTTTCCGAGTCAACGCCTTTCACGAGCGGGGTAATATCGCTGCTGCTATGCGTCTCATCCCGAATGATATCCCGACTTTGGCTGAGCTCGGTTTACCGGCGGTCGTCGAGTCCTTCGCCGATTATCCTCGGGGGCTAGTTTTAGTCACCGGGCCGACCGGCTCAGGTAAGTCGACTACCTTAGCGGCGCTACTGGACAAGATCAACTCCGAGCGGAGCGAGCATATCATCACCATCGAGGACCCGATCGAGTTCACCCACAAGTCGAAGCGTTCGGTGATCGTTCAGCGAGAGGTCCACTACGACACCTACTCCTTTAGCGCCGCCTTGCGCTCCGCCCTACGAGAAGACCCGGATGTTGTCTTGATCGGTGAGATGCGTGATCTGGAGACGATCAGCGCCGCCATCACTATCGCCGAGACGGGGCACTTGGTCTTCGCCACTTTGCACACCAATAGTGCTTCCCAGTCAATCGACCGGATGGTCAATGTCTTCCCGCCACATCAGCAGCCTCAGATCAAAGCCCAGCTGGGCAATATGCTGATGGCGATCTGCTCGCAGCGTTTGATCCCGGCTATCGGAGGTGGACGCTTGGTCTCAGCTGAGATCTTGGTCGCTAACCCGGCCGTCCGTAATATCATCCGTGAAGGCAAGTCACATCAGCTCGACCAGGTCATCCAGACCAGCGCTAAGGAAGGTATGCAGTCGATGGATCGTACCCTGGTGCAGCTGGTTCAGTCCGGTCAGATTACTTACGACGAGGCGAAGAATTACGCTGTTGACTTAGATGATCTTAATCGAATGATGAGGGGGTAGAGACCGGTGATTACCTTTCGATATAAAGCTCGTAATACCGCCACTGGCAAGATCGAGAAGAGTACTGTCCAGGGCAATAGTGAATCGGCGGCGGCTAAGCTGCTGATGGCGCAGGGGTTAGTTCCCCTAGAGATGACCCCGGCTAGCGAGGAAGGACTTCTTTCCGGTCTGCGCAAGCGGGTTAGCCCGAAAGAGCTGGTCATCTTCACTAGACAGCTGGCGACCATGCTAAATGCTGGCTTGCCGCTGGCTCAGTCGCTAGCGACCGTCCAAGACCAGACTAGCAGCAAGATGCTCAAGGTGATCGTCGCCGACCTGGTCGGCAGCATCAATGGCGGTATGCCTCTGTCTGATGCCATGGCGAAATACCCCAAGGTCTTTAACCAAGTCTATGTTGCTCTGGTGCGAGCCGGTGAGACTTCTGGTACGCTGGATCAGGCTCTAGCTCGCTTGGCTAACCAGCAGGAGCACGACTACGACCAGATCAGCAAGATCAGAGGGGCGATGGTCTATCCGGCGATCGTCCTGGCTGTGATCGTAGCGGTGGTTATCTTCATGCTGGTTACTTTGATCCCACAGGTCTCCAGCATGTACAAGGACTTGGGCAAGACTCTGCCGATCACTACCGAGATTCTGCTGGCTATCGTCAATTTCTTCGCTGCTTTCTGGTATATCATCATCGTGGCGCTGGGCGGGCTGATCTTCTTCGCTCGGCGTTGGCTGGCTACCAGCAGTGGGCGACGGGCTTGGGATTCCTTCAAGCTCAATGCGCCGATCTTTAATAGTTTGCTACGCAAGATGTACATGGCTCGCTTCGCTCGGACGGCTCAGGTGCTGCTTAGCTCCGGCGTATCGATGATCGAGACGCTGAAGATCTCATCAGAGGCGGTCAATAACGTCCTTATCCGAGATGAGCTCCTCCAGGCGGTTAACAAGGTCAAGAACGGTAAGGCTCTCTCAGAGGCACTGACGAACCAAGAGTACATCTTGCCTTTCGTGCCGCAGATGATCAAGATCGGTGAGTCGTCCGGTGGTATCGATGCCATGCTGGCGAAGATCGCTGACTACTATGACAAGGAGGTCGATAACGCCATCGCCGCTATCTCCACCTTGATCGAGCCTATCCTGATGATCTTGATGGCGATCATGATCGGCTTCATCGTCCTGGCGGTCTTGCTGCCGATCTACGGCTTGACCGATACTTCCACGCTCTAGCTGAGGTTCTGCTGATAGTGCTTGTGTTTTCGCCAGCTTAGTATATAATCAGACATGTAATAATTAATAAAGAAAGGACATACAATCCAGTATGAAAAAAACTGAAAAAGGTTTCACCATCATTGAGGTAGCCTTGGTCTTGGCCATCGGTGCTTTGATCTTCCTCGTGGTCTTCCTGGCGGTGCCGGCTCTGCAGCGCAACCAGCGAAATGACGCCCGCAAGCGAGACATTAGCAATATAGTTGAGGCTATCCACGACTATAACGCTAATCACCCGACGGGACCGTTTGCTGGTGGTCCGGTTTATACCGCAAGTGGACCTGATAAAAACACTGACCTAGGTAAATACCTTGACAATCTGTCATCTAGCACAGATGATGTTACGGTAGAGGACAATAGTGATACGCTTCCAGACACTACTGGTACGAATGTTAATACTAGTAAGATTACTGTATATAAGGGTAGAAAGTGTCAGGGTCTAGATAAGATTGAGAAGGGTTCTGGTCGCCAGGCAGCTGTTATGGGCACGATGGAGCGCTCTGGTGGTTATACTCTCTACTGCCAAGATGCCAGCTAATCTTGCCTAAGTATTAGTCTAGGCTATACCTCCTTACCTTCATGGTAGGGAGGTTTTCTCTTTTACTGCTATAATGTGCTTATGCAGATCATGATCTTTTACTACTTCTCGCTGGCTCTTCTCGGGGCGATCATGGGCTCGTTCATCGGCGCTCTGACTTGGCGAATGAAGCGGGGGCTCAACTGGCTGAGTGGGCGGAGCGAGTGCGAGCACTGCCACCACCGCCTCGCCCCGACCGATATGATCCCGATCATTTCATATCTGGGGCTGGGTGGGCGTTGTCGCTACTGCCACAAGCGGATCGGGCGGCTGGCGCTTCGGCTGGAGGTACTGACCTGTCTCAGCTTCGTCCTCTCCGGTGCGCTCTTTCCCTCGGTGCTGGAGCACGCCTGGCGTGATCCAAGCATCACTCTGGGGATTGCTTGCACTCCCGTTAGCCTCTGGTGCAGTTCGCCGGGGCTAGCTTGGCTGGCTTTCGGGCTGTGGCTGGCTTGCCTGGTGCTGATGGTCGCTCTCTTCGTCTACGACCTGCGCTGGCGCAAGCTACCGAACCGCCTGGTCTTTCCCCTGATCGGGCTTAGCCTGGTTTACTCGCTGGTGACCTTGCCGTTGCTACACGGTGGTGGGGTAGGGGGCTGGCTGATGGCGGTAGCCGGTGGCATGGCGCCAATTGCCGGCATCTATGGTGCTATCTACCTGGCTTCCCAGGGTAAGTTAGTCGGGCTGGGCGATGTCAAGCTGGGGCTGGCGATTGGTCTCTTGGTGCCACATTGGTGGCTGGGGCTGGTCATCCTTTTCCTGGCTAACTTGCTGGCGACGCTGGTCTCTCTGCCGGCGCTTCTACGCCACCGGCTCAAGCGTACCAGCGCCATCCCCTTCGGCCCTTATCTGATAGTAGCCACCTATCTGGTCTTCCTGCTCAGCTGGCTGATCCAACCCGCCCTCCAATCCTTCTTTGCGCTATAGCATCAGAGCATAAGCGAAATCCGTAATTTCCCTCCACACATAGTCCCATAGCGTACGAGCAGTACAGGTGGTTTCCTCAGGCCTGGCGACGTAGCTAGTACCACTGGCAATTGCTAGCTTACTGATATATCAACAGCCTTCGTCAACCACACTGTACTGCTCGTACCTAAGAATGCTTGCTTCAACTGAAGTTAGACCAAGAAATGAGGCTTGGGAAATTACAGACGTATAAATATTAAGTCTTGTAGCTCAGAGCAGGGCGTATGGTCTCCTCAGACTCCAGCATCCCAGCAGGATGCATAAAGTTGGTGTTACGCAAGAAGAACCAAGGCGCAATATGGGCTCAAGTTGTATCTGGATAGACTTACGCATCCGCTGGGTGCTGGACAGGCTGGCGACGCATAGGTCACCACGGGCAATTGCTATCTAGCTGTTATATCAACAGTCTTCGTCAACCATATCGCCCTGCTCTTACGCACTATCATTCTTTATCGCACTAAAGGGTATCTTTTGTCCTTCACTCTATTATCATTTCCTGAAGACTGTGCACGCTTGAAGCTCAGCAGTGCACGAGCCAGCCAGGCGGGTCTGAAGGAAATGATGACGAGACGAAGAGTGGGGACTGTAGTGACGAGTAATCCGGGGAAGAGGAGACTACCTGTACTACTCGTACGGAGAGGAGCTATGCGTAGAGGGGAAATTCAAATCCTGCTCTGATGCTATCATATAGGTATGATCTATTTTCTCCACGGTGACAACGACTACCTGATCAGCCAGCGAGCCAAAGAACTACGCCAAGCATTTACTCAGGAGCATGGCTTCGGTGCTATCACCACCATTGACGGCACCGAAGTAGCACCGGCTGACTTAACCTCTCAGCTGACCGCCCTCAGCCTCTTCGACCCTTATCGGCTAGTCGTCGTCTCGGCCGTTACCGCCCAGGCGGGCAACTGGACCATGCTGGAGACGAACCTGGCTCATATTCCCGAGCAGACCATCGTCATCTTGACTGATGTTAAAGCTCTGAGCAAAGTGCGCAACCTCACTATCACTCGCACCATGAAAGAGCTGAGGCGCCTCGGCGCTACGGTGGAGAAGTTTGATCTAGCTAAGAGCAGCTATCAACTCCGACCGTGGCTGGAGGCAGAGCTCGAGCGCTATCAGCTGAGTGTTGAGCGAGGCGTTACTGACAAACTGCTCGAGTTAACAGCGGGTGAGGAGAATCAGCAAGCTCGTCTCAAGCTGGAGCTGGACAAGCTGGCGCTACTAGGCAGCGGACTAACGGTTCAGCTGGTCGAGCAGTATGTTCAGCCCAGCCCCCAGACCAATGCCTTTGCCATCCTAGAGGCAGGACTAGCCGGCGACCAAGCTAAGGTGGCGCAGCTGCTTGACCGGCTGATCATGGCAGGGGAGGACAGTAATCGCTTCCTGGGACTACTGGCCTCACAAGCCCTAGCCTTGGCCGGCGTCTTGACCGGAGCTAAGGTCAAGCTCAGCCCCTATCAATTGAATCAGACTCGCCAGCTGGCTGAGCGGGTGGGTGCTCACCGATTGAAAAGTCGACTAGGTGGCATTATTGCCAAATTAGCCCAGCTGGATGGTAAAATGAAACAATCAGCTCCGGACGAAGCTTGGCTCTACATCCGCTCCACACTGAGTAATATATAGTGGACAGGCTAGCCCTGTATAAAATTAAGCCTTGTAGCTTAGAGCAGGCTGTATGGTCTCCTCATACAATATAGAGCTCTCTGTACGAGCAGTACAGGTGGTTTCCTCAGGCTTGGCACCGTATAAACTACCACGTGCACTGGATAGCTTACTGCTAT
>ERZ773009.168-NODE-168-length-48327-cov-26.476777_pt1 | contig 48327 bp, 45 predicted proteins | sample MGYA00580663_ERZ773009 | MGnify/ENA primary metagenome ERZ773009 (study PRJEB29015, sample SAMEA2737969) | human oral metagenome | biome: human oral; feature: human-associated habitat; material: dental | place: China | collected 2026 ... | reverse complement strand
CAAAAAAACAAACAAAAAACAAAACAGGCAAAAAACAAAGAAATCAACAAAACAAAAACAAACAACAAACACCAACAACCATTAATAACTATTGGTGCTCATGTTCGCGTTCATGTTCAAACAAACAAAGTTTGCTTCATCAAATGACACACTATCGAGTTCTCAAACAACACTGGTATACTCCCGCTTCTAACTTTTAGAAGTCATAAGCGCAAAGCAACCTTGGTCAGTTTAGCCAACAAGCATAAAACTTGTCAACTTCGCTGGTCATCAGCTTGGCGACCGCCGCGCTGACTCACACAAATTTACACACACAACCAGAACAATTACAAATACGCAGCTCAGAAGCACATTTTCTTTAACCCAGGTATCAAGCGTACAACACTTACACCATAATGTTAGTGACTAACATTATGGTGTAAGATAGCGGGCATGGAGACTGATGCATCATGACGCCCTCACCTAAATGGGATCGGACCCACACGCACATACAATTGGCCGCCCTGGAACTCTTTACTCACCAGGGATATTCCGCCACTACTACCGCACAAATCGCGGCCGTTGCCGAGGTAAGCCAGATGACGCTTTTCCGCCATTTCCCTACTAAGGAATCGCTGATTCTGCAGGATCCATTTGATCCAGCGATCGCGGAAGCCGTCGAAAAGCGCCCAGCCAAGGAAGCACCACTTCGCGCAATCATCGCCGGAATCCAGTCGCTTCTCGATACCTTCACCCCGGACGTCGAAGAGCAATTGCGTACCCGGCTGCGCATCGTGGCCGATAATCCCGAATTGGCAGCGGCAGCAATCCACAGCAATGATGAAACGATCTCCGCGATCGCCACGGCGTTGACTGCCCGGGGCGTCGACAAGCTCACGGCAACTGCGTTGGCAACCGCGGTCATTGCTGGCCTGACCAGGGCGTTAATAGATTGGAGTACGCACATCAATCGGCCGCTCATGCCGACGTTGCGCGGTGTTTTACATGCTTTGGCGGGCACTCATGCTTGAGCTACACAACGTTACGGTGACAAGCCGCGGCATTACTCGCCTCAATTTTTCGGTGGCGGCAGGCGAGATCGTTGCGCTCATCGGCCGCAACGGCGCCGGCAAAACCACACTGTTACGGCTCGCGCTCGGCCTCATCCACCCCACCGCCGGCACGGTTCGCCGCACCGTGGGCAATGGTGATATCGGGCAGCTTATCGACGCGCCGTTTTGCTACCCCGAACTGACCGTGGCTCAAAACCTACGCATGCATGCTTGGTTATATGGCATCGACCCTGGGCACGTTACCGACTCCATCAACCGGTGGGAGCTGCAACCATACCGCGATCGCCTCTTTCGGAAACTGTCACTAGGAAACAAACAACGAGTGGGTTTAGCTGGAGCTTTTCAGCATCGGCCGCAACTTATCGTGCTCGACGAGCCCACCAATGCTCTTGATCCGATGGGAATAGTCACCCTACGCACCGTCGTGAAAGAACAGGCAGCTGCGGGATGTAGCGTGGTGGTCAGCAGTCACCATTTGGACGAGGTAGCAGCCATTGCTCACCGCATTGTCGTGGTAAATTCCGGGCACATCATTACGGAACTGTCCCCCACCACCCCACAATTGGAAAACCGTTTCTTTCAGGCCATTCTTGCAGACGATCAATCAAACGCCAATGTAAACAATTAGGCGATAAGTTGGGAGAGTTTCTATGTCATCTTTTCGTCACTCGACGTTAATAATTACGGCGAAAGTCGAGACCCTCAAGGTAGCAAAATCCGCAACAGCATGGGGAGTCACCGGCGCAATGCTGGCCGGAATCCCGCTTATTGTTTCGGCAATGATGATCGCTATCGCCCATAACAATCCAGTTATTCTCGCCAAGGGGGGAGCTGCCGCCACTCATGATGGGAATGGGTTCTTCTTTGTGACGACACAGATCACGGCGGCTGCGGAAATATTGGGTTTTGGCACCATGATCGCCTGGATATATGCCCGAGAGTTTATGGATAACACTGCCATCGGATTGGTCATGCTGCCGATGAGTCGGCACATCACTATGACAGCCAAATTCCTGGTTTATGCAGCATGGACCCTTGTCACTCATCTGCTACTCGCCATCGTGATGCTGCTGCTCGCCGTGGGATTCCGCTTTGGCTTCCCCACAGGAGCACACATCCTACGGTTTCTCGTGTTGGGAGTACTCACGCTCCTCGCAACCCCTATTATTGCGTGGGTTTCCGTGTGTACCCGTTCCCTTATCGCCGGCTGCGGCACCGCCCTTGCACTGATTATTCTCGGCCAGTTTGGCACCCTATTAGGTGCTAATAGCGGCTGGGTGCCACCAGCCGTCCCGGCATTGTGGGCGTTGCAGATCGTCCCAACAACCACGCCACAGCTGCTGGTTTTCCTGATGTTATCGGCGGGATTCGCCGGTCTCACCTGCGCCCGGTGGTCCCGCATGCAGCTTGCCTAACCCCACCTAAGCACCGATGCCGGCTAAGGGCCGAGACTACCTGGGGGCTGGGTCTGCAGGCCCGGAAACCCGTTCAATTTTGGCCCCCAATTGTTGGAGGTTCTCCACAAAATTCGGATACCCCCGGTCAATATGATACACATCATGCACCTCGGTCTCGCCGTCAGCGCACAGCCCGGCCAACACCAGGCCGGCGCCCGCCCGAATGTCCGAACTCCACACCGGGGTAGACGATAATTGTTCCACGCCGCGCAGCACCACATGATGCCCGTCAACCGTGGCGTCCGCACCCAACCGCATCATTTCGTCCACAAACCTAAACCGAGCCTCGAAAATATTTTCGGTGATAACAGAGGTGCCTTCCGCGATGGCCGAAATGCCGATGGCCATGGGCTGCAAATCCGTGGGGAAGCCGGGGAATGGAAGCGTCTGGTAGTCCACAGCCTTGGGCCGGTGCGGCATGTTCACTCGGAAGCCGTTTTCGTAGGAAGAAATCTGGGCACCGGCAAACTTCAACATCTCCAGCGGAAGGTGCAGGTGTCGGGGCGCGATCCCGCTCACGGTGATATCACCCCTGGTCATGGCAGCCGCATAGGCCCAGGTACCGGCAACGATTCGGTCGCCGATAACCTCATGCTGCGTTGGATACAGCTTGTCCACCCCATCAATCACAATGGTGGGTGAGCCTTCACCGGTCAGCTGCGCCCCCATTTGCCGCAGCATGACACAGAGGTCGACGATTTCCGGCTCCCGGGCAGCGTTCTCCAGCACTGTGCGCCCCTCGGCCAACACCGCGGCGGTCAGGATGTTTTCGGTGGCCCCCACGGAGGGGAAATCCAGTTCGATTTCGGCCCCCACAAGCTTGGTAGCTTCGGCCACCACAGCACCGTGGCGAATGTAGGTGGTGGCGCCCAGCTTTTCCAAACCGGATTGGTGCATGTCTAGCGGACGGCTGCCAATGGCGTCGCCACCGGGCAGCGCCACTACGGCCCGACCGGTTCGGGATGTGAGCGGTCCGAGCACGCACACCGAGGCACGGAATTGTCGCACGGCGTCGAAATCGGCATCGGAGCTCACAGTGGCGGGGGTAGTGATGCGGACAGTTTCGTGGTCAACAGAGACCTCGCAGCCCAGGCCTCTAAGAACTTCCGCCATGAGCGGTACGTCAAGGATTTCCGGGCAGTTTGTAAGTGTGGTTGTGCCCTCTGCCAGCAGCGCCGCCGCCATGAGTTTCAGCACGCTATTCTTTGCGCCGCTTACTTTTACTGAGCCTTCCAGGCGTGCACCGCCTGTCACCAAAAATCGATCCTTCACAACAGCCCAGCATATCGAAGTATTCGCGTATTTTGGTGTTATGGCTGTTCATCTCACCAAAATCTATACCCGCACCGGCGACGACGGCACCACTGGTTTGTCCGATTTTTCCCGAGTGCCCAAAACTGATCCCCGCCTTGTCGCCTACGCCGATTGCGAGGAAATCAACGCCCATATTGGCGTGGCACTCTCCCTAGGATCCCCGTCGGACAAAGTTGCGGCAACGCTGCGGCGCATCCAAAATGAGCTTTTCGACGCCGGAGCCGACCTAGCCACCCCCGTCACTGATAAGGATTTGGGGTATAAGCCGCTGCGAATCACGCAGGAATACATTGACCGTCTCGAACAGGATTGCGACGCCTATAACGAGTCGCTACCCAAGCTCGATTCGTTCATTCTGCCAGGCGGCACCCCCACGGCGTCGCTGTTGCATATTGCCCGGATTACGGCTCGGCGGGCGGAACGGGCCGCATGGTCGGCGGTGGAATCCCACCCCGACACTACATCGGTTCTACCGGCAAAATACCTCAACCGGTTGTCCGATTTGTTGTTTATCTTGTGCCGGGTGACCAATGACGCAAACGATGTGAAGTGGATTCCCGGCGGCGAGCGTTAATGGGGTAACACCAATCATATAAGCGCACGTAAAGGTGGGGCCGGTAAGCACGCCAGCCCCACCTTTTTCAACAGTAGGTTACCTAGATATGGATATAGCTCTTATGGCAATGCTCCAATCCGGCGAGCGGCATTCACTGCCTCATAACGGGTGTGTGCGCCCAACTTACGCATGACGGAACGCAAATAGCTTTTCACGGTTTCGGCGCCAATTCCCATTTCCTCCGCGGCCTCGACGTTGGTATGACCAAGGGCCACGCATGAGAGCACATCGAGTTCCCGGGCGGATAGTTTGGTGGTTTGTTTAACTCGAACCGGGGCCACCATTTGGTCGCACAAATCTTCTAGTTCCGCGCGAATATCATCTTGTTCAATCCGATTGGCAAGCATGCGAAGCTTGGAGTGGGTGGAACGAATCTGTTCCCATTCCGCACCATTCATCATGCGGCCTTGCTTGGGGGCAGCACCACCACGAACCCCTTCGGCACGACGAGCGGCAGCATTGACCGCCAGATCCTGTTCCAGGCTGCGGGCAGTCATGGTGACTTCTTCGATGACCTTATCGCCCAGTCGAACAGGAGAGTGAACACCGACATAAAGTACGCCACGGATTTCCCTAGTAACAATGACGGGAACGGCAACAATAGAATGCAGCCCTTCGTCCTGGATGTAGGTATCCAGCTCATGGGAGATCACATTGGCACGGGTGTAGTCCGAGACACCAACCGGTCGCCGAGTAGTTAACACCCTGCCGCCCACGCCAATTCCTGGCTCAATGACAAGGTTTTGCAGTGCCGGGGTTCGTAACCCCACCCATTGATTGATCTGCAACCGATTATCCGCCAAAACCGTTGCATACATCGTTACTGGAATACCCGTTGCTGTTTTAAGCGACGACAATGCTGAGCGCACGGCATCTTCGTCATCTTTCATACGCTGAATCTCCACCATTTTCCTCCTGTGTGTAGCGCATGGTTCCTTGTTACTTCAAATCGCACTCACCCTAAAGTTGGTTACATTTCCATATAAGTTTGGTTAAAAATCTAAATATATGGAGACACGTGTCCACCCTCAGAGCCAGTTAACAGTTTGCTTCAACAAAGAGAAACAAGTTTTCTGCCACCAGCCGTACACCCCCGCGCGGTGCGGTAAGCGTTGGTGTGCAACTTTGGAAATTATAACCATGAGATAGGGGGTAGCGAAAGTGAATCGAAATGCCCGTTTTTCTCCCATGATGCCCACTTGATACACCCGGTGGGGGTAACTTTTGGACAAAATAGCCCCAATTTTCACATAAATTCTCATGAATAAAAATCAAAATGACACAACGAGAATTACCCCAACCCCCTACGAATGATTAGGGTCACAAAATATGGTTCTAGCAGAGATTTCACCCCTAACAGGGGCACTCATTTGCGGGTAGTCTGACGTATTTTTGCCCTCAATAATGATGTTTTCTACGGGAAAAAACAGCACTTTTTGCGGTTAGTGAGAGCCGGACAATTTGCCACAAAATCCAACAATCGGTACCCAAAAACCAAAAATCTGCACGCGAAAAACTCGCCAAAAAAGTGCTAAAAGTCACTAAAAAACTGGGCCCTCGGCATAGAAATTGCCGATGAGTGGTTGCCACAACCATGCTTCTGAATCGATCTACATTAGACCATTACTTGAGGTCAACGACCAGCAAATCAGCAATTTACATCATTAAACCAGGATTTATAATTCAATCGGAATAATTTACCAAGCCACGATCCGCACCGCATTATGACAAGTACTACTCACACTAATCGCCCAACCTATCCCTGGCCGGACCGAAACACCAAAATTCCAAAGAATTCTCCCCCTTATCGTCGCCCCCATCAAATGTGATGTTTTTCCGTCGTAAAGCAAGTAGGCACAAGCGTCAAGCGACAGGGGAAGCGCTTATGCTATTTGACAAAATGGTCAAACAGTCTTTAACCCACCACCTATTACTAATATAGACAAGTTGGTCTGTAGTTGACTAGACATAGCAGTCTAGTTTTCTGTTATACTTGTCCGCAGTCTTTACTCTTACGTAATCATTTTCCATGTCAAGGAGCAGTTTTACATGGCCAAGATTTACAACGACATCCTCGAAACCATCGGCGGCACCCCCCTGGTCCGCCTGAACCGGTTGGATAAGGATTTACCCGGCAATGTGCTGGTCAAGCTGGAGTTTTTCAACCCGGCAAACTCGGTGAAGGACCGCATTGGTAAGGCAATTGTGGATGCCGCCGAGGCCGCCGGCGAGCTCAAACCGGGTGGCACCATCGTGGAGGCCACCTCCGGCAACACTGGTATCGCCCTGGCCCTGGTGGGTGCCGCCCGCGGCTATAGCGTGGTGTTGACCATGCCGGAAACCATGTCGCTGGAACGCCGCGTGCTGCTGCGCGCCTACGGTGCAGAGATCGTGCTCACCCCGGGCTCCGCCGGCATGCAGGGTGCTGTGGACAAGGCAAACGAGATCGTCGCCGAACGCGGTAACGCCATCCTGGCCCGCCAATTCGCCAATGCCGCCAACCCGGAGATTCACCGCAAGACTACCGGCGAGGAGATTTGGGCCGACACTGACGGCAACGTGGATGTTTTCGTGGCTGGCATCGGTACCGGTGGCACCGTAACCGGCGCCGGCGAAGCTCTGAAGAAGCATAATCCTGACATCAAGGTGTACGCGGTCGAGCCCGAGGCATCCCCATTGCTGACCACCGGCAAGGCTGGCCCGCACAAAATCCAAGGATTGGGTGCTAACTTCATCCCTGAGGTCTTAAACCAGAAGATCTATGAAGAAGTATTGACCGTCTCTAACGAGGACGCTATCGCCACGTCACGGGCCTTGAGCGCATCCGAGGGCATTCTTGGCGGTATCTCCGCGGGCGCCAATGTGAAGGCCGCCCTGGAGTTGGCGGCTCGCCCCGAAAACGAGGGTAAGACCATTGTGACCGTCATCCCGGATTTTGGTGAGCGCTACGTTTCCACCGTGCTGTACGAAGATATTCGCAGCTAATATCGCGTCACGCAACGTACCTAGCTCCTCTCGCCAACATTGCCAGCGAGGGGAGTTTTTCTATGCCGGCTATGCGGTAGGTTTCGCGTCGGTGTCTCCCGACAGGAATATCCCGGCGCGCACTGTTGTTGTGTGTTGGTAACTCCAGAAATTGTCCTACAACCAATCATTCGTGAAAGAGCATGTTCAAGATTATTTCAAGCATTAAAGAAGATTTAGCCAATGCCCGGGATCATGACCCGGCCGCCCGGGGGGATGTAGAGAACGCGATTGTTTATTCCGGTTTGCATGCCATTTGGGCGCATCGGGTGGCTCACTGGTTATGGGTGCGGGAGTTCCGGGGTCCAGCCCGGGTGTTGTCGCAGTTCATGCGGTTTTTGACTGGTATTGAGATTCACCCGGGTGCGAAGATTGGTCGTCGGTTTTTTATTGACCATGGCATGGGGATTGTCATTGGGGAGACCACCGAGATTGGTGATGGTGTGATGTTGTATCACGGGGTGACGTTGGGTGGTCAGGTGCTCACTCAAACGAAGCGGCACCCGACCATTGAGGATAATGTCACAATTGGTGCGGGTGCTAAGGTGTTGGGCCCGATTACCGTGGGTACTGGTTCGGCGATCGGGGCGAATGCGGTGGTGACTAAGGACGTGCCGGCGCATCATATTGCGATTGGGATTCCAGCGAAGACTCGGCCCCGCCAGCCTGAGGAGCGAATCAAGCTGGTGGACCCAGATTATTACATTTAGGGTTGAACAAGGTCCCGGTATTCGGGGTGTTTCTCGATGAATCCGGCGACTGCGCTGCATAGTGGGCGTACTTTGTCGCCGGCGGCGCGGGTATCGTCGAGTGCGGCCTGGATGAGTGGTTTTGAAAGGCCTTGGCCGCGGAATTCAGGGTCGATGACGGTGTGGTGGAAGTCGCGTACGCCGTCGCCTTGGATGTAGTCGGCATATCCGGCGTCGCGGCCGTCGACGGTGATGAGGTAGCGTTCCGCGGTGGTGTCGTGGGTAACTTTCGTCATTATTACTCCTTTAGCTTGTCGACGACCATAGGGTGGCGCCGGTTTCGTCTGTGATGTGTGCTTGGGGTGGGGTGGCGTCGAGGTTGATATTCACGTCGATGTGGTGACCGTCGGCGCTGCTGCGGTAGGTGATGTGGGGGTTTTCCAGGGCGAGGGTTTCGGTGGTGGCGTGGACGAGCCAGGGGTTGCAACGCCGGAGTCCGATGAGGTCTTGGTGGGTTCGGTACATGTGGTTGCGTTCGCCTGGGTGTTCGGGGAATTCGGGCCGGACTGCGTCGTCACCACCAGGACGTTCTTCTTTGACTCCAAGGTAGCCGAGTTCGTCACCGTAGTAGATGGTGGGGATGCCGCCCACAGTCATGAGGATGGCGAGTGCTAGGGCGGCGCCGTCGGTTCCGACGTAGCTAGCGATGCGGGTGACGTCATGGTTGCCGATGAAGATGGTGGGGGTGAAGTGGTGAAGGAAGTCGTTGTGTCGTTGTAGGGTCCAGTCAAGTTCAAAGAAGTTTTTGTTGCTGATACTAGACCAGATGGACTTCCATAGTTCGTATTCGGTGATCGAATCCACTTTCGATTGTTCGACGAATTCGTTGTAGTTGCCGTGGATGACTTCGCCCATGATCCAGGCGTCGGGGTATTGCTCTTTGACCCGGGGGATGACCTGTGCCCAGAAGTCGGTAGCGATGGAGTAGGCGGCGTCGAGTCGCCAGCCGTCGATGCCGCGGCCGAGCCAATGGGTCATGACGTTGACTACGAAGTCGACGGTTGCGGGGTTATTATGGTCGAGCCGGAGGAGGTTTTCGTGTCCTTCGAAAACGTTGGGGGTGCCGTCTGGTTGCAGGTCGAAGAGTTCGGGGTGATCGAAGTGTTTGCTGGCGTGGCTGAACACTCCGTCGAAAAGCACGCGGAGACCCCGGTTTTTGCATTCGGCGAGAAATACGTCGAGGTCGGCTTGGTCGCCGAGGCGGGGGTCGATTTCAAAATAGTTGTTGATGTCGTAGCCGTGGCTGTCGGAGGCAAAAATGGGATTCAGAAGCAGTCCTGATGTGCCTAGTTCAACGGCGTAGTCTAACCAGTTTGTTAGTCGCGGTAACCGGTGGTGGATGCCTTGTTCTGGTTCTCGGATGGGCGCGCCGACGAATCCGAGGGGATAGACGTGCCACCATATTGCGTGTTCGACCCAGTTCACGAATCAGCTCCTTATGAATTGAGAGGTCTCATCCCCAAACTACCCCAATGTAGTGGGAATATTTCGCCCATATGGGGGTAGCGAATGATTGATGCGGAACATAAACGCAACTGTGAGGCCTTAGTCTATAGTTAATAATTCACCACAAATAGAGTAAGAGTTTAATAATCATGCGATTATTTCGTGCGACAGTTGCCTTGTGCGCTTTGTTGCCTCTCACGGCCTGCGCCATAGTTGTTCCGCCACTTCATAGCCCTACTCCCACCCCACTTCCAGACCCGGTTACTACTTCAAAGTCCGCCGTGCCGCAAGAGGTAGCAGAGGAACAGCACCCGCAGAAAGATGTCACAGTTGGGGAATTCCTGAACGCCGGGTTGTACCGCCCGGAGTCAAATGCGTTTGGCACATTCCGACCGTGCGCAGAAATCAGCGCGGAGCAATGGCAGGAGCTCGGGTGGAATGTTGAAGACCGGGAAAAGGTTTCGCGCGAGGACAAGCCTTCGAGGTATGGTTCATTGTGCAACATCAAGGCGATCCCGGGGAAGAATCTGGGTTGGGCATCCTTCAGCGTAAATTTTGAGGGGTACGACAAGGAAACTGGCACTGATAATGCTCGGGGTGATCGGGAAGATTTGAATACCCTGGAGGTGAAAAAGCCCAAGGGTTTTTATGTTTACGCAGCCGAGAATTCAGCTCTTCCAGGCACCTGTATGGCGGGGGTGCTAACGAAGCGGGGTCGCATCGCATTCCGATACACAAGTCCGTTTATCGACCAGAGCCGCACGGGGAAGACAAAGGTGTGCCAGACCGCGGTGGATTCGTTGCAACGAATCCTGGACACACCAGTGTTTGCCCCCGCACCGGTGCCAACACCAAGTCCGGAAGCTGCTGCACCAGCTGCCACTCCCCCACCGCAACCGAGTCCCGCCCCAAGCCCCTCACCAGCACCGGCACCGGCACCACCATCGCCAACATTCACACAGGTGCTTGGTGTCGGCGACTATCAGCCGCAGGATCAGGTTCCCCCGATCTTTAACGCATGCACGCAGATTTCTGCCGAACAGTGGCGGAGCTTAGGCTGGCAGGTATCGAAGCCCGACAGCACTGTTACTGATGAATATTTTCCCCGCTGTATTCTCTGGGACCGCGACGATAAACCACTAGAAGGGCTTCTCATAGAAGTAACGTATAAAACCCTTGATGAACAGTTAAAAGAACGAATCCCCCTCGATAAGGTCGTCGTAAATAAGCCGGACACCTATACCCTTACAGATTCCACCAAACCCCGGGAGTGGCGATGCAGCGTTAATGTTGTTACCTCCTTGGGCCGAGTCACGGCAACCTACGTGCAGGGTGATGGTGATCCGCAACCGCGCATCACCAAGGAACAGGCCTGCCAGCGGGCCGTCGATCGGCTGCAAGCCGTGTTTGGGTTGAAGTATGAGCCACCAACAGTAACGTCAAAACCTACCTCGTAATGGAGCATGATTATGTTGTTCAAATTTCCGCGAGTTTTTCTGACCGCAGCCAGTGCCACCAGCATCCTAGCGCTTAGTGGCTGCGTCCTCCCCACCTCGCTGCCGACGTCGTCAGTGGCGGAGCAAGCCGAGGCTTCCCAATCCTCTGCCCCCGCAGCCGAGAATACCCAGTCTGCCGGTGCTAAAAGCATTGCTAACCACACCATTGGTGAAGTATTAGAGATCGGGAAGTATCTTCCAGAGCAAAATGGCCAGGAGTATTTTAATCCGTGTCGGGACTTCACAAAAGAGCAGTGGGCATCATTGGGGCTGGAGGCAAAACCGTACGATCCTCAGACAGATTCACCGGTATTCATGACTCCAACGCTATGCCAGGTAAAGGGAACCGGGAATGACGTCAAAGGCATCTCCATTACGGCGGATTCTCGTGGCATCAAGGAAGCACTAAAAGATGCTAAGCGCCAGGATGATGTCAATGTGAAGAGGCCGGATTATGTGTACTTTTATACTGAGCCTAAAGATGAAAAAAATAAGTGCACGGCAGCAACCGTAACGAATCAGGGACGGGTTGCCGTGCAAGTTTACGAATATAGGGATGACAAAACCTCATCCATCGAGCCGATATGCCAACAAGCACTAGATATTATGCAGAAAATGTTTCAGCTCCCGGCTCAGGCTCAGGTAGCATCGGCCCCACCCACCACACCAACGGATCCCTCAGCAGAGCCTACAACCCCGCAGCCAACGCCACCGCCGGCGACATCGACAGCTCCGGAGCCTCCGGCGTCGACAAGCAATAATGTTCCGACGGGGCAGACCCTTGGGGAGAAACTGGGCGTGGGGAAGTTTCGGATCACCGATCTGCCCCGCAAAACTTTCAACGCATGCACCGAAATCACGCGGGAACAGTGGCTGAGCCTCGACCTCAAGGTCGAAAAGGAAATAAAATCATCTCCAATAAATGGCTTGCCAGAAGACCAATCACGGAAGACTTGTCAGGTGCGGAATAATCCTGGGGGTGAAGAGCCTACCGAACAATTCCGGGTCAGTGCTGACTATACGACCTACGCATTACAAATGAGCTTCGACAAGCTGGTGGTGAACGTCAAGGTAAATAAGCCTGATTATATTTACCTGTTTGAGGAAAAAAGTAATACCGCGGAAAACATATGCTCAGCTGGCGCAGAGACGAATCGCGGTCGGATGGCAGTGACTGCAAACTTACAGGGCTCGGCGGGGTCCAAGCCGACGAAGGAGCAGGCCTGCCAGCGGGCCGCAGACCAGCTCATGGCGATCAGCAATCTGAAGGCCGAGGCTTTGGAGAATCCACTACACATGGAATAAGTCACCCATTACCCCCACACATACGATCATCACCTGCATATTTGATACATGCGTGGGGGTAGCGGAACACGTCTGAGGAACATTTGGATAGGTGGCGGACTTTAGTCTATAGCTAACGATTTATCGCAAACGAACTGGGAGTTTGATGTTTTATGCGACCTATTCGCACAATAATTATCGCCTGTGGGGTTGCGACGCTCACTGCGTGTTCCCTCACCAACAACTCTGATGATAATCCCCCCGCCGATCCGGCAGCTCCGGCGGAAAGCACCACCGCACAGCAGGAGTCGGAGGCTCATCCACCAAAAGATGTGACTATTGGGGAAATGCTCAATGCTGGCATGTATGCTCCCGATTCGACAGCGTATGGTCTTTTCCGGCCGTGCGGCGGCGACATAGGCCTACCGCAATTACGGGAGATTGGGTGGAAAGTAGATTCCGCCTCAAGTAATCAAGATGATCTGGAAAATATGAATGTCAATAAGTTAAAAGACATTGCCGGTTCATCGTTTTACTGCTTCCTCAAAGGAATACCCGGGAAACAGCTGGGTTCGGGGCATCTTTCGGTGAATTATAAAAGCTATGATGAGGTGACCCAGCTTGAGGGGGTGCGGGAGGCCCGGGAGGATTTAAATAAGCTCAATGTGAAACGGCCGATAGGATACTATATTCACGACGCCGAATCTTCCACCACTAATTCAGATAAGGTTCAAAAGTGCAGTGCGGGGGTCATGACTAAGCGGGGCCGGATCACATTTGATTATCAAAGCCCATTCATGGATTCCTCCACCACCGGCAAGGAAAAGGTGTGCCAGACCGCGGTTGATTCATTGCAAACAATCTTAGACATGCCCATAACCGCTGCTCTGGCAGCAAATCCGGCACCGGAACCCACACCCGCACCGGGGTCTGAAGCCCCAACAACCCCGGTAAAGCCAGCAGCCCACGCGGTGGCGGCGGGGCCGGAGCTGAAATTCCAGCCGGCACCAGGTTTTTCCTCTCATGCCCCGGCGCCGCAGCAGTCCCCCGCGAACCCGGAAAAGCCAGAAACCCCTGCCACCCCGGCGCACCCAACGGATCCCGCCCAATCACCACAACCACCGCAAACATCGCAACCGTCGCAGCCGACAGATCCCACTGGTTCGGAGAAGCCGGAAGACTCGCAGGTGCCCACGTTTGCGAAGGTACTTGGTGTTGGCGAGTATAAGCCGCAGGACAAGCTTCGGGGTAGTTTGGGAATCTTTAATGCGTGCGAGGAGATCACCGCGGAGCAGTGGAAGAGCCTCGGACTTGTGCCATTTGATGACCCCAAACTTAATGTCGCTAAGGATGTTCCCCCTTACTATTCATGTTTTTACCGCACCGGGGACAGCGACAAGGAGTTCCAGGAAATGCTGGTGGCGGAATCCACGTTTAATCCCTTGGAGGGGCAAATGAAGCACATGACCCCGTTGGATCATATTAAGGTCAATAAACCCGAGAATTTTTATCTCATAGATTCACCGAACGCTAAGGAAAAGCAGTGTTCGGTGGGCGTGGTTACTTCCCGCGGCCGGTTCACCCTCAACTATGGAAATAAGATAGCCACGGAGTCGATCTCGAAGGAAGAGGCATGCCAGCGGGTGGTGGATAAGATGCAGGCCATTTTGGCTCTCAAGTATGAGCCCCCGGCGGAGAAGACTGCCAAACCGTCGACGGAAAAGGCCGCACCGGAATCCGCCCCGAAGGCGCAGTCACCCAGTGATGCACCGGCGGGTTCGAATGCTCCCGAGACTTCCGAAGCCCCGAAGGCGCCGGAATCCACGCCCGAGTCCGCCCCGAGTACGAGCGGAGCGTAATCATGATGTTGAGGCATGCCCGTATTGTTCTTGCCACCGCCAGCATTGTGCTGCTCAGCAGCTGCGCTTTGCCAACGTCGGTGCTGCCGCAATCGGCTTCCGGTGATCCGCAACCGTCCGGTACGGCGCAATCGCAGGGTTCAGACAGCGGCGATTCCGGCACCGATGCCAAAACCACCGATGCGGGGAAGCAGGATTCCTTTGCTAGCCGCACGGTTGGTGAGGCACTGGAGATTGGGAAATTTAGCCCCGAGCAGCACAGCCAACCCGCATTTAACCCGTGCCGTGAGGTGACTGAGGAGCAGTGGAAATCGTTGGGGTTGCAGGTGAATCGGGTAGACGACGGCACCACCGAATCGTCCACAATATGTTCGCTCAAGGTGATCCCGGAGCAGACGGAACCGGCCCAGTCCACGATCATTACGGGGAATTTTAATCCGCTCAGCGAGGAGCTGGAGAAAGGTGAGCGCCTGAATAATGTGAAGATCAACAAGCCGAGCTACGTGTACTTGTATTCTTCAAACAAGCCTTACCGGGATATTTGTTCGGCAGGCACCATGACGAATCGGGGCCGGGTCACGGTGTCGTATGGCGAGTTTTCCAACAAGGTGGCTCCGCCTTCTGCGGAGAAAACCTGCCAGAAAGCGGTGGATGTTTTGGAGGGGATTTTTAACCTACCAGTGTTACCGCCCACAGCAGCATCGGCGGCCCCCACGTCCCAGGCCGTCCAAGCATCCCCAGCGCCGACGACCTCGGCGGCGTCGCCAAGCGTATCTGGCGCGAAACCCACAAAGCCCGCTGATTCGGCGTCGGCAGGCGAAACGTTCCGGCAAAAGCTTGGGGTGGGCAAGTTCGACGATGATGAGGCGGTTCACAAAACGTTCAACCCGTGCAAGGAAATCACGAAGAAGCAGTGGGAGTCGTTAAAGCTCAAGGTGAAGAGCGGTGAGCAGCCGACTCTCAAGCTTGGTCCTGACCAGGGGGACGCATACGAATGTTTCCTGGCGAGCACCGATGAGGGAGAGCATGCGGGCGAGGCGGTGAAAATTGCCGTGGATTACCTTGATTTCCTCACCCCGGACATTGGTAAAAATATTGTGAATATCAAGGCAAATAAGCCGGATTATGTCTATTTCTACGACAAGAATTCCGATCTTGCGGAGGACGAATGCACCGCTGGCGTGGTGACGAACCGGGGTCGGCTCAATCTGACCTTGCGGTTGGGAGAGAAAGCGGCGAAGCCCACGAAGGAGCAGGCCTGCCAGCGGGCCGCGGACCAGCTCATGGCGATCAGCGATCTTAAAGCGGAGGGGTTGGAAAACGTGCTTCATAAATAACCGACCCACCAACCATCATCCACAAGCAAAATTGTTCCAATAAACCCACAGGGTGCCCCCATAAACAAAACAACTACCTGCGTATTTAGCGTAGCCATGGGGTAATAACTCGATTCACGGGTAACCCGACACCTAGGCTGTAAGCAAACAACCTACCATTCGAATGGGAGATGAATTCATGCGTACATTCCGTTCCATCCTCGTCACTGTAGGCGTACTACTGCTTAGCGGGTGTGCCGTTCCCACAATGACGTCATCATCGCTGTTCGGCGGCTCGGGCACGGGTGCGCCTCAGGGGCAACCCCAGGCTGGCCCCGGGAGTTTACCCACGGAGCAGAATGGCCGGAATGGTCAGAATGTTCAGAAGGGTGACACGTTCGCTAAGGCACTCGGGGCGGGGTCGTTCGCCCCCGAAGAGCAGGGCAATATGCTTTTTAGCCCCTGTGAGGAGATCACGAAGGAGCAGTGGCAAAGCCTGGGATGGGAGTTACAGCATCTCCCGGATAAGGAATCGAGTAATTATGCTGTCAACTGCATATTGAAGAGCCCGGAAAAGGATGACAGTTATAGCATGTTGTCGATTACTACCGACAATTCCAAATACGATGATGTGATAAAGCACGGTAAGGATTTGAGCAGTCTCAAGGTGACGAAGCCGGAGAATGTGTATGTTTTCGACCAGTTTACGGAAGCCAGTCGGGATAGCGAGTGCAGTGCCGGTGTGGTGACGAATCGCGGCAGGCTGTCGGTGACGCTCAACAGTTATGTTTATTCGAGGTCCACGTCGAAGCCGTCGAAGGAAGAGGTATGTCAACAGGCTGTTGATAGCCTCACCGCCATGTTGAATCTGCCGATTGAGGTGTCGGCGCAGCCCAAGAAGAACCCCACGCCGAAGTCCTCCGAGAAGGCGACGCCGGCCGAGCGCCCCACGCAATCCGAGCGGTCCGGGCGAACTGGGGCGTCGAATAACGCATAATTTTTAGCTTTACGACGCCCAAAGCGGGAAACCTCCCACCGGTGGGGCGTCGACAAGCGAAAAACCCCAACATTGCTGTTGGGGTTTCGTTGTGGCACGGACCAGGATCGAACTGGTGACCTTCCACTTTTCAGGCGGACGCTCTACCGACTGAGCTACCGCGCCACTTGGCTGGAAAACCAGCCAGCGACCCTGACGGGACTTGAACCCGCGACCTCCGCCGTGACAGGGCGGCGCGCTAACCAACTGCGCCACAGGGCCGTGATGCACGTGTGTGCACGATTGATAACAATACACAGCGGGGCGAAACATAGGCAAATCCGCTGGTAGCATGCCGGATAGAATGATGCCTCACGCTGTGGGTTGTGGCCTGGTTTGCGCCCGCGCTCCCCCACCGCAACCGGGTCCCGCACGGGTGGCAGCACGCACCTACCCAACAATACGAAAATGGCGAGAAGATTTATGTTTTCTTCTCGCCATATGTGCGACCCTGACGGGACTTGAACCCGCGACCTCCGCCGTGACAGGGCGGCGCGCTAACCAACTGCGCCACAGGGCCATATTGAGTTAAAACACTCTATATGCGGATTTCAGCCGAAAAGGATCACCACCATGGAAACCATCAAGCCTTTAAATTCCACATATAGAGGTTTTGTACTCCCAACGGGATTCGAACCCGTGTCGCCGCCGTGAAAGGGCGGTGTCCTAGGCCCCTAGACGATGGGAGCTAGTGCGTCACAACAGTGTGCTTCGCAGCTGTCGAAAACTATACTTGAAGCGGTACGCATTGACAAAACCACTGGTCATTTCAGGTATTTATGAGCATATTCACGGACCAATAGGAACAGCAATAGCACTAGTTGTGTCACAATTGACATCATGAGGAATTTTTCGCAAGTCGATGTTTTCGGCGCAACCCCCATTGCTGGCAACCCGGTCGCGGTGATTCACGATGCCGACGGGTTAACCGATGCGGCAATGCAGCGTATTGCTCGGTGGACGAACCTGAGCGAAACCACGTTTCTACTCGCCCCAACCCAGCCGGGGGCCGACTATCGGCTGCGGATTTTCACTCCCAATGCGGAGTTATCGTTCGCCGGGCACCCCACGCTAGGGTCGGCACATGCATGGGTGGGCGATTCGGACCGGACGGAATTGGTGCAGGAGTGCGGCGCGGGGTTGGTGCAGTTGCGAAAATTGGATGGGTCGTGGCATTTTGCCGCACCGCCCACGCTGCGTTCCGGCCCGCTACAATCCAAGGACCTGTCGGAGCACATGACGGCGTTGGGGATTTCCCGGGTGTTGGATCACCAGTGGGTAGATAATGGTCCCGGTTGGGCGGTGCTTCAGGTGGAGTCGGCGGATGTAGTGCGGTCGATACGGCCCAATTTCCTGCATTCCCGCCCGCTGATGGTTGGCGTTATTGGTAGGTCTTTTGATGGTTGGGAGATTCGGGCGTTCGCACCCAGGGTGGGGGTTGCGGAGGACCCGGTGACCGGTAGTCTGAATGCTTCGGTGGCGCAGTGGTTTGCCCGCACCGGGAAGGCGAAGGGCAGTTACATGGTGCGGCAGGGCGGCAATGTGGGCCGCAATGGGCTGGTGCACATCAATATTGATGACGCCACCGACACGGTGTGGGTTGGGGGTGCCACGAGGACCATTGTGGAGGGGTCCATTCATGTCTAGTGGGGTTGATAGCGCGGAATATTGGAATCATAATTCGGCGTATCACCCCTGGATATTGCGGCAGATCGCCGGCCGCTCTGGGCTTACCGCGCTCGACGTGGGCTGCGGCGAGGGCCTGCTGCTAGAACGGTTATCGCCACACTGCACCACCCTGGTTGGTATCGACCCCGACCCGTCAAGCATTGCCCGGGCGCGCAGACGACTGCCGCAGGCCACGTTGCTCACGCAGCTTTTCGACGACCTGTCCACCGACCAGTCTTTCGACCTGATTACCATGGTGGCGTCCCTGCACCACATGGAACTGGAACCAACCCTGCACCGGGTCCGCCAGCTGCTGCGGCCCGGCGGCCAGTTTCTAGTGGTGGGGCTATCGGCCCGGAAATCGGTGGCGGACTGGGTGATATCGGCCCTGTCGGTTCCGGTGGCTTCGATAGGGTCGGCCCTGCACCGGGAGGCGCGGGACATTGGGGTGCGGGTGGCCCAGCCTCGGGAGAGCCTGGCGGAGATCCGGGCGGCCGCCGCAAAGATTCTGCCCGGCGCCCGGATTCGACGGGGCGTGTACTACCGGTATTTATTGTCGTACCGAAGCCCTGCCTAGCGGGTTCCGAATGACTTCATTGCAAGACGGCTCAGGCCACGGATACCGGGGCTTTGGCCTGGTAGCGAGGACACACCGCTCCCTCACCGGTAGTTTGCATGTAATAATTTCGCCACAAGTTGGGAGGCATAATGGGATTATGGCCCCAACCCCGCAGCAACGAGCCCAAACCACACGGGAACCGCAGACCAATTGTGTGCTAGCGATAGCGCCGGGAAACCCGCGTTCTGGCTATCAGAGGGCGTGGTAGCGATGGTGTGTATGCAGAGGGAGTTGTCCCGGCTGCCAACGTTTTTCAATCACGTTCCCGATGCGTGCTTGTTTGGCCTGGGCGGGTTGGCGTTTGTGACGACTTGGCTGTGGCCCGACGCAGTCATATTTCCGACCACGTTGCGGTGGGCGGGTGTTGCCTTGATTGGTGTGGCGTTGGTGTTGATTGCGGCAACCATGAACACGCTGCGGCGGGCGCGGACGTCGACGAATCCGATTGATGCGCCGTCACAGTTGCTGGTGGCTGGCCCGTTTTCGTGGTCGCGGAATCCGTTGTATGTGGCCTATGTGGTGGCATTGTGCGGTTGCGCGTTGGCAAGCGGTTCCTGGTTGGCGCTGGGGTGCCCATTGTTGGGGTTCGTTGTGCTAAATGGCCTGATTATCCCGATCGAGGAGCTGCGCATGGCTGAGGAGTTTGGCGACGCCTATCGACGCTATTACCAACAGGTGCGCAGGTGGTTATAAAAAGGTATTGGTTTTCACCAAAATTGTGGTGGCAAGCGCCTAGAATCATTGATGTTAACCACAAGAGCATAGAGAATTGTTTGTTAGGCACATGAGCACCGATCCAGATTCCCAGCAGGAAGCATCCGATTCTGAGGCTTCTCAACAGCCGGACCAAGGCGACAAGAGTATTGATAAAAATCGTATACTACGATGGGCTCGTCGAATCAGGAATCGTAGGGCATCTAAGCAACCAACCCAGCATGACCAGAGAATTAATGAAAACTACATACTACGGCGGATTTGCCGGACCAAACAAAACACTAATATCCCACCAAAACTGATAGTGCTGAGCCCGCATTTTAATGAGAAGCACCATGGTATCTATGTAAAGACGCTAGAACAAGCAGTTCTTAATCCCAAAGTCCGAAATATAGCCTTGACCGGTGGTTATGGGACTGGTAAGAGCAGTGTTGTTCAAGGTTTGATTGAAAGAATCCACTCTTCGAAAGAATTTAAAAAGACTCGTCCAATCGTTATTTCACTCCCTACGATTCAAGTAGCAGATGAATCCGATTTTAAAGATAACCGTACTGACCAGATCCAGCAAGAAATAGTGAAACAGCTCCTATATCGAAGCAATCCACGGAAAATGCGTGGTTCTCTGTATCGCAGGATTACGCATGTTACGGTAATCCAAAGAGCAACGGTATGTTTCATAATAGCCGCCTTTTTGACTTTTACTTTTTGGTTCTTAGCTAAACCAGACTGGCATTGGCATTGGTCTCAGGGAGGAAGTCTGTGGGGATACTGGCAACCTGCTGTGGTTCAGACTATCTTGTGGGGACTGACGTTCTATGTTGATTGGATGTGGGCCAATAAACCTGCGCTTAAAGGGCTGCAATTGGGCCCAGCTAAACTTGAACTGGAAAAGAATGATTCCAGCTACTTCGATAAATATCTCAATGAAATCATCTATTACTTCGAAGTATCTGGGACCAATCTTGTCATCTTCGAGGACCTGGATAGGTTTGACAACCCCTACATCTTTGATGCCCTACATGAATTGAACGAACTCATCAACATTTCACTCGAACAAGAACGTTTTACAGAGCAGAAGAATCCTCCTATTAGATTTCTGTATACCACACGAGACAGCATATTTGAGCATAAGACCAAAGGGATTGTTGAAAATGCTGACACAAGATATACCCACCGTCGTGAGGTTGAAAATCGGACAAAGTTTTTTGATGTTATTGTGCCAATTGTTCCCTTCAGTACATCACACAATGCCTATGAGTATCTAAAACAAATGATAGATAGTAGCGTATTTTCTATGGAAATAGATCGGAAATTGCTAGAAATTGTTGGTTCTGAAATTTCCGATTATCGTCTATTGGCAAATATTGTTTCAGAATTCCAAATATTTTCCGGACAAATATTTAATTCTTGGGACAACAATAAAGAGATAGCCGATTTTTTAGAAGATCATGCCAATTACCTCTTTGCATTTATAGTATACAAAAATACTCATCTTACTGATTACGAGAAGATACAGACAGGGGAAAGCAAGCTTGACGAAATCTATATTAAATTCGCAAAAATGAGAGCAGATGTCCATAAAATAATCAAGGAAATACTAGAAAATCTTGGCCGTAACTTACAAAGACGTATCCGCAGTAAAACCGATACCGACTTCCATGACTATGACATAGTAATGGATAACGAATGGTTTCATGATTATTCGCGGCTAGAATTGTGGAGGAAAGTCCTTAATCGTGATTCACCTTTGACAAAAATCTCAAATATTGCAATAATCGGCCCCGATCTTATTGCCAATAATATTATCGACTACTTCGGATATGATATTTTTGTTGATATAATAAAAGAAGAATTAGCCGGCAGAGAACCCTCTGATGAAAATATAAATGACCTCGATCCTCGCAGAATAATCACCAGTATTAGTTCATTAAGAAAAGTAGATAATATATACCACCTATCTCAGCGTAAAAATCTCATTCTACCAACAGATATACAGAAAAAAGTGGAGGGCTTCAAAGAGTTTATTAAAGAAATATTCGATCATGATCAAATAACCAAAGAACTAATAGAAACTAATTATATAAATGGGAATTTTTATGCGTATGCATCTGTTTTTATGGAAGGTTTTAACAATATTAAAATATTTAATTTTCTTACAAAAAATGTAGGAACTGGCCAGCCTGATATCAATCTTCGTTTAGACAAACAGGAAGCGAAGGAAATTACTTACCAACTAGGAAACAATAAGAACTTACATACTACTTTAAAAGGAGCATTAAATGCAGACCTACTGCTGTACCTTTCCAGTGACACATGGAATAGCCCGGATTTTATATTAGATGATGTAAAGCATTTATTTCAATCTGAAAGATTGTTTGAATCAGAAAATATTTTTGAATATTACTCTCAAGAGAATATAAGAATACGAAGAGAACTGGTCAAAACAATTCTAGAACGCTGGCCTGATGATTGGGAAAAGGATGATTGCAACATAAGAGATAGCTGCAATAATATCAAAAGGCTAATGGAAAAAATAATATCTTTATACCCAGATATTTTTCGAGAGTGTTTTGATAATTTAACTGAAGTACACAAATGCGTGCTTATAGCTTCTGCATTGAACGCTTCACACTTGCGAACAACTAGCAATATAAAGCAATATATTAAAGAGAATATGCAAGATATAATTTTATTCATAAGACGTTTTGGCATAATGGATTCCACTAATGAAGCCATGGAGGATAGAATAGATGAAGCTTTAGGTCTAAACCCTCTCATTACTCATTACCATAAAGAAACAATGCAGCGTATGCTAAAGAGAGGGGATCTAAGAAAAATATCGAAGAGAAAAATCAATACAATTAAACATCTAAATGATGTTCCTAGAAAAGCTGAGTTTAATTATCTGCAAAAAGATAGGTGGATTCCGCTGCAAAATGTGACTGAATATGAGTTAGAGCGCATAGAACTTAGGAGTATTTTAAAAGTGCGCACCATATTCTGAGGTTTGAAACTTATGCAGTCACTGGGGAAATCAATTCGTACCAACAGATGATGCATCGGAAAATACACCTCATCCGCCTTGTTTTTCCTTACTTCCAGAGAATGAAGCTTATTCAGGTGTTTTTAAATAGAGCCCTCACTACCCAGTAACTGATCACCCCCGAAAGCATAGGAAAACGAGGCCGGTAGTGTACTTATAGTAAGTGTGAACAAAAATAAAATACTCTATCAACCCCGCATTGCTGATCCTAGCACACTCGCCCTTGATAATCTCCTCACCCTAGCAAACATCATCACCACATCAAGGCTAGACCACCACTGCCCACCAAGCCTCGGAGTGCTCACCAGCGTGCAAATCACCATGCTCTACCTGCAAGAAAACATACGACAACAAACCCTAGCCAACATTTTTGGTACATCCCAACCCACTATCTCCAGAGCGATCAATACTGAAGCTTATTCAGCCGCTGGAAAAATCCATCTACGCCAACAAGTAGAAGATCAAAAAGAATATGCCATCTAACTTGTCTTCTGTTATTTCAGGAAACTAGTCATGCGTGGGGAGGCTGAATAAGCTTCACTGTGTTGAATATCCTTGACGTGGTGCTTCCACCACCGCCAAAGCCAAAAGACCTTAGGCCCCAACGGCTATACGTGTTAGACGGCACACTCGTACCATGCTGGTGGTGGAAAAACGCCAGGAACTTGTACAGCGGGAAACACCACAAAGCAGGGCATAACCTACAAGTTTTAACAGATCAAGCGGGTGAAATCTTCTATATTTCACCACCACTACCCGGATCAACCCATGACATCACAGCTATAAGAAACACTGTTTTATTCGGTTATATGCAACCCTGGCACTGCACCGCAGACATAAGGCTACGTGGGGTTAGGATGCGACACACCCTTGAAGAGAAGGCCAGGCAAACCTTTACTGGACTGGCAGCAACGCTTCAACAAAGGAATCAATACCATCCGGTATGTAGTAGAACGATCCATAACCCACCTGAAAACCTGGCGGATACTATCCACCCCTTATAGACTCCCCCAACCCACAACCATCCGGGCAATCAACGTAATAAAAAATAATGTTCTACCAACCACCAACCAAACCCCATTTCCCCAGCAACTGAATAAACTTCCTGGCCAGCATCACAAGTATTGCGGCTAATGCAAACACACCTCCCGCTACGAGAACCGCATGATGGAAACCTGCCAGAAAATTCCCGTCGGCGATCATGATGCCTAATATAGCGACCCCAAACACGCTTCCTGTTTGACGTGCAGTATTTATAATGCCGCCAGCTATACCTGCAAACTCATACGGAACGGCATTAACCGCCGCTGAGGTTGCAGCCGGCATGGCGAATGCCATTCCAAAACCGGCACAAAATGTTAGCAGCGCAACCAGAACATAGGGCGTGCTCTCGCTGATAAAAACCAGGCTTGAGAAGCCTAGTGCACCCACGCTCAGGCCAACAAACATTGCGGAATAAGGGTTAAATTTGGCAGAGAACCTGCCTCCTAATGGTGATGCAATGATGGCCGATGTTGCTTGTGGCACCATTGCTAAACCAGCTATCCACGGCGACCATCCTAAATATTTTTGGAAATAGAGTGAGAGCACGAAAAACTGACCAAAGAAACTGAAGTTAAGGCAAAAACCAACTATTGATGAGATGCTAAATGCTTGGGTCTTGAAGAGCGTTAATGGCAGCATCGGGGTGGGATTCTTCCATTCAACGATGAGGAATAACCCCATGCATAGCAGAACCACCAATAATGCTGGCAGTTGCGCAGTATTCCAGCCACGTTCACCCCAAGCAATCACAAGGTATGTCAGTAGAGACAGGCTGATAATTGATGTTATCTGCCCTAAAACATCAAAGCTGTTGCTGGCTTGAGGTACCCGCCTAGGGATGAAAGATATCGTGAGAATGGCAAGCACGCCAATGATGGGGATATTGACCCAAAATGCGGCTCGCCACCCAGTCGTTGAAACCAGTGCCCCGCCTATGATTGGGCCAAGTGCTGCGGCTATGCCACCGGCAGCTCCCCATAATCCAATTATTTTTGCGCGTTCTTTATGATCGGAATACATTTCAGAGATCAGAGCAAGGGAACTGGGCACCACCATTGCAGCACCAACCCCTTGGAGTGCTCGGGCACTGATGAGGATTTCCATTGATGGTGATAGCGCACAGGCAATAGAAAATAATGCAAAGAGGATTAGTCCGAACAGGTATATTCGTTGAGCACCAAGGCGATCACACGCGGTACCTGCGCTCAATAATAATGCGGCAAATGAGAGCGTATAGGCGTCAACAACCCATTGTAATGATGCCGTAGTGCCATGAAGATCTTTGCCTATATGCGCAAGTGACACGTTCACAATGGTGGTGTCAAGCATGATGACGAAGAACCCTAACAGCACCGTTATGGTGGCAAGGCGTTTGGTTTCCTGACGCATCATGTTTCCACCACTCGCAGCGACATATAGTCTTCCTTCATTCGGAGAATTGGAACGAACAAGATTGACTATAGGACTGGTTTTGTTCGGTGTGGGCCGAACAATGAGCAAGGTAGGTTGGGATGTGATGACTAAGCGGTATTTTTCGGAATCAGCACCTGATATTTCCATCATTAGCAAGGTATTGGCTGACCAGTCTCGTGCAGCCATGTGTGCTGCGCTCATGAATGGTAATGCTTGGACGGTTGGTGAGCTAGGCCGCTATGTGCATTTATCACGGTCAACCGCAACGGAGCACGTCGACAAGCTTGTGGAGGCTGGGATTGTTCACGATGTTAGGCAGGGAAGGCATCGCTACGTCAAGTTAGCTAATAGTCGCACTGCGGAATTCATCGAGGCGTTGGGGGCGCTTTCGCCAACGCCATTGCCAACGCCGCAAAGCCTTCATGCGAGCCGGGCGAATAGTGCGGTGGCCCAGGCTCGCACGTGCTATAGCCATCTTGCTGGCGTGCTTGGGGTGCGCCTCTGCGAATGCTTTATTGACCATGATTTTATCACCGCTCATTGGCAGTTGACGGTGCAGGGGGCTGATTTTTATAGGACATGGGGAGTGGAACATGCGGAACGGCTTTCTCTCAAGCCTTGTCTTGACTGTACTGAACGCCAATTTCACATGGGTGGGACGCTCGGCGTGCGGATTTGCAAGCAGTTCTTCCGCCATGAGTGGATTACCAGGGTGAAAGATAGTCGTGCCGTGAAATTAACCCCCAGCGGCAAGGACATGCTCACTGACCTTGGTGTGTCTTTGACTTGATTTTCCTCGCCGCCCATAGATGTCCGACCTGTTTGTTACCTTCATGGTGAAGGTTATAAATATGTACGCAGGAAAGTTATGAGACGTGGGGATTTCATGGGTGCCAATGGGTGAAACACCACACTGTGGTGGGCTTTTCTGCGTGCACAGTATTTTTGCGAGGTCGCTATGAGTCAGCCAATGCTTCTTGCCCAAGTCGAACAAGCCGAGGCGCAACTGGGCCAACCACTTCCCGCCGATTACCGGGCATTTCTCCTAGATGACGCCAACGAAGACACCGAGGAGTGGGGCTTCTTTACTACCCCGAAGGAATTTCTCTATTGCGAGCTTGATTGGACGAAAGATTTTCCGTTCAGCCTGGAACATCCGGTAGATGACTCCCCTCTTAAAGAATTCGACAAACGTGCAGTTCATGCCAAGAAGGTGGAACACGACAGTAATAAACATGATGCGCTCTGCGAAGAAGCCTTCGATTACATGGAAGAGAACTTCCTCAAGCCCATGGAACGCGGAATCGTCTACGTCGCCGACGAGGGATGCGCCATGTATTCGTTTCTGGTGTTACGGGGCGAAGCAGCAGGCCAAGTGTGGTGGTGCGAGCTGACTTCCTGTTTTGCCACCATCGAACCGCACCTCCATCCGCTCACCAATAAGCCGATATCGTTTGCGGAATGGCAGTTCTTTGAGTCGCATTATTATTGCCTCACAACAGCACGCAAGTATCTACCAAATTTGTTGCAGCACTACTGGGCTTATCCTCTGGATGACGAGGAAGGACGAATTGCCATGATGTCCATGCTTATTGATGAGAAATTAACCGGCATGACCAAGGAGGAAATCGAAAATTTCACATGCGCTGACGACGTTCCCGAGGACGCCATGTTCTTCGACATGTTCTTGAATGAATGGCGCCCAGTTCGGAACAGTATTGTGTTCCGAGGACTTACCATGCGCAGAGACGTCTAAAAACCCTTCCCGTACACATCAAATTTTCGTGAGGACACATGAACCAATCAGAACTCACCGCTCGCGTTGCGGAAGCCGAGGCGCAATTAGGCCAACCACTCCCCGCCGACTACCGGGCGTTTCTCCTGGATGACACCAATGAGGACAAATTCACGGGTGATTACCTGCTGTTCGACAGCATGATCTGCGAATTTTTCCTCGACCCCAGCGCGTACACTCGTGAAGATCCCGATTGGACCCAGGATTTTCCATTCACCCCGGAGAACCCACTGATCGCGGACGTGCCCGAATCGTTCTATGCACGGCTGGATAATGCCACCACGGATGCGGAATATGATGCGATCACCGAGGAACAGATCGCCTATCTGCAAAAGAATTTCGATGAGCCAGCATTGCGGGGAATGGCGTTTCTCTCTGACGATGGTTGCAATATTTACACCGCCATTATTTTGCGTGGACCTGCCAGGGGCCAAATATGGCGGCATGAAATCACCATGGATAATGCCAACGTACAGCCCTATTGGCATCCCTTCACCAAGGAGCTGCTCACGTTCAATGATTGGCGGTATTTTGAACAGCACCGTTATCTGTTGACCATTGATGGGCGAGACGATGCCCAAACGTATTCGATCATGAACGACCGGTATGGGTTTTGGGCGATGAAGCGCATGATCGTGGACGGCACGTTGACTGGTCTCGCGGCGGAAGACGTCGGCAAGCTTCGGCAGCCCACGGACATTCCACCGAATGCCGTGTTCCTCGACCCACGCCGAAATGAATGGTATCCGGTGCGGGAGGCCACGGTGTTTCGGGTGAGTTATGCGGCTTGATCTCCCCAGTTGGCGAGCACCATCGTCGTATAGCTGCTGAGGTTATCGCCTGCTTGTCGACGCCATTCGTCGGCGAACCTGTGCCGGTCGGCGGGCCAGTCGTTGGCGCTGAGTTCCCGCACCCGGGAGAAAATCGTGCGGTCGTCGAGCGGGTAGTAGGAGAAATCATTGGTCACGTCGCACACGACCACGCCGGCGGTCCAGGGACCCACGCGGGGAATCATGAGGAGGTCGTGAAAAAGCTCCTCGTGGGAGACGGTTTGCAGGTCAATGTCGGTGTTCAGGCACCATGCGGCGGCGGCCTTCAGGGCGGATTTGAAGAAGAACAAGCCCAGGCGGTTAAGTTGGGCGTCGGTCGCGTCCAGCATGCGCTGCGGGGTGGGCATGAGGTAGTAGGTGCCGCCATCGTGGGTGACTTTTTCGCCCATGTGCTCCCGGAGTTTTTTAATGGAGTGCTGTGCTTTTCCCGCCTGCACCGCGTGGCGCAAGATCGTCACCGCCAGGGAATCCCACAGGGTGGGGGTGGCTATTCTGATCAGCCGGTAGTCCTCCTTGTTGGCGACTCGTTTGCTGAAGTCTATGCCCAGGTCGCGCTGCGCGCCTTCGACCAGTTTCGGGTTGAGCACCGCACAGTTAACGTGGAGGGCTTCGTCCCCGCCGGTTATGTGGGTGACGTGAATGTCATCGTTACCGCCTTCGGCGTACCACATGCCCCCGTTGGCGGAAAACACTCTAGCGGCGTGGTCGCCATCCCGGTTCCAGGAGTTATTATCCGTAAGCAGGGTTCCCCCCGTTTTGAACGACCGGCTGATACGAATAGGACTATTGGTTATGCTCATGGGAACTCCTTTGACTTATCGAGGCAGGCGATATCGTCAGTATAGAACGATCCAGGTCAGGGCTGGTTTTCAGGTGCCCCCGTTGCCGTCACCCCCATAACCAAACCAGCCACGCACACCATTGCAAGCAATTTTACTACCCCCATTTTTCTGCTAAAACGTCCACGGCGTAGATGAAAATGTCCGGTTTTTCGGCGTGAATATCGTGCCCGCTGTCCACGTTGTCGATAAGCATGCGGTGTTGTTTCGGCAGGAGCGAGTACACGCGCTGGGAATCCTTGTCGTCCATGGCGGAAAGCAACACCCCATTATCGTCGTAGTAGCCGCCGATCTTGGCGTCGGGGCCCACGTGCAGCAGCACGGAGGGGCAGGTGACCGCACGCAGGGTTTCTACCTGGTCGAAGCCGGTAAACCAGGAGTAATCGTAGAAGGCGTCCCCGAAGCGCAGGTCGTAGCTGCCGGTGCCGTCCTGCATGTTGGCGGTGAGGTCGTAGATTTCGTTGATTTTCCACCCGGGCGGGTAATACCAAACCCGCGGTATTTCATGCGGCCGCCTGTCCAGACGTTTCAGGGCAGGTTTTCTGACCAGATTGTCAAAGTTTTTCTCCCCGAACAGGTGGGCAAGGTAGGTGTGCTCCAGCGAATAGCGGGTGAAGTTCGGTTCGCCGCTGGCGAGGAAGTCGTGCATGTCTTTGAAGCCGTAGCCGGCGAAGGTTTTGGGCGCCCGGTCGGGTTCCGTCGAAAAGAATGGCGCATCCTCGATGACCAGGCCACGGACCATGTCGGGCGCGGTGGCCGCCACAAGCGTCGCAATGAGTCCGCCGGATGAATGGCCGGAAACCACAACCTGATCTTTCACCACATTATTGATAAACCACACGATATCGTCGCTGTTTGCCCGCGCGGTGTATTTTTTCGGGTCCTTACTGGAGCCGCCGTGCCCATAGCAATCCACCGCAAACACATGGTAGCGGCTGGATAGTTCGGTGAGCACCTGCGAGTAATCCTGCCACGACACCTGCTGACCGTGGATGAGCAGCAGCGGAATGCCGTTGTTGGGCCCCTCGCCATAATTTATCACCGACTTATCGGGCAGTACCGTCTGCTTTTCGACGAACCCCGCGTGGCGGATCTGCCGCGTCCGGGCCCGATCATAGGTGAGGTTATGGTAGGCGAAATAGGCGATAGTGCCGGACAGAACCACCACCATTGATGCCAATAATATAAAGAATTGCTGTCGCATCATGGTGATCCGTTGGGAAAACATTCTGTGGCTCCTTCACTACGGGATCTATTTTTCACCAATAGTGATCCCGTTCATGTTCTTAGCCTATGTCACGTACACCAGCGCAACCATGTATTACCCGCATCGTAGGGGAAACCGCAGGGTTTATAGTGCTGACAGCAGGGTGATTTGGTGTTCCCGCTCGGCACGAACCGCCGCCATGTCCCCCGGTTTTTGGGTATTGATAAAAGTCACCGCGAAGTCTGTCGCCCACAATCCATGGTATTTCACGTGTGGGCTGGCCGTTATTTGGGCCATGGTACGCAGAAACCGCACTGTCACCGGGTCGGTTGTTTCCTTAGCGAGCCGACCGATGCGGAAGCTACAGTTGCGGGCCTCATGGTAGTTTGCCTCCCCGGCCAACCACCGCCGCATGCCAGCATCGGCGTCCGCAATATCCTCATGGTAGGGGTAGGGGAAACCCGCAACATTATGGAGGTGACGGGCGTAATCGCGGCAAAACTGGACGATCTGCTGGTGGGTTTTCGCATCATATAGTTCAATGAACCGGTTTCGCAGTTGCTCATCGTCGGCAATGCGCCCCAATGGCCGCTGGTAGGCGTAAATATCCACCTCGTTCTTCCCCTCGTAACGCTTAAAACCCCCACCCAAAAGCTTGTGGGTGAGGGTTATCATTGTGGGCCCTGTGGGGTTCGAACCCACGACCTGCGGATTAAAAGTCCGTAGCTCTACCAACTGAGCTAAAGGCCCCCGCCGTAATCTGTGTTGACGACAGTAGAAAATTGTAGCTTATCCCGCACCATTTGGGAAATCCCAAGCTCAAACCCACCACAATGGTGGTTTTTTAAAACATTTGCATGAGCTTGGCCCCACCGATGCATGCCACGATGGAAATGCCGGCAATGATCGCCGAGGCGTACAAAATCATGGGCGACCGTGGTTTCATGACCGGCTCGTATTTGCCGAACCGCAGCGCAGTAATGGCAAGATTCATGCGCAGCTTATGCGCCTGCACCGCGGCCCGATGGTCACGTTTCGGCTGCTGATCGGCGGTTTTCCGGTCGGACTTCACCGGGATGGGTGCGGCACCGGGAATATTGGGGGTGGTCATGGTTCTCCTATCAGAAGCCGCGCGGCAGCGGAATAGTGATGGCGGGTTGGGGCGGTGGTGTGGGTGCCGGCGCCGGTGGTGGCGGCGCCGGGGTGGGGGTGGGCGCCACGGTTTGCGTCACCGTCACCGGCGGCTGCGACGGCACGGGTTGAGGCGCAGGCTGCGGCGCCGGCTCGGGTTTCTTCTCCGTCGAGGGCGGCGGCGTATACGATTGCGGCAACTCCGGCAGCCTACCCAGAGGCGGAATGACCTGCTCCACGGGTTTTTCCTTCGCCGACCCGGGTTCGCCACAGCCCGCCAATAGCCCGCACAGGGCCACCAATAAAACGAGTCTTTTCATCATCGGGAATACTTCTTTGCGATCGCATGAACATGCTTGACAAACTCTGGATTCGCATTGATCTGTTGCACACCATTGGCCCACCCGTCGGGGGTGCTCGGGTCACCCACGGAGCATAAAAACCCGGCCAGCGTCAACGAGGCATCATTAATGTTATCCGGGTTGGGTTTCGCATCGGGTTCGACAGCAGCGTTGAACTGCTCCCATCTGCTGGGCATGATCTGCAATGGACCAATGGGAATGTCCTTGGTGGGGTCGCCATCGAAAAGCCCGGCGTCGGTGTCGGCAACCTCCTGCGGGTGCGCGGGATCAAACAGATTCAATCCGCGCAGCGGGACGGTCGTGGTGCCATCATCACCCAGCTGGGAATCATTCGCACGCCCATGATTACTCAACGACTCCCCCAACGCCGCCAACGTCGGCCAACCCAGGTTACAGTTCTTTTGCTTTGCGACGGCCCACGCCGCGTAAGCATAGGCTCGCAGCGCCGTTTCGGGAATATCGTAAGGGCCGGAACGCTTATGGGACCAGTCCTGCACCTGCTCAATCTGCCGATGGGTGGGCGGCAGCGGCGGCTCCAACCGATCCACACAGGCGGTCGTCGTCAAGCAGCAACAAACCACAATAGCGATGCGTTTCATCACTGCTCGCCTGACGAGTGTCGATGCCACCGGTCGAAATCCTCCGCCACAATAGCCGCAAGCTCCTTATAGGCCCGCATGGTGTTTTTCGAAATAAGATCCAAATCCACAACCGCCCCCTCGGACAAATGCCGGTCGAACGGTATCACCTGCACCGCCCGGGTCCGCGACCGGAAATGGCTAATGAGCTGGTCCATGTCGATCGTTGCCTGCCCCGGGTGCGCGCCAGAAATCACCACCACGGAATTCGCCGCCAACTGCTCATAGCCGTGCAGATTCAACCAATCCAACGTCGCCGAAGCCGATTGCGCACCATCAAGCGCGGGGGAGCTGACCAGAATCAACGTGTTCGCCAAATCTAACACCCCGGCCATGGCCGAATGCATCAACCCGGTGCCGCAATCCGTGAGAATCACATTATAGTGGTGCTGCAAAATATCAATGGCCCGCCGATAATCCATTTCGCTAAAACTTTCGGAAAACGCCGGGTCGCGTTCCGAACCGATCACCTCCAGGCGGGACTTCGCCTGCGTGGTATACGACCGCACCTGCGGATACCGCGACGTATCCGTGGCCGCCAACAAATCCCGAATGGTAGACGGGCCCGGCGCGGCCACACGCTGCGCTAATGTCCCAAGGTCGGGGTTGGCGTCGATGGCGATGACCCGGTCACCGCGCAGGCTGGCGAACACCCCACCTAGGGTGACCGTGGTGGTGGTTTTTCCCACACCGCCCTTGAGGGACATGACGGCAATGCGGTAGTCGCCTCGTAAGGGTGTTTGGATTCGTTGTAATAGTTCATCCGCCCTGGCGTTGCGGGCGGAGTCTCCCGGGTTGATGTAGCCGCCGGTCATGCCGTGGACGAATTTCCGCCAGCCGCTCTTGGGGGCGCGCTTCACTGGGTTGACGATGACCGACTGGTTAAGCGCGTTTGGCGGGGTGAGGTCGTATTGGCCGGGGCTGGAATGCTTGCCCACTATCGAACTGGGTGGGGGTTCTGGTGGCGGGCTGGTGGGGGTGACGGCTGGTTGTTGTTGGGTGGGTGGCCCGGTTGGGGGTTGGGGTGGTTGTTGTGGCTGCGTGACCTGCTGCGGCCCGGCAGTGCGCGATGATGGGGCCGGCGGGAGTTCGGAGGGTGGGAATGGGCCTGGTGGCAGGGGTGCCTGCTCATACATGTATGGTGTGTCATTCCCGTAGGGGGTGCTGTGGCGGGAGCCGCGGGATTCCGACTGTTGTTGCCGCTGCTGCCGCGACTGTTGTTGTGGTTGTGTGGTTGGTGGGTCTTTCGGCTCCGGCACCGGTTTGGGCAGGGGTTCCGGCTCGGCCGCAGGTTCCGGCTGCGGTTGTGGTTGTTGCTGCCGCCATGTGGGCTGTGACTGTTCCGACTGGGATTGTTGCTGTTGTTGCGGGGACTGTTGTGGGGTTTCCGGCTGCGGGTTCGGCTTTGGCTGCTGTTGCGACTGGGGCTGTGGTTGGGGTTGTTGCGGTTGGGGAGATACAGGTTCCTGCTGTTGTGCGGGTGTGGTGTTATTCTGGCGGGCAACGCTTAACCAGGCGGGCATATTGGCATTGTTTCCGGGTTGGTTGTTCATAAAAAGTATCTCCCCAAATCGTGCCGTGCTGTGGCTAGACTCTATATCCTATAGGTTGTAACTCTACTGTAACCCCATGTTCGAACATAAAGGAGGGTAGCTCGTGTCGTTTCGATTCACTCCCCACTTTATTCGGCGATTGTACTGGTCCGATGGTCTTGCACAGGCTGGTCGAATACCACCGTACGACACCGACAGGGCTCTGATTGTTTCCGTGGCCGCAGTAGACGATCGGATTCTCACCACCCCCACCGCGGCACTGATCGCCAAGCTGGTCAATGCCGTGTCCGAAAACCCCGTGGCCATTATCGACACCGATGGCATGAACCAGCCGGTGCGGGCCGCACTCGGCGCCCACCGGGGTGGGGACTTTTTCGGGCTCGTCAACCAGTCTGCCCACGATCTGCAACGCGAACAGGTTGCCGCATTCGTCGACTGCACCGGCAAGGTGCCCACTCTGGCCGTGAGTATGTCGCAGCCGAAACCGATAAGCCCCGCCGACCTACAGGCGGTACTGCCCCGAATCCAGCACCGGTGGCCCACCGTCATCATTGACCTGCCGTTTACCACCAGTAACGAACTTATTTTTGCCGGCACCGAACTGGCAAACCATGTGGTATTGCTTGCTGACAAGCACACCACCGATTTCAGTTGGTTGTACCATGGGGATCACGCGCTTGCACACCGGGCACAAGCGGGGGCGGTTACCCCCATATTGGTAGGGGCGACGAGTAAACAGGCCTTGGCTGCCGGCGCCGTGGCCCTGCCCGAAGTCGACACCCGAACCACCGCCCGGGAGGAGATTACCGTGAAGACTTCCCCGGAAGCACTGAGCATGTACCACCGATTCTTATCGCGCCTCTACCCGGAGCGAAAAACCCGGCTCACACAATCCATCTAGCTGCACCAGCCCATTCCGCTAAGACAAAAAGGTACAATTAGGGAGGACAATAAGTTGTATTAGCTAGATAGGTCGAAGTAGGCGGATATGTGTTTCGATTCAGATGCCGAGATCATCGCCGGTACATCGCTCGGCGGAGTGAAGCTGCTGGATCATGTCACCACGTATTGGGATGCCCTCGACAGTACCTATACCACTGTTCCCACGGTCACTCCCACATACCGGCTCGATGGGTATCACACGGCAGTATACACCCTGGTGAATCATGCCATTGAGCTTCATGTGCATATTCTCACCGGGCTCATCTATAAACTGGTGGCACTCCCCGGCTATGGTGGCAAGTTCAAAAAGTCCATTAGTGTGGGCATGCCCATTTACCAAATCCACGATTTAAACATTGACATAAAATTCGACGACGTGGAATCCGGCTTTTACATCCCCGGCACCCCCGGTATTTTATTCGAACCCGACCTGGAAAACTCCTGGCCGGAGGATTCCCCCGTGCTTGGCGTTGGTTGTATCACCATCTACGATGAGGACTATATTGACCATTCCAACGAGTACGGGATTGAATACGCGCTCAACCATAGGCCGCGTTGAACAGCACCCGCCCGGGTTTAAAGCCCCACTTTCCGGGCAATAATCGCCAGCGCCACCCGGTCCCGGGCATGAACCTTAGCCAGCAAGTTACTCACGTGAGTTTTTACCGTGGTTGCGGAAATCACCAGTTCCGCGGCGATTTCCGCGTTTGTTTTGCCCTCCCCGATGGCGTGCAGCACCTCCATTTCCCTAGGGGTGAGCAGCGATAATCCCTGCTGGACATGGCTGGGCAGGGTATCTGCGGCGACCGTGAGCGCGCCGGGGAGAATGTGGCCCACAACGTCGGCGGCGAGCACGGTTTGACCGGCGGCGACGGTTCGTACCGATTCGATGAGGGTTTCCGGGTCGGCGTCTTTGAGGAGGAACCCGTTCGCCCCGGCGGTGAGGGCCGCTTTCACGGTGTCGGGCACGTTGAAGGTGGTGAGCATGACTATTTTGGGCGGGTTGGGCCTGGCCCGGATTTTCTTCAAGGCGGCCACACCATCGAGTTTTGGCATGCGCACATCCATGAGCACGAGGTCGACGGGGGTGTGGGCCACGGTGTCGACTGCGGCTTGGCCGTCGTGGACGGTGGCAACGACCTCCAGGTCAGGTTGGGACCCTAGGATCGTCGCTAAGGCGCGGCTGAGGAGAACTTGATCGTCTGCAATGAGGATTTTAACGGTCATGGTGTTTCCCGGGGGAGTTGCGCAATTGTTGTGGCGGTGTGCCCGTCGAAGGCGAATTCGAATGTGCCACCGACCGCCTGCGCCCGCTCGTCGAGGCTGGGCAACCCCACGCCGGTACCGCTGCTGTCCGGTTTTTTGGGTCCATGGGAAACCACAGTAATCGTCACGCACTCCCCCACCGCAATGTCCACGGTTACCTGCGGGTTTTCTTGATGCTTGACGACGTTCACCAGGGTTTCGGTCACGATCCGGTGGATGGCCAGCCGCAGGCGGATCGGCAGGTCCGTGAGCGGGTCGGTTCGGGCGGTGATGTCGAGGCCACTGTCGTGGAATCGGCGGATCACATCGCTCATGTCCATGGTGTCGGGGATATCATCACTGCGGAGCGCCGCCACAATGGCCCGCACTTCGGTGATGCCGGCCCCGGATATTTCTTGGATGCTGCGCAATATGTCCGGTGCCTGTTCCGGGGCGTACAGGCCGGCAGATGCCTGCATGCGAATCAGGGTGAGGGTGTGCGCCAGGGCATCGTGAACCTCCGCGGCGATCCGGTTGCGTTCCAGCAGCCGGGCCTCGCGCACCGCCTCGCGTTCCCGGGTGATTTCTGTTGTGCGGTTTGACCTGCCCCACAGGAATATTGCGCCGATGATTGCCCAGTGCGCCACCATTGTGACCACAAGATCAATGCCGTGGATTCGGATGAGACCGTAGCCGAAATCGTACTGGTGGACCCGCCACATCAGGGGCGAGACAAGTGATGCCGCCGCGAGAAGCAGGGCGAGCCCTTGGGACCATCGAGGTTCCAGGCGTTTGTCCCGCGCCCACTGGTAGAGGATCATGGGTGCGAGCAAGAATGCCGGGGAGACCCCCATGTTGTTCGGGAGTCGCCACAGGAAGAGAATCTGCATAATTCCCAGGCAGCCGATCATAATAATGCCCATGGTCAGGGGGCGTTTCTGCCACAACCAGCCGGCCACAGCCATGATGATAATCAACCCCCATTCCACGCCAAACAGCAGCGACGGGCTGGCGACCAACATGAGGGTGGACATGATGGCTATGAGCAGTGTTACGCCACGAATCATGATTGTTATGATGTCGCACCGGTGAGGAATTGGGTACCTTCCGTGGGAGGATTCTGCTCCGCCGCGGGGAGGATCGCCGCCCGGGATGTTTTGCTGTACCCGATGCGCCGGTGCAGGGTTTCCAGGGGACCGCGCTTGCTGACAGTACGGGACCACGTGTAGGCGAAGATCAGGGTGAGCAGCCACACGCCGGCCCCGACAGACATTGCAGTAGCGGCACCGCTGCCGGAGCCCAGGCCCAGAAAACCCCACGGCACCACCAGAGCAATGAACAGCACAGATTGCAGCACATATCCGGTCATGGACATGCGGCCCAACGCAACCAACATGCGCACCGGCAGGGTGTGGTCCCAACCCCGGCGCTGTAACCATTGTGCGATATAAAATACCCAGGCGATCATGCCCAGACCCACAAGTTGGCCGACCAGTTGGTTGAGGGTAAACCAGGCGGGTTCGCCACCGATCACGCCGATACTGGCCAGCCCGAGGGGAATACCCAGGCCAAGGCTGACCACCACGGCCAGCCCCGCGCACCAGCGCATGAGCCGCCGGTACGGTTCGGGGTTTTCCAGAATGCTGCGGCGGCCGGCGATGAATCCGACCAGGACCATGGGCAGGACGGTGATGATATCGAGGAGATACATGATGGGGGTTGCCTGCACCAGGAAAGTGCCGGGGCCCAGCTGGTCCACGAAGTAGCCGTGTCCGTACGGGTTGGCCCGGTCTTCTCCCGTGGGCGACAAGATGGAGTGAAGGAAAAACGCGGTGCTGGCGAGGTAGAGCACGCACGTTACGATGATGAGGGTTTTGTCTTTGAATTTGGCCAGCGGCACGATCGTGAGCGCCATGAGCGCGTAGGTGAGCATGATGTCGCCGTAAAACAAGAAAATCATGTGGAGCACGCCGATGAGCGCCAATGTGGCGTACCTACGGGTGAGGACTCGCTTGTACCGGCTGCCGTTGCGTTGTTCCCGCACCAGGATCATGCCGACGCCGTAGCCCAGGAGAGTGGCGAACATGGGCAGGCCACGGACGTGAACGAAAATTGCGCCGATCATGATGGCGATTTTGTCCCACGGTGAATCATGAGCAATGATTCCAATGTGACCTGGCATGGGATGGTTGATATTTGTTGTCCACACGGTCACCGCGTTGGCGACCGCGATGCCTAGCAGCGCCGAGCCGCGCGCCAGGTCTGGGGTGAGAATTCGGTTATTGGTCATGCCCTTCAGTGTTGGGCATGCAGCTTGACGACGGCACCGCCTTGGGGAGGATATTTCTCCGCCTAGCGACGGGTGAGGCTGGGGGCCTTTTCGATATAATCCTCGTTAAAAACGGTGATGCGATCAACGTTAAGGTGCGGGAACGCCGAGGGCCACGGGTGGGGGATGTCGGGTTCGAGGAGGATCCCCGGATGGTCGGGAAACCGGAAACCAGATTCGGTATCGTCGTATTCTAACTCCATATCTACCTCCCGAATGGGGGTACCTATGCCAACGGCGTCGTGAAATTTACCGCGGTAATCGGGCAAGGTGGAAAGCTTATATATGAGACCAGTGGGGGCGTGAACGTGAAGTTCTACCGCGAAGTCGTCAAGCCGGTAGGTGATGGTGTGGTAGTTGTCCATGTGATAGGGCAGGTTATCACCATAGCGATGAAAAAAATGTTCGTTGATGTACTCCCAGTGGATAGCAATGGGGTCGAGGAGCGTTATTCCTCCCAGTGACACACCAGCGATGATGTCAGCATTCGAATCAAAGCTCATGACCTCCCATTATACCGTCGTAAAGCGGTCGTTGGGCGGGTATAGCCTAAGCGTCGATGTATGGTTTCGAGGGGGCCTCGCCGACCCGTCAGCGACCAGGCGTAAACGATAATGAGGGTCAGAAACCACACCGCAACCCCCATCAACATTGCGACTGCGGCACCGCTGCCGGAGCCCAAACCCAGCCCCCACGGCAGTACCAGTGCGGTAAACAGCACGGATTGCAGAACGTATCCGGTCATGGACATGCGGCCCAGCGCAACCAGCATGCGCACCGGCAATACGTGTTGCTTATGGTGCTGCTGTAACCACCGCGACAGGTAGAACAGTAACACCACCAAACCTGGACCGGTCACAAGTCCAGCAACCCGATTGATTGCAGACCAGACAAGTTCACCCCCGATCACCCCCATGCTGGCCAACCCCAGGGGGATGCCAACGATGAAGCACACGGCCACGGCGATGATTGCCCACCAGCGCATGATCCGCAGGTACGGTTCGGGGGTTTCCAGCATGCCGCGGCGGCCGGCGACGAAACCCACCAGGATGGCAGGCATGATCGTGGTGGCGGACGATACATATTGGACGGGAAACGTCATGAGGAAGGTTTCGCCCATGGCCAATTGGTCTTCAACATAGCCCAGGCCGTAGGCGCTCGTGCCGGTCCACCCCAGCAGGGTGAGGGCCGCCGTGACCCCGCCACCGGCAACCCACAACACGCCGGCCACGGTCAGGAGGAGTCGATCGCTGCGGTTGGCGATCATGGTGACGTGCAGGGCGAGAATGCCGTACATGAACATGATGTCCCCGAAGAACAGAAACACGAGGTGGATGAGCCCCATGCCGGCCAACACTGCGTAGCGACGGGCCAGGATCCGCTTGTAGGGGTTCTTTCTGTGGTATTCCCGCACCAGGATCATGCCCATGCCGTACCCCAGCAGGGTGGCGAACATGGGCAGGCCCCGAACGTGGATGAACATGGCGCCGACCATGATGGCGATTTTGTCCCAGAGGGAATCGTTCATCACTATGCCAATGTGGGTGCCCACCATGGGGTTGTCAATGTTGGTTGCCCACACGGTTACGGAGTTGGCGACCGCAATGGCCAGCAACATGATGCCCCGCGCCACATCCGGCGTCAGGATTCGATGAGTCGTCATCCCTACAGTTTTACCGCACGCTTGACGACGCCTCACGCCGGCGGATCCCCCTAGTTGACGACAATGATAATGGCGTCACCCCGGTCGGCGGCGGCCTGGTAAAACCGGGTGAGCTCCGCCACCGCGTCGGCCACGTATTCGGGCGGGGTGTCAGAATCAAGCTTGTTAGCTGCGGCGGCCAACTGGGGCCCGTCCGCGGCGGCCAATGCCGCGGCCTGCTCCACCACCAGGGCCGGCGGGTTGGCGGTGACTTCTTCATCCCATTCTTGGGTTCCGGCTATCGCGCCCATTATTGGGGATTCCCCCACCACCATGCTGAGCGGACCCCACGCCTTGTCGATATCGGTGGTGGGATATTCCGCTGATTCCAGCAGCTCATGCACGGTATCCACCTGGTCATCGTCCGCGGCTAACCGGTCGAATTCGGTGGCGGGGACGGCAAGATAATTGAGCACAAACATTGGGGTTTCAGCCTTTCCGATCGCTATTGGTTGGTTGCAATATGAGGCCCTAGTTTACCGCCCAATAGTGGGATGCAGGCCGGAAAGACTGGCAACAAGGCTTATTTTATGCTCGCTTCAGTGAACCACCAGGCCCCGGCGGGTAGTGTAACAATCTACCTCATTGGCGCTTTAAGGTTCAGCGTAGCTACCTGGGGCATGGTTAGTGGGAGTTTATTCTTCTGCCTTATACAGGTGGTATACGTTGGGGTCTAATTCCTCTATCTTGCCAGAGAAAATGGTCTTTACCTCGTCATCTACGAGGTCTTTACCCCACCAGCAGATCGTGCTAGGCACATCCTCATACACATAAAAACACACACGCTCATCAACCCACCAGATCCCGGTATCCTCCATAATGGGAGTAGAACCAATCTTCGCTAACTCAGCGGCAAACTCCTGAGCTGACATATCCCCCAACGCGATACCCTCAAACGTGTCCCCTTCGAATAACCCCCGCGCCTCAACACAAGAAATATCATGCGTCACTGGGTTCTGGTCAACACCCATGAGATAACGCTTACCGCCTAGCTCAAGATAACCCCTCACAGACTCAAAACCGAAATCATTATGTTCACGCACATCATCCAAACGCTGCTTCACATCAGCAAACGAATCAGTTACCGAACACCCAGGAATTCCAGATTTAGTAAAATTCATAATCACATCCCCGAAACTTATTCAGCTGCTGGAGAAATGCGGCTCAGCCGCTCTAGACATAGCCGGTCTCTGAGGGCAAGAAAAACCAAGCTAGATGACATGTTCTTTCTGATTCTCTACCTGTTAGTGTAGGTGAATTTTCCCAGCAGCTGAATAAGCTTCTAGTTTTCCCAGCAACTAAATTATTCTTTGAATATGGGAGAGACCGGCAACGAGGCTTAATCTACATCGACTTTAGTGAATTTTGTTTTGCATTTTGTGTTGCACCAGCTCCCAGTTCAATGAGCCACCAGACCCCGGTGAATGAAATAACCCATTCAATTCCTCCCGAGTACCCACCCTCGACACCTGGGAAAACAATGCGGAAAACAGCAACTCAAGATCATGACGACGATTATCCAACGTATCCATGCTCATATCAGGAATATAATGTCGATCAAGATTAGAATCTAACGCCACCGACCAATACACACCATCACCGCCCGGAAACTCAATCCAAAGATCAAGCTCACTCACAGACACCAATCGCATAGGCTGCACCGGAAACGCCTCATGGGCGTTAGAAAAATCCGCAGCAAACCACTCCGACGGCGCACACCATAAACACACATCAAAACACGCCTGCCTACCCAACCGCTCTAACGTCACCACCCATGTCAACTCCCCCACCACCACATGCCACACCAACCCCGAACCATCACGACAAAACCCCACACCATCAACCACACTCACAACCATATTACGAAACGCTCGCCACGAATAAGCCATAGCTATGATCCTTGTCCACTGTCTAAAGCCATTGTACAATTTTTCCAGTTGCAGGCGAATAAAATATCCGATGTTCCTTAACTGCAGGAGCAGTGAGACCCATTGTATTAGATAAGTTCTTATTATAGCCTCTTGCAGAAGCAGAATAGCCTTTGATTTGACCTTCCATCTTGTACCTACCCGAACGAGTATTTGGTTTAACCTCAGCTACATCTGTAATAAAACCATTTTTATCAACCTTGTGTCCATCAGGTATCTTTTGCGAACCTGGAAGTCGTTTCTCTGTTGTAAAACCTTTCGACTGCAAATCTGCATATATTTTCCTATGATATTCCTGACCTTGAACAGCTTCCGGATTAGTCCCCATAAATTTGCCATCATTACGACGCCCGGGATAATCTGGATGAGGTGCAGAAGGATCATTAGGTTTCGGATGCGATGCCAAACCTAAAACATCTACCCAGGTAGTAGGATTATCCACATACGCCTGCGCGCTAGCCACATTCGGCCCAACACCCAACGGATCCTGCGCATTATACACACCAGCCTGCGGGCTATAATACCGGAACCGGTTATACACCCACCCCGACTCAGCATCCTCATACTGGCCAGCAAACAACAACGGTGAAGACTTCCCCCCAAACCACGTACGCTTACCAAACAACGACTGCTTACTATAGCCAACAATCCCACCAGTAGTAACGTCGACAAGCTCCCTCGGCGCACCAGCGAAATCACTGACCATCGCGTAAAATGCTGAATCTGGTGAGCCGCTGGGGGCGAGTTCGATCTGCCCCAGGATTTCGTCTGTTATTGGGTTGACTGGCCATAGTGTTCCGACCCCAACCATGTGAGGTTCGTTCACGTCCACCGTATGTTGCTCACCGAAAAGCCGATTCCCCTGATGCATAAACACCACACGACTCAGCACATCACCCGTAGCAGTATCAATCTGCTCCTTACCAACCCGACGGTCTAACCCATCATACAAATACCGCCAACCAACACCAGGGTGATCCGAATCCTCATAACCCACAGGCTGAGTACCAGAACCATAATAAAAACGCTTCACAAGTGGCTTCTTCGACAACCGTTTCGTCACCGTCTGGATAACACGGCCAGCCTTATCATACGCAAACGTAGTCCGACCAATTTGCCGCGGCATCGTACCACCATACAAATCCACATCATCAGCCCACCTAACAGAAGCATCAGGATGAAGTTTCGTCACCACACCAGCCCGACTAAATTCATACGACTCCGATGAATTTTGGTTTTGCGCAGCATCCACATGCGTCACACCAGTGACATGGTTAAGCACGTCAACGGTATAATCCGTCACCGAATTGGGAACGTTATTCGTCACTTGCGTCAATGTGTTATCCGCACGCCACGAAAATACCCGGTCAACAATATTCGTTGTCGTGTCTTCCCCACCAAGCCGCATCACGGTATCAGAGATAATACGATCCCGCTGATCAAACTTGAATTGGCGAACCATCGACCCCACACTCAACCATGACTGCCGACCGGCATCATCTACACCAAATGATATTGATGCCAATTCTTGTCCGGCAACACCATATGTCATTTGTTGCAGCTGGCCATGCTCATCATAGGTTGGGGTTTCCGTGACTTCCCGCCCGTCGGGCAAGACATGGGTCACAGCATTCATGGCCCCGGCGGCACTATAGTGGTACTTCAGTGCGGATTGCTCACCCGAATACAGTGTTGTTGTCTCGGACGATAGCCGCCCATATTCATCATGGTGGTAATCAACCGTGGACCACTTATTCGTAATCTGTGTCACTTCACCGTATTGGTCCCTCGTGAACTTTACTACGCCATCAGCTTCATGAAGCTCGGCAACCTGCCCCATTGTGTCGTAAATGGTGGTGACGGTACCTTCACCATCAATGATGTCTAGTCGCAGCCCATCCGGTGACCTGCGGGTCTCGGTCACGAGTCCGTTGTAATCAATCTCCTTGACAATGTTTCCAGCCAAATCATATTCAAACCGCCACGTGTGCCCGTCAGCGTTCGTAATCGCAATTGGCTCCATTTGGGTGTTATACGTGTACCTGGTTGTTCCCCCATTAGCGGCAAGAACTTCCTGAACTTTGTCAAACACTGTGTGCTTTACGACGGTACGAGTGCCCACTTCATCAACGGTCTCTATCTGGTTTCCTTCCCCGTCGTAAACCATTGTCTGCTCGCTCCCATCCGGGTTAATGACCTTGGTCACCCACCCCTCGGGGGAATGCTCCACCTTGGTCACATTGCCAATCGGATCGATGATTTCAGTCACCAGCCCCCGAACATCCCGAATCACGGAAGAGCGCCTGCCCGCGGGATCCACCGATGCCAGCGGCCGACCGGCGTTATCGCACTCCGTGACCTGCACCAACCCCTGAGAATCAATCACTGCTAACGGCACTAGTCCCGATGCCCGCCACTCGTATTCATACTCTATTCGTGCCCCAGTAGAATATGTGGCCGCAGTAATGAACCCCGCTGAATCCAGTTCATATTCGGTGGTCAGTCCATCTCGACCAATAACCTTAACAGGTTCACCCCATGCACCTGGAGTGATGGTTTCTGTTGTCCCATCACCGTAATCAATCTGGGTGATGGTCCCGTATTCGTCTCGGTCAATACTGGTCACTACTCCGGTGTTTGATACATCACGAATGATTTGATGGTATTGGTTGTATTCCCGATCAACAATGGAGCCTTCGGCATCAATAATCCGCCACACATCCCCTTCAGGCGTCGACCGGTACACCGTGGGGCGAATATCCCCCAAAAACTCATCATACAAAAGCTCGTCAGGAATAGTCCAAGACTCATCATCCCGCACACCGGTCCGGCCCCGGCCAGTTAAACCAGCACCAACCAGGCCTTTTTCCCGCAACAAATTCGCTAACGGGAGTTTATCCAACCGGTCGAAGTACTCATTGATACATGAGTCACCGATCTCGGTAGGCTCTCCGTGGAATTCACCTACGCATTCTAAGGCAACACACACCACACCATCCTCCGGGGCATCATCCCCCGTATCCGGCAACCACACTGCCACGTTGGGGAACATCCCACCGGACCCTACCTGAGAGATCACCCGGCCCTGCTCATCGAACCGATAATAGTACGAGTGGCCATTCCGATCTGTCCACCGACAAGGACGATTTTCGTCATCATAGTAATAGCGCAATGCACCAGCGGCAGAATTAATCACCTTCAACAACCGGCCCTTGCCATCGTAATTATAGGAGGCGAGCCGCATCGGCTCCTCACCAGGATGGGTTTCCTCATTCTTCACCCAAATGGATAGCAAACGATCAATCCGGTTATGCCACTTGAATTCCAGAGTAGTGCCATCGCTACGACGCATGGATACCAAGTGACCTGTGGTTTGCTCATAGTCGTATTCGATCCATGCACCAGAATGATGGATAACCGTGGAAAGACGAATCTCCACACCCAGGCCAAACGTGTCAGCCACCGAACCCGGCGACAACACATTCACAAACGAATTCGAGACCGCACGCACATGCTCGCCACCATCGGTAAGATCCGCGTCTTCTATGGTCCTGGTCATGTGAGTGACTTCCCCGGTCTCTCCATCCACCAGGTACACATAATTCTTTGGGGTATCTCCGGTCACGGTGAAATCCTGAATGGGGGCGTTGGGGCGGCGATCCCCAAACTCGCTACCCGTAACGGCAAACACCCAGGTAATACCCTCCTGGATATTCCGCACCCGATACGCACCATCCACAAACGACAATCGCCACGGACGACCATTCGCCACCACCTCAGCACCATCTGCCGGTGCCGTCGGAAACTCCAGTAAGGCGCCGTCGGGGGACATCATTAGGATTTTGTCCGATAACACTTCGATCCGGCAGTCCAGGGTGGTGTTCCATCCTGGGCCGAACACCATACTCGTATCCAAATCAGAACTATTATTTCGGTCCACCACCATTGGCAACATGCCATCAATATGCACGTCGGTGACAAAGTTAATCATCTCACCAGTTGCCATATCCACCGGCTCTAAGCCCGGACGTTTGCATTTATTGCCCCGGGAGCTCACCTTTGACGCCATCTTTTTGAATTTGCCTTTGGCGGCTTTCGACGCCTTCGACAGCGTCTTCATGGTCTTCGTGCCCTTGAGCGCATTCTTGCCGGCTTTCAGCAGTTTTCCACCCGGAACGAATGTTGTCACCGCGTCGAAAGCACAACTGGTCCATGAACCGTGGCCCGTTGCGGCAAGGGTGACTTTTAGTCCGACACCAATCCCCATGAGTGTGGCGCCAATGGCGGTGAAAACGGGGAGCGGGATCATGGCAATTAGCCCACCGATGAGTTGCAGCGCATCAGCGATCATGCCGATGATGTCGGCGTGTTTGCCCACCCAGTCTTTAAACTTTTCCCACTGTTCCCTGAACCAGCCGGGGTTTTCTTCGAAGCGTTTCTTGGCCTGTGACCGAATGGAAAACACCGCGGAATCCACTTCAGTGCTGAGGGCGGTTTTGATCTGCTTTCCTTTGACCAAATCTGCCTTGAATGTGGCCTGGGCCCGGGTGTATTCGGCTTTGGCGGCCTCGTACGCAACCTTGGCTGACGCCAGATCCGCCTGGGCGGTAGACGCGGCACTGGCGGTGGCCACGTTCACGCCGGGAACGGCAGCGGTTGCGAAGGCCGTCGTCGTCAGGGTTTTAGCGGTGGCTGTGGCCCGGATTACGTTTATCTCACAGGCGTTGTAGCGAGTTACCGCGGCCTGCACCGTAGCATGGTTGACACTGGCGACGGAAACCAGTGCTTTCATGCGGGTTTGCGCCGACGTTAAGGCCTCGGCATATTTCGTGACCGCCTTACTCACCCCATTGTGGGCGTTGCCGGTTGTGGTCAAGTGGGAGGGGAAATTATCGTTGATTATCTCCCGATAGCGGTCCCCTTCACTGCCGAGGAACCCGCCGTCGCTAATGGAACGCAGGTTGCTAGCACAGGTGAGCGCATTTTCGGCAAATATTTTCCACCGCCGGGCGAAGTCAAACACTTCAGCGGTATTGCCGCCAATGTGGAAATCCGACATTTCATAGGTGAGGAAGACTGGAAGAGGGGAAACCGGCATGATGCGTCACCTTTTACTGCTAGAAGTTACTGGTTACCTGGGTTGATTACCTGCCGCTGAGATTGCTCACGACCCGATTGCGCATTTCGGCAACATCATGCGTGTTCTCAGCCAGCGCTTCCCTCATCTGGCCTAAAATGCGTCGGATGTTCTGGGCTGAGGATGACCATTTGTGGTGGACCTGCTCGTATTCTTCCTGTTCGCTGCCTTCCCATGAAGCTTTCAGACTCCTCATGTCCCCATTCATTTCGGTCAGAGTCCCCTCAATACTGCTCATAATTCGGTTAAGATCAGAAATTGTTTCCTCTGCATGAGCGGAATCATAGGCATATGGCATGAGTTTTTGTCCTTTTCTACAGAATGGTGGTTTGGTCGAAGTGCATACCAGCAAATCGCCGCTGCAATGCTGCTGACTGGTTTGATTCGCCATCTTTGTATGTTTTTCCTGCCTCATCGACGCGACCGGTCAATTCGTTTAGTGCCTCGGTGAGTTTTTTCATGTTCTCGTCCCACGCCTCGGTCATTTGATTCCAGGCGGTAACAGAATCACCCTTCCAGGAGCGCTTGAGCGGCTCGATGGCCGACATAAATTCGTTGGATTGGTGCTGCAAGGCATTATGGTGAGATTGCAATTGGCTAACGTGGGAGCTGACCGCGCCATGCTCCACTGACATGCTTGTGTCTGTCATGATGTTTTCCTTTCAGATGGTTGATTATTCGACGGAATCGAGGGCTTCCCCAATGGCTTCTTTCAGTTCTCCGGTGCCTTTCCGCACTCCGGCCAGGGCCTTTTGGACGTCGTTAAGCACGTCAGCAAGCCCGTCGGCACCTTTGTTCCACTTAGTGATGAGCTTGTAGTATCCGTCAGCCTCGACCGCAGTCCACTCGGGTTTTAAACTGTTGATTGCTTTGCGGTTGGCGGCCAGCGTTTTCTTGATCCGGCGCATTATTCGCCGAATATCGGCCTCTGCCTCCACCGATATGGAATCACGGAATGCGAATACCTCAGCCATGACTCCTCATCTTTCCGGCCGCCTTATGGAGGGAGCCCGCGACCTCGGAATCGAATTTGGCTGTGACGTTGGCAATGTTGCCGGAGAGTTCACCTAAGGCGCCAATGTTCCGATTGAGTACGCGGCGTGAGTGCCGCCATTCGTCGAGGAACACATCAATCGCAACGCAAACCCGGTAGCCATCGTTATCGTCGACGCCGTGCAGCTCGGTGGCGCTTTTCTCGGTGCCGTCCAACTCTGCTTTCATCGCCTTAAATTTGGTGCCTATTTCACGTAGCTGTTCAACAGGAACCCGAATATTATCGCTCACAATTAAACTCCTTATCCACCGACCAATACGGCATTTTCCTGGGAAAAGTAGGAATCGCCAGGATTGTTGTCTTCGCCGTGGATCGCTTGGGTCACGGGTTGACCAGTAATGTCTGGATATACCCGAAGGGATTGGATCATCCGCTCCACCACAGCCCGCACATCACCAACCATCCCCACCTCAGGAACCGACGCACTCACCACCAAAAACCACGACGAACCCACAACCGGCACAAACCCCTCCACATGAAACACC